>Ga0196976_1000176_pt1 | contig 43279 bp, 34 predicted proteins | sample S3v_513CmetaG_FD_148644 | JGI IMG/M metagenome (GOLD analysis project Ga0196976, IMG submission 148644) | Soil microbial communities from Anza Borrego desert, Southern California, United States - S3+v_5-13C | ecosystem: Environmental > Terrestrial > Soil > Desert | place: USA: California... | reverse complement strand
CCTCGAGCAGGCCGTCTTCCGCTTCCTCGCCCGTCGCGGCCAGCACGATCGACGAGAACATCGGCGCGCTCTTGTGGACCAGGCCGTGCGAGGCGATGTGCAGCACGTTGTAGCGTCCCGCCTCGCGCTTCAGCGTCGACTCCCGCGCCTCCTGGCCGATGTGCACGCGGCTCTTTTCCCGCCCATAGATTCGCGCGATCGCGCGCACCTCGGTCTCGGTTTCCGGGAGAGCGCCGAGGGGAGTGGTGGGGTCGAACACGCGATACCGGGCCTCCGTCTCCGCGCTGACCGTCGGGTTCGCGAACGCGAGGAGGACGTGGTCCCGGGCGGGCGCACGCTCCTGCCGCCGCGATTCCGCGGCCGCAAGGACGCTGATCGAGGAGGCATAGAACACCGCCGTGCGATCGATGACGGCCTTGCCGTCGCGCGAGGAGAGGGCGTGGAACGGCACGTTCCACAGGTCATGATCGGGGACGATGCAGAGCGCCCGCGCATTCACGACCGCATGCTCCACCGGCGCGATGAGGAGCTCGTACAGCTCCGTCGCCAGCGAGCCGGCGCGGAGATTCCGCTGCTCGACGAGCTCCGAGAGGCGCTGCACCTTGCGGCGGAGATCCTGCCTGCGGATCGGGGCGATGTGCAGCTCGACCCGCCGCCGGCCGCCCTGCTTCGGCGAGACGGCGAAGATCAGCGTCTGCGCGGGCAGCTCGACATAGCTGACGATCGTCACGTGGTCGAGCGACGGCGGGAGGGCGGCCAGGTCGAAGGTCCACGGATGCCGCGCCCGCAGCGCCGGGCGGGTGGCGAACGCGCGGTGGCGGAAGTCGACCAGGTCCGCGCGCGCCGCGGTGAGCTGCTCGAACAGCGCCGACGCCTCGTTGGTGTGCCCTCCCGCCAGGACGGCGAGATTCAGCCCGCGGATGCGCTCCTCGAGCGCCTGCTCCTGCCGGCGCTCCGCCGCTCCGGCGGTCTTCGCCGGGTCGAGGCCGCTGCGGCGCAGCACGTCGCGGAGGAGCGTGGCCTTGGCCATCTCCGAGACTTCGAGCGCGCGGTGGATGTGTCCCTGCTCGGCCAGCAGCTCGGCCAGGAGATCGTGATGGCCGTTGCTGCTGCCGACGAACGGCTCGTTCTGCGGATCGATCGGCGTCTTCGGGGTCTCGTCCGCGTTCTCGTACGCCATGACCAGCTCCTCCAGGCGCTCGATGGCCTCCTGGGGACGGCCGAGGCAGCGGAGGGCCGCGGCCTCGGCCAGGCTGGCGTGGAAGTCGATGGCCTCGGTTCCTCCGCGCGAGCGCCGGGCGTGCTCGAGAGCCGACGGATACTGGCCCTGCAGCAGCCGCAGCCAGGCGAAATGCGACTCGATCTGCTTCTCCGTGTCGGCCTGCGGCGGATCGAGCTCGATCCGCCGCAGCAGGTCGGCCTCTCCTGCCGCGTAGCGTCCCGCGGTGATGTGCATTCCCATCCGGCTCTCCAGCAGCGGGACGCCTTCCGCGCCGGGGAATCGCCGCAGCCCTTCCTCGATCATCTGCAGCGCCTCGGCGTCGCGCTCGAGGATGCCCAGGGCGTTGGAGATGGTCGCGTACGTGAATGCGACGACACCGGGGAAGCCTGCCTTCTCCGCCTGCTCCGCCGCCTGGCGGAAATAGCGGATGGCGATCTCGTGCTCCGAGTGCCACATGTACGCGCCGCCGAGCATCAGCGCGGCACTGATGCGCGCCCCGGCGTCATCGCTCTGCTCGGCGAAGCGCATGGCCATGGCCGCGTAACGAAACGCTTCGCGCCCGTTCCCGCGCGTTTCCATCGAGCGGCCGAGGTGAATCGCGGCATGCGCGGCGGCGGAGGGGTCTTCGAGGCGGTCGGCGAGGGCCAACGCGCGCTCGAGTGCCGCCGTATCGAGCTTGCCGCGCACACTCTCGGCCGCGCGTCCCTGGCGCACCAGCGCACGCGCCAGCATGTCGGCGTCTCCCGCGCTCTCGGCGAAGAGGGCCGCCTCCCGTGCGAGATCCTCCGCCAGGTCGTTCCTGCGCGGCCTGGCGTACCGCGCGACGATGCTCCGCGCGCTCAGCGCCTCGGCCAGGGAGCGCGGATCGCCGAGCCGTTCGGCGGCCTCCATGGCGTAGCCGGCCATCGCGGCCGCCTCGTCGATGCGGCTCTGGTTGACGAAGCGCGTCGTCGCTTCGGCCGCGCGGCCGATGAAGGTCTCCGTGTGCAATTCCGGCGACGCGGCGAACAGGCGGTCGCGCTCCTCCGCCGTGGCCGCGGAGAGACGCTCGACGAGCTCCCCCTCGAGCGCCTCGTGTTTCACGATCGCCCACCCGGAAGCCGTGCGCTCGAGCGTGAGGCGCGAGTGCGCGGTGCTGCGCCGGCTGATGCCGCCGTCGAGCGTGCCGGCCAGGAGCCAGGTGTGGCTCGCTTCGACGACCGCGCCGTGCTCGTCCTGCGCGCGAACCTCGACCGTCGCCGACACGAGCCGCGCGCATTTCGCCGCGGCGTCGGTGGCCAGCCGCTCCCGCGCCACTGCCGCGGGATCGCGCGCCGGTTGGAGGTCGAGAGCCATGGCCAGCCAGAGGATGGGGAAGGGCATCGGGGTCATTCCAGTTGGTCGAGGAGCTTGCGTGCCGCCGGATCCGACGCCGCCGCGCGCCGCAGTGCGTCGCCGGCTTCGTCCAGCATGCCAGCGCGCGCGTAGAGGATGCCGAGGAGCAGGTCGTCGCCGGGATGCGCTTCGCGCGCGCGCACCACGTCGCGCCACTCCTCTTCGCGCGCGATGCGGAACACGGCGGGCGGCGCAGGAGGACGCGGCAGCGTCTCGATGCTCTCGCCGCGCGCCGCCTCGACCTGCCACGTCAGCAGCCGTCCACGGGGAAGCGCACGCGGCGGCGTCCACCGCGTCTCCCGCAGCGTCCCGCTCCGTGCGATCTCCCGCTCGCCGTCGTACACGTACACGATGTACGTCGCGGAGTCGCGCGCCGTCCATGAGAGCTCCGGCCGCACCTCGGCGATGACCCGTCCGGCCGGCTGCAGCGTCTCGACCGGACGGCGCACCCCGCGCGCGACGTCGGGCCCGCGCCGCAGCGCGCCGAGATCGGAGGGCAACGGCAGCCGCCCGCTCTCTTTCGCCTCGCGCACGAGAGCGTCCCACCCGGCGTCCGCATACTGCGCGGCCGGCGCCACCGCACGTGGCGGCGTGACCACCGCGGTCCTCGGCGGATCGGCGATGACAACAGCCGCCGGCGCCGCAGGCCGCCGCAACATGAGCACCGTGAGGATCGCCACCAACACCGCCGCCGCCGCGATCCATGCATAACGTAGGGCGGGCTTCAGCCCGCCCACCGCGCCCGCGCACTCCCCGCACTCCTCCAGATGCGACGCAATCAACTCGCTCTGCACCCGGTCCGCGCGCCCTCGCGCGTACAGCACCAGTTCCTCGCGATCCGGATGCTCGAGCGGCGCCGGAACCTCGGCCTCCACTCCCCGGCGCAACCCTCCGAGCGAGGCGCGGGCGCGGTCGCGCGCGAGCACCGCGCACGCGCTGCAGGCGCGCAGGTGGTCCTGGATCGCGCGGATCTCTTCGGCCGACAGCTCCCGCGCCGCGAAGCGTTCCAGTTGCGCGGGCTCGACATGAGGCGCGGGCACGAGCTCGAGTCTCATCGCGACAACCTCCGCGACAGCCGCTCGCGCGCGGACTTCCGCAAATTGATCACCTGCTGCCGCGTCACGCCGAGGATCTCCGCGATGCGCAGGTCCGGCAGCGGCAGCTCCTTCCAGAGCGAGACCAGCTCTTCCTCCGGCAGCTCCAGCGCCGCGGCGAGCTCGGCGAGCGTGGTCACGCCGCAGAGGATCAGCACGGGCAGCACATCGAGGTCGCCCTCGTAGCGCAGGTTGAGCAGCAGCGCCTTGCGCTGCAGCGGCCGCAGCTCGCGGATCTCGCGCCACAGCGCGCGGGCGAAGTCGAGGTCCTGCACCTGCTGGCCGCGGTCGGGCACCACGGCATCGGCGACGGCGGCCATCGGCTCTTCGCGCAGCTCACTCGGCAGGTCCCACGCGCGCTGCAGAAAATCGACCAGCGCTTCCACCAGCACGGGACGCTGCACGCCGGCGAAGATCTCCATCAGCACGTCCGCGTGCGAGCGGCCGGCCACGGCGGAATCGACCGCGATCTCCGCGGCCACTGCGTCGAGCGCCGCGGCCTGTCCCTTCCATTCGCGGATGCCGCCCGCCGGACCGCCGTCCGCCATCCACATGGCCATGCGCGCGTCGCTGGTGAGTGCATAGCGCACGCGGTTCTTCAGGCGCGCGCGCTCCGGATACTTCCTGCGCAGAAACGTGCCGATCGCGTTGTACGTCAGCGTCGCGCTGTAGCCGCGGAGGTCGTGAATGACCTCGTGCCGCTCGTGCACGGCACGCAGGATCTCCAGCATGCGCAGGTCGAGGCCGGCCGCGAGATCGTCCGCGTCGGCATCGGTGAGCAGCGTGCCCGAGCGCCGGTAACGCGCGAGGATCAGCATCATCAGCGGACGCACCTCCTCGACGATCAGGCGCCCGATCTCCCGGTCGGCGTCCGCCCCCTGCGCGGCCAGCAAACGATGCAGTGCGCGATCGCAGGATGCCGCGACGTCTTCCTCCTGCGAGATCACCATTGGAGCCTTCACGGTTCATCGATCCTACCGGCAGGAACCCATTCCGGCAATCGAAACGAAGTGTTGGTAATACGCGCTCCGTTTCGGACATCGGTCCGAGATGAATGAACCTGTCGAAGAGCATTTTCGCCCTCCTCGTCATCGTCTTCGCGATCGTACTGCGCGCCGATGAGCCGCCGGCATTCAAAGGCCTCGAGAAACTACCCGACCCTGCCACGGGAGAGATCGACGGCCAGCCCGCCATCGTGGTCTGGCCCGTGGACAAAGAGAGCATCACGCTGCTCGATCCCAAGGACTGCCGGGTCATTCTCGAGCGCCACGACACGGCGGAGTTCCGCTATCTCACCTATCCGTGCGGGCAATGGTTCGTGCCCGACATCGCCCGTTACGACATGTGGGTCGAAGGGCCCGGCTATGTCAGCGACACCGCGAGTGTTTATGCATTCGGCGGCGGGAAGTTCCAGGGGAACGGAGCGCGGTCGCTGCACACGGTCGTGCCGGCGGGGACGGTCCGGTTGAAGGCCGGCGCGGCCGTCCCGCCGGGGGCGGAGACCTTTCGCCTCCTCTCCCTGCGGGATCAGTGGGTCACGTTCCAGCGCGTCGTGGCGCCGGGCGAGGCGGCGAAGGGAGTACGCGCGCCGGCGGGCCGCCTCGTGGCCGGATTCTTCGACAAGGCCGGACATGCGCTGACGCTCACGCGTCCATTCGAGGTGAAGGCGGGTGCCATTACGGATTTCTCGCCCGCGCCGGCGAACGGCAACGACCTGCTCATGGTCGTCGCAAAACACGGCCCGTCGGAAAAGGCGCCTCGCCCCGGCTTGAAAGTGTCGGCGCACAGCGGAGGAAAGGATCGTGCGCCCGATGTCCTGCTCGATGGCCGCGACCAGTTGATCGCCGTCTGGTACGGCCTGACGGGCGCGCGCGCCACGGTCACCGCGTCCCCTTATTTCGTGCAACCCCAGGCCGTGGCCCTGCGATCCCACGCCCCCGTTACGTTGAGAAGGACTTACGACCCGCCCCCGATCAAGAAGTAACTACTGTGAAAGGAGTCGTTATGAAGATGAAGAGATGGATGCTGGCCCTGCTGGTGGTGGTGATGGCCGCCGGCTGGTCGACGTCGAGCTTCGCCATCGGCAACTGTATCCCGGATGCTTACGGCCACATCGAATGCGCCAAGCAGTGCTATTACACCAACATCTGCTACTCGAACAATTTCCCGCGCTACTACTACTGCTACGTCTACGACGTGCCGCCTTTCGGCTGCTGGCACGACGGCACGTACGAGGAGTGCTGCGTGCTGAAGCGGACGTTCTGACACTCGGGTGAAGCATGCGCCGGACTCGAATTCCTCCCTTTCCGGCGCTGCTGCTGGCGGTCGTCTTCGCCAGTGACGCCGCGGGATCGCAAGCCGCGGTCACGGTTGCTCCGCCGGGCCGCACGTTCGAAGGCGATTGCACGGCATTCCTCCGCGCCCTTGCGGATGGAAAGGTTACGACCACTCCGTGCAATGTGCCGGTGAATGTGCGGCCCGGCGATTACGAGGCCTGGGTCGAGTCGGCGACGCGCATTTCCCCGGCCACGACCGTGCTGCACGTTTCGGCGAAACCGCTGCGCGCCGAGCTGCCGTGGAGCGAAGCGGGGAGCATCGCCGTCAGCGCGCCGCCCGCGTCGGCCGCCGTGCGCCTGTACGCGCTCGACGCGCTGTTCTGGCGCGAGGGATCGGAACGACCGGTGCCGTTCCCGCCGGGACGGAGCGTGGCCATCGCCTTCGACAAAGACGGCCACGCCATCGCTCTGTCGAGCATCATCGAGGTCGCTGCCGGAGCCGCCGTGACGCGGAAGCTCGAGCCGCCGTCCGCCGCGGATCTCCTGGTGATCGTGGAGAAGGAGAGCGCCGGCGAGATCCGCATGACGCTCACCGGCGAGCGCCGCGCGGAACCGGATGCGCTCTTCGCCACGGCCAGGTCGTGGATGGCGCTCTGGTACGGCCGCGCCGCACGCTCGGCCGAGCTGCAGGTCCTGACCGCCACGTCGCACGTCCCCCGCACCGAGATCCGGTTGCGGCCGCGCGGCGTGACTGTGTTCGAGACCCGCCTTCGGCCGCTGCCATCCATCGACGTCACGGTCCTGCTCGAAGGGAAGGTGCCGGCGACTCAGGAGATTGCGTTCACCGTCAAGCCCGTGGGGCTGCCCGAGCCGGTGCTCACCGCTGCCGGCGCGCCCTCCATGACCACGCGGTTCGAGCGGCTCGTTCCCCGCTCGTATCGCGTGACCGCGGAGATCGGCGCCTTCGAGTTCTCCCGTACGGTCGACCTGACCGCGGGAGACGACGCGAACGTGCTGTTCTCGCTCGAGCCGGTCGTGCTCACCGGCAACGTGACCCTCGGCGGCGAGGAGGCGCGAGCGGTGCTCCGCTTCGTCCTCGGGAAGAAGCTCGAGGTCGAGACGGACGAGCATGGGCGGTTCGAGATCCTGCTGTGGCAGAAAGGGCGCTACGGACTGCAGGTCACGCTGCCGGATCATCCCGGCCAGCCGCCGTTCCACGATCTCATCCGCGTCCCCGGGGACACCCACCTCGACCTCGACATCCCGAAGAACGCGTTCCGCCTGCTGGTGCGCGATTCCTCGACCCGGAAGCCGATCGCCGGCGTGAAGGTCGATGGACGGAACCGGTTCGAGAGCGCGGACGAAGAGCGCGGCACCGCGATTCGCGTGGAGACGGGGGAGGATGGCGAAGCGGCACTTCCCCCGATCCGCCCGGGCACGCTCGAGATCTACGCGAGCGCGGCCGGCTACGCGAAGAGTGAGCTCACCCGCCCCGTCGGGAAGGGAGACCTGAAGGAGACGATCGAGATCGCGCTCACGCCGCTGGGCAGCGAGAACAGCGTGGCCGTGCTCCTGCCCGATGGCTCTCCCGCCGCCGGCGCCGCGGTGACGATCGTCGACCGCCACGGACGATTTACATTCACCGGGGAGACGGGACGCGACGGCTTGGCGATCCTGCCGCCGGACCTGGGAGGCACGCTCGTGGTCAAGCACCCTCAGGCCGGAACGGAAGTGCGCGAGCACGCGCCCGGCCGGACGCCGCCGCCGATCCGCATGCGGCCGCTGGCGCCGCCGCTGCGGATCAGCTTCGTGGATGAAGCCGGCCAGCCGGTGCCGTCCGCCGAAGTGCTGGTGGTGGTGGATGGCCTGCGCCTGAGCGGCAACGCCCTCGCCGCCTGGTCGGGATTCTCCAGCGCGACGTCGACCCGCGGCATCTGGTTCGCGTTCACCCCCCCGGCCGCCCCGATCCGGATCGTGGCCGCCCGCTCGGCCACCATCGCGACCATCGCCGCCGGCGCCTACGACCAGCAGGCACAGGACGTGGCCTTTCCCTGGGGTCCGGAGCTCATCCTGAAAGCGGCGCAGTAAGCGCGCCCACGTGCGTGCTGATGTTGCTAGTTGCTGGTTGCTGGTTCGTTGCGCTGCAGCGCCCGAAGCCCATGCAGCACCACGAACCAGCAACCAGCAACATCAGCACGCACGTGGGGAGAGGGGACTGTTGGCGCTTATGCCGTCAGCCGCTCCCAGTCCCCCTCGGGCGCATCCGCCGCGAGGGCCAGTCCGCCGTCGGAGCCGATGAACACCGGGTCCTGCATGAATCTCACTTTGCCGCCGCCGACGGTGCGCAGCACCTTCTCCAGCGCCTCCGGCAGCCCGCGAATCAGGCCGCCGCCGCCGGAGAGAATGATGTTGTTGCGCACGCGGTCCTGGAACTCCGGCTCCACGCGCGAGAGCAGGTCGAGCATCGTCTCCGCCACCGGCGGCACGATGGCCTCGCAGGCGGTCTTCAGCTCCGCCGTGATATCGAGATCCGTCGGCACGCCGCGCACCGGCGCCTGCACGACGACGTTCCGCCGCGCGTCGCCGACGAAGCTGTACTTCTCCTTCCACTCGCGGACCATGAACACCGTCACGTTCGCGGCGGGGTAGCGCTCCTGGATGAGCTTGAGCAGTTGCGTATCGATCGAGTCGCCGGCCACGGTCAGCGTGCGCTGGTCTTCCTCGGTCGGGTAGCGCCCCTTCATCACGCAGAAGTCCGTCGTGCCGGCGCCGATGTCGATGATCATCGTGTGCAGCAGCGCGTCCAGCCCGTAGGCCACGGCGAACGGCTCCGAGACGATGAGCAGGCTGTCCACGATTCCCTTCATCGCGTTGCGGAGGTACTGCTTGTTCGTGCGCAGCGCCGCGGCCGGGACGCCGACCACCGCGCGCACGCTGGTCGCCGCCTGATGCCCGTTCACGCCGACCAGGCGCAGGAGATGGCGGAGCAGCTCGCGCACGGCCTCCACATCCTTGTCCGACCCTTCCTTCAGCAGGCCGCGCTCGAGGGGACGGTGCAGGTCGAGCATCGTCCGGTTGGCCACGGCCTCGTGGCCGATCAGGACGTCGCGCTTCAGGACCTTCTTCGCCACCATGTCCAGCGGCCAGCCGACGAAGCTGTCGACGACGAAGCGCTCGCCGTTCGACGCCGAGATGGCGCTGCGTGACGTCCCGAGATCGATCCCGACGTGGAGGACCTCATCCATTGTTCTCGCTCCCTTTCTTCGCGTAACCGCGGATCCCCGCGAACAGCGCGTCCGCGATCTGCTGCCGGTACTCCGGGCGGCGCAGCATGGCCGCCTCTTTTTCGTTCGAGATGCAGCCCACCTCGGCCAGCACGGCCGGCATGTCGGTGGCCACCAGGACCAGGAACGGCGCGCGCTTGACGCCCCAGTTCTCCAGCCCCGGATCGGCCTTGCGCAGCGTGGTGAAGAGCTCGCGCTGCACCGCGCCGGCCAGCGCCATCGACTCATCGCGGCGCGCGTCGGCGTAGACGCCGTCCAGCAGCGCGCGCATGTCGGCGATCGAGTAGCCGCTGACCCGGTTCTCCGCCGCGGCCAGCTGCGTCAGCTTCGGATCGGTCGTCGCGCCGAGGTAATACGTCTCGATCCCGCGCGCATCGGTGTGCTTGAGCAGCGCGTTGACGTGGATGGAGACGAAGATGTCGCTGCGCGAGTCGTTGGCCAGCCGCGCGCGCTCCCGCAGGGCGATGGTCTTGTCGCTGTCGCGCGTGACCACCACCTCGAAGCCGTCGCCCTCGAGCTTCGTGCGCAGGCGGCGGCCGATGTCGAGGGTGATCTCTTTCTCCAGCAGCTCCGCGGCCGTGGCGCCGGGATCGGTCCCGCCGTGGCCGGCGTCGAGGACGACGCGCCGCACCGCGAGCGGGAAGGCGGTGGCCGTGACGCGCTCCACCTGCGGCGTGGCCTCGGCCGCCTGGAACACGGGACGCACGACCGCGGCCGCGGCCCGGATCGGCGCGGGCGCCTGCGCCTGGTCGGTCGTCATCATGTACGCCGTGCCGGCCAGCATCAGCGGCAGCAGCACGAACGGCGTGCGCTTCAGCCACAGCCGCAGCGCCCGCGGCGCCGGCCGGACGGCACGCGGCGGCAGACCTCGAATCGTGTCGAGGTTCTCCGCCACCGCCTCCTGGAGGACGCGGCGCTTCACACGGTCATGGCTGGCCGATCGCACTGGACCGCCCATTCTACAGTGCTACAGATCGACCGCGGCCGGCTCCGGCTTCTCCCGCAGCAGCTCCACTCCTTCCGACCGCGCGATGTACGTGGCGATGGTGAGATCGCCCGTCACGTTGAGCGTCGTGCGGCACATGTCGAGGATACGGTCCACGCCGAGGATGATGGCGATGAACGCCGGCGGCACGTTGACCTGCGCCAGCACGATGATGATGAACGGGATCGATCCCGACGGGACGCCCGCGGTGCCGACACCGCCGAGGATGGCCAGGTAGACGACCATCAACTGCTGCGCGAGCGACAGGTCGACGCCCGCGAGCTGCGCCAGGAACAGCACCGTCACGCCCTCGTACAGCGCCGTGCCGTTCTGGTTCGCGGTGGCGCCGACGGTGAGCACGAAGGAGTTGATGTCGCGCGGCACGCCGAGGTTCTCCTCGGAGACCCGCAGCGCGGTCGGGAGCGTGGCGTTCGACGACGAGGTCGAGAACGCCGTGATCATGGCCGTCTTGATGCGGCGGAAGAACGTCAGCGGATTGATGCGCGACAGCAGCCACACCGACAGCGAGTAGACGCCGAACATGTGCAGCGCCAGGCCGAGCAGCACCGTCACCACGAACCACCCCAGGCTGGCCAGCAGGCCGAAGCCGAATTTCGCCGTCATCGTGAAGAGGAGGCAGAACACGGCGTACGGCCCGAGACGCATGATGATCTGGATGGCCACCTGCGTCGCCGCGAACACCGCCTCCAGCATCGACAGCAGCGGCGCCGCGACGTCCTTCGGCACCATGGTCATGCAGACGCCGAGGAAGAGGGCCACGAACATCAGCCCGAGCATGTCCGGCGTCTCCCGTCCGACCGAGTAGAAGACGTTGGTCGGGACGATGGTCTTGACCACCTTCAGGAGCGGCGTGTCGTCCGACTCCGCGCCGCTGATCGCGCTCTCCACGCGCTTGCTGGCGTCTTCCGCGTACTGCGTGCGCAGCTGCTCGCTCACGGCGGGGTCGATGCGCTCGCCGGGACGGATGGTGTTGGCCAGGGTCAGTCCGATGACCACGCTGATGGCCGAGATGATCAGCGTGTACACCAGCGACTTGATGCCGATGCGGCCGATCCGGCGCAGGTCGCCGAGGCCCGCCACGCCGGCCACGAGGCTCGAGAAGACGAGGGGCACCACGATCAGCAGCAGGAGGCGGAGGAAGAGCTGCCCGATCGGATTGGTGATGTGGTCGGTGACGAAGGTGAGCTGCGGATGTTTGGCGCCGAGGAGGCTGTTCAGCGTCCCCCCCGCCGCCGCGCCGAGAACGAGTCCGATGAGGATTTTCGTGTGCAGTGCGATGGGCCGCCGTCCGCTTTCCGCCATGGCGCGGCATGGTACACGACCCCTGTCATCCTGAAGCCGCGCAGACGGCGAAGGACCCCCTGCCTACGGAGCGCGCATGGGGTTTCAGCAGGGGGTCCTTCGCCGTCTGCGCGGCTCAGGATGACAGGGGTGGTTCTTCTCTCTCGGACGGCAACGCCGGCGCGTTCAGCGTGAACGACTCCTTGATGTCGGTCGTGGTCATGTAGTGCAGCCGCGCGTTGGCTTGGTACGCGGCGGCGTCGTTCACCAGGCGATTGAGCGTCTGGAAATGCCGGCGCTCGTGCGTGTAGCGCTTGATCTCCGGATAGGCCGCGCCCGCGGCGGTCAACCCCATCGTCACGAACACTTCCGCGACCGGGATGAACGGCAGAATGATGATGATCGAGCCGATGAACAGGCCGCCCACGGCGAAGGCGAACCGCGCCGCCGGATCCCCTTTGCGCCAGACGCCGTAGCCGCTGCGCTCCAGCTCGTTCATCTCCTCGGCCGCGTCGACGTATTGCGGCAGCGCCGTTTCCAGCACTTCCTTTTCCAGGGTCGCCCAATACGACGCCGAGCCGCCGAATTCGTCGAAGGCGCGCTTGATCTGCTTCAGCTTCGCCTTCGCCGTCTCCTTCAGGCGGTATTCCAGCTCGTCGCGCTCCAGCGAGCGGCGGCGGTGCTCCAGCTCCTCCAGCACGACGAAGACGACGCTGCCGAAGTCGTATTCGGGTCCGGCGATATTGAGGACGGAGGTCACTGTTGTGGAGGCTCTGCTGCCTGCTGCTGCAATGCCCGGACGACGCCGAGCTGCTGCAGGAGCTTGTTGCCGTCGATGATCACGTTGCTGCCGCCGGGGAGTTTCGGGATCTGGCGGATCTCCTTTTTCTGCAGCGCGTCGATGAGCTGCAGCGTGACGTACGCGTCGCCGGCGCTGCTGTTGAGCGCCGCGCGCTCCTTGCGAATGCCCTCCGCGACCGCGCTCTTTTCCGCGACCACGGCCTGCGCCTCCTGCTCGCGGCGCACGACATACGCGTCCGCGGCGCGCTTGGCCTGTTCCAGCTCGCCTTGCGCGCGGGTCAGCTGCTCGGTCAGTTCCGCCACCTTTTCCTGCAGGCGCGCCTGATTGGACTCGACCGTGGCCAGGATCTGCGCCTCCAGTTTCTCGGCCTGTTTTTCCGCTTCCTTGCGCTGGTTGATGAGCGTCTGATAGTCCGGCTTGAACGAGAAATCGCCGAGGATGACCTGCTCGATGATGATGCCGTACGGCACCATGTGCGCGCCGAGGAGGCGCGTGGCGTCATTGGCGGCGCGGAAGCGCAGGTCGGGGTTGTAATACTCCTCGGAATCGAGGCGATTGAGGACGTCGCGCACATACGCGCGCGCCTGCGGCCGGACGATTTTCGAGCGCAGGGCCACCGTCGACGGCGCCACCGTCTGCCAGATCTGCGCGGCTTTGGACGGATCGATGCGCCAGCGCACCGTCACGTCGGTCTCGATGTCGTTGCCGTCCCGCGTCTTGAAGCGCAGATCGTCTTTCTGCCCCTCCTTGACGCGCGCCGACATGATCAGGCTCTGCGTCGAGACGTCGTATTTCGTCCAGTCATTGACGATCGGCGTGAAGAAATAGGTCGCGCCGGGCTGCGCCACCTCGGTCGAGCGGGTGATTTTGTTGAAGCGCACGCCGACCTCGGTGGCTTCGGTCGTATGCGGCGTGCACGCGGCCGTGCACAGCAGAATGGCGGTCAGCAGCACGAGGATGAGTGGTTTCACGGCTTCACCCCCAGCCGGGTCAGGTCCGTCGGATCTTCGCTGATATAAATCGGACCCTTCATGCTGTTCAGCAGCGCCAGTCCCTTGCGCAGTTTCAGCAGCTTGTCCGAGCCCGCGCCTTCCATGGCCCGGTTGATCAGCTCCGTCCCCTGCGATTCCGCGTTGCGCACGAGCAGGTCGGCCTCGGCGTGCCGCGAGCGCTCATACAGCGAGCGCTGTGCGTTGATGCCGGTGATCTGCGCCTGGAATTCGGCCGCGCGTACATTGATGAGGTTCTGTCCCTCGGCCACCGTCTGCCGCAATCGCGTGTCCACCTCGGCCTGTTTGGCAAGCGCGCGGTTGGTCAGGACCGACTGGTCCTGAATCTTCTTCTGTTCCGTCAGTTGCTGAAAGGTGTCGGGATAGTCGTACTGGCGGATCAGGACGTCGGCGAGCTGGATGCCGTTCTCCTTGAACCGCGCCGACAGCTCCGCGCGCAGATTGCGCGCGTGCACGAGGCGCTGGTCGCTGTAGAACTCCTCCGCGCGGAGCTCCCCCAGATGCTGCTTGACCAGCGGATCGGTGAGGCGGATGACCACGTTGTCTTCGTACGCGCGTCCGAATCCGAATCGCGAGACCACCTTGAACGGATCGGCCACGCGATACACGACCGTCACGTCCACCGCCACCGGGTAGCCGTCCACGGTGGGCACGTTGATGGCGCTGACGGTACGGTGATCGGGGCCGCGCTCCGCCTCGTTGTTCGTGAACTCCACGGTCTGGATGTCGCGGGGGAAGGTGCGGATCGTCTCGTAGCCGCGGATCTGCCGCCGGTAGCCGGGACCGACCAGCGACTTCTGCAGCCCCTTGCTCGGCCCGAACGCGATCTGCCGCAGGCCGATCTGCCCCGGCGAGACGTACGTGATCAGGCATCCCCGCAGGAAAAGCAGGGGGGAGAGGACCAGTAGAAGCTTGAAGACAAAGGAGATGAACCTGCCGCCACGGAACTGGAACGACGGCACCTTCACCGCGAACTTTGCCTTGAACCGCGGGGGCGGAACCGATGAGCTCTCGAACATTGGGACCTGCTTTCTGGACGAATGCACCGATTTTACTCTCTCCCGGTCCCCTCCCCGGAAGTGGTAGAATTCCGCCTCTCGTAACCCCGCCCGGGCACCCCCGCAGACTCGCCAGCGTGCCGGGAGCAATCAACCGACAGGAGCAACAATCAGTGACTGCAACTCTCGAAGTGACCCATCAGTTCGAAAGCGCTCGCGCCGCCGGCCGGGAGCCGTACAAGGTTCGCGACCTCAGCCTGGCCACCCTCGGCCGCAACGAGATCCGTCTCGCCGAGCACGAGATGCCGGGACTCATGGCCGTGCGTGAGAAATATGGGAAGGACAAGCCGCTCGCCGGCGCCCGCGTCATGGGCTCGCTGCACATGACCGTTCAGACCGCGGTGCTCATCGAGACGCTGGCGGAGCTCGGCGCCGACGTGCGCTGGGTGAGCTGCAACATCTTTTCGACGCAGGACCACGCGGCCGCGGCCGTGGTGGTGGGCCGTCCCGAAACGGGCGGCACGATCGACAACCCGCGCGGCATCCCCGTGTTCGCGTGGAAGGGCGAGACGCTCGAGGAGTACTGGTGGTGCACGTCCGAGGCGCTCATGTGGCCTGACGGCTCCGGCCCGACCCTCATCGTCGACGACGGCGGCGACGCCACGCTGCTGCTGCACAAAGGGGTCGAATTCGAAGGCGCCAACCGCGTCCCCGAGTTCAATCCCTCCGACGAGCCGGAAGAGTGGGGCGTGATTCTCGACCTGCTGCGCCAGGAGCTGACCCGCAATCCCCAGCGCTGGACGCGCGTGGCCAAAGACATGCGCGGTGTCTCCGAAGAGACCACCACCGGCGTGCACCGCCTCTATCAGATGCAGGAAGCGGGAACGCTCATGTTCCCCGCCATCAACGTCAATGACTCGGTGACCAAGTCGAAGTTCGACAATATCTACGGCTGCCGCCATTCGGTCATTGACGGCCTCAATCGCGCCACCGACGTCATGATCGCCGGCAAGCTCGCGGTCGTGTGCGGATTCGGCGAAGTAGGCAAAGGCTGCGCACAGGCGCTGCGCGGACAGGGCGCGCGCGTGGTAGTGACGGAAATCGATCCCATTTGCGCGCTGCAGGCCGCCATGGAAGGGTTCGAGGTCCGGACGCTGGAAAGCGTCGTCGACCGGGCGGACATTTTCGTGACCTCCACCGGTAATAAGGACATCATTACCGCGGATCACATGTCGCGCATGAAGCACAACGCGATCGTCAGCAATATCGGCCACTTCGACAACGAGATCGACATGGCCGGCCTCAAGAAGTTTCCGGGTGTGAAGAAGATCAATATCAAGCCGCAGTACGACGAGTGGGTTTTCCCGGACGGTCACTCCGTGCTCATTCTGGCCGAGGGACGCCTGATGAACCTCGGCTGCGCGACGGGACATCCGTCGTTCGTCATGTCCGCCTCGTTCACCAATCAGGTGCTGGCCCAGCTCGCGCTCTGGCAGAACAGGGGCGAGTACGAAAAGCAGGTTTACGTCCTGCCGAAAAAGCTCGACGAGGAAGTGGCCCGCCTGCACCTGGCGCACCTCGGCGTGGAGCTGACGGTCCTCACTGCAGACCAGTCTAAGTACCTTGGCGTGCCGGTCGAAGGGCCCTATAAGTCGGATCACTACAGATACTGAGCATTTTCCGAGGTGCATTTCTCAAAAGGCGGGCTGAAAAGCCCGCCTTTATTGTTTTTTGCGTTGACAATGCACTGTTATTGCACAAGACTTTGGGCGTCATTGCAGGAGGATCGAACATGGCAAGGCCACCGCGTCAGTATTCAGGTTCCCTTTCCCCGGGTCAGGCTTCTTACGTGCTGGAACGTTTGATTGGCGAGCGCCGCGTATCGGCGAACGACATCGAGCGTTATGTGCAGGAGATGAAGAGCGAGATCAGCACGCTCGAACAGCGTCTCCAGCGTCTCAAGGATGCAGCCGGCTCCGCTGCCGCCGGTGCCGTCGCCGGCCTTGCGGCCGGTGCGGCAACCGTTGCTGCCGCCGCTGTTGGCCGCCGCGGCCGGAAGCCGGGCCGTAAGCCCGGCCGCCCGGGCCGCCCGCCCGGAACGCCGGGCCGCAAGCCGGGTCGTCCGGCTGGCAGTGGACGCGGTCCGGGCCGTCCGCCCGCGTCGGCGTCTGCCGGTACCATTTCTGGCGGCGGCGCTCCCGCTGCAGCGAAAGCCGGTGCGAAGCGCGGCCGCAAGGGCGGTACGAGCAGCATTACGCCGGAGCAGCTGGCCTCTCGTCAGCTTCAGGGGCGTTATCTGGCCCTGGTGCGCGGATTCCCCGAGGCGCGCCGCAGCTATTTCGCAAAAGTGGCCAAGGAAAAGGGCCGCGAAGCTGCAATCAAAGAGATGCAGGAATCGAAGAAGTAACTTCGCCGGATCTCGAAAAAAGGGCGCACCGTGGGGTGCGCCCTTTTTGTTTTTATTGCGGCGTCACCAGCGTGACGAGCTGCGTCTGATTGTTGGTCAGGCTCACAAACGCCCAGTAACGGCTGCCGGGCGTCCTCGGCAGGATCTCGATGCGCGCCGTGGCCGGCCACGCCTTGCGCAATTTCAGGAGGTCGGTGATGTCGAGCTGCGCGTAAGCGGCCTCGCTGCGGAACGCGCCCTGCTGCGGGGTCGTGGCGGTCAGCAGCGTCACATGCACCGGCTCGTCCTCGCGTCGTTCGTCATAAAGACGCACTTCGAAGTCCGCTTTGGTATAGGCCAGGTCGTAAACGCGCAGCAGGATGCGGAAGCTCTGCGCGTCGAGCGGCACGTCGAACAGCTGGGCCGTGCCGCGCAGCAATTCGTGCGGGCGGACGATCGGCAGGTCGGTGCCGGCGTTCAGCGTGCTGCGAGACACGTCGCCCACGCGCAGGCTCATCGACACGGCGTCCGGCTTGCTGACATACAGCAGGCGGCTCGGATTGGCGCCCGGACGCGAGGAGAAATCCTGCGGATTGTGCAGGGTCCGATTCGGCAGCAGCGTGTGCGTCAGCGGAAAGACCGGCGGGCAGGCCATGTTCGGCGGGCACTCCCACGGCGCCAGCAGCACGGCTTCCGTGCCGTGATTGCGGATGCGGAAATCGGTGCGCCACTGTGAGCCGTTCGCGCCCGGGACCAGCTCCTTGAGATAGATCGGCAGCAGCACCTGCTCGTACGCCTCGTCGCCGTCGCCTACGAAGGTGAATCCGTTTTTCAGGAGGAACGGCTCCTCTCCCGGAATGAAGACCGTGACGTCCACCACCCCCGGCGCGTGCGCCGGCGTGGTCACCACCAGGCGCTCATCCGACTCTTCGACCGCGTCGACGGTGACGTCGCCGAACTGGACGCGCGGCGGACAGGGGAGAATGCAGACCACTTTCGTGCTGAGGTGATCCCCGCGAACGACAACGAGCGTGCCGCCGTCGGACGGTCCCTGGTTCGGCTGGAGGTCGGTGACGATCGGGGTCTGCTGGGCGAAAGCGGCAAGCGTCGTGAACAGAACGAGAACTGACAATAAAAATCTACTCATGGGGCGGAGGATACAACGTGAGACAGGCTCTTGTGGTTACGCTTTTGTGGATGGCATGCACGCCGGCAGCACCACCACCAGCACCGGCTTCCTCTTCGCAGCCTCCCGCGCAGCCTTCATCGCAACCTCCATTGCAACCTCCCGCGGAACCGGCTCCCGCGCCCGAGCGCAACATCTATCTGGATGGCGTCGAAGTGGCGAACCCGGTCGTCGTGACCGGACGCGCGCGGACGTTCGAGAGCAACGTCGCGCTGCGCGTGCGCGACGCGCGCGGGAAGCTGATCGGCGAGACCTTCACCACCGCCACGGGGGAGATTGGGACGCACAGTCCCTTTCGCGGGACGATCTGGGTGACGCGCGATCCCGGCGCGTCGATCACCGTCGACGCGCTCGAATACTCGGCGCGCGACGGCTCGGAGCAGTCGCTCGTCTCCATGACGCGCCCGTTCGACGTGGAACTGGTGGAGGCGACGCTCTATCTGCCCAACGCCGACTGCACGGGTGTGGTCGCGCAGAAGCGGCGCATCCCGAAGAGCATCTCCATGGCCCGCCTGCTCGTGGAGGCGCTGATGGCCGAGCCGGCGCCGTTCCCGAAAGAGTCGCGCGTGGAGTCGATCAATCTCCGCGACGGTACGCTGACCGTCGATTTCAACGGCCGCCTGCAGAACGTCGGCGGCTCCTGCGCGGCGCAGATGATCCGGCAGTCGGTGACCCGGACGCTGATGGAGCTCCCTTCCGTGAAGAAGGTGGTGATCACCGCCGCCGGCAGCGAGGCGCTGGCGCTGCAGCCGTAATAGACTCGATGCCGATGCATTTCCTGCTCGCCGCGACCACCGTCACGTTGCTGCATTTCTCCGACTATCACTCGCACGCGCTGCCGTTTTACACGGACCAGGGAGAGCGCGGCGGGATCGCGCGCGCCATCGGCTATCTCGAGCAGCAGAAGCGCGCCGGCGCGCTGGTCTTCAGCGGCGGCGACATGATCAACAAAGGCGCGCCCGCCTGGTCGGATCAGTATCAATGTGCCGAGTGGCCGTGGTTCAACGGCATCGTCAGCGCCATGGCCTTCGGCAATCACGAGCCCGATTACGGCCGCGAGGCGTTCGAGCGCTGCCGGAAGCAGTTGAAGTATCCGGTCCTCAGCGCCAATACGCCCGGCTTCAAGCCGTATGTGGTGCTGAAGACGAAGGGCGTGCGCATCGGCGTCTTCGCGCTGGCGGGGCGTGATTTCGAGAAGCTGAACGTAGGACGGGCTTTAGCCCGTCCCGGGCGGGCTGAAGCCCGCCTTACGTTTGGTGACCCCGTGGAGGCTGCGCGCTCAGTCGTGGCCACGTTGCGCGACAAGGAGCGCGTCGACGCCGTGGTGCTGATCGGCCATCAGTCCGTCGAGGACGATTACGCGCTCGCGCGCACCGTGCCGGGCATCGATCTCATTTTCGGCTCGCACAGTCATCTCGAGCGCCACCTGACGCAGATCCCCGACACGAAAACCGCCTTCGTTTCGCCGGGGCAGTACCTGACGAACATCAGCCGCCTGGAGCTGACCATCGACGAGGGACGCGTACAGCACGTGCGCGGCGGCCTGATTCCCGTCGAGGGGTCGTTGCCGGTCAACACGAAGATCGAGAAACGCGTGGCCGATATGCAGCGCGATCTCGAGCGCGCGCGGCCCGAGCTCTTCAAGCCGATCGGCAGGCTCGAAACCGCGATGAGCACGGAGACGGTCGCGCAGCGTGCACTCGCCGCCATGCGCGAGGCGGCAAAAGCCGACGTGGCCGTTTCGACGAAGAGCAGCTTCCGCGGCGCGCTCCCCGCGGGAACGCTGACGCTGGAGTCCCTGCGCGCCGCGATGCCCTACGACAATGAGCTCGTGGTGTGCACCATGACCGAGGCCCAACTGCGCGGCATCCTCGACGACGCCTACGTCACGCCGTTCGACCCGCAGCCGCGGTACCGCGTGGCCACGACGGATTACCTCGCCTCCGTCGCCTACAAACTCTCGTCATGCGAGCAAACGGGCCTGCGCGTCCGCGAAGAGCTCCGCAAGCGCCTGTAACTTCTTAGTGGACCGCCGGCGTCCCCGCCGGCTGTCTGTGACGGCATCCCGCCGTCACTATGGGCGGGCGGGACGCCCGCCCAGACAGCCGGCGAGGACGCCGGCGGTCCACCTATAACCACCCCTTATCGCGCGCGATGCGTGCCGCCTCGACGCGGTTTCCCGCCCCGAGCTTGCTGATGGCCTCGGAGAGGTAATTGCGCACGGTCCCCTCGGAGAGGTGCAGCGTCGAGGCGATGTCGGCGGAGGTCTGTCCCTCGCCGGCCATGCGCAGCACCTGGCGCTCGCGGTCGGTGAGCGGGTCGGGCTCCCCCCATGCCTCGGCCGCGAGCTCGGGATCGATCACGCGGCCGCCCGCCTTGACGCGGCGCACGGCATTGGCGAGATGCTCCGCCGGCGAGTCCTTGAGCAGGTAGCCCGACGCACCCGCCTCCAGCGCGCGCCGAAGGTAGCCGCCGCGGGCGAAGGTGGTCAGGATGATCACGCGCGTGGGGAGCTTCTCCTGCTTCAGCGCGGAGGCGAGCTCCAGTCCCGTGCGGCGCGGCATCTCGATGTCGGTCAGCAGCACGTCCGGCTTCTGCTCGCGGCAGATCGCCAGCGCCTCCTCCCCGTCGCGCGCGCGCCCGACCACGTCGAAGTCCCCCTCGATCTCCAGCAGCGCCGCGAGCGCCCCGAGGACCATGCTCTGATCCTCGGCAATGACCACGCGGATCACGCCGTGCGCTCCTGCGCCGGAACCGCCAGCGGCAGCGTCACCGTGAGCGTCGTCCCGTGTCCCCCGTCCCGCCCCAGCGACCCGCCGAGCGCTTCCACGCGCTCGCGCATCCCCGTCAGTCCGCTGCCGAAGGGGGCGCTGCCGCCGCGGCCGTCGTCGGTGATGGTCACGGCGCACGACGTGTCGCTGACGCGCATCGACAGCCTCGCCTTGCGCGCGCCGGAGTGGCGGACGATGTTCGTCACCGCCTCGCGCAGCGCCATGCAGAGCACCGCCTCGTGCGACGGCGGGATGGACGTCTTCGCGTGCACCTCGCACTCGAACGCCACGCCGGCCGTGGCCAGCGTGCTGCGCGCGTGCTGGATCTCCGACTGCAGCCCGCCGGCACGGTAGCCCGTCACCGCGGCCCGCACCTCGGCCAGCGCCTCGCGGGCGATGCGCTCCACGTCGCGGATCTCCTCGCGGGCGCGCTCGGGATCGCGGTCCGCCAGCTTCGTGGCCAGCTCCGACTTCAGGATCACCAGCGACAGCGTGTGCCCGAGGACGTCGTGGAGGTCGCGGGCGATCCGCTCGCGCTCCGCCACTTTCGCCAGGTGCTCGATCTCATCCTGCGCCAGCCGCAGCCGCGCGTTCGCGCGCGAGACCTGCGCGAAGTGCACGTTCAGCGCGCCCACCAGGATCGTGAATCCCAGCGGCCAGATGGTGTGGTACCAGGCGCGGTAGATGAGCACCGCCTCGCCGACGATGACCGCCGAGATCCCGGCGATGACGATGAACGCGCGCCGCGGCGGCTGACTGTGCGCGAACATCGCCGCGGCGTAGATGAAGAACGCCCCCGCGGCGAGCGTCACCGGCCAGAAGGCGACGCCGAGTGCGGTCGTGGCGATCGTCAGCAGCCACAGCTCGCGCCCGCGCACCCAGTAGCTGCGGAAGTACATCGCCAGGAACGCCAGCGTCACCGTGCCGAAGTACAGCCACCCCTGCACGTTCGCGTACCGGGAGATGTACAGCGGCGTGGTCAGGAACGGGATGATGTAGACCGTCCACGCCCATGGCGTCCAGCCGAGATCGGTGTCCTGCGGGATCAGTCGTCGCACGGTGCGCTCAGTTTATCCGTACAGCTTTCCTTCGTCGCGGCGGTAGCCGATCCAGGCCACGATGGCGAAGAGCATGGTGGCCGCGATCATCGCGGCCGCGTGGACGAGGACCGGCCTGCCGTCCGACGCGCCGATCGTCCCGAGGGCCAGTTGCCCCAGGTGATACGGCGGCAGCCACTGCGCCACGTGCTGCAGCGTCTTCGGCAGGAAGACGATCGGGATCCAGAGGCCGGCCAGGAAGCCCATCGGCAGATAGAGGACGTTCACGATCGGCGTGGCAGAGTTCGGTCCGGCCAGGAAGCCGATGGCCAGCCCGAGCATGCAGAACGTGATCGAGCCCAGCACCTGCACGCCGAACATGGCCAGCATCTGCGGCACCGAGATGTCCGCGTGCCCCACCGTCCTGCCGAGAATGAACAGCATCACCATGATGATCGCGCTGAAGATCATGGCCATCCCGAGCTTCGAGACGAAATAGGCCGCGATCGGCATCGGCGTCGTGCGCTTCACCTCCAGCCATCCCTGCCCGCGCTCGATGGCCACTGAGACGCCGAAGCCGAACAGCGCCGCGCCGATCACTCCGAACGTGCCGTACGTGGCCACGAGGTAGGTGGCCATGTTGACCGCGCCCGTCTTCGTCCCGCCCCACATCACCCCGAAGAAGAGATAGAAGAAGAGAGGGAAGAGGAGCGTCGGCAGCGAATACGACGGCATGCGCAGCGCCTTGAGGAACTCGTACTTGATCTCGAGCAGATAGACTCTCATGCCGCACAGCATCGGTCCGCGGCCCGTTCGGGGCCATGGCAGAGAGTCAGGATGACGGGGTGACGATTGTCATGAAGGCGTGGGTGGCGCAGGGCGGTCAGCTGCAATTCATGGACGTGCCGAAGCCTGCCCCGGCCGGCGGCGAGCTGCTGCTCCGCGTCGAGGCCTTCTCGCTCAATCGCGGCGAGCTGCGCTCCGTGCGCCGCGCACCGGACGGGAAGATCCTCGGCTGGGACGTGGCCGGCACCGTCGCGGAAGGGCCGAGGGCGGGCGCGCGCGTGGCCGCACTGCTGAACAGCGGCGCCTGGGCCGAATACGCGGTCGTGCCGGAGGCGTACGCCGCCGTCGTCCCCGAGGAGGTCGGCCTCGACGTCGCCGCCACGCTGCCGATCGCCGCGCTGACGGTGGTGCGGGCCTTCGACGTCGCCGGCTCGCTCCTCGGCAGGCGCATCCTGATCACCGGCGCCTCGGGCGGCGTCGGCCAGTTCGCCGTGCAGCTCGGCGCCCTGGCCGGCGCGCACGTGACCGCGGTCACGAGACGCCCGCTGCCGCTCGCCGGCGCGGACATCGTCGCCACGATCGAACAGGCCCAAGGCGAATTCGACCTGATCCTCGAATCCGTGGGCGGTGCGTCGCTGGCCACGGCCATCGCCAAAGTGGCCCGTGGAGGCGTCGTCGTGACCATCGGCAACTCCTCCGAGGAGGAGACCACCTTCAACGCGCGCACGCTCTATGCGAAAGGGGGCGCGCGCGTATACGGCCTCCTGATCTTCGAGGAGATGGAGAGCCGCCGCGTGCGCGCCTCCGACCTCGAGCGCCTGCTCGAGCACGTGCGCGCGGGACGGCTCCACTCTCCGATCGAAGTGCGGCGCCCCTGGACCGAGCTCCCCGCGGTCATCGACGAAATGGAGCAGCGCACCTACACGGGAAAAGCCGTCCTGACCGTCGCCTAAGCGGACCGCCGGCGTCCCGCCGGCTGTCGTGGCGGCGTCCCGCGCCGCCACTTTGGGTGGGCGGTGGGAAAGCGTGGAATCGCGCAGTCCACGCGTGGAATCGCGCAGTCCACGCGTGGAATCGCGCAGTCCACGTGTGGAGTCGCGAAGAGCACGCGACGAGTCGCGAAGACCACGCGATGAGTCGCGAAGACCACGCGATGAACCGCGAAGTCCACGCAACGAATCGCGAAGACCACGCAACGTATCGCGAACCCCCCCGCGGTGTCTTCGTCGATCAGACGCTTACGAACCCGTGCGCTCGCCGGGTTCCTGACCTCCATGGCGCAACCGCAATCGCGCAATTGCGCAACTGTTGCGATATTGCGCCGCCACATCAGCCGGCGGGACGCCGGCGCTCCACCTGGAGATAGCTCACGTGGATCGTGGTCTCGAACTCCGGCAGCTCGACCGAGCGGTCGCCGAGGCCCCACACTTTCCAGCGCTGCGCCGCCCAGCGCACGCGCACGATCTGCAGCGGCTCGTGCGCCGGATCGATGCCCAGCTCCACGTCGCGCTGCCGCTTCTCCCAGCGCAGCACGACGCCCGTCTGGCCGGGGCCGGCCACCACTTCGTCCGCTCCCGTCTCGCTCGGCTTGAACGTGCCGGCGCGCTTCACGATGCGCACGCGGTCGCCCGGCGCGAACGGCCTCGTCTCCTCGCGGAGCGTCAGCGCACGCAACCGCTCCTGCCGTTGTTGCGCGGCGCGGCGCTCCAGCACGATGCCGATCAGGCCGCCGATGCCGACGACGATGCCCAGGATCCCGAAGACTTTCCTCACGCGGCGTACTTTACGACGCCTCCAGCAGCTCCACGAACGCGTCCTCGAGCGACGCCGCGCCTCCCTTGATCTCCGCGGGCGTTCCCTGCGCGGCCACGGTGCCGCGATGCACGACCACGACGCGGCTGGCCAGCGCCTCGGCCTCGGTCAGGTAGTGCGTGGTCAGCAGGACCGACTTGCCGCGGGCGATGAACACGCGGATCTGCTTCCAGAGCGCGCGGCGCGCCTCCACATCCAGGCCCACCGTCGGCTCGTCGAGGATGAGCAGGTCGGGATCGCCGCAGATGGCCAGCGCGAAGAGCACGCGCTTCTGCTGTCCGCCCGACAGCTCGCCATACTTGCGGCGCTCGAGGCCGTTGAGGTTCGCCGCCTCCAGCACGTCGGCCATCTTCATCGGATGCGGGTAGTAGCTGGAGAAGAGCTCGATGTGCTCGCGCACGCGCAGCGTCTCGGGGACGCGGGCCGACTGCAGCACCGCGCCGAGGCGGGCGCGGGTGGCGGCGTCGCGCGGATCGCCGCCGAAGACGCGCACCGTCCCGGAGGTCGGCTTCGCCAGGCCCAGCAGCAGGCGGACGGCCGTGGTCTTCCCGGCCCCGTTCGCGCCGAGCAGCGCCAGCAGCTCGCCGGGGGCGATGGTCAGGTCGAGCCCCTTCAAAGCCTCGACGTCACCGTAGTTCTTGCGGACAGCGGAAAAGTGTGCGGCGTACATGCGCACAGGATGCGTCCCCGTTCCCGAGACGGGTAATGGAGGATGTCAGCGGGTGCACATGACGAGTGTCATGCAAACGTAGGGCGGGCTTCAGCCCGCCTCCCACGGGGGGGACGGGCTGAAGCCCATCCTACGTTGTCACACTCCTCGGTGAGCGCTCGTCTCCTTGACGGTGCCCTATGACTCGATATGATGCCGGCCGAATGCAACCCGCCGCTGTACCGAACCGAGGTGAGCTCCGAATGACGTGGTTGGGGAACTTCTACCGCTCCGCGATCGGCAAGAAGGCGGTCATGGCCGTGACAGGCGTGATCCTCTTCGGCTGGATCTTCCTGCACATGGTCGGCAACCTGAAGGTCTACTTCGGGCCCGAGCACTTCAACGAATACGCGCTCTTCCTCAAGACCATGCTCACCCCCGCCGTGCCGGAGAGCGGGATGCTCTGGCTGTCGCGCATCATCCTGCTGGTGGCCGTGGTCTTCCACATCCACTCCGCGTACGCGCTGACGATGATGAACCGCCACGCGCGTCCGGTCGACTACCGCAACCGCGACTACGCCAAGGCCAGCTACGCCTCGCGCACCATGCGCTGGGGCGGGATCATCATCCTGCTCTTCGTCATCTACCACCTCCTGCACTTCACCATCGGCGTGCGTGTGGCGCCGCACGACTTCATCCGCACCGATCCGTACCACAACTTCGTGGCCGGCTTCAGGATCTGGTGGGTGGCGGCGTTCTACATCATCGCCAACCTCGCCCTCGGCCTGCACCTCTATCACGGCGTCTGGAGCATGTTCTCGTCGCTGGGCGTGACCCACAAGCGCTTCGAGAACTGGCGGCGTCTCTTCGCGACGGCCTTCGCCGTGATCATCACGGTCGGCAACGTCCTCTTCCCGCTCAGCGTGCTCCTCGGATTCGTCAGGTGAATCGAATGCAATTGGACAGCAGGATTCCTCCCGGTCCCCTCGCAGAGAAGTGGACCTACGCGAAATCGCATTACCGGCTGGTGAACCCGGCCAACCGGCGCAAGTACGACATCATCGTCGTCGGCGCGGGGCTGGCCGGCGCGTCGGCCGCGGCCACCCTCGGGGAGCTCGGCTACAACGTCAAGTGTTTCGTCTACCACGACTCGCCGCGCCGCGCGCACTCCATCGCCGCGCAGGGCGGCATCAACGCGGCCAAGAACTACCGCAACGACGGCGACAGCGTCTACCGCCTCTTCTACGACACCATCAAAGGCGGCGACTACCGCGCCCGCGAAGGGAACGTGCACCGCCTGGCCGAGCTCTCGGTCAACATCATCGACCAGGCCGTCGCCCAGGGCGTGCCGCTCGCGCGCGAGTACGGCGGCATGCTCGAGAACCGCTCCTTCGGCGGCGTGCAGGTCTCGCGCACCTTCTACGCGCGCGGGCAGACGGGGCAGCAGCTCCTCCTCGGCGCCTTCCAGGCCCTCGAGCGGCAGATCGCCCTCGGCACCGTCAAGCAGTACAACCGCCACGAGATGCTCGACCTCGTGGTCGTCGACGGCCACGCCAAGGGCATCATCACCCGCAACATGATCGACGGAAAGATCGAGGCGCACGCGGCCGACGCGGTCGTCCTCGGCACCGGCGGGTATGTCAACGTTTTCTACCTGTCGACGAATGCGAAGGCCTCCAACGCCACCGCCATCTGGCGCGCCCACAAGCGCGGCGCGGCCTTCGCCAACCCCTGCTACACGCAGATCCACCCGACCTGCATCCCGCAGAGCGGCGACTACCAGTCCAAGCTCACGCTGATGTCCGAGTCGCTGCGCAACGACGGCCGCATCTGGGTGCCGAAGACGCAGGGCGACAAGCGCTCCCCGAAAGAGATCCCCGAGGGAGAGCGCGACTACTACCTCGAGCGCAAGTACCCCAGCTTCGGCAACCTCGCCCCGCGCGACATCGCCTCGCGCGCCGCGAAGGAAGCCTGCGACGAGGGGCGCGGCATCGGTCCCTCGGGACGCGGCGTCTATCTCGACTTCGCCGACGCCATCAAGCGCCTCGGCCGTCCGGTCATCCAGGAGCGCTACGGCAACCTCTTCGAGATGTACCACGACATCACCGCCGAGGACCCGTACGAGATGCCGATGCGCATCTATCCCGCGCCGCACTATTCGATGGGCGGGCTGTGGGTCGACTACAACCTGATGTCCAACGTGCCGGGGCTGTACGTGATCGGCGAGGCCAACTTCTCCGACCACGGCGCGAACCGCCTCGGCGCCAGCGCGCTGATGCAGGGCCTCGCCGACGGCTACTTCGTCCTTCCGGTCACCATCGGCGATTACCTGGCCACGCAGTTCGGCAAGAAGACCGCCGTCACCGACGCCGCCTTTGCCGACGCCGAGCGCGAGACGCGCGCGCGCATCTCGCGGCTCGTCGACGCCAAGGGGACGCGCAGCGTCGACTCGTACCACAAAGAGCTCGGCTCGATCATGTGGGAGTACTGCGGCATGGCCCGGTCGGCCGAGGGGCTGAAGAAAGCGCTGGAGATGATCCGGACGCTGCGCGAGCAGTACTGGCGCGACGTGCGGGTCACCGGCACGAACGAAGAGCCGAACCAGGCGCTCGAGAAGGCCGGCCGCGTGGCCGACTTCTTCGAGCTCGCCGAGCTGATGTGCATCGACGCTCTCCACCGCGAAGAGTCGGCCGGCGGCCATTTCCGCGTCGAGTTCCAGACCCCCGACGGCGAGGCACAGCGCAACGACGACGACTTCACCTACGTCGCCGCGTGGGAGCACAAGGGCGAGGGGAACGAGCCCGTCCTGCACAAAGAGCCGCTGGTGTACGAGGAAGTGAAGCTGGCCACGAGGTCTTATAAATGAATCTCACGTTACAGGTCTGGCGGCAGAAATCGCGCGACGCGGAAGGCCGCTTCGTCGAGTACAAGGCCGAGAACATCTCCCCCGACGCGTCGTTCCTGGAGATGCTCGACGTCGTCAACGAGCGCCTCATCGAGAAGGGCGAAGAGCCGATCCACTTCGAGCACGACTGCCGCGAGGGCATCTGCGGCTCGTGCGGCATGATGATCAACGGCACCGCGCACGGCCCGATGGGCCGCACGGCCACGTGCCAGCTCCACATGCGCCACTTCAACGACGGCGACACGGTGGAGGTCGAGCCGTGGCGCGCCCGCGCCTTCCCGGTCATCAAGGACCTCATCGTCGACCGCAGCCCGCTCGACAAGATCATCCAGGCCGGCGGCTACATCTCGGTCAACACCGGCGCCGCGGTCGAGGCGAACACGATTCCCATCCCGAAGCAGGTGCAGGAGCAGTCGATGGATGCCGCCGAGTGCATCCAGTGCGGCGCCTGCGTCGCCCAGTGCCCCAACGGCGCCGCACAGCTCTTCACCGCCGCCAAAGTCTCCCACCTCGGCCTCCTCCCCCAGGGCCAGCCCGAGCGCTACGAGCGCGTGGTGAAGATGGTGGACGTCATGGAAAGCTACTTCGGCAGCTGCACCCTCTTCCGCGAATGCGAAGCGGTCTGCCCGAAAGGCATCTCCGTGTCCTTCATCGCCCGCATGAACCGCGACTACCTCACCGCCAAAATGAAATCGCGCTGAATGTAGGGCGGGCTTCAGCCCGCCTCCCCCGCGGGTGGGCGGGCTGAAGCCCGCCCTACATCCACCGCCGCCACGACGCCGGCGTCGAAGTCAGGGACTCCTTGACCGCAACCTGCGGACCGCCGGCGTCCTCGCCGGCTGTCTCGGGCGGCGTCCCGCCGCCCGCCCGGGGTGGCGGCGCCGGGGGCCGCCACGACAGCCGGCGGGACGCCGGCGCTCCACTGCGAGAGCGGCAGCTGACGCTGCCGCGGTCGAGACGCTGCGCGTTACCATGGGTGCGTGCGCATCCTCGTCGTCGAAGACGAGCGCTCCCTTCGCGAGGCGCTCGTCGAGCTCCTCACGAAGCGTGGTTTCGGTGTCGAGACCGCGGAGGATGGGCTGGCCGCGGCCGAGCGCGGTGTGGCCGGTGAGATTGAGCTGGTGCTGCTCGACCTGGCGCTCCCGAAGCTCGACGGCGTCGAAGTCTGCCGGCGCCTGCGCATGGCCCGGCCCGCGCTGCCGATCCTCATCCTCACCGCGCGCGGCTCTGAGGAGGAGCGCGTCCGCGGGCTGGGCGCGGGGGCGGACGACTATCTGACCAAGCCCTTCGGCACGAGCGAGCTGCTGGCGCGCATCGAGGCGCTGCGCCGCCGCGCCGCCATCATGCCCGCGGACGCGGAGTGCCTCGAGATCGACGGCTGTCTCCTCGACCTCGGCCGCTGCGAGGCGCGCCGCAACGGCACGGCGGTCGCGCTCACGCCGCGCGAGGTAGGCATCCTGCGCTGGCTGCACCGCCACCGCGCGCGGGCCGTCTCGCGCGCGGAGCTGCTGCAGACGGTGTGGGGGGCCAGCGAGGACCTCGAGACGCGCACCGTCGACATGACCGTGGCCAACCTGCGCCAGAAGATCGAGCGCGAGCCGGCCGAGCCGCGCATCGTGGTCACGATCAAAGGCAGCGGCTACGCCTGGGGTGTGCAGTGAACGCGCGCGTGCCGCTCGCGGCGCTGGTGCTGCTCCTCGGCGTGGGAGGGCTGCTCGGGGCGTGGTACGTCTCGGCGCGGCGGGCGCTCGATGCCGAGGTGCGGCTGCAGTCGCAGATCGCCACGCGCACGGCGCTGGAGGACGAGCGCGGTGCGGCAGAGCGGCTCCGCCGCCGTCTCGAAGAGCTGCGCGCGGCCGAGTCGCAGCGGCCGTACTTTCATTACCAGAACCTCTACCACGACCCCAAAGGCGCGTCGCAGGGACTCTCGGTTGCACCGTCGCCGCTGGCCTCGGGACCGGGGCATCCCCTCATCGCCGCGCATTTCCAGATCGACGCGAAGGGACGCGTGTCGCTGCCGACCCTGAATGAAGAGCTGCGCGAGCTGAGCGCGCCGAATGCGGCCGAGCAGCGCGCCGTGCGCGACCGGCTGGCCGCGCACGCGGATGCGATCCGGAAATCGGTGGCGGAGCTCATCGCGGTGCTCGATCGCGAGGCCGAGGAAGAGCGGGCCCTGAACGCGCGCATCGCGGAGCTCGAGCACGGCCTGGCCGAGGCGCAGGCGCGCGAGACGCGCGCGCTCGCGGCCCGGCTCGACGAAGCGCGCCGCGTCGCGGAGCAGAGCCAGAGCAGCCGGCAGAGCACCGTGCAGCGCCTCGACCCGACCGCCTTCGCGCAGAACGTCGCCTCGAACGACGTCTACACGCAGCTCAAGCAGAACGCGCCCGCCCCGCCCGCGGTAACCCGCAAACCGGCCAGGCCGGTGGACATCCTCACCACGCCGCTGGAGTGGCGCACGCTTCCCATCGCCGGCAAGCCGACCCTCGTGGCCTTGCGCGCGGTGCATACGCCGGAAGGATCGCTCGTGCAGGGAGTGCTCACGCCCGTCGTCGACGGCGGCCTCGTCGAAGGGGCGGTGGTGAGTGCCGCTCCCGGCGGCGCGCCGATCGAGGGGACGGGGTGGCGCGCGCGGCTTCCGCGGACGCCGCTCGCGGCGCAGGAGGCGGAGCGGGAGCGCTTCACGCGTACCTTCGGCGCGGTCGCGGCGGTGCTGCTGCTCGTCGTCATCGGCGTGGTCTGGACGCTGTGGCGCGTCGAGCGGCTGGCCACCGACCGAGCGCGCTTCGCGGCCACCGCGGCGCACGAGCTGCGCACGCCGCTGGCGTCGCTGCGCCTCTTCAGTGAGCTCATCGCCGAGGAGGACGATCCCGCGAAACGCGCCCGCTACGCGCGGGAGATCGCCGGCCAGACGGAGCGCCTCGGGCGCGTGGTCGCCAACGTGCTCGAGGTCACGCGCCTCGAGCGCGGCACGTTCGCGCTGGCGCCGAAGCCGGGGGAGATCGGCCGCGCCGTGGCCGACTGCGTGGCCCGCCTCGAGCCGCAACTGGCCGCGGCGCACTGCCCGATCGACCTGCGCGTCGCCCCCGACCTCCCCGAGGTGGCCTTTGATCCCGACGCGCTCCACCACGTCGTCGACAACCTCGTCGACAACGCGGAGAAGTTCTCGCGCGACGTCCCCGACCGCAGCATCTCCGTCGACGTCGCGCCGGAGGAGGGTGGGGTGGCCATCACCGTCAGCGACCGCGGTCCCGGCGTGCCCGAGGAGCTCGTCCGCCACGCGCGCCCGTTCCGCCGCGGCACCTCCGCGCTCGCACCCGCGGGCCTCGGCCTTGGACTCTTCCTCGTCGACCGCATCGTGCGTGGCCACGGCGGCGCCTTGCGCAGCCTGCGGCGCGAGGGGGGCGGCGCCAGCGTGCGCGTCTTCCTGCCGGCTTTTTACAAACCTTAGACGGACAGCGCGGCGCGCGCGACGCACGTTGGGTGCATGAGAATCGCACTCCTGCTCGCCGCTCTCCTCACCACCTCCACGCCCGCCGACGAGGCCACGCAACTGCGCCTCGGCGGACAGGCCGCCGTCGACGCGCTCTACACCTCGACCCCCAGCGACCTGCTCGACCGCGTCTGCGCGCAGAAGGACTGCCACACCTCGCGCCTCTTCTGGTACACGGATCTCGCGCAGGCGCGGGAGGCGGCCCGCACGTCGGGACGCCGCGTGATCTCGCTGCACATGCTCGGCCGCCTCGACGAAGAGCTGAGCTGCGCGAACAGCCGCTTCTTCCGGGTCATGCTCTACTCCGACCCGGAGATCGCGGCGCTGATGCGCGAGCGCTACGTGCTGCACTGGCACTCCGTGCGTCCCGTGCCCCGCGTGACCATCGACATGGGCGATGGCCGCACCATCCAGCAGACCATCACCGGCAACAGCGTCCATTACCTCCTCGACGCCGACGGCACGCTCCTCGACGCGCTGCCGGGGCTGCACTCGCCGGCGGCCTTCCGCGCGCAGCTCGAGGAGTGGCTCGCGCTCGACCGCGCGCGGCTCCGCGAGTATCACGCGGCACGCGCGCAGAAAGCGCTGAAGCGCGGCCTGAGCTACGGGTTCGAGCAGGTCCGCGAGTCGTCCGTCCGCAGGCCAACGGCGCAGGAAGCGACCATGCGCGCGCGGAGCAAGGCCCGCGTCGAGCGGCCGCTGCTCTCGCAGCTGACCATCGGTCTCCGCCCGCCCGCACCGGAGCGGTGGACCGCGCTGGCCGAGGAGCAGGGGGAGTCGGTGCAGTTCAGCAAGCCGTCCATCGAGCTGATGCAGCGGAAGCAGCCGCTCACGCCGGAGACGCTGGACAACCTGCGGCGCAGCGTGGCCGTCGAGACGATCTTCAACGACGTGTCGCTGCACCGCAGGGTGCACGAGTGGTTCGCGGCCGGCGAGGAGTACGACCTCGTCTCGCTCAACGAGCGGATCTACGCCGAGCTGTTTCTCTCGCCGACCGATGACCCGTGGCTGGGCCTCGATCCGCAGTCGGCGTTCGCCGCGCTTCCGCGCTGATCCCTTCGCAGCCTCTCCCTCATTCGAGGGATGTGCACTCTCGCGACGCATGGTCTCCTCCGGCGCAGAACACGAGCGACGGAGGAGTTCCCATGAGTGCACGAGCCGTGGCAGTCGCTGTTTTGGCCATTCTGATCTCCACGACGGTCCTGGCGCAGGGCGTCTCCATCGGGCCGGGCGGATTCTTCGATCCGAACCGCGCCTACGAGGCCTGGCGCACCTCGGTCGAAAGGGAGCGCGCCGAGGCGCAGCGCCGCAAGGAAGCGTGGGACCGCGAGAACACTGCCTGGTTCGAGCGGAACGGCTTCTCGGCGGCCACTCCCTCGGGCTGGGATCCCTTTCTCTTCTCGCGCGCGCCGCTGCGGGGGGCGGTGATCAACGAGTCCACGGTCGAGAACGTCCAGGTGCGGGCGGCGTTCTACCAGCTCGGCAACCAGGCGCAGTACGCGGTGCCGATGGGCGCCGCCCGGCTGCACTTCCAGGGGGCCGTGGTCCGGCTGATGGAGACGTGGTGCGAGTCGGACGGCTGCCTGCCGGGCAACTGGATCCACGCATTCTCCGGCTGGGCCGAGGGAATCGAGCACCAGCCATCCGCGCTCACCGAAACGCCGGAGCGTCCCGGGGCCATCTATTCGCACGCCTGGATGAAGGGGCATCTCACGCGCGAAGCGATCCTCACGCGCGCGGGATTCGCACCCAGCACCTCGTGCGGGAAGCGCACCGCGACGTACGTCTACCGCTACCGCTATCACTCGCCCGACGGTGCGACGATCCAGTTCTACCAGCGCCCGAAAGAGGTCGCGCTCACGTCCACGTGGAGCTCGCCGGTGTCGTGCACCTCGACGCCCATCGTCCCGCGCGAGCCCGATCACTACTGGTCCGCCGAGGGGAACGCCGCGCTCGACACCAGCAACAAATGCCTGCCGGTGATCCGCTGGGCGGACGGCTCGACGGAGGAGTTCCACGCCGCGCGCACGCTGCCGGACGACACCGGCAACGACGGACTGGCGTCGCCGTACATGCCGAGCTGCTCGGCGGCGGACCTCGGGCGCGACCTCCGTCACACCGACTCCAACGGCAACATCCGCACGTACCGCTTCACCGACACGACCGAGACGATGATCGACGCCAGCGGGCGGCAGACGGTGCTGACCTTCGACACCGACGAGCGGAGCTTCCGCCGCCTGCGCAGCGTCGAGCTTCCCTCCATCGGCAACGCGCCGCCGCAGCGCTACACCATCCATTGGCGCACGCCGCTCGAAGTGCGGTTCGATCTCATCTGGCCCGACCTCGTCTGCCGCTCCCATTTCAACGGGACCGTGCAGCCCTGCAGCTCGGCCGACGGCCAGCCGGCGCCGAGCATCGTGCCGCTGGTCGACTCCATCACCACGCCTGACGGCCGGAGCTACCGCTTCGAATACGGGCCGTGGGGCAACCTGACGCGGGTCACCGAGCCGGGAGGGGCGGTGCGCGAGTGGCAGTACGGCGGCGCCGCGAACCTCGCCTACGGGCGCGCCGCGGCCGTGCTCTATGACCGCGTCGTCGACCACACCTGGCTGTCCGAAGCGCAGAAGATGCACGCGCGGGGAGTGGTGGCCGAGGTCCTTCGGCCCGACGGCGCCGGCGGCCCGGCGCACGTCACCTCGCACGCGTTCACCCACAGGACGCTCGATCCGCAGCTCTTCCCCTCCTGCGTCTACGACTCGGTCGGCGCGGGGATCGGGGGACCGGCGGCCTGCTCGCAGGTATGGCGCGAGGTCACGATGCCGGACGGCTCCGTGCGGAAGACCGGCGTCGCCGCCGCCGGCATACCGCCGGCCAGCGCCTCGACCGGCGTGCCGCCGCCCGTCATCCCCCACGGATGGCTGATCGGGGAGGAGACCTGGGCCGGCGCGAGCCTCGTGGCCGCGATGTACAAAGGCGATCCCGCCACGGGAGAGCTCTGGTACGGCTACGACAGCATCCGCGGCCACGACGTGCGCTACTCGTTCGCCGGCAACGTCCGCACGCTGAAACTGCGGAACGTCCGCGACGGCCTGGCCACCACCTCGAACTTCCTCTACGCCAGCGCCCTCGACATCGATCCCGCGCCGGACGTCGTCGAGTCGCGCAACTCCGCGATCCAGACCTCGGTGTGCACCTTCGCCGGGGTGGTGGCGGAGCTCGGCTGCGCGCCCTCCGGCGCCACGCCTCTCGTCCGCGAGGACGCGGAGGTCATGCACTACTTCGCCGGCACCTTCACCGGCCTCCATCACCTCGGCCTGGTCACCGCGGATCGCCTCTTCGCGCCGAATGCGAACGGCATCGGCTTCTCCACCACGCCGCTGGTCGAGACCATCAAGCGCTACGACGAGTTCCCGCTGACCGCCAGCGGCCGCCCGAGCTCCGTGCTCGACACGAGCAAGGGGCTGGCGGCCGGCTCGCCGCGCGGCAACCTGACCACCACCGCGCAGCGCGTCAGCGCCACGAAGAGCGTCTCGGTGCGCAATCACTACTTCGACACCGGCATCTTCGAGTGGACGGAAGACCCGAAGGGCAGCCGGACCACGCACGCGCCCGACTTCTCGCTCTGCACCAGCACCACCGTGCTGACCTCCTCCGTCACCAACGCCAAAGGGCACGTGACCCGGAAGGTGGAGGACTGCGCGTCCGGCCTGCCGCTGCGGATCACCGACGCCAACGGCAAGAGCACCTACACGCAGTACGACGCCTTCGCCCGCGCGGTGGAAGTGGCCGGGCCGGGCGACGTGCTCACCGCGCTGCCGCGCTCCGGCGTCGCGCAGCCGTACACCCGCGATCCCGCCGCTCCCACGGGCAGCGGCACGAGACCGGGCGACGCCGCGGTCACCTCCTGGAGCGAGTATCTCGACCTCGGCGTGCCGGGGCGGCAGCGGACCGTCACGCACGCCAAGGACGGCTCGCCGGGCGGCCATGTCACGAAGGTGTTCACCGACGGCCTCGGCCGCAGCGTGCAGACGCGCGTGGAGGTCGATCCCGCCACGACCGGCTTCGGCGAAGTCGTCTCCACCACCGTCTACGACGGCCACGGCCGCGTGGCGGAGTCGTTCACGCCGTGCTTTGCCGCGCCGAGCGACAGCCGTACCGCGCACTGCGGCTCCGCCAAAACGACGACCACCTTCGACGCGCTCGACCGCGCCACGCGCGTGGTGATGCCGGGCAACCGCACCGTCACCCACGCCTACGGCAACGAGAGCGGCCGCTGGCTGCGCACCACCGTCGACGCGCGCGGCTTCACGTCCAAAACGTACTCCGACCTGGAAGGGCGCGAAGTCGAAGTGCGGCGCCAGTCGCCGCTGTGCGGCGGCTTCTGCTCCACGAAATCCGCCTATGACGCCGCCGGACGCCTCCTGTCGCTGTCCGATCACGGCGGCAACACCATCCGCTTCACCTACGACGATCTCAGTCGCCGGCTGACCATGGCCGACCCCGACATGGGGACGTGGTCCTACGGCTACGACGACAACAGCAATCTCACCTCCCGCACGGACGCCAAAGGGCAGGAGATCCGCTTTTCGTACGACGTCCTGAATCGCCTGACGCTCAAGGACCTCCCACCCGCCGGCCCCAGCGCCGAGGACGTCTCCTACTTCTACGATGGGGACGGGCCGCGGCCGCCGGCCGACGCGCCCACCGTCGCCATCACCAGTCCGCAGAACGGGCAGGAGCTCACGCAGCCGGTGAACGTCACCATCGCCGCCACCGCCACGAGCGAGAGCGGCATCGAGAAGGTGGAGTTCTTCCACGGCTCGACGCTCCTCGGGCAGGACACCGAGGCGCCGTACACGTTCGTCTGGAAGGCGACGCAGGGACTGGCCACCCTCACCGCCAAGGCGACCAGCAACAGCGGCATCGCCCGCAGTGCGAGCGTGAGCATCAACGTCAAGCCGCCGAACAAAGTGCCCGTCGTTTCCATCACCTCGCCGCGCGACGGCGAAACGATCGGCACCGCCCCGGCCATCGTGGTCGTCGAAGCGTCGGCGAGCGACGCGGATGGCATCGCCAGCGTCGAGCTGTGGGCCGGCGCCGTCAAGCTGGCCACCCTGACCGCGCCGCCGTACCGCTTCGTCTGGAGCAACGTGCCCGCGGGGACGCACGCGCTGAAGGCCGTGGCCGTCGACACCACCGGCCTCTCCGCCACGTCGGCCACGGTCACGGCCGTCGTGCTGGATGGGGGGGCGGAGCGGCCGCAGTCGTTCGTGACCGGCCGGGTCACCGGCGCACTGCGGGCCGACAACCCCGGCTTCACCGGCTTCCGCTTCACCGTCGGATCGGCGCCGCTCCGGATCATGACCCTCGGCCGCCTCTGCATCTCCGGCAACAGCCTCGATCACGCCATGAAGCTGATCCGCGTCAGCGACAACGTCACGGTCGGCACCACCACCGTCTCGATGAGCGGCTGCACCGCCGGACAGTTCAAATACGCCCCGCTCCCCGCGACGGTCACGCTCGCGGCGGGCGCGGACTACCTGGTCGTGAGCAACGAGATCGGGAGCGATCTCTTCCACGACTGGACCGGCACGACGCTCAGCACCACCGGCGTGGCCACCGTGAAGCACGGCGTCTACACGACCAACGGCGGCCAGAGCTGGGGAGCGGCCGGCTCCACCGGCAACAGCTACGTCCCGGTCGACTTCCAGTACGCCGTGCCGGCGCCGCGTGGATTCGTCACCGGCCGGACCGCCGGCACGCTGCGCGCCGACTCGCCGGGCATGACCGGCTTCCGGATGACCGTCGGCTCGCAGCCGATCGACGTCACCTCCCTCGGCCGTCTCTGCATCGCCGGCAACGCGCTCGACCACGAGCTGCGGCTCATCCGCGTCGCGGACAACACCACGGTCGCCGCGACCACCGTGGCCATGAGCGGCTGCGCGCCGGAGCAGTTCAAATACGCCGAGCTGCCGGGCGGCCCGGTCACGCTGGCGGCGAACACCGACTACCTCGTCGTCAGCAACGAGGTCGGCAGCGACCGCTTCCAGGACTGGACCGGAACGGTGCTCAGCACCACCGGCGTGGCCACCGTGAAGCACGGCATCTACACGACCAACGGCGGCCAGAGCTGGGGACCGGCCGGCTCGACGGGCAACAGCTACGTCCCGGTCGACTTCCAGTACATGGTGGCCACGAGCTTCCCGTTCGTCACGTCGCGCACCGTCGGAAGCATGCGCGCCGATTCCCCCGGCCTGGCCGGATTCCGGATCGCCGTCGGCGCGCAGCCGATCGCCGTCACGGCCCTGGGACGTCTCTGCATCTCGGGCAACTCGCTGACGCACGACCTGAAGCTGATCCGCGCCGCGGACAACGTGACCCTGGCCACGGTGCCGCTGTCGATGAGCGGCTGCAGCGCCGGCCAGTTCCGCTACGCCACGCTCTCCGCCCCGGTGCGGCTCGCGCCGGGCGCGGAGTACCTGGTCGTCAGCAACGAGGTCGGCAGCGACCTGTTCCACGACTGGACCAACACCGTGCTGACGACGGCGGGCGTAGCCACCATCAAGCACGGCATCTACACGACCAACGGCGGGCAGACGTGGGGAGCGGCCGGAGGGACCGGCAATTCCTACGTGCCGGTCGATTTCCGCTACGTGCCGAGCAACTGAGACGACGGAGGAGAACGCGCATGACGCATCAGAGAGTCCATCGCATTGCCATGGCCGTCGTGCTGTCCCTGACGCTCGCGGGAAGCATCCTCGCGCAGGGACCGGTCGACGTCACCGCCAACCAGATCGGCCGGCTCACGTCGGTCGGGAACGCCGCCACGCGGACGTACACGCAGTACGACGAACAGGGACGGGCCGTGGCCACGCAGTTCGTGCAGGACGGCCGCTCGCGGATCTTCACCATGACCTTCGGCTACCCGTTCAACCCGCAGTCGACGGGCGGTCCGGGCACGGTGCTGCTCCGGCAGACGTTCCCGGACGGCGAGGCAGTGTCGTACACCTACGACGCCGGCGGCCAGCAGCTCGCCGTGCAGAGCACGTTCGGCGGCGCCACCGAGGACGTCGTGCGCGGGTACCGCACCAACGCGCGGGGAGGGGTGACGCGCATCGAGTACGGCAACGGCACCGTCACCACGAACACGTACGACGAGGCCGGCCACCAGCTCCTCTCGCGCATCCTCACCGTCAACGCCGCCGGCCAGGTCGTGCAGGACTACCGCTACACGTACGACGCCGAGGGCAATGTCACCGGCACCGCCGACGGCGTGCGCCCGGATCTCAGCGCCACCTACGACTACGACGAGGTCGGCCAGCTCGTGGCCATCCGCAACTCCGCGGGCAACGTCATCGAGAGCTACACCTACGATCCCATCGGAAACCTGATCCAGAAGGGCGCGCTGACGCAGACCTACAACGCCGGCGGACGCCCGCACGCGCTGGAGACCTCGGGCGGCATCGCGTACGCGTACGACCCGAACGGCAACGTGACCTCCATCGGCGGCACGACCACCCTCGAGTGGAACGCCGAGAACATGGCCACCCGCGTCACCACCGGGGCCGGCGTCACGGAGAAGTCCTTCGTCGGCGAGGCGGCCTGGAAGAAAGTCGAAGCGGGCGTGACCACCTATTACCTGCCGTCCGTGCGCATCGAGAACGGCGTGGCCCGCAAGTACTACGGCTCGTTCGCCGAGCGGCTGGAAGTCCCGGGCGACCGGCAGCTGCGGTTCTACCATCCCGACCACCTCGGCAGCTCCTCGGTGATGACCGATTCCACCGGCACGCCGATCCGCCGCGCCGCGTATCTCCCGTGGGGGCAGGAGCGCGGCGTCGAGGGGACGTTCGTCCCGAAGCGGCAGTTCAACTTCAAGGAGAAAGACGCCACCGGCTTCTACGACTACGGCGCGCGTCTCTATGCCCCCGTCACCGGGCGCTGGCTGTCGCCCGACAGCGTCCTGTCCGACGGCATGAACCGCTACGCCTACGCGCGCAACAATCCCTGGACGCGCGTCGATCCGTCCGGGCATACGTCGCGCGGTTTCTGGGCCAGGACCACCGTCGTCGACCAGCGCGACTTCAGCGAATACATCCTCTATCAATGGTTCTGGGCCGACCCGCCGCTGAGCGGGAGGTTCGTCGCCGCCAATCCCAATCTGGAGCGGAGCGAGTGGCAGGTCGTCGAGACGGGAAGCGTGGTCAGCGCCTTCTGGCTCGACACCGGAAAGTGGGAAAAGCGCATCCTGCTGGACCACGGCCGCACGGACGACGTGCCGCTCGACGAGATCGTCTCCACGTCCACCTCCATCGGCACGCCCATGACCGTGCCCACGCGTCCCCGCCGCTCGAACGACTACATCAACTGGCAGTTCGTGAATGCGATGCGCGACCGCACCAAGCATCACGAGCGCATCTTCTGGGAGTTCACCAAGCAGTCGGTGATCGGCGGCGGCACCTCCGGCATCCTCAATGCCCTGCGGCCGGCCGCTCCGTACCTGACGGTGCTCGGCATCGAGTACATGCCGAAGCTGACCCAGGGAACCACCATGGTTATCGGCGGCATGAACGCCACGAAGAACTGGGTGAACGTGCCCGGCGTGGCCGTCTACCGCGCTCCCTACTGGGTGCACACGCTCCAGCGCAATCAGGTCGTGGTCGACACCGTCATCTCCAACCGGCTGCCGGTCTACGTCGATGGCCTGAGCCGGGCCGGGGCGGGGACGTGGTGGGAGCTCAACCAGTTCGTCCGCGCCGGACTGCGGATCACCATCGCATGGTGACGCCGGGGCAGCAGCGCGGCTTCACCCTGGCCGAGCTGCTCACCGTCACGACCATCATCTGCGTCCTCGCCGCCGCGGCTCTCCCGGTGGCGAGGACGGGCATCCGCCGGCAGAAGGAGATCGAGCTGCGGATGGCGCTGCGGCGCATCCACGAGGCCATCGACCGCTATCACGACCTCCGCGTCCGCGGCATGATCCGCGACCCGCCGCACCTCGGCCAGGGAGAGTATCCGCGCTCGCTCGACGAGCTGGTCGAGGGCGTGGAGGTCATGCCCGCGGGGACGCGCGTGCGCTTTCTGCGGCGGCGCGACCTCATCGACCCGATGACCGGCCGCGCCGAGTGGCGCACGCTCTCCGACACCGACGATCCCGGAACCCTGACCACCGACGGCAACAACGTCTTCGAGGTGCATTCGACCTCCACGGCCGGCGCGCTCGACGGCAAGAGCCGCTATTCGGAGTGGTGAGCGATCAGTCGAGGCGGACCAGGCCGCGCTGGATGGCCTTCGTCACCGCCTCGGTCCGGTCCTTCGCGCCGACCTTGGAGAGGATGCTCTTCACGTGCGCCTTCACCGTCTCCTCGGCGATGTCGAGCAGCTGCGCGATCCGCCGGTTGCGCGTGCCCGGCACGAGCAGTCCCAGGATCTCCTGCTCGCGCTGCGTCAGGGGGGAGCGGTGGACGTAGCGGCGGAGCACCTCGCTCGCCTCGGCCGACAGGTACTTGCGCCCGGAGTGGACGGCGCGCACGGCCATCACGATCTCCGCCGGGTCGCCGTGCTTCAGCACGTAGCCGAGGGCGCCGGCGGCCGTCGCCTCGTGGACCCAGTGCTCCGTGTGGTAACTGCTCAGGATCACGTAGCGGCACGCCGGCGAGACCTCGGCCACGGCGCGCATCACGTCGACTCCCGACTCGCTCCGGAGCCGGAAGTCGACCAGCGCCACGTCGCACGCTGCCTCCGCGGCGACCGCCACCGCTTCCGCGAGATCGGCGGCCTCGCCGACGACGGCGAGGTCGCGATGGGCCGAGAAGATGGCGCGCAGGCCCTGGCGGATCACCGCGTGATCATCGACCAGCAGCAGACGGATCGGCTTCCAGGGGTCGCTGTCGCGGTGGATCGTCACGAGGGTAAATACGTCCGACAGGGCCCTCGAGTTTGTTATTTTCTATAACTTCGAGCTGATTTCCTTCGCCTGCGCCTGGTGCTGCTGCAGGGTGGGAAGGGTCTTCCCGGCCCACGCCTTCAGGTCGGCGTCGCCGCCGGTGGTCGAGACCTTCTCGAACTCGGCGACGTCCTTGTTGTGCCCTTCCACCATGTGCTGCATGTAGGCCTTGTCGAACGCGGCGCCGCTGAGGCCCTCGAGGTGCTGGTAGGCGTCCTTCATCGGGCCGCCGAGCTCCGTCGGGAGGGCCAGCCCCTTGGTGGTCGCGAGCTGCGCCAGCTCGGTGTTCGCGGTGCCGTGGTCGGTGACCATCCGCTGCGCGAACGACTTCACCTCCGCGCTCTCCGCCTTCTGCAACGCGAGGTTGCCGGCCTGCACTTCGAAGAGGCCGTCCATGCCGGCGTCGGAGACGAACTCCTTGTCCTCCGGCGTCATCGCGCTCATCGTGCCGCCGGTCGAGCCGGTGGTGGTGGCGGTGGCGGTGCCGGTCTGCTGGATCGACTGACCGGTGGTGACCGTGGTGGCCGTCTCCGGCTCGCCGCTGGTGTTCTCCGCTTTGCACGCCGCGAGAAGCACCAAGGCCGCGGCCGCTGCGTATTTCTTCAACATCATCGCTCCTTTGCCAAGCGTAGGACGGGCTTCAGCCCGTCCCGGGGCGGGCTGAAGCCCGCCCTACGTTTTGCAGAAGCAGTGCCTCCGCGAGCTTCTCGTAATCCTCGAACACGTTATAAACCTGCGCGCTGATGCGGAGCAGCCGCTTCGGCGGGGCCGGCCAGGGCATCAGCGGCACCTCGATCCCGTGCTCGAAGAGGAGGGCATCCTGCAGCGGCTCCGCGTCGCCGTCGGGGAGCGGCACGGCGGCCATGGCGCCGAGCATGGAATCGGGTGCCGGCGGCTCGACGCCCAGGGTCCGGCAGAGGAGGTCGCGCGCGCGGAGCGCCAGCTCGTTGTTGCGATGGACGATCATCGGCCAGCCGCCCGGCAGCAGGGAGGCCATGAAGCGCAGGGAGTCGGGGATGCAGAGCCACGGCGACGGGTCGAACGTGCCGGTCCAGTCGAACTCGAGGAAGTAGCGGCTGCGGTCGCGGCGGAGCGAATTCGCGCCGTGGCTGATGATCGCCGGACGCACGCCCGCGCGCCGGTTCTCGCGCACGTACAGGAACGCCGCCCCCTTCGGCGCGCAGACCCACTTGTGCAGGTTGCCGGTGTAGTACGCGGCGTTCAGCTCGCGCAGGTTGAGCGGCAGGAATCCCGGCGCGTGCGCGCCGTCGACCAGCGTGTCGATGCCGCGCTTGTGCAGCTCGTCGACGATCGGCTTGATGGGAAAGATCAACCCCGTCTGGCTGGTGACGTGGTCGATGAGGAGCAATCGCGTGCGATCGGTGACCTTCTCCAGCACGCGCTCGATCGCGGCCTCGGGGGAGGCGATGGGGAAGGGGATGTCGGCCACGACGACCTTCGCGCCGTTGATCCCCGCGACGTAATCGAGCGCGTTGCGCGAGGCGTTGTACTCCTGCGTCGTCACCAGCAGCTCGTCGAACTTGTCGAGGTCGAGCGAGCGCAGGACGGCATTCACGCCCGCCGTGGCATTCGGCACGAACGCCACCCCCGCGGGATCGGCCTCCAGGAACGAGGCCAGATGCCTGCGCGCATGATCGAGCAGCGGCTCCAGCTCCCGGACGAAGAAGCGCACCGGCTCGCGCTCCATCTGCGCGCGATACTCGTTCTGCTTCTCCAGCACCACGCGCGGCGTCGCGCCGAACGAGCCGTGGTTGAGAAAGGTGACGCCGGGATCGAGAGTCCAGTGCTGTTTCACGCGCGGAGCGTAACGTAGGGCGGGCTTCAGCCCGCCTCTCTCGTGGGTGGGCGGCGGGCTGAAGCCCGCCCTACGTTGGGCACACTTCCGCGAGCCTGCGCACGCCCTCCGCGAACACGTCCTCGCGCGTCAGCAGCGACACCACCACGTA
>Ga0196976_1000175_pt1 | contig 43377 bp, 30 predicted proteins | sample S3v_513CmetaG_FD_148644 | JGI IMG/M metagenome (GOLD analysis project Ga0196976, IMG submission 148644) | Soil microbial communities from Anza Borrego desert, Southern California, United States - S3+v_5-13C | ecosystem: Environmental > Terrestrial > Soil > Desert | place: USA: California... | reverse complement strand
CGTCCGCCTAGTCGTCACCCAACCCGACCGCCCGCGCGGTCGAGGCATGGAGATGGCGTTTTCACCGGTGAAGCAGGCTGCGCTCAACCTCGGCCTGCCGGTCACCCAGCCCGAAAAGATCAGGTCCAATGAAGAACTTCGAGCGCGACTGAGCGCACTCCGCCCCGAGGCCATCATCGTCGTCGGTTACGGCCGCATCATCCCGCAGTGGATGATCGACCTCCCGCCGCTCGGCAATCTAAACGTCCACGCCTCACTGCTCCCGAAGTACCGCGGCGCCGCGCCGATTCAGTGGGCGGTAGCCAGCGGCGACACCGTCACCGGCGTCACCATCATGCGCATCGACACCGGTCTCGACACCGGCGACATTCTCGCCCAAGCCGAGGAACCCATCGAAACGACCGACACGTCCGTTACGCTCGCTCCCCGTCTCGCGATTCTCGGAGCCAAACTCATGTCCGCCACGCTTTCTAAACTCCAGCGCGCCGAGATCACTCCGCAGCCCCAGGATCACTCGCGCGCCACCATCGCTCCTATTCTCACCAAGGAACACGGCCACATAGATTTCACTTGGACCGCCAAGGAGATATCTGACCGCCTTCGCGGGTTCCAGCCCTGGCCGGGCGCATACACCACTTTTCGAGGAAAGCAGTTGACCGTACATTCCGCCACGCCTCACCAGCACGCATCGGTCGCGCTCTCTCCTGGTGAACTCCGCCTCAACAACGATGCGCTGCTGGTTGGGGCCGCCTCCACTTCAGCCTTGGAACTTCACGAAGTTCAGCTCGAAGGCAAGAAGCGCATGTCCGCACGCGACTTCGCGAACGGCTACCGTCCGCAACCCGGCGAGCGCCTTGGCTCAGCCATTCAAGTATCGCCGGCATAGTCATGCCTGCCTCTCCCGCACGCGCCGCCGCTTTCGACATCCTGCTGGCCGTTCAACAACGCGACGCTTACGCTTCCGAACTCCTCCATTCCGACCGCCTTCGCGACCTCTCCGCCGCCGATCGCGGCCTATGCACAGAGATCGTCATGGGCGTGCTGCGATGGCAGTCAGCGCTCGACGCCACGCTCGCCCGCTTCTCCTCACAGAAGCTCTCAAGGCTCGATCCCGAAGTACTCGCCGCAATTCGCATGGCGGCATACCAGATCGCTTTCACGCGTGTGCCGCCTCGCGCTGCCGTGAACGAAAGCGTCGAACTGGTGAAACGGGCCCGCAAAAAGTCCGCCGCGCCATTCGTCAATGCTGTTCTTCGGAAGGTTGTGATTGCGGCGCCGCAGATTGCTCCTGGCGGAATGGAAGCACAAAAAGACACTCCCTACGAACGCATCGCCGAGACCTACGCTCACCCACAGTGGCTAATTTCGCGCTGGATCCTCGAATACGGACCTGCCGCCACCCTCGCGATTTGCCGCTTCGATCAGGAGGTCCCCGCGACGACGCTCCGCCTCACCGATCCGGCGGCTGAATCGGAACTCCGCTCCGAAGGCATCGAACTCGCGCCCGGCGCGTTACTCGCCTTGGCTCGTTGCGTGGCCAGCGGAGACCTCACCCACACCCGCGCCTTTGTCGAGGGCCGCCTTCACATTCAAGACGAAGGTTCGCAACTGGTCGCTGCCCTGGTCGGACGCGGGCTCCGCCTCCTGGACTGCTGCGCCGCCCCGGGAGGCAAGACTGCCGTGCTCGCTGAGCAGAACCCTGAAGCCACGATCGTCGCCGCGGAACTACACGAACACCGCGCACGCCTCCTGCGCGAACGAGTTCGCGCCGCCAACGTCCAAGTGATCACGGCCGACGCCTCCAACCTGAATGTCGGTTCAAACTTCGACCGCATCCTCGCTGACGTGCCCTGCTCCGGCACCGGCACCCTGGCCCGAAATCCCGAAATCAAGTGGAAACTTCAGAAGGACGATCTCCGCGATCTGCACGCACGTCAGGTGTCTATTCTCGGCGGCGCACTCTCGCACCTCGCCCCGGGCGGACGCCTCGTCTACTCGACTTGTTCTCTGGAAGCCGAAGAATGTGAATCGGTAGTGGAAGAAGTACTTCGCGAAAACGCCGCGTATCGTCTCGTAGACTGTCGCAAAGAACTGGAGAGATTGGAACGCGATAGGGAACTAACTTCAAACAGCAATCGAGGATCATCTCAAGCGGCACAAAGACCAATCACGATAGATTCACTGCTCCGCGGGCCTTATCTCCGCACCATTCCCGGCCTGCATCCCTGCGACGGCTTCTTCGCCGCCATCATCGAGCGGATGATCAATAACTAAGCTGTCTTGTGCGTCGGCGTTCCGCTGTTCTTTGAGACAGTCTGTCCTTGCGAATCGTACTATCTCGCCACCTCCAGCGTGACCGCCGCCCCGGGAGTCACCTTGTGACCCGGCGCAGGGAACTGCTTCGTAATCACCGGATCTCCTGTCGCATCCTGCACCGCAGATGCAGTCACTACGTTGCTGAGCTTCAGCCCGGCGTCCGTTAATGCCACAGATGCGTCCGCAAGCCGCATGCCATGCAGGTCCGGCATCACCATCGCCTTCGGTTCTTCGGGCCTCGCCACCAGCAGATCGATTTTCGGCGACGCCACTCCCTGCGCCTTCGGCACTGGACTCTGCGCCACGACAGAATCCGCCTCGGCGTCCCTGATCGGCACAGTGGCTGTCGCGCCCAATTCCAACCCGCGTTGCCGTAGATTCAACTCGGCCGCGCGCGCACTCTGGCCGATGAGATTCGGCACGTCGACGCGCTGCGGTCCAAGGCTTTCGGCGACGCGTACGCGCCACCCACGGCGCACCTTCTGTCCGGCCTGCGGAGACTGCGACACCACTCGGCCCGCCGGAACCTCGCTGCTGTAAAACTTGCTCGCGTGGAGGACGCCAAGTCCGTGCTCGGCCGCGATCTTGTCTGCCTCGGCCGGAGTCGCACCGACCAGCCTCGGAACCGCGACTTCGCGTCCATGAATCGCGAACCGCATCGCCGTCAATGCAGACATCATCGCCACGGCCAGCAGGATCATCGCCAGCACGAGATACTTGAAGAACGCGCGCATCAGTGCGTCTCTCCGTCACCCGGCCTGGTGTCCGGCGTATCCACTTTCGGAGTCACGAGCGCCCGGGTTGGTTCTGGCAACGGCTCTGCAAATTTCTCATCGGGCTTCGCCGCGATAGCCGTCTTCATATATTCGATCCACACCGGCAGCGCGGCCATGCCTCCAGTCTCTTTAGCTCCCAGCGTCTTCTTCTCGTCGAACCCTATCCACACTCCACAAGTCACCGACGGGGAGAAGCCAACAAACCAGGCGTCCGTGAAATCGTTTGTCGTCCCCGTCTTGCCCGCGAGTGGATGGTTCAACTTAGAGGCGGAGTAGGCGGTGCCGTGCAACACTACTTCCCGCAAAAGGCTTGTCATTATGCGTGCGGTGCGCACGCTGACCACGTCCTTCACTTCTGGGAAGTTCTCTTCCAGCACCTGCCCATCGTACGAAACGACTTTCCTGACGTAGTGCGGCGCGATCCGAACTCCATCGTTCGGAAACACCGAGAAGGCCGCTGTCTGCTCCAGCAGGCTCACCTCAGCCGAGCCCAGTGCGACTGGCAAATACGCCGGGATCTCCGAGGTGACCCCGAACTTCCGTGTGTACTCGATGACCTTGCTGATTCCGACTCGCTGCGCCAGTTTCAAGGCCGGAATATTCCTCGACTGCGACAGCGCGCGCCGCAGCGTGATGTTGCCCTCGAATTTCCCGTCGTAATTCCTTGGTGAATACGTGCCGCTCGCAGTAACAAAAGTTGTTGGCGAATCGAGGATCACGTCATCCGGCATCGCCCCGTCTTCCACGGCCGCGGTGTAGACGTACGGCTTGAACGAGGATCCCGTCTGCCGCAGCGCCTGTGTGGCGCGATTGAATTTGCTCTCGTCGAAGTCGCGTCCACCGACCATCGCGCGCACCTCGCCCGTTGCGTTGTCCATTGCCAGCAGCGCGCCCTGCGCGCCTGAATCCTGCTCCAGTGTCACCTGCGCCGAGTTCCCCGCGAGCGACACCACTTTCACGTACGCCACATCACCAACGCTCAGGATCTCGTCCGGCCGACGGCGCTGTGTCCAAGCCATGTCCAGCGGCGTGATCTTGGCCGTGTAACGCCCCATTACAACCGTAGCGACTGTTTGCTCCACATCGGTAACCAGCGCGTGCACATATGTACCCGCCTCGATGGGTTGATTCCAGTCCGGGTGCCTGTACCGAGCCAGGTCTCCGCCCGCCGCAATCACATTCGGCACGCGGCCCTTCCATCCGTGACGCCGCTCATACGCTGCCAATCCATCCAGCACAGCGCGGTTCGCCACCAGTTGCAGGTCCCGGTCCAGGGTCGTGTACACCCGCAGCCCGCCCTCGTGCACCTGGTCCGTTCCGTACTTCTTCTCCAGGTACCGGCGAATCTCCTCCGCGAAGTACGGGGCCAGGGAATTCGGGTCGCGCTGCAAATTCAAATGCAGCGGCGCGTTCCTCGCACGCAATCCCTGCTCCGCTGTGATCTTCCCGTCCTCCACCATGGCATTGATCACCAGGTTGCGCCGCCGCGTCGCCCGTTCCGGGTAGTTGATCGGCGAATAGGCCGTCGGCCCCTTCGGAAGTCCAGCCAGCAGGGCAGCTTCTTCTATCGTCAGGTCCTTCGCACGCTTGCTGAAGTAGTACTGTGCGCCCGCCTCGAAACCATAAACGCCGTGCCCCAACGCAATCTGGTTCGCATACAGGGTGAAGATTTGCGGTTTAGTGAATCGCCGCTCGATTTGTATCGCGAGGATGGCCTCCTGCACCTTGCGGGTCCACTTACGATCAGGCGTCAGGAACAAGTTCCGCGACAACTGCATCGTCAGCGTCGACGCGCCTTGCGCGCGCGAGCCCGTGGAGATGTCGTGATACGCGGCGCCGACGATGCGCCAGACGTTGATGCCCCAGTGCTTCTCGAAATCCTTGTCTTCAATTGAAAGGATGGCGTCACGCAGGACCTTCGGATACTCGTCGTATTGAGCAATCACGCGCCGTTGCAGCGCGAATGATCCGATCACGCGTCCCTGGTTGTCATACAGCTCCGTGATCGTACTCGGACGGTAGCGTTCCAGTTCGTCAATTTGAGGCAGATCGGTGGAGTAAACAAAAAGCGTGCCGATCAGCGCGCCAATGATGGCCGAAGTCATCACCAGCATCGCGAATACGACACGACCTACGAACTTCCGCTTCCCAATCTTTACTTGCGGCAGATCTGTGAGGATGGGATTCATCGACTTCTACGGAGACCGGGGCCGCCGACCCTCAAGACCTGTAGCACCAGTCGAAAACTCGCGCCCTCGACCTCCAGAGCAGTCTCAGAATAGCACGCTGTCCCGCCGACAGCACTGCCACTTCAGCGCGGTACGCCCAATGAAAACGCCCGGCCGTAGCCGGGCGTGCAAAAGTCATACGAACCGATTACGCCTTGACGTCGCGGTTCTTAAGTACCTCGATCGCTCGACGCAGCTGTTCGTCAGGTCCCGCTTCTTTCTTCTTGATGTCCTCGGCAGGCGCTTCAGTATCGTCTTCCGGGGAGATGAAATCGTCCGTCGCGTCGGCCACCAGGATGTTCGGCGTAACCGCGTTGTCCTGGATCGCCTTGCCCGAAGGACTGTAGTACTTCGCGATCGACAGGATCAGCGCCGAGCCGTCCTGCATTGGAAGCACCTTCTGGATTGACCCGGCACCGAACGTCTTGTCGCCGAGCACATCGCCGCGAGCGTTGTCCAGGATCGCCGACGCCAAAATCTCGGCCGGCCCTGCCGTGCTGCGGTTCACTAGAACCACAACAGGCATGTTGGTGATGGCCTTCGAAGCATCGGCGTTGAACGTTTCCCGCGGATACTTCTGACCTTGCAGGTATCCGATCATCCCGCGGTTCAGGAACAGGTTGGCCGTGGCGATGCCTTCAGCTTCCTCTCCGTCACCGGAGTTGCGCAGGTCGAGCACCAGTTTCTTGGCGCCTTGCTTCGTCAGTTCCTTGATCCTGTTCGCGATCTCCTGCGAGCGGCCCTTTGAGAAGCCGTCAACACGGATGTAGCCTATTCCGCTCTCGATTAGCTTGTTGCTGACTGGCGGTTCCTTCAGCACGTCACGAGTGATGGCGATCTTCTGCGGCTGCGCCTTGCGCGGTCGTACGACCGAGATGTTGATCACTGAGCCAGGCTGCCCCGACATCAGTCCCTTTACCTCGGCCAACGACATCTCCCGCGTGCTTCTGCCCTCGATGCCCTCGATGATGTCGCCGGATTCCACCCCTGCCTTTTCCGCAGGTCCGCCAGGCATCACTGAGATGACCGCTGCGTAGCCGAAGCGCTTCGAGATCGCCGCGCCGACATTGGCGTTGCCCTCGGAAGTAAGCTGCTTGTATTGCTTGTACTCCTGCGGATTCAGGTAGCTTGAGTTCGCGTCCAGCGACTCCAGCAGGCCGTGCAGCGCGCCGTCTGTGACATGCGGAATGTTGGGCTCCTCGACATAGTCACTGCGAATGCGCGAGAGCACCTCGCTATAGACCATCAATTGCCGGTATGCACCGTCGTTGGTCGAGGCCTTCACACCCAAGCCGCCGGCTACGGTGAGAAGAACTAAAGCGATCGAGAAAGTAAGGAGCGTGACTTTAACGGTTTTTGACATGGACTTCTTTTGTTGGACGGAGTGGCTCGGAGCTGCTCCGATTATAACTTTGGATGCAGGCCCCCGCGCCCTCGAAGCAAACGATTTGCCGGTTACTCCCGTGCTGCGCCCGCCCTGCTACTATAGACGGTTCATTCGTCCAAAAGTTTGACACTCTGCGGCGCAAACCATAGAATCAGTGTTGGTTGGGAGCCGTTCTGTCCCAGCTTCCGCGATTCCAGCCCTGACAGGCATCCCGGCACCGTAAGCTCGCCGGACATTCCTTGTCTATCAGGGTCTTGCCCTAGCGGTCCGTGGCGGTGTAGCTCAGGTGGTTAGAGCGACGGTCTCATAATCCGTAGGTCGCTGGTTCGAGTCCAGCCGCCGCCACCAATCAAATCAACAACTTATCTGGTCGTCAGTTCTGGTCGGCGCACGTTAAGAGTCAGCGAGAACGTGGCGGACTTCGGCTTGACCCGGGGGCAGAACGACAATTGTGGCCGCAGTGGTATGTGGGCCCGAATGATTTCGTGTCGGTTGTTCCTGTGGACACGAGCGGCGTGATGCGGTGAAATGCAAGCTGCATCTTAAGAGGCCAAGTTGAACACGATTACGAAGCTCCTCGTCGGTCTCCTCTTCTGCTCGGCCACTGCCCTTCTACAAGCACAAACCACGTCGGCAAACGACGTCGCCGCGCTCGAAGCAAGAGCTTCAGAGGGCGACGTGTCTGCGATGGTGCAGTTGGGGAACGCCTACTGGGGCGGTCATGGCGTCGGCGTAAACGCAGAGAAGGGACGAGCGTGGCTTGACCGTGCTGCGGAGAAGGACTCCGTTGAAGCGCAGATGTTGCTCGGTGCGGCCTACATGAGCGGAACTCATGTCACCAAGAGTCCTCAGCTTGCCGCCAAGTATCTACTGCAAGTTGCACAACGTGAGCAGGTGAATCCCGATGATGATCGGAGCAGCCAAGCTCTGGCACAGTACTGGGTAGCTTTGATGTACGAGCAGGGCTCCGGAGTAGAGAGGTCGCACGAAAAGGCTCTCCAGTTCCTCCAGATGGCGGCAAACAACGGCAACTATCCCGCCGAGTACGACCTTGCGGTGCTTTACAACGAGGGCAAGGGCGGCATCACCATGGATAAAACGCACGCATGCGAACTGTTCGAGAAAGCAGCCGAACAAGGGCACGTCATGGCGATGCACAACATCGGGTCCTGTTACCAAGTCGGTAGTGGCGGCAAGAAGGACGAGGGCAAAGCAATCGCATACTACACGAAGGCTGCGGAGGCTGGCAGTGCAAGGTCTCAGCACAACCTCGGGATACTCTTTGGCCGCTCGGGTCAACCGGAGAAAGCGTACTTCTGGCTTCGCGTGGCAGAGACATCGGGTTATGGAGAATCAAAATCGTTCATCGACAAACTGAAGCCACTACTCCCTGCCGCACAAGTCGAGACGGTCGAGAAGGAAGTCGTGGCATGGCTGAACGCCCACCCAGCGAAGAAGCAATAGGATGGACACGAGCGGCGTGATGCGGTGAAATGCACCTGATGCGCACAATGCTGCTGACATCGCTGCTCTTGCTGACCACCATCTCGGCCACGGCTCAATTCAAGTACGACAAGCCCGCCGACTGGAACCTACCCGACACAGCCCGTGTGCGCCTTGAGAAGGCCGGGACTCTCGCGCACTACGACTTAGCCGACAACCTAAACCCCTTCTACCTGCGCGGCGACTTCGATGGAGATGGCAAGCCAGACTACGCAATTCTTGTCATCAGCAAGGACACGAAGAAGCGCGGAATCGCTGTCATCAAAAGTTTGACTGCCGGAGTCGAGGTGCTCGGTGCGGGTGGAGCGAAGCTCCGCGTCGGTACAGGTTCGGACTCATATCTGTTGGACGACTTCGATTGGATGGACGAATGGTACGTCGAACGTAAGCAGAAGGTCTCCGAGGAACTCAGCAGTGGGGTGGCCGCGACAATGCGAGGCGAGGGCATCGTGGTTGCCAAATCGGAGTCGGCCAGTGCGCTCGTCTTCTGGAACGGCAAGCGGTGGCTGTGGAAGCAGATGGGCGACTGACATGAAAGGCTTCGAACGAACGAATCCGCAGCTGGAACCAGATGGCCTTGAATACAGCTACCTGCGAAGGCCGATTCGTTTGAGGAGCCTGTCGAACCTTGGGTCCGTGCGGAGCGGGTCGAACGCCGGATCAGAGCCGAGGTACTGCAGCTGCATGTCGTGCGCTTCGAAAGCCTGCTCGAGGAGTTGGAAGGCGTGTTCCTTCTGATCAAGTGCGCCGTGCAGAACGGCAAGTTCGGCTGGGGAAAAGTAGGTGCGGCTGGTCTGAATCCGCCTCAGGATGGCCACGGCTTTCTGCTTATCGCCGGCCTGCGCGTGTGCAGCTCCGAGATAAACTTGCGTGCCGGGCATGTCCAGACCTTTGCGGGCGGCCTGTTCGTAGGCGGCGATGGCCTCGGAATACATTCGCTTTCCGGAGTAGGCGTAACCAAGCAGCAGGTGTCCGAGGGCGAAGTTCGGGTCCAGCTCGAGTGTGCGCTTCAGGCTTTCGATCGCTTCGTCATACCGCCGCGCGAAGTAGAACCGGTAACCGATGTTAGCGTGAATGGTGAGAGAGAAGGGATCGAGTTCACGGGCGCGACGGATAGAGGCGATGCTCTCATCATGGCGACCCATGACGGACAGAAACGCGGAGTAGGCGTTCTGAGCAGCCGCGAGATTTGGATTGATCTCGATGGCGCGCTTAAATGACTGCTCGGCTACGGCCCAGTCCCACGCATCGGTCTTGATGTTGGCCATGGTCCAGTGCGCGTCTGCGAGGTTGGGGTCGAGTTCGAGAGCACGGCGCGCGGCGGCTTCCGCAGCGGTGCGGAACTCGCCGGGATCGAGCAGGCTGTTGCCGATGAGGCTCTTGTAGCTTGCTCCAAGATAGGCGTAGGCCTGCGCGTAGTTGGGATCCAGAACTATGGCCTGCTGATAACAGTCGATTGCTCTCTTCCAGTTCTCGTGTCCACCCTTGCGCCAATAAGTGCGCCCCTTCAGCAGCAGCTCGTATGCTTGCGGATTGTTGGTCTCGCGTCGCGCGAGCTGCTGCGACTGGCTTGAGGTCAGCTGTCCGCGTAGACGGCGCGCGATCTCCTCTGAAATATCGCTTTGGACAGCGACCCAGCCTCCCACGTGGCGCGTGTACTGGCCGCCCCACAACCGCACGCTATCCTTTGTCCGGACGAGTTCGGTGCTGATCCGGAGATTGTTGTCGAGCTGCAGGACGCGGCCGACAACGATGGCTTCCACACCAAGGTCGCGCGCGACCGCCTTGGCGTCGACCTGGTCGGCTTTGTATCGCGAGACGGAGGTCCGAGCGATCACCTTGAGGCCTTGCACGCCCGCGAGCTTATTAATAATGCTTTCGCTAAGACCGTCGGCGAGGTAGTCGAGCTCAGGATCCTTGCTGACGTTGGTGAACGGCAGGACGGCAACAGAGGCGATGTTCCCCTGACGCGCGGAGTAGCGCGAGTAAGCCAGATATCCCAGAAGGCAACTGAAGGCGAGCAGCGCAGTTAAGACGACGAGCATTCGCCGGCGTGTAGACACCGACCGTTTGCGAAGCTCAGGGCCGGGAATCCGCTCGCCCCGAGGCTTGTCGAGCTTGACCGCCGGGTGATCCGGGAAGCTGCGCTGGAGTTCAGCCTGGAACTCGAGACGTTGACGGAGGCTCTTCAGGTCGGACTCGAGTTCGTCGGCGCTCTGGTAGCGTTGCGCCCGATCGCGGCGCAGCGCTTTAGCGAGGATGCCGACAAGATCATCCGGCATTGCCTGGAGGCGTTCCGTGGACGCCAGGAGGTCGGTCTTCAAGATCGCCGCAATGGTGTCGCTCGTTGTTTCGCCGTCGAAGGGACGCCGACCGGTCACCAATTCGTAGAGGACGACGCCAAGGCTCCAGAGGTCCGTGCGCGGGTCCACGTTCTGGGCGCGAACTTGTTCGGGAGACATATAGGTTACGGTGCCGACGAGGAATCCTGGAGCAGTGCTGGGATGTCCAGCGGTGGTGTCCGAGGTAGGTTGCGGCGATTGATCCGCGAGTTTTGCAAGGCCGAAGTCGAGCACCTTCACGATGCCGTCAGGCCGTACCATGATGTTTTCGGGCTTTATGTCGCGATGGATGATGCCCGCCGAGTGCGCTGACGCGAGCGCCGACGCAACCTGTATGGCAATGTCCAATGCCTCCCGGAGCGGAAGAGGGCCGCCAGTGAGCGAGTCGCGAAGAGACTTGCCGTCTATGAACTCGGAGGCGATAAAGTAGCGGTCGTCCGCAGTGCCGATCTCGTACACGGTGAGTATGTGCGGATGATTGAGGCTCGAGGCGGCGTAAGCTTCGCGTTGAAAGCGGCGGAGATCATCAGACTTGTCGTCCGATTCAGCGCCGAGGACCTTGATAGCGACCGAGCGGCGCATGACCGGATCGTAGGCGAGGTAGACCTCGCCCATGCCACCCTTGCCGAGCAGCGTTTTGATCTCGTAGCGTCCGAAGTTGCTTTGCGCGGGTTGATGCATGCCGTCGTTCCAAGGGGCCCGTGCACCGCGGTGCTGCGATCGTCAGCTGACGTAAGAAAGCTAGTTATCGCAGGGTTCGAATCTTACCAAAGGCCGAGCGCCACTTGTGCGGCGATTCACGGCAAGACGGACAGCTTCGGCTTGCTTCTCGCTTGCTGTACCCTCAGAATGAGTTGTTGTTCCGCCCTTACCAGGCTGCTGGAACACTCATCATCCGTAGATCGCCTGTTCGCCTCCAATGGCCACCAACTCGGTCAGACCCTCTAGGTGGGGCGCCTCCCTGCAAAGAGCCGACTACTCCAACGCGCAGGTACTTGCGGCGCATCAAAGAATGAGAGCACGAAGCTTCTCTCTCATGCACTCGTTTGCCCACAGCAACGGTTTTCAGTGGAGCGCCTGCCCCGTCCGCGCTCACCGCGCGTGAAGCTCGCTTCGACTATTGTCGCTGTGGTCGTGGCTTTCGCGACGTTCGCTCCCATGTTCCGCAGTCGTCAGTGGTGGATACGCATTTTCGATTTTCCGCGGATCCAGGTCGCTGTGTTGGCCGTAGTGGGGCTGGGTCTTGCGACTTGGTGTTGCCGCCTCGAAGACCTCGCCAGCCTCGCAACCGCGGGTCTGCTTGCTTTCTGCGTCGTCTGGCAGAGCGCGCTCATGCTTCCTTACACCCCGCTCTGGCGCCGTCAGGTTCACGATGCACGCTCGAACGACGAGAGTCGCCGAGTCACACTGCTGCTCGCTAATGTGCTGATGACCAACCGAAACGCGGACCAATTTCAGCAGATCGTAGAAGAGTCCGATCCAGACATCGTGCTGGCCGTTGAAGCCGATCACTGGTGGCTCGATCAGCTCAAGCCGCTCGCCCGCCTGCTCCCTTACACCGTCTTTTGCCCTCTCGAGAACACATACGGCATGCTTCTGTTTTCGCGACTGGAGCTGATAGAACCCAACGTGGGATTCGTCGTCGAGGAAGACGTACCGTCCATCCACACCCTCTGTCGGTTGCCATCGGGACAGGAAATCGAGTTGCGATTCCTCCATCCGAGACCGCCGTATCCCAGTGAAGCGAGCGAGTCTGCTCCGCGAGATGCCGAGTTGCTCATTGTGGGAGCGGAGGTCAAAAAGTCCCAGCTTCCTCGGATCGTCGCCGGAGACTTGAACGACGTAGCGTGGTCACGCACTACAAAGGTCTTCCAGAAGATCTCCGGCCTGCTCGACCCGCGGATCGGCCGCGGATTCTTCAACACATTTCACGCGACCATACCGCTGCTGCGCTTCTCCCTCGACCACGTCTTTCACAGCAACGAGTTCCGCCTCTGCGAACTTCGCGTTCTCCCCAACTTCGGCTCAGACCATTTTCCGGTGCTGATCTCGCTCAGCTACGAACCCGACGCCGTCCTGCAGCAACCCGAACCCGAACCGCAGCCAGAAGACATCGATGAAAAGCACGAAGCAGTAACGGATGCAGAGCAGATGTAGGCAGTCCCCGCCTTTATAGGAGAGATGAAGCTAGGCTCTCGCGAGCCTCGTCGGGTATTGCAGCTATTTCGCGATGACCCCAACCTTTGCTCGCGGATTGAACGGCCGCTCCTCCCCGAGGGTCACGCGGAATCCCGTCGATATCAGCAGGTCATTGTTCTTGGCGCCGATCGGCGGATTGCTCACATAAATATTGCTGAGCGTAACCTGCCACCCCAGCCAGTGGTTCAGCCTGGTGCTTGTCGTCGTATCCACCGTTGCGCGATATTCGCCAGTATCGCTCATGTTCGGATAGAAGCTGAACCGGCTACCCATTGCCGTACGCGGCGACATCTTGTAGGAGAGATCATGGCCCACAAGCATCTCTCCACTTTTGCGATTTTCACCCACGGCAAGATACTCCCGGTTGAATGACCCACCCGTGAACACGTCGAACTGCGTCCTTTGCGTATCGACGACGCGCAGGCCGGCACCACCCCCGAGCACGTTGCGTAAATCGAGTTTCTGCACCCTGTCAGACTCGAAGTTCGTAAAGCCGAACGTGAAGATTCGCCTCGAAAGGTTCAGGTCGTAGCGCAACCCGCTGCGAATTGCATTCGCTGACGTCACCGTCTGGGCATCGGTCTTGTTCCTCGAAAGCAGCGAGGTGAAGTTCACCGCGAGCCGCTCACGGGGGGTTACCCGAGTGGCTCGAATACCAACGTTAGCGGTGAGTATCTCCGCATTGCCGTGTGCCCCGCTCACACCGGCATCAAGCCCCACGTTCCAGAAGCGAAGCAATGGCGCCAACTCAGACGACTCCTGCTTCTGGGCGTTCGCGACGAGTTCTGCCGACAGGAGCGACGAAATCGACGAGCGTTCAAGCTCCTGGCTGCCGTCCGCCGTGAACAGCATGACCTTCTCGGAACCAAGTTCAAGTCTGGACGAATCATGCGGACTGCCGTTCGCTTCCACTCGTAGCGGCTTGTCCGTCAGGACCGCCGACACGGCCTCCATCTTGATCCGAACGTCCCCTAACGCATCAGTGGTTACTACGAGACTGCCGGCGTCCAACTTCTGCACCGTCCCAGTGATTCGGTCCCCGTTACGTAGAGTGATTTGGTCTGCAAGAGCTTCCAGAGCTGCTAGTAAGACTGCCATGCAGAAGAGCGTTCTGAACAGTCGGCTTATTAGGACCTTGTTGCATCGCATCGTGTGACCCTGACGAGACATTCTCATCTAAATGTACCGGGTTCACGCGTGCTCGCGAAGGATTTTGCTGCCGACTTCGGGTGATCTCACCCGTTCTGCATTGGCTGAGTATCGACTACGCCGAATGCGGCCTCGCCGCCGCAGCCTGCACTCCGCTCAAGCGCCGCTCCAGGAACCGTCGTTCACTCTCATTAGTCACCAATTGCAGTGCCCGCGCGTAGCTCTTCGCTGCCTCCTCTCGACGGCCAAGTCGGCGTAGCAGATCGGCTCGCGCCGCGTGCAGCAGGTGATAGTTCTCCAGGTCGCTCAAACGCACTAATTGTTCAATGATCGCCAGTCCGGCTTCGGGTCCGTCGGCCATTGCCACTGCAACTGCGCGATTCAGCGATACGACAGGCGACCGCTGCAACTGCTCTAGTCCTTCATACAATCGGACAATCTGACGCCAGTCCGTCTCCTCGGGGCGAGCAGCCTGGCAGTGCAGAGCCGCTATCGCCGCCTGAATCGCGTACGGACCCGGTCCGCCACGGAGCGCCTCTGCCACCAGCGGCAACGCCTCCGCGATCTGCGTGCGGCTCCACCGGCCGCGGTCCTGCTCTTCCAGCGTGACGATTTCGCCTTCTTCGTCCAGACGCGCCTCGCGGCGTGCGTCGTGCAACAACATGAGCGCGAGCAGCCCCGTAACCTCGGCCAGCACCTTGGGATCCATGAGCGATCTGACCAGTCGCGCAAGCCGGATCGCCTCTGCGCAAAGCTCAGTCCGAACCAGCGGTCCCCCGCGGGTCGCCACGTAACCTTCATTGAAGACGAGATAAATCACCGTGAGCACGGCCTCGAGCCGTTCAGCCAGGTCTTTCGTCTCGGGGACGCTATATGGAATGCGTGCGTCTCTGATCTTGCGCTTCGCTCGGACCAGCCGCTGTGCCATCGTTGCAGTGGGCACCAGGTACGCGCGCGCAATCTCGTCCGTTTCCAGTCCGCACAAGGTCCGGAGCGTAAGTGCGACCTGCGCGTCCAGCGCGAGTGCCGGGTGGCAACACGTGAAGATCAGCCGCAGCCGGTCGTCAGGTATCTTGTTGCTGTCGTAGTCAGGCTCCACTGTGCCCGGGCCAAGATCGTAGGCATACGATTCCAGCTTCTTTGCGTATCGCGATTGCCGCCGCATCCGGTCGATGGCCTTATGGCGGGCAGTTTGGACTATCCAGGCCCGCGGAGACTCCGGAACCCCGCTGACAGGCCACTGCTGCACGGCAGCCGCAAAGGCTTCTTGCGCCGATTCTTCCGCCAGATCGAAGTCGCCTAGAAGGCCGATGAGGGTGGCGACAACGCGCCCCCACTCCGCACGATAGACCTCTGCTACAGCCGCTTGAGCATCCCCACCCATGCCCAAGATTTTAGATTTTTCTCCTTCACGTGTCGATTTGCCCACCTCCCATTCGACCAACTGTTGTAAGCCCGCGTGACCTCACGGGCAATTCTCAAGCCCAAAGGAGACGCCGATGCAGATCAATCCTTATCTCAACTTCAAGGGCCAGTGCGCGGAAGCTTTCAGGTTTTACGAGCAGTGTTTCGGCGGAAATTTCGAAGTTTTGATGACCCACGGTGAATCACCCACGGCGTCCTGTGTGGGCTCCGACTGGCACGACAAAGTCTCCACGCTCGCCTCATTGATGGGGACAAAGTGCTGATGGGCAGTGATGTTCCACCGGAACACTACCAAAACCCACAGGGCTTCTACGTGACCATCAATGTTCGTCAACCTGCGGACGCGGAACGCGCTTTCAAAGCTCTGGCAGAGAACGGCAGCATCCAAATGCCATTGCAGAGGACTTTCTGGTCGCCCAGCTTTGGTATGGTGACCGACCCTTGAGGCAGAATAGCTTCCCGGTTTCCAGCGGTTCTAAGGTCACTAACGAGTGGAGGGATGAAGATGAAATACATGTTACTGATCTACCTCGACGAGAACGCAATGTCCGAGAGCGAACGTGAACACTGCTACGTGGAATCCACCGAACTCGCGCACAAGCTCAGTTCGAAACGCCAGTACCTCGGCGCCTCTCCGCTTCAGCCCGTATCTACTGCTACCAGCGTCCGTGTACGCGAGGGCAAGCGACTCATAACCGACGGGCCCTTCGCGGAGACGCGCGAACAGCTCGGAGGTTTCTACCTCGTTGACGTCAACAACCTCGACGAGGCCATCGAGATCGCAGCGCAGATTCCCGCCGGACGCTTCGGCACCGTCGAGATCCGACCGATACTGGAACTCACCGGTCTGCCATCGACGGAAGCCCTCGCCGGTTCGCAACGGGCACAGTAAACGCGAAATCCACTATGGTGTGGGTCAGTCCGCACCACCGGAGGAGAAGATCATGCAATCAGCGATCGGAATGGCTCACACCCCCAATACTCGACTGTGGGTTGGTCGCGTCTTCGGCGGCCTCGCAATTCTTTTCCTGCTGTTCGACGCCGCCGGAAAGCTGGCAAGACACCCTGCCGTCGTCGAAGGGACCGTGCAGCTCGGCTATCCTGCCAGTGTGGTCTTTGGAATTGGAGTCGTACTGTTGATCTGTGTCCTTCTGTACGCCGCTCCCCCAACTTCTGTGCTCGGAGCTGTCCTGTTGACCGGCTATCTCGGAGGAGCAATCGCAACGCACGTGCGGGTTGCCAGCCCGCTCTTCACGCACACGCTATTCCCGATCTATGTTGCTGTACTGATCTGGGGAGGACTTTACCTGCGCGACAGCCGATTGCGCGCTCTGCTTCCCCTCCGCAAAGCACAGTATTGAGGAGCTACAAATGAACTTCGACCGCGCCATCCAGGTCACCTACTTCTTGTTCCGCGTAGTCGCCGGACTGATCTTCTTCCAGTCCGGCGCCATGAAATTGTTCGGCTGGTACGGCGGGATGCCCGGGGGTGGGACTCCGCCCTTCCTCTCGCAGATATGGATCGGCGGAGTTCTCGAAGTGGCCGGTGGCATCGCCATCATGCTCGGGCTCTTCACACGACCCGTGGCTTTCGTATTATCCGGAGAGATGGCGGTGGCTTATTGGCAATTCCATGCCCCTGCTGGTGCATGGCCCGTACAGAACCAGGGGGTCCCGGCGGTCTTGTACTGCTTCATCTTTCTCTTCATGGCCGCCTACGGCGCAGGTGACTGGAGCATTGACGCACTGCTCCGGCACAGGCGCAACAAACGCGCTAGCTCCGCCGTACCTGCGCGCTGACCTCAGCTTCGGTCACGCGACCTAATGGCTCTGTGACAGTCGTGGCAGACCGGAGCCGAATCCGCGCCGCGAATAGGCACGACCTTACCCGTTCCCTCTGCCGGCGAATGTTCCGTTAGCCGGCTCTTGTACCAATCGTCCGCGCTGATCGAAGCTCCGCATATGATGCATGCCTTACCCTCGTGTCTTGTCAAGAATGACTCGAGGTCCTCCCGGGCGTACTGGAGCTGCGAGCCGCAATCCACGTTGCACACTTCCTGCTCCGGCAGCCGGGAACATGCACTCAGCCGCTCGTTTGTGCCCAACTCCACAGTTGCCGGCATCCGGTTGGCCGGACAGACCACCACCGCCCGCGCTTTCGCTTTGGCGCCGAAAGACTTCCTCAACGATTCCATCATCCGATTCAGGGTACCGGGGCCCTTGCCAGCAACCATGTCTCACCTCCACCGAACAGCTTCTCGGGCGCGAAGCAACCGTAGACCGGAGTAGCACAGTCGGCTGTGAGCTGCGTCACGTGTACACGTGTTTCATGGGAATCAAATGAGACGTGCAATTTCTTGCACTTGCGCACGTTCTCCGAGTTTCAGCGCGAAAAATGGGCCAGAATACCCGGTTACTAGATTGACAAACCTCACTCCACCCTTCAGAATCCCTTGTCTCTCCCGCGCTCTGGAATGCGCGGGCGTAGTTTTTTCATCCCCCTCTTCCTCCCAGAATTCGTTGTCACAGCCACTCAGTCGCAAGGCCGAATCCAGGTAGCTCTACTCGCAAGGAGAACGATCCTCATGGCAACCCATTGGCCTCGCCGCATTTGTACTCTCGCGCTGTTCGTGGCGTGCTCGACATTCGCTCTCTCCCAGGTTGGCGGAGCCAACATCAACATGGTGTCCGGCACTAAGTGGCCTGACGGTGATCCATTCCTGCAGAGGCAGAACGAGCCTTCTGCTGCCGTGTCGTCGCGAAATCCGCAGCACTTGCTCGCCGGTGCCAACGATTACCGGACGGTGGACATTCCAAATCCGCTCACTCCGGACGAGAACGGCGACGCCTGGGTCGGGGTGTTTCGTTCCATCGATGGTGGCCTCACCTGGAGCAGCAGCTTGCTGCCCGGGTATCCGCAGGACGATTCCGCGCAGGGGATGGCGTCGCCTCTCAAAGCTTACGGAGTAGCGACAGATCCCACCGTACGCGCAGGCACGCACGGACTCTTCTATTACAGCGGCCTGGTCTTCAATCGCAACAACGGCCCTACCGGCGTTTTCGTTGCGACGCTTCAAGACCAGAACAACAAGGGGAACGGAAATCCCTACACCTACATTGGCGCGAAGATTGTAGATACCGGAACCAGTGGCCAGTTCCTCGACAAACCCTGGCTCGCCGTGGACATTCCGCGCCCCAACTCGCCGGTCGGATCGGCCACCTGCACGATGGGGGGCAAGACATTCGCCAGCGGCAACGCGTACTTCGTTTACAGCAAGTTTCTCGGAGGCTCGACGGCCAACAACCCTCACACCCAGATTCTTCTAGTCCGCAGCACGAACTGCGGCGCCTCGTGGAGTAACCCTCAGAAACTAAGCGAGGGCTTCCAATTGAATCAGGGCACCGTTGCTGCCATCGATCCGAATACAGGCGCGCTCCACGTCGCCTGGCGGCAGATCACATCGGGCAATCAACCCGATGCCATTCTCTACACAGTCTCCACCGACGGCGGAAAGACGTTCGCGCCTACCCAAATCGTGTATACCTTCGCGACTGGAGCGGCCTTCGATCTCAACGCCTCCTCGTCGCAGTTCAGGACCATCGCACTCCCGGCAATGGCCGTGGACGCCAGCAGTCGCGTGTGGGTCGCATTCTCGCTGCGCAACCAGGGAGCGAATAGCGCCGCGCGCGTCATGATGACGACGCTTGCGCCAGGCTCGACCACGTGGACTCCGGCATTCGCAGCCGACACTACGTCGGACGCCAGCACGCACGGGCATCAATTCAGCCCCGCTCTGACCTTCGCTTTCGGCCGGCTCATGTTGACGTTCTACGATCAGCGCGAAGACAACACCAAGGGCCTCCTCATCTGCTCTAACCGATCCTGCACTGAGACGCGTCAACCTGTCGGAGACTTGGCGGCCGGCAGGTCCTCGCTGGTCTTCAACTCGCAGCTCTCAGACGCGGCTCTTAAGGTGCGGCATACGATCGACGTCCGTGGCGCACTTGTCGATCCTTCGCAGTTCAACGGGAGCACCCTGCCCTTCCCGTCCATGCGCATCTCGCAGTACGTCTTCGGCAGCCGTCCGGGAAGCGGACCTCGCCCGATTGAGCAGTTGCAGTTCAATCCGCCGAACTTCCCAATGTTCGTCAGGGGAACGCGCGGTTTCATCGGCGACTATATCGACATCGCCGCGCAGCTGATCTCAGCTGACGGCAATGGCAACTGGGTTTACAACAAGGACCACTCCAGCGCCGCTGTCTTCCATCCCGTCTGGACCGACAATCGTGATGTCCGCACGCCTCCTGTTGTCTGCGACCCGGTCACCAACGTCTGCACCCAGGATTGGACCCAGTACACTCCGGTCGGCAGCACCGGCGGACCCAGTTTGTTTGACGCTTCGCAGGGCGACCGCCCTGTCTGCAATCCCGCTGCAACCGGCACCCGAAACCAGAACGTCTACACCGCGCGGATTACCGAAGGTCTCTATGCTGCGTTCCGCGAGAACGCGAAGGTGCAGTCAACCGGCACCATCATCGCCCGCGAGTTCGCGCTCAGTGTTGCCAACAACAAGAACACCACTGCGTACTATCGTTTGTCGCTCACTCAACCGCCAGGGCAGTACGCGACCGCATTTCTGAAGGACGACCTGACGAAGACAGTTCTCGACGTAACGGTTCTTCCGCGATCGAGTGTTTCGCGCGGTGTGTTCATCATTTCGAAGCCTGGCGCGAAACTGCCGTACCCCAGCGTGCGAGTGAGCATCAAGGAGATCGCCTCCATTGGCGCCGATGCTCCGCTGCCGAATGGCCTGTCGACGGTTGCAATCACCAATCCCGACATCGTAAACCCCGACATCGTCAATCCGGACATCGTGAATCCTGATATCACGAACCCCGACATCGTCAATCCGGACATCACCAACCCGGATATCACCACTGCTGAAATCTACAACCCCACCATCACAAACCCCGATATCGTGAACCCGGACATCACGAATCCCGATATCGTAAATCCGGACATCGTCAATCCCGACATCACGAATCCCGACATCGTCAATCCGGACATCGTCAACCCCGATATCAGTGCGACAATCGTCACGAATCCGGACATCGTGAATCCCGACATAGTCAACCCCGACATCGTGAATCCCGATATCGTGAATCCCGACATCGTCAACCCCGACATCTCCGCGTTCCCGTCCAACACCACGGACCTGACATGGAAGGTGACCAACAAGGGCAACACGACCTCGGGGTACAACGCGAAGATGCTGACCGCAAGTCCCATCTGTTGTCCTCCGGGCGGCACATGCTCCCCCGGCCAGCAGAAGTGTCAACTTGTTCTGCGTAAAACATATCCGATCCCCATCGCCAACCAGTGCACGTTGACCGTGCAGGCGCAGAACATCGCAATCTCTAACATCCCGAACCCGACCTTCACTCCGCAGAACCAGATCGCCGTTCCAGACGTTCGCTCGGACGCCGAAAACGCCACGCTGACGCTTGGACCTGGCGAAGCTGGCCGCATGACGCTGCGTGTTTTCGGACCCGTATCCGAGGACCAGATCGCCGGACTAAGAGCCGCTGCGGTTGCATTCGGCGCGAACACCAACCTGGACCACACCGGGGTCTCGCTCACCATTCAGACCACGGCGTTGCCGCCGGTCTTCGTTGGCGTGCCTTATACGGCCCAGCTACAGGCCGTCGGTGGCACAGGCGCTCTGTCATGGAGCGTCTTCGACGGAACTCTTCCCGGGGGACTCACGCTAAACCCGCTCACCGGCGTCATTTCCGGAACACCGAGCGGCAGCCCTGGCACCACACTCGTTCTATTCCGGGTCCTCGACACTCCATTGCCGAACGGAGTCCAGCAGGCGGACTGGAAGAAGCTTTCGTTCGACTCCCAGCAGTTCACAGTTTCTAACGTAACCGTCCAGAAGCTAAACACCGGACTCGCCTTCGCGAGGAACGGCGACTCCATTCAGGCGAACGTCATCGTCTCAAATCTTGGAACTCTGACGGCCGGAAATGTGATTCCGAGCATCAGCGTCAGCCCTGCGGGAGCGGTCACCTGCGATGCTCCGGTGCCTCCGACGTTTGACATACTCGGCGGCAACACGCAGCTCTTCACCTTCCAGTGCAAGATCGGAACCGCGAGTGGTCCAATTTCGTTCTCCGCTTCTGCCACCGGCACCTTCCCCGGTGGAGTCTCGGTGACCACTGGCTCTTCCTCGAGCTCGAGTGCCACCTTGTTTGTGGACAACACACTGCCCACCATCTCTTCCGCAGCCGCGACGGCCAGCGGCGCCGCCTATACGGCCGGCGGCTGGGCGACCGAGCCTGTTACGGTCACGTTCAGATGCCTCGATTCAGACGCCGGAATTGCGGAGGGCTACCCGACCGGTAATCAGACCATCAGCACCGGGACAAGCGGCACTAACGTCACCGGCACGTGCAGGGACAACGCTGGCAACGAGTCAACATTGTCATTCGGGCCGGTACGTATCGACTTTGATGGCCCAGTGATTTCGGTCTCAGCCACAACCAGTGCGGGCGCTTACACCGCAGGCACCTGGAGCAACAAGGCCGTCAGCGTGATCTTTGCTTGCGCCGATCCCACCTCTGGAATTGCCGCGGGTTACCCGACCGGCAGCGCGATCATCACCACCTCGACACCAATGCCGGGTGTCACCGTGACTGGCACCTGTAAGAACAATGGCGGCGTGACCTCCGCTCTGACTTTCGGTCCGGTGCTCGTTGACCTCACTCCGCCGGTGGTCAACATCAGTTCGCCGGCAGCGAATGCAACCGTGAATTTTGGCGCATCTCTGACAATGCAGTTCACCTGCTCTGACGTGCCGTCCGGCATCGCCAGTTGCTCAGGTACTCCGGCCAACGGAACTTCACTCGACACCAGCACATTTGGAACACAGACTGTCACCGCGACGGCTATCGACAACGCCGGCAACACCACCACTGTTTCCAGCTCCTACAAGGTCACGTATAGATTCCAGGGATTCGAAACTCCACTAGTCACCGCCGGAACGGCCACATCACCGTCCATCTCCGGCACCTTCAACGCAGGGAAGGCAATCCCGATCAAGTGGAAGTTGTTCAGTGCGGGGGATGCCATGGTCACCGACCTGGGCGCACTCAAGCTCATGGTCGCCACCAAGAATGCAGCATGCAGGGGCCCCGCGAGCGGCACAACGTTCGTTCTGTATAACCCTACTGCCGGCGCCGCTGGAGGCAGCACCTTCCGCTCCAGTTCCTCCGGGTACATCTTCAACTGGGACACCGCCTCGGTCAGCAAGGGTTGCTGGAACCTCATAGTCACGCTGAAAGACGAAACCCAGTACGCGACGATTGTGAGACTGCAGTAAGCGGTTCGAAACCAAAAGCGCGGGAGTCTCTCCCGCGCTTTTCTTTGTAGCTATATGTTCGGCTCTAAAGCCTTCCCTACTTGCTCCTGTTCTTCGCGTCCGTTACAAGCGGATCGTTCGTTGCCTGGCTTCGCATCTCCAGGAAGCTCTTGAACATCGCCGTAGCCCCATCCGCATTACCCTGCGCGGTGCGAACCATCCCGCTGTAGTAGGCCACTGCGGGGTAGTAGTGGAAGGTTGGCATCTCGTCCAGGAACACGTCGCTCGACTCGCCTTGCCGCTTCACGCAGCGCTCAAACTCGCTCTCCGCTTGCGGAAACGCATTGCTCGCCAGGTACGCCCGCCCCAGTGCGAACCGTGCCAGCCAGAGATCCGAGATTCCGATAGACGCCTGCAGCAACTGCACGGCATCAGCGTTCTTGCCTTTCTTTAGGCTGATCTCCGCTTCCACCAGTTTCGCCTGCGCTTGCGGTACCGGCTCCAGCTTTGCGCCCAGTTCCCCAGCAAGCCCGCTGGCCTTCGGATACTGCCCGAGTTCTACAAGCATGCGTGCGGCGGAGAACAGAACGTCCGGCCTGCTGGTCGCCAGCGCCCGATCGACACTCGCCTGCGCCGCCGACTTGTTCCCTTCCGCAAACTGCGCCTCGGCCAACATGACAAGTTTCTTCGCCGCCGAATCCTTCTTCTCCGCTGCGAGGTCGTCTGCGATCGATGCCGTGAGTAGTTCGATCGCCTCCTTGTTCCGGCCCTGATACAGCGCCAGGTCCGCCAGTCCGCTTGCTCCGAAAGATTTTCCCGCGGCACTCACCTGCTGCAGCTTGCGGTAACTTTCGGCCGCCTCGGTCCGTTTTGCTTGCGCTATCTGCGCAAGCGCGAGCGTCAGGTATGCCTTCAAATAGGACGGATTCCCCGCCAGTGCCGTAGCAGCCTCGGTTTCAGCCGTCTTGAAATCGCTCGCGTACAACGCGTAGAGCGCGACGTTGTTGCGGTAAGGTACGTTCTTGGGGTAGATCTCCAGCGCGCGCCTTCCCTGTTCGATCGCCTTGTTCATATCGCGACTGAGGTAATAAGCAAACGCAAGCGCCGAGTGTCCCATGTTGTCCGCCGGGAATGCCTTCGTGAGCGCCGTAAACTCTTCGATTGCATGTGGCGCGTCCAGCGTGGCCAGGTAGTATCCGCCTCGCGTGCGGAACTTCTCGCGCTCAGTCATGCGGTTCTCGTTCTGCATCGCAAGCTGGTACGCCTTCTTCGCTTCTTCGCGGCGCCCCAGGTTCGCATACACCGCCGCCAGACCCGCATAAGCGGTACCAAACCGGGGATCGAGTTCGGTAGCCTTCAGGTAACCTTTGATTGCCTCTTCTGTCTTGCCCGAATACCGGAGTTCCTGCGCTTTCGCGTACTCGTGCGCCGCTTCCATCGATGCGGACGTGTAAGTTTCCTGGGCAGCCAGCTTCGCGGAGTCGATCGTCGTATCGCCGAGGTCCGTTCGAATCCGCGCCGCGAGGGTACCAACGGCCTTCAACACCGCCGACTTCTCCTGTGCCTCCAGGCTTTGCGACGTGATCACCTTTCCGCTCACCGCATCTACTGCTCGTACCATCATGATGTACCCGTCGGCCTGCTTGCCCACTGAGCCGGTCACCACGACTCCGATTCCGTTTCGGACAGCTACCAGTTGTCCGTTCGTTTCGTCCAGTGCTGCGCCCGGTTTGATCTGGTTCAGTTCTCTCCGCGCCTGTGCTCGGTTGTATGCCGTTATGAAGGGCGCGCCTTCCAGCGCGAGCGCGAACGCCGGCTCCAGCGTTCCATCAAAAACGTCCTCGGACGTGCCATTCGCAAAATCGGCCAGCAATACCGTTACTGGCTTCTGTGCTTGTGCCGGTCCGCCGCGCATCTTCAAGAACAGCGTCACTCCGACTGCCAGGGCGATGAGGACTGCCGCTATCGCTATCGGGATCCATGGCTTTTTCTTCGCCGGAGGTGCGGCAACAAAGATCGATGTCGGGGCACGCTTCCCTTCGAATTCGTCGATGCTGTCTAGAATTTCCTGCGCTGACTGAAACCGTTGCCCGAGGTCCCTCTCGAGGCACTTCGCCACCATATCGCTGATCGGCTTTGGAACGGTTGGATCTACATCCACCAGCGCAGTCGCTCGTTCCTGCGTCCGCTTCACGAGGCTGGCCAGGCTTGTATCCGCCTTATAAGGCGTATTGCCGGTCAGCAACTCGTAGAAGATCAGGCCCATAGTGAACACGTCGGAGCGCGCGTCCAGCTTGTCCCCGAGCGCCTGCTCAGGAGACATGTACTCCACGGTCCCCAGCATCGCGCCCGTCTGCGTCATCTTGTTCGTGTCTTCCAGCGAGCGCGCCAGGCCGAAATCCATCACCACAAGGCGGCCGTTTTCGTCCAGCATGATGTTGCCCGGCTTCAGGTCGCGATGCACCACACCTTCAGCGTGCGCTGACGCGAGTGCGCTACACATCTGGCGCGCGATCACCAGCGCATCCGCGAGCGGCAGCTTGCCGCGTTCCGCAAGAATGCTGCGCAGGTCCTTGCCCGAGACGTACTCCATCGTGATGAACTTCAGCCCGTCCGCATCCCCGATGTCGAAGATCCTGATGACGTTCTTGTGCGTCACCTGCCGTGCCGTCAGCAGTTCCTGGCGGAACCTCGCCAGCGCTTCCGGATGTTTCGCAATGTCTGGACGAATGACCTTCAGCGCGATCAGCCGATCCAGTTCCTTGTCGTGCGCCTTGTATACCGCGCCCATGCCGCCGAGTCCCAGCATTTGCAGGATTTGATAGCGGCCCCCAAGGATCGTTCCAATTTCAAGGATTGCTTCTAGATTCGGAGCAACAGGTTCACGGCTCAAGCGAGCGGACGTCGCGGCACCCGAGCCATCAAGGGTCATGTCGTTGTTAGCTGGGGAGGGGTCGTTATCGTCCATAGTTTTCGACGGGGATGGCGACGACATCCCGCCAGTACCTGAAATCCGCCGTGGTCTTTCTTCAAAGACTTATGGGGCAGGAAGTATATACCGGATCAGCACAGCAGGGCGACAAACGAGGTGTTCAACCCCGGAACTGTAAAGGTAAGTTCTTCAAATGCCTGATAGTTGAATCGCAACGACCAGGCTACGCCCCCGCTGCATCTGCTCCCAGGGGCAGGAAGTACTGCGTGCCCTTGATCGGCTCGCTGACCTTGCGCAGTAACTGCTGCAGGTCCTCCGACCGCTCCACGAAATCGATGTCCGTCGTGTTTACTACGAGCAGGTCGCTAGCCGTGTAGTGAAAGAAAAAGTGCTCGTATGCCTTTGCAACCTCTTCTACGTAGTCCTCATTGATCGCGCGTTCGCCCGGAGCATTCTTCTTCCGCAGGCGCTTCTTCAGCACCTCGGGAGAGGCCTGTAGATAGATCACAAGGTCCGGCGTCGGTATCTGTTGCCGGAACATGTTGTAGTAGCGGTTATAAACTTCAAGTTCCGCGTCGCTCAGGTTGAGGCAGGCGAATATCTTGTCTTTCTCGAAGATGTAATCGACGACGATGGTCTTGCGCGAGTTCGGCCCCACGTCCAGCGCCCGCAGCTGCTCGTACCGCTGGATCAGGAAAGCAAACTGCGCCTGGAAGGCCGCCCCGGGCTCCGCGTCGTAAAACGCTCCCAGAAACGGGTTCTCTTCCGGCTCGTGCGCTAGTTGCGCACGCAACCGCTCGGCAATCACCTTGGAAAGCGTAGTCTTCCCGACCCGAATCGGGCCCTCGACTGCAATATAGCGGGGTGGTTCGAAAAGTTTCGCCATGGATTAAGACTGCGGAACTCCCGCAGCATATCTCGGGAACCCCTCGGAATCAATCGGCAGTTAAGCACAGGGTCTCGTCAGCCCAGCCGGCTGCCTCATGCTGAATGCTAATGCTCAGTGCTGATCGCCCGGCTTCCCGCTACAATCGAGAGCACATGTTCGGAGCCATCGCCACCGTCATCGGAACCTGTGCCGCGGCCAGCCTCGCCGGATTCCACACTATGTGGCCCACCTCGCAGGTTTACGGACGCAGCTTCCTCGGTCTGGCGCCCGGCTCCCGGCAACTTGCGCTCACTTACGACGACGGTCCTAACGATCCCTTTACGCTTCACCTGCTCGACGTTCTCGCCCGCCACAATGCTAAAGCGACGTTCTTCCTGCTCGGTCAGTTCGTCCAGCAACGCCCCGAGATCGTCCGCGCCATCGCAGAAGCCGGGCACGACCTTGGTAACCACAGCTGGTCGCACCCATACCTCATCTGGGCCTCACCGGCCGAAGTCCGTCGCCAGATCGAACGCGCCACCAAGGCCATCGAAGACGCCTGTGGCGTCACGCCAAGGCTGTTCCGCCCGCCCTTCGGCGGACGCCGCCCCGGAACCTTCGCCCTCGCTCGACGCTACGGCATGGAAACTGTAATGTGGCGCGTCAGCACCTATGACTGGGAAGCCGACTCCCCCGAGTTCATCCTGAACAAGGCCCGTGCCGGAATCCGCGGCGGTGATGTCATCCTCATGCATGACGGCGGACATACGCGTCTAGGTATCAACCGCGCCCACACGGTTGCTGCCACCGATCAACTCATCCCAGAGTACAAAAACAAAGGCTTTGAATTCGTGCCCGTCACCAAGATGCTGCGCTAGCCGAAAAGAAAAAAAGGCGGCCCGAAGCCGCCACTCACCCTTTACTGACTCACGCAGATACAAGCGCAAATGCCTCTCGCGCCGCAGCCACCGTGTCCTCAACTTCCTGCTCGGTGTGCGCCGAGCTCATGAACGCCGCTTCGAACTGCGATGGCGGCAACCACACGCCAGCGTCCAGCATCCCGCGATGGAACCGCCCGAAGTGCTCCGTGTTGCACGTTGCAGCCGTATCCCAATCGACCACCTTTTTCCCGGTGAAGAACCACGTGAACATCGATCCCACGCGGTTGTATGTCATCTCAATTCCAGCCTCGCGCGCGGCTTCGAAAATCCCATTCACCAACGCGCCCGACAGCTTCTCTAGCCGCGCGTAGATCGTCTCGCGCCCTTCGCGTAGCGCGCACAGCATTGCCAGCCCCGCAGCCATTGCCAGCGGATTTCCGCTCAGCGTCCCCGCCTGGTACATCGGCCCAAGTGGCGCGACCATGTCCATGATCTCCTTCGGCCCGCCGTACGCGCCAACCGGCAGCCCGCCGCCGATCACCTTGCCCAGCGTCGTCAGGTCCGGAGTGATCCCGTACAATTCCTGCGCTCCGCCGTAGCTCACGCGAAATCCTGTCATAACTTCGTCGAAGATCAGCACCGTGCCTTCGCGTTTCGTGATCTCCCGCAGAAATTCCAGATACCCCCGTTCTGGCGGCACACAGCCCATGTTGCCCACTACCGGCTCTACGATCACGCAGGCAATCTCGCCCCTGCGCGCCGCGAATGTTTCCTCCACCACCTTCTGATCGTTGTACGGTATCGCTAGCGTGAATCGTGCGAACTCTTCGGGCACTCCCGCCGATCCGGGTATCCCCAGCGTCGCCACGCCTGAACCGGCCTTCACGAGCAGCGCGTCCGTGTGCCCGTGGTAGCACCCTGTGAACTTGATCACGTACTTGCGGCCCGTGAAAGCCCGAGCCAGCCGAATCGCCGACATCGTCGCTTCCGTCCCGCTGCTCACAAAGCGCACCTTCTCGATCGACGGCACCGCATCTATCACCGCCTCGGCCAAATCCGCCTCGCTCGGTGTTGAGGCCCCGAAGCTCGTCCCCTTGCGCGCCGCCTGGATCACCGCTTCCACGACTTCTGGTGCCGAGTGCCCCAACAACAGCGGACCCCATGAGCCGACGTAATCGATGTACGAATTGCCGTCCGCGTCGTACACTCTCGGCCCCTCGCCTCGAACCAGGAATGGCGGGTCGCCGCCCACGGACTTGAAGGCCCGTACCGGCGAATTCACGCCTCCGGGAATGAAGTTCTCTGCACGCTTTTGTAGTTCACGGGAAGTATCCAGTTTGCGAGCCATGGTGGTCCTTCTCAGTCGCGCCTCAACTGCCGCGATCAAACCAAAATTCTACCAGCCCTCTCGAACAAGCCATTGTGAACAGAGTCACAGGGGAGTTTTCGCGCACTGCTGACTCCTGACGGCTAAACGCCGCATTTTCAGCATCCAACTCTCCGTGCGCGAACTGAGGCCCAAGGATTGGCTGGATCTAAACCGCCTCCTTTTCTCCAATACCTGGAACCAAAACATCCAGCGCTTCCGCTCCGACTTCGTTTACAAGGGCCTCGGCGACTCCCGCTGGCTGCTGCAAACCACACTCATGCGGCTCGGCGGAAACTTCCATGAGCTTGAGCGCTCACTCCTGCGCAATTTCAAGAAGTACGCCATGCGCAGCCCCGTCAAGCACGAGTCCGAGTGGAACTGGCTTGCCGTCGCTCAGCATCACGGCCTCCCTACCCGCCTTCTCGACTGGACCTACTCGCCCTATGTCGCGCTTCACTTCGCCACCGATAACCTCGACCAGTATGATCGCGACGGCGTCATCTGGGGCGTCAACTATGTCGAAGTTCACCGCAAGCTTCCCAGACGCCTTCGAGCCGTCCTTGAATGCGAACGTTCGAACGCCTTCACGGCCGAAATGCTCGACCGCGTCTCGCCCACACTCGCAGACCTGGAAAGGCTCTCGCGCCGCGATTTTGGAATGTTCTTCGAGCCACCCTCGCTTGACGACCGCATCGTCAATCAATTCGCGCTGTTTTCGTTGATGTCCAGCCCGGCGGCCAAAATGCACGAGTGGCTTTCGCGCCAGGAAAGTGCACTGGTCTACCGCATCATCATCCCCTCCGAACTCAAATGGGAGGCACGCGACAAACTGGACCAGGCGAACATCACCGAGCGCGTCCTCTTCCCTGGCCTCGACGGCCTCTCGCAATGGCTCCGTCGGCATTACACACCCAAGAACGTCGTGATCGAGCAGCCTCGGATCGATAGTGCCGACCACGAACCCCGTCGCCGCAACCGGCGCGTGGACGAGCAGCCTCGCCTTAAACGCAGCGCCTAGCTTGTCCCTCCTCGTTTTTCCTCTGCGTCACGGGTGCCCCACCCTGAGCGCCGGGAAAGTGACATTCCTCGCCGCCGCACCGCCTGAGCCACTTTTGAGCCGCGCCGCCCGGTGCAACAATCGTCTGGTGCTAGAACCCGCCGTCACTCTCACCGACTTCGCTCTTTTCCTGCTCTGTTCCTTATTCTCAACACTGCTTATGCGAACGGAGACCACTCGCGCGCGCACCCGCCGCTATTTCAGCCTGCTCTTTGCAGCGATCGGAGGCGGCGCGCTAGCCGGTGCGCTCTCCCACGGCTTCTTTCCCGAGACCACACTTGGCGGCGTGATCCTCTGGCGCGTGACCATGCTGCTGATCGGCGTCGCGGCGGCCGCATGCTTCATCCTGGCCATGGATCTCCTCGTCGGCGCCGCCCGTGGTGTCATCGCCCTGGCAGCCCTCGCCTTTGTCGCGTATGCGGCGGTCGTCCTCTTCGTGAACTCCCGCTTTGTCGTCGCGCTCTATTTCTACGTTCCTGCCTCCGTCCTGCTCCTCGTCGCCTTTCTCGGCTTAGTTCGTACGGCGCCTCGGACAGGCGCGTTCGGCGCCGCCGGTATGCTACTCACCTTCGCCGCCGCCTGGGTCCAGAGTGCCGGAATCGCGCTCCACCCGCGCCTCTTCGACCACAACGCCACTTACCACCTCGTCCAGGCGTTCGGCCTGCTGCTTGTATTTCTTGCCGGCACAAAGTGGCTCCGCGCCTCCGCGCAAATCACCGCGACCCGCTACAATAGTTAGGCAATGGTCCTGCCGTTCATTCGCGAACTCTTCGCGGATGCAGAGAAGTCCATAGCTTTCCAGCGTGCTGCCACTCATCTGAAGAGCGGCGCGGGGCGGCTCCGTGTGTCCGGACTCACTCCTGTGGCCAAGGCACTGCACCTCGCGCTGTTCCATCGTGCCGCCGGACGCCCGCTGATCCTCATCGTCCGCGACAACCGCGAAGCCGAGGAACTGCTGCCGGTTCTGCAAAGCTGCTGCGAACTCACCGGCGCGGCCAATCCCGACGCGGTCGTCTACTTCCCCAACCGCGACGTGCTTCCCTTCGAGAACCTCTCTCCTCACCCGGAGATACAGGAAGCCCGCGCGAAGGCTCTCTGGAAGATTGCGGCCGGTGCCGCGTCCATTGTCATCGTCCCGTTCGCGTCCAGTGCTATTCGACTCCGGGATAACGCGTTTTACGCCGAACTCGCGCGCACTATACGCCGTGGCGAGACCGTAGACCTCGAATCGACCGTCGCCCATCTCAACATCGTCGGCTACAACTCCACGGACGTGGTTGAGATGCAAGGCGAATACGCGGTCCGAGGCGGCATCCTCGACGTCTATCCGCCCGAAGCCGACCGCCCTCTCCGCATCGAACTCTTTGGCGACGAGGTCGAGTCCATCCGCAAGTTCGATCCAGGAACACAGCGCTCCGCCGCTCCCGCCGACGAAGCCATCTTGTTGCCGCTCACCGAAACTCCGGTTTCCGAAGCGCTCCTTGGTGCAATCCACACCCGCCTCTCGGGACGCCGCGTTGCCGGCTCCGACCAGGCCATCGAGGACGCCGTCTTGAGCGGCGGCGTCTCGGTCTTCCCTGGCTGGGAGTTCTTCGCGCCCGTTGCTGGCGCGGAAAATACCGTGTTTGACCTGATGCCTTCTGCTCGCGTCATCATCGACGAACCCTCCATCGTCGCCCGTGAGCACGACTCCTGGTGGGAACGCGTCCTCGAGGCGCACGAACACAGTCTCATCGGCAATCTCATCCGCCCCGAAGACCTGTACGTCACTCCCGACGAATGGCGATCACGAGTCTCCAATCTCGCCGGCATCGACGTCGAGCAACTCGGCATCACCGGCGACCAGCTCGAACCTGTTCAGTTCACCTCGCAGCCCACGATGCGCTTCCACGGCTCCGTGCCGGCGATGGTCGAGGAAGTCAAGAAACTCATCGCGCAGAATACGCGCGTCCTTTTCGCCGCCGGCAGCACCGGCGAGCTGGAACGCCTGGCCGACATTTTCACCGAGTACAGCGTCCCCTATCGCATCGGCAGCCGCGTCACCCGTCCGGGCGGAGAGACCTGGACTGACGAGCAGGGATACTTCGCCGAAGACCTTACTGCCGCCGCTCTTGTCAAAGGCTTCGTCCCGGACGGATTAGTACTGCCCGAGTCCACCCTCGTCGTCTTCGGCACGCGCGATCTCTTCGACGAATCCGAAGCCGTGATCAGCCGGCCGCTCAAGCCGAAGTCCAAGACTGCCGCCTTCCTCTCCGACTTCCGCGATCTCGCGGTCGGCGATTACGTCGTCCACGTCGAGCACGGAATCGGCCAATATCTCGGCCTTCGCGAGATCGAGCAAGGTGACGGCGCAAAAGCCGAATTCATGGTGCTCGAATACGCCGAAGGCGCCCGCCTTTACGTGCCCCTCACGCGTCTCGACCTCGTCCAGAAGTACCGCTCCGCAGAAGGCGGCCGTCCCGTCCTCAGTCGTCTCGGCACGCAGCAGTGGGCAAAGACTAAGGCGCGCGTGAAAAAGGCCATGAAAGATATGGCCGACGAACTCTTGAAGCTCTATGCCGTCCGCAAGACCGCCGAGGGCCACGTCTATCCTGCCGATACGGAATGGCAGCGCGAGTTTGAAGACGCGTTCGAATACAACGAAACCGACGACCAGCTCGCAGCCGTCTCAGACATCAAGCGCGACATGGAGTCATCGCAGCCGATGGATCGCCTCCTCTGCGGAGACGTCGGGTATGGCAAGACTGAGGTGGCGATGCGAGCCGCGTTCAAGGCCATCAGCGACAATCGCCAGGTCGCCGTCCTCGCGCCGACCACAGTGCTCGCCTTTCAGCACTACGAGACATTCAAAGGCCGCTTCGCCGCCTTCCCCATCTCCATCGAGATGATCTCTCGCTTCCGCACCGCCCGGCAGCAGAAGGAAATCGTCGAGAAAGTCGAGAACGGCAAGGTGGACATCCTCATCGGCACCCACCGCGTGCTTTCGAAGGACATAAAGTTCCCCGACCTAGGCCTGGTCATTGTCGACGAAGAGCAGCGCTTCGGCGTGCGCCACAAGGAACGCCTCAAGCAGCTAAAGAAAGAAGTGGACGTCCTCACGATGTCCGCGACTCCAATCCCGCGCACGCTCCACATGTCGCTCGTCGGTCTGCGCGACATGAGCGTCATCGAGACGCCGCCCAAGGACCGCATGGCTATCCAGACGGTCGTCGCCGCCTGGGACGAAAAGCTGATCAAGTCCGCCATCGAGCAGGAACTCGAGCGGGGCGGGCAAATCTACTTCGTCCACAACCGCGTTGAGAGCATTCACGAGATCTCAGAAAAGATCCGCGAACTCGTTCCCCGCGCCCGCATCCTCGTCGGCCACGGTCAGATGTCCGAAGGCGAACTCGAAAAGATCATGTTGGCTTTTATGCGCCACGAAGCGGACATTCTCGTGGCCACCACCATTATCGAGAACGGCCTCGACATTCCGCTCTGCAACACCATCATCATCAACCGGGCCGACCGTCACGGCCTCTCTGAGCTATACCAGTTGCGCGGACGCGTGGGCCGCTCCAACCGCCGCGCCTACGCCTATCTGCTGATTCCGCCCGACCGCGACCTCACCGATCTCGCGCGCCGCCGTCTCGCCGCGCTGAAAGAGTTCAGTGACCTCGGCGCCGGATTCAAGATCGCCGCTCTCGACCTCGAACTGCGCGGCGCAGGCAATCTTCTTGGCGGCGAACAGTCCGGTCACATCGACGCCGTCGGCTTCGAGCTCTACACCACCATGCTCGAGCGCACCATCAAGGAAATTAAAGGCGAGCAGGCTCCCGACGAAGTCGAGACCCAACTGAATCTCGGTCTCAACATCCGCATCCCTGCGGAGTATATTCGCGAAGAGAACCAGCGCCTGCGCATGTACAAGCGCGTCGCCGGCGTGGAGAACGAAAAGGCACTGGCCGACGTCGCCGGCGAACTCATCGATCGTTACGGCGATCCGCCCGATGCCGTTCGCAACTTGCTCGAATACGCTTCGCTCCGCCTCATGTCGCAGCGCGTCGGCGTAGCCAGCATCGAACGCCGCCGCGACCTCGTCAGCATCAAGTTCACCGAAAAAGCCGAAGTCGATCCCGGTCGCCTTGCGCAGTTCGTGGCCCGCACCAAGGGCTCGCAGTTCACCCCGCAGGGCATCCTGAAATTCCAAATGCCCTCAAACCGCCCCGCCGAAGTGCTAGCCAGCCTCAAGCATATCCTCGAACAAATCGCCGCGGAGGCGTTAACTCCAGCCCCTTGACGATCACTCTTCGCGCTGGCGACTGGAGTCCAAACAACTAAAGAGGTGATTACAGATGTTTTGCTGCGAAACGGCCGATCAGTTTCGCTGATGACAAAAGTAATTACTCGCGTTCTCCCGAAGCCCCCTCTCTAGCAGCCTCTCTCCCTGCATCTATACAATCGTCACCTATGCGCTCTGCACTTCTCTTTTTGGCTTGCAGTCTTCTGATCGGTTCCGCGCTCGCGGCACCGCAGAAACCCTCGCCCGACTCGGCCTCGCTCAACGCACTCGCCAACGACTTCATGCGCGAGTTCTTCAGCTTCAACCCGAGCCTCGGCACACGCGCAGGCTTTCACCAATACGACTCGCAGATGGAAGACCTCTCGCGCGACTCCTTCCAGCGCGCTGCCGCCTCCTATCGCCGACTCGAGAAGCGCCTGGTCGCGCTTTCCACCAAGGGCCTCACCCCCGACGAACTCGCTGATCGCGAGATGATGCTCGCCCGCATCCGCGCCGCGTCCTTCGACATCGACGAGAACAGATGGTGGGAAAGCGATCCGGACCGCTATTCCGCCACGGTCTCCGACAGCGCCTTCGTCCTCATCAGCCGCAACTTCGCTTCCCCCGAGGAACGCCTGCGTGCACTCGTCGCCCGCGAACGCCGCATCCCGCAACTCTTTGCCGCCGCCCGAGCTAACCTGAAGAACCCGCCGCGCGTCCTCACCCAGATTGCTATCGACCAACTGCCCGGCATAATCGCTTTCTTCCAGAACGACGTGCCCGCCTCCTTCGCCACCGTCAAAGACGCGAAACTCCAGGCCGAATTCAAATCCACAAACCAGGGTGTCATCCAGGCGATGCAGCTGTATCTCGACTTCCTGCGGAAGAACCTGCTCGCCCGTTCAAACGGCGACTTCCGCCTCGGCCCTGATCGCTACGCCAAGAAACTCCTCTACGAGGAGATGGTGGACGTTCCGCTTCCGCGCCTGCTCGAAGTCGGCTACGCCAATCTCCGCCGTAACCAGCAGGAATTCGAGCGCGTGACCAAATTGCTCGACCCCGCCAAGACTCCGCAGGAGATCCTCGAAGACACTCAGCGCGAGCATCCCACGCCTGACAAGCTTCTCGACGCTTTCCGCTCACGCCTCACCGGCCTCCGGGAATTCATCGCGCAGCAGAACATCATGAGCACTCCCGCTCAGACCTTGCCGGTCGTGCAGGAGACGCCCGCCTTCATGCGCGCCCTTACCTTCGCCTCCATGGATACTCCCGGCCCCTTCGAGGAACGTGCCACAGAGGCCTACTTTAACGTCACACTCCCCGAGGAGGACCTCACGCCTCAGCAGCTCGAAGAGTACATGCAGGGCTTCAGCTACGGCGTCATCGCCAGCACTGCCATTCACGAAGCTTTCCCCGGTCACTACGAGCAGTACCTCTGGAACGAGCGCGTACCGTCTCGAATCCGTCGCTTCCTCTCGCTCGACATGTCATTCGTCGGAGCACACTTCTCCGGAACCAACGTCGAGGGCTGGGCACATTACACCGAGCAGATGATGCTGGACGAGGGATACGGCCGCACACCCGGCTTACCTGAAGAAAAAGACAAGGAGTTCCTGAAACTCCGCCTCGGCCAGTTACAAGACGCACTGCTGCGCAACGCGCGCTACGTCGTCGCCATCGAAATGCACACCGGCAAGATGACCGTGGACGAAGCAATCCAGTTCTTCCAGAAAGAGGGTTATCAGCCGAAGCCCAGCGCCACCAAGGAAGCCCTTCGCGGCACCTCCGACCCCACGTACCTCATGTACACACTGGGCAAGCTGCAAATACTCAAACTGCGCGAGGACTTTAAGAAGAAGATGGGCGCAAAGTTCAACCTGCTCGACTTCCATTACAGGCTAATGCAACAGGGAGTTGCGCCGATAAAGCTCGTCCGCCGTTCCATGCTGGGAGAAGACTCTCCCGCGCTATAGGCCCGTTTGCACTCGCAGTTCTACAATTCTTTTGCTTTTCTGACGGAAGGAAACTCACACCGCCATGAAGATGAAAGTTCGCAAGGCAGTCTTCCCCGCCGCCGGTCTGGGCACCCGCTTCCTCCCGGCCACAAAGGCGCAACCGAAGGAGATGCTGCCGCTCGTCGATAAACCCATCATTCAGTACGGTGTCGAAGAAGCGATGGCCTCCGGCTGCGACCAGATCATCATTGTTACCGGGCGCGGCAAAACCGCAATCGAAGACCACTTCGACACCAGTTACGAACTCGAGCACATGCTCGAGCATCGCGGCAAGCACGATCTTCTGACCATCGTCCGCCAGATCTCGGACATGATGCACGTCTCCTACGTCCGCCAAAAAGAAGCATTGGGACTCGGACACGCCGTCCTCACCGCAAAGGAACTCGTCGGCAACGAACCATTCGCAGTCCTGCTTGCCGATGACGTCGTCGATTCGGAGATTCCCTGCTTGCGCCAAATGATCGACGTCTTCGAAGAGACGCAGAGTTCGGTCCTTGCCATTCAAGAAATTGATCGTAAAGCCATCTCCGCTTACGGCGTTCTCGATGCGAAGCCGGTCAACGGCCGCTGGAAAGGCCAGCTGTTCGAAGTCTCCAACCTTGTCGAAAAACCCAAGCCCGAGGACGCCCCCTCCAACCTCGCCATTATTGGTCGATACATCCTTACGCCCCGTGTCTTTGAAGCACTCGAGCGCACTCAACTCGGGACCGGCGGCGAACTCCAACTGACCGACGGTCTCCGCGAACTGCTCAAGACCGAGAAGATTTACGGCTTTCGCTTCGAAGGCAAGCGCCACGATACCGGCGACAAGCTCGGCTTCCTCAAAGCGACCGTTGAATTCGCGCTTAAGCGTCCAGACCTCGGCGGTGAGCTCCGCTCCTGGCTTAAGGACCTCAAGTTCTAACCTCTCTCGCGAACAACAAAAGGGCGCGGCCAAAGCCGCGCCTGTTTTTACATATGACTGCTTTATAAAGTGCTGGTGCGATTGCGGTCTGCCAATGCCGAAATCAGAACCTTGACCGTGTTCTTCTGGTCATAGTTCAGGTACTCCCAGTTACGCTCGATGTCGCTTAGCTCAGGGTTCTTCCCGGCCAGCATCGCCGGTACGCCCCCAAACTTCCGCTCGATTTTATCAGTGTGCGCCAGTTCCGTAGCTCGTTCCACATCCCACTCAAGCTCCTGACATATCACAGTCAGCAAGGACTTGCTGGGATACGCGTCGCCGCGGATCAGCTTGCGTACATGTTCATAAGTGATTTTTACGCGATCAGCCAGTTCTTTTGCCGAAAAGCCTTTCGCATCCATTGCGGAACGTAAACCCGTTCCGAATCTCCCCGTTGGTTCGATTTCTACGGCCATGCATCTCCCTAACCAACGCCGCCGGTGCACGTTGGGTGCCCTCTTTGGGGCTATTGCTTCGCCGGTCTTGCTGGCCCGGTATGAATATTGAAAAGAACGGTTTCAACTACTAGCTCGTCTAACAACGTCGCGCCTAAACGCAAGTTTTCTGGCAGGTACAAGCACACTATAGGTTTGTCTCACATCCTCCACAATGCCGTTTGTCACAAAACTCTGTGCTCTGTGACCATTCCAAAGGGGGGAATCACATCGATTGCGCACGTTTCTTGCTCACGGAATGAAGATTTTCGTTCCGTTGTTCCTGAAGTCCAGGACTCGCGCCACAAAAATCCCCTCCAGTTCGACGGAGGGGATTTGGAAACGTAAGCAGCAGAGTTGCTGCCGCAATCACTTCTTTCGTGATTCTTGGAGTTTCTTCGATTTCAATTCCACTCCGTCCGCCAGTTTCTGCTTGTAGCTGTCGAGCTTCTGCGCCACAGACTCATCGCCGAGCGAGATCATTTGCGCCGCCAGTATGCCTGCATTCGTTGCGCCCGGCTTACCGATCGCAACTGTCGCCACCGGAATTCCGGCCGGCATCTGCACCATCGCGAGCAGTGAATCCAGTCCCGCCAGTGGCGTGGACGGAATGGGCACCGCGATGACCGGCAGCGTAGTTTCAGCCGCAATGACGCCCGCCAGGTGCGCCGCCCCGCCCGCGCCGGCGATGATCACCTTGATGCCGCGCCCCCTCGCGGCCCGCGTGGTCTCGCTCGTCCGCCTTGGCGATCGGTGCGCAGACGAGATGTCAATCTCATAACCGATCCCGAACTCGTCCAGCGCCTTCGCTGCTTCATTCATGATCTCCAGGTCGGAGTCGCTGCCCATCAGAATCAACACTTGTGCCTTGTTCATTACGCTATCCTGGTTTGTGTTTGTGCTTTCGGAAACAGGCCCGCTTCGAAGGTCCGCCACTACAGACTGTTTTGCTGCAATGCCCTCGCGGCAATGTCTTTGCGGTACTGCATACCGTCGAAGCTGATGTTCGCCACGGCTTCGTACGCCCTGCGCACGGCCCCCTCAAGTGTCGCGTCACGCGCAGTCACCCCGAGCACCCGGCCACCGGACGTATAGAAAGCACCATCGCGGAAGTCCGTTCCCGCGTGAAACACCTTTACGCCCTCCACGCTCGCAGCCGCAGCCAGACCCTCAATCCGTTTTCCCGCTTCGTAGCTTCCCGGATATCCGGCCGACGCCAGCACCACGCAGACAGACGCATCCTGCGACCACTTGAACTCGCCTTCGCTCGCGCGTCCGTGGATACTGGACTCCAGCGCATCTACCAGATCGCTGTCGATGCGCATGAGGATTGGCTGTGTCTCCGGATCGCCGAACCGCGTGTTGAACTCGAGCACCTGCGGTCCCCGCGCTGTCATCATCAGGCCGCAATATAGGATGCCTTGATACTCCGCGCCCTCGGCCTTCATCCCCGCGACCACCGGACGCGCAATATGCGTCACCAGCCAGTCGCGCATCTTGGGGTCGATAATATTCTCCGTCGAGTAGGCTCCCATGCCACCCGTGTTCGGCCCTGTGTCTCCGTCTCCGATGCGCTTATGGTCGCGCGCGGCTACTAGTGGCGTTACGCGTTCTCCATCGCTCATCACAAGGAACGACAGTTCCTCGCCTTCCAGGAACTCCTCCAGCACCACGCGATGCCCTGCGTCTCCGAGCATCTTGCCGCTGAGCATATCGCCGGCAACCGTGGCCGCGTCTTCCTTGGATTGGGCGATTACGACACCCTTGCCGGCAGCCAAGCCGTCCGCTTTCACTACGATGGGCGTGTGAAAGTGCGGCAGTGCCGTCTTGATGTCGTGTGCTGATGTGCAGATTGCGTACCGGGCCGTTGGAATGCGGTGCCGCTGCATGAACTCTTTCGCGAAGCTCTTGCTCGACTCCAACTGCGCCGCCATTTTAGTCGGACCAAAAATGGGAAACTCGCGCCGGCGGAACTCGTCAACGACGCCGAGCATCAGCGGCACTTCAGGCCCGACCACCGTCAGGTCTGGGCGCAGGCGGTTTGCCAGTTCGACCATCGAGTCCACGCTCTTCAAGTCAACCGGAGCGCATTCCGCTTCTTGGGAAATCCCGCCGTTCCCGGGCGCGCATACCACATCGCTCACCCGAGTTGACTGACGGAGTTTCCAGACTAGCGCGTGCTCGCGACCACCACTTCCCAGGACCAGGACTTTCATGGCTGAGGAAAGGTTATGGATTCGACTCGGCTGTGTCAAACCAGCATTCCCTCGGCGCTTGGTACTATATTCTGAGAGTAGCTCGCGATTGGCTTGGGGTGGGGGAATACTCATGAACACACGAAACCGGGCGTGGCGTTACGAAGTGCAAACGCCCAGCATGCCGGAAGTCCATAGCAGCCTCCCGATCCCCAAGACTCCGAGCTTCATGCGCAAGCTGATAGCCTTCGCCGGACCCGGGTTTCTGGTCGCCGTCGGATACATGGACCCCGGCAACTGGGCGACCGATCTCGCCGCGGGTTCCCGCTATAACTACACACTGCTCTTCGTCATCATGCTTTCCAACCTGATGGCGATATTGCTGCAGAGTCTATGCATCAAGCTCGGCGTGGCCAGCGGACGGGATCTCGCCCAGGCCTGCCGCGACCACTTCAGCCGCCCCGTCACGATCGGCCTTTGGATTCTTGCCGAGATTGCCATTGCCGCTTGCGATCTCGCGGAAGTCATCGGCTCCGCCATCGCCCTCAATCTGCTCTTCGGAATACCGCTCGTCGTCGGCGTCTGCATCACTGTTCTCGATGTCATGCTGATCCTGTTCCTTGAGAACAAGGGGTTCCGCTACATCGAGGCGCTGGTTGTAACTCTTATCGGCACCATTGGCATCTGCTTCGGTCTTGAGATCCTATTCTCGCGCCCCGAAATCGCAGGCATCGCGAAGGGCTTCTTCGTCCCCAACACGGAGATCCTCCACAACACCGAGATGCTCTACATCGCCATCGGCATTCTTGGTGCGACGGTCATGCCGCACAACCTCTACTTGCATTCGGCTGTCGTTCAGACCCGCAACTTCGAGCGTACGCCCGAGGGCAAGCGCGAGGCCATTCGCTACTGCAACATCGACTCTGCTGTGGCGCTCACCATTGCGCTGTTCGTCAACGCCGCCATCTTGATCGTCTCCGCAGCTACCTTCTACAGCGCCGGATACAACGAAGTCGCCGAAATTCAGGACGCATACAAGCTGCTCACGCCGCTGCTGGGAGTGGGTGGCGCAAGCACCATCTTTGCTCTCGCACTTCTCGCGTCCGGCCAGAATTCAACTCTGACCGGTACGCTCGCAGGCCAGATCATCATGGAAGGCTTCATCAACCTTCGCCTGCGGCCCTGGCTTCGTCGACTGATCACCCGCCTCATTGCCATTACACCGGCCGTCATCGTCACCGCCATCTACGGCGAAAGCGGCACCGCCAAGCTCCTCATACTAAGCCAGGTCATTCTGAGCATGCAGCTCAGCTTTGCCGTCATCCCGCTCGTCATGTTCACCAGTGACAAGCTAAAAATGGGCGAGTTCGTGAACCCCATCTGGCTGAAGACCCTCGCTTGGACCGTTGCCGGCTTCATTGCGTCTCTCAACGTTTGGCTGCTCTTCCAGACGTTCACCGACTGGCTCACCTGACAACCGATCGCCCTCGTCGATCCTGGAGCCGCAAGTTGCGAGTCACAGACTCCCACTCCGAGGCAAACAGAGTCGCTGGTCAGGGCGCGCCAGATACCCAATTCCCGACTTTCCCGATAAACTGTTTGTTTCGGTGCACGTTGAACATCTGGGGTGGCCAAGCTGTGTGCGCCGGACGCATCCGTATACATTCCTCTTCCTGAAGGCGTCTTATGAATAGCTTCAATAGCCGCTCTGTCCTTCGCGTCGGCAAGCGCGAATACGAGATCTACAGGCTTGATGCCCTGGATAAAGCCGGCATCAGCACCGCTAAGCTCCCCTATTCACTTCGCATTCTTCTCGAGAACCTGCTCCGCCGCGAAGACGGCAGAACCGTCACACCAGAAGCCATCCGGCATCTCGCTTCGTGGAACAGCAAGACCGTTCCGAGCGAAGAGATTGCTTTCATGCCCAGCCGTGTGCTGCTTCAGGACTTCACTGGAGTTCCAGCCGTGGTCGATCTCGCCGCCATGCGCGACGCCATGCGGCAGCTCGGCGGCGATCCCAGCCTCATCAATCCATTGCAACCGGCCGAGTTGGTCATCGACCACTCAGTCCAGGTAGATGAGTTCGGTTCAGCCAACGCATTCGCCCTCAACGCCGACCTCGAGTTCTCGCGGAACCGTGAACGGTACGCCTTCCTGCGCTGGGGCCAGACCGCCTTCAAGAACTTCGCCATCGTGCCGCCCGATACCGGCATCGTCCACCAGGTCAATCTCGAGTACCTGGCGCGCGTCGTATTCGTCCTCGGCGAAGGCACCAATGGAAAGGCCATCGCATATCCCGATACCCTCGTCGGCACCGATTCTCACACCACCATGGTCAACGGACTCGGAGTGCTCGGCTGGGGCGTCGGTGGAATCGAAGCCGAGGCCGCAATGCTCGGCCAGCCCGTATCCATGCTGATCCCCGAAGTCATCGGTGTCCGCCTCACCGGGCGTCTGCGCGAAGGCTCCACCGCGACCGATCTTGTGCTCACCATTACCGAGATGCTTCGTAAGCGCGGCGTTGTCGGCAAGTTCGTCGAGTACTTTGGCCCCGGCCTTCAGGACTTGCCGCTTGCGGACCGCGCTACCATTGGCAATATGTCGCCCGAATACGGCGCTACCTGCGGCATCTTCCCCGTCGATGCCGAGACACTGAAGTATCTCCGCCTCTCCGGACGCGCCGAAGCCCACGTTCAACTCGTCGAGGCCTACTGCAAAGAGCAGGGACTATTCCACACCGCCGAAACTCCCGAAGCCGAGTACACCGACGTCCTGCACCTTGACCTCAGCTCGGTCGAACCCAGCGTCGCCGGACCGAAGCGTCCTCAGGATCGCGTCTTCCTCGGCAACGTACACAAGTCATTCCAGGACGCACTACCCACGCTCGTCAAACCCGGCAAAGGGATTGAACAGCATGGCACCAACGGCGACCAGACCGACTTCCGCAACGCTCTTCATCACGGAAGCGTCGTGATCGCCGCCATTACCAGCTGCACCAATACCTCCAATCCCTCGGTGATGCTCGCCGCTGGCCTGCTCGCAAAGAAAGCCGTTGAAAAGGGCCTCTCAATCAAGCCGTGGGTCAAGAGCTCTCTCGCGCCCGGCTCCAAGGTCGTCAGCGACTACTTCACAAGGTCCGGCCTCCAGCCTTACCTGGACCAGCTCAAGTTCAACCTCGTCGGCTACGGCTGCACTACCTGCATCGGTAACTCGGGCCCGCTGCCGCAAGAAGTGTCTGACGTTGTCGCCGAGAAGGATCTTGTCGTCGCCTCAGTTCTCTCGGGCAATCGCAACTTCGAAGGCCGCATCAACTCAGAGGTTCGCGCCAATTACCTCATGTCTCCGCCGCTTGTGGTCGCCTACGCGCTCGCCGGTGACATCAACAAGGACATTTACAACGAGCCACTTGGCGAAGGAACCAACGGCCCCGTCTACCTGAAAGACATTTGGCCGACGCAGGCAGAAGTCGACGACGCCATCTCCAAGTTCGTTGACGCAGATTCCTTCCGCCGCACCTATGCCGAAGTATTCAAGGGCGACGAACGCTGGCAGAACCTTCCGGTTCCGACTGGCGATACTTTCGCTTGGGACGCCAAATCCACCTATGTCCAGAAGCCGCCCTATTTCGACGGGATGACCACGACTCCTCCGCCTATGACGGAGATCAAGGGCGCGCGCATCCTCGCCAAGCTCGGACACAGTGTCACCACCGATCACATCTCGCCTGCAGGAA
>Ga0196976_1000174_pt1 | contig 43407 bp, 37 predicted proteins | sample S3v_513CmetaG_FD_148644 | JGI IMG/M metagenome (GOLD analysis project Ga0196976, IMG submission 148644) | Soil microbial communities from Anza Borrego desert, Southern California, United States - S3+v_5-13C | ecosystem: Environmental > Terrestrial > Soil > Desert | place: USA: California... | reverse complement strand
GCCGCGGTGCAGGATGGCGGGGACCAGTTCCTCCACCACCAGCTTGACCCAGCGCTTGTCGCGCACGTCGACGTAGAAGCTGCCCGGCCAGTTGGGGTTCTCCTCCGACAGGATGCCCCAGGACTTCACCTTCTCGAACCACGGCCGATGGTTCTCCACCTCGCCCAGGCTGATGTAGCCCAGCAGCGTCTTGCCGCGGTCGCGCAGCGGGCGCAGCGGCGGGTGCCGGTCGCTGTCCAGCACGACGAGCTTGTACGGCTCGAACGCCTGCGGCGGCTCCTTGTCGGCGTAATAGACGGTCCAGCGCACCTCTGTCTCCGCGCGGGCCTCCGCACGGGGCTCCGCGCGGGCCTCGGCCGTCCGGCCGACCAGCCCCGCGACCACGGCCGCCAACAGCGTCAGCGTGCGGATCGTCACCCCAGCCATGCCAGCGTGTCCCGCAGACCGTCCGCGAGGTCGGTCTCGCAGGCCATGCCGAAGGCGCCCACCAGCCGTGCCGGGTCGCCGATCGACACGCGGATGTCGCCGGCCCGCCCCGGCCCGTGGCTCACGTCGGGCGACCGCCCCGACAGCTCGGCCAGCACCGCCGCCAGCCGGTTGACCGACGTCGGCTTGCCCGTGCACACGTTGAAGACCGGCGCCCCCGCACGCGGCGCGTCCATCGCCGCCGTCAGGTAGCGCACGAGGTCCTTCACATAGACGAAGTCGCGCACCTGCTCGCCGTCGCCGTGGATGGTGATCGGCAACCCCTGCGCGATGCGCCCGGCGAAGATGGAGATGACGCCGGAATAGGGCGACTTCGGGTCCTGGCGCGGCCCGTACACGTTGAAGAAGCGGAAGCCCGTCGTCGGCACGCCGTGCACCCCGTCGGCCACGCGCGCGTGCAGCTCGCACCCCAGCTTGTCGGCGCCGTAGGCCGACAGCGGCTTGGTCGCCGCGTCCTCGTTGAGCGGCATGTTCGGATTGTCGCCGTACACGGCGGCGGAGGAGGCGTAGACCACCGGCACCGGCCGGCCGTCCCTGGCACGCCGCGCCGCGTCGAACACCGCGATGGTGCCGACGAGGTTGGCGCGGTTGGTCGCCACCCATTCCTCCTGCGAACGCTGCACCGACGCCACCGCCGCCAGATGGAAGCAGCCGTCCATGCCCGCCATCAGGTCGCGCACCAGCGCCTCGTCGGCGACGTCGCCGATGGTGACCGGAACGCCGTCGGAAAGGTTCTCGCGCTTGCCGGTGGACAGGTCGTCCAGCACGTGCACCGCGTGGCCCGCCGCCAGCAGCCGTTCGATGAGGTGGGAACCGATGAACCCGCAGCCCCCGGTGACCAGATAGCGCGCCATGATCGTTTCCGTCTCTTCCCTTTGAGGTCAGGCCTTTGAGGTCAGGTAAAGGTCAGGCGTCCGCCGTGGCCGCGTCGCCCAGGAAGGCGGAAACGGTGGCCAGGAAGTCCTTCGGCTTGATGGGCTTCGACACGTGCCCGTTGAAGCCGGCGTCGGCAAGGCGGCGCTTGTCCGCCGGGGTGGCGAGGTTGGTGACCGCCACCACCGGGATGGCCGCCAGCCGCTCGTCCGCGCGGATCTGGCGGATCAGCTCCACGCCCGACACGCCGGGCATGACGATGTCCATCACCACCATGTCCGGCGGCGTGTCCAGCATCAGGTCGATCACGCTGCGCGGGTCGTCCGCCTCGATGACGGTGAAGCCGCCCTCCTCCAGGCAGCGGACGAAGAGCTTGCGCATCAGCACGTTGTCCTCGACCACGAGGATCGTCCGCGCCTGTTCTGCCGCATCCATGCAAACGCCGCCCTTCGTGTCGCGGTTGATGGCTGCGGGCGTGGTCGCGTGCGGTTCCATGCCGTCGGCCATAGCGAATCCCCGGAAAGCCCCAATCGGAGCGAATTTCGGCAAATTTAGGTTAATTCGTGATTCACCGTCAAGGCGACCACCTGCGACCTAATTGTGCCAATCGTAGGGACTCGCAACCTGTGGCAGAACCGACACACTTATTTCGGTGCCGGAGGGGCCGCCGGCGCCGCGCCCTCCCCGATCCACCACGCGTCGAAGGCCAGCGAATAGGGCGGCGTCTTCTCCGGCCGCTTCAGGCGGTTCCAGTAGGCGACGCGGTAGGTGCCGCTGTGCCAGTGCGGCACCACGTAGTGGCCCCACAGCAGCACGCGGTCCAGTGCTGCGACGGCCGCTTCCAGGTCTTCGCGCGTGTCGGCGCGCACGACGGCGTCGACCAGCGCGTCCACCGCCGGGTTCTTGATGCCGGCGAAGTTGCGGCTTCCCGAATCGTCGGCGGCGGCCGAACCCCAGAAGTCGCGCTGCTCGTTGCCCGGCGACAGCGACTGGCCCCACACATTGACGATCATGTCGAAGTCGAAGTCGCGCGTGCGGTTCTCGTATTGCGTGGTGTCCACCGTGCGCAAGGACGCCTGGATGCCCAGGCGCTTCAGGTTGTCGATGAAGGGCAGCGTCACCCGCTCGAACGAGGGCGAGTCGATGAGGATCTCGAAGGCCAGCGGCTTGCCGTCCTTGAACACGCGCACGCCGTCCTTCACCTCCAGCCCGGCGGCGTCCAGCAGCTTGCGCGCCTCCAGCAGGTTGGCGCGCATGCCGTTCGGCCCCTTGCTGACCGGCGGCTCATAGCGCTTGGTGAAGACCTCCGGCGGGATCTTGTCGCGCAGCGGCTCCAGCAGCTTCAGCTCGGCCGGGCTGGGCAGGCCCTTGGATTCCAGGTCAGAGTTCTCGAAATAGCTGTCGGTGCGCTTGTAGGCGCCGTGGAACAGCGTGTCGTTGGTCCATTCGAAATCGAAGGCGTATCCGATGGCCTGCCGCACGCGCGGGTCCTGGAACACCGGCCGGCGCGTGTTGAAGACGAAGCCCTGCATGCCGGCGGGGACCTTGTTGGCGATCTCCTCCTTCACCATCCGGCCCTCCTTCACGGCCGGCACGTCGTATCCGGTGGCCCAGGTCTTGGCGACGTTCTCGAAGCGGAAGTCGTACAGCCCGCCGTGGAAGGCCTGCAGCGCCACCGTGGCGTCGCGGTAGTACTGGTAGGCCATGGTGCCGAAGTTGTTGCGCCCGCGGTTCACCGGCAGGTCCTTGCCCCAATAGTCGGCGACCCGCTCGTAGGTGATGCCGCGCCCGGCGTCGACCGTGGCGATCTTGTACGCCCCCGACCCCAGCGGCGGCTCCAGCGTCGTCGCCGCGAAGTCGCGGCCCTGCCAGTAATGCTTGGGCAGCACGGCGAGCTGGCCGAGGATCATCGGCAGCTCGCGGTTGTCGCCCGGCTTGAAGGTGAAGCGCACGCGCCGCGGCCCGTCCGCCTCCACCTTCGCCACGCCGGCGTAGTAGCCGCGGTAGAAGGGATGGCTCTTCACCAGCGTCTCGAAGCTGAAGACGACGTCCTCGGCGGTCACCGGCTTGCCGTCGTGCCAGCGCGCGATCTCGCGCAGCGTGAAGGTGACGGAGCCTCGGTCGGCCGGCACGTCGATGCTCTCGGCCAGCAGACCGTATTCGGTGAACGGCTCGTCGGCGGAGGAGGCCATCAGCGTGTCGTACATCTCGCCCAGGCCGGCCGCCGGCACGCCCTTCAGCGTGAAGGGGTTCAGCGTGTCGAAGGAGCCGATGACCGACAGCGTCACCTTGCCGCCCTTGGGCGCGTTCGGGTTGACGTAGTCGAAGTGCGTGAAGTCCGGCCCGTACTTCGGCTCGCCGTAGAGGGCCATGCCGTGGTGCGGCTCGGCCCGCAGCCCTCCCGCCGCCATAGAAACGACCAGTCCGCACGCCAAAGCCGCCGCGATCCGCCGCATGCCACCGTCTCCTTCCCCAATCCGTCTGCCTTATGTGTCCCCGGCGGGTCCTGTCGGCAACCAGGGCAAGGCACCGGAACCATACCGGAAACGCTGCGGTTATCCATCCGTCGCCGCCGCGCCGGAGAGCGCATCATGCCCAAGCCCTACCATCCCCCCTACCACCTCGTCGACAGCCAGCACGTCCTGCACCTGCTGCGCCAGTGGCTGAAGACCGCCGCCCCGCCGGAAGGGGTGGACTGGCTCGACGACGCCCGCGACATGGTGAACGACGGCGCCGACGACGGCGCGTTCCTCGGCATCTTCGCCGCCGCCCCGCGCCACGTCGGCCGCAACCCGCTGCACCTGCGCGCCGAGGACCGGACGGAGGCCGAGCGCGTCCGCCCCGGCTGGCGCCCCCACACCTGGACCGCCGACCAGGCGGCCCGCACCGTCCTGCTGCTGGTCTACGACGACAGCGACGCCCCGGCCTACGGCGCCATGCTGGCCGACGTGCTGGCCCGCGGCCACACGGAAGCGGCGGCGGTCTACCGCGCGCTGCCCCTGCTCCCCTACCCCGAGCGGCACAAGGCCCTGGCCGCCGACGCGCTGCGCGCCGACAACACCACGCTGTTCGAGGCGCTGGCGCTCCACAACCCCTACCCGGCGGATGCCCTGGACGAGCCGGCGTGGAACCGGCTGGTCATGCGCGCGGTGTTCCTGGACGCGCCGCTCGACGCCATCATCGGGCTGGAGCGGCGCGCCAATCCGGTGCTGGCGCACGAGATCCGCGACTACGCCCGCCTGCGCCGCGCCGCCGACCACGCCGTTCCCCCCGCCCTCTGGCGCGCCGTCGGCTGTCACGCCGCCGGCCATCTGGTGGACGAACTGGCCCGGATGCTCGACGGCCCGGACGTGGACGAGGCGCTGGCCGCCGCCCTCGTGCTGGGCCGCAGCCGCGACCCCAAGGCCGCCGAGGCGCTGGCCCGCCGCCCCGATCTGGACGACGCCGTCCGCAGCGGCCGCCTCACCTGGGACCGCCTGTCCGTCCACCGCCTGCGCAAGGTGGGGTGAGAAGGGATTTCAGACACGGATGGACACGGATGCCGGCGCGGCCGGCCACGGACGAACACGAATGGAATGAATATCCGTGTTCATCCGTGCAAAATCCGTGTGCATCCGTGTCTCAAAAGCACCTTTCCGGCTCCGGCACCGAATTGGCCGATCACCGCTCCCCGAACCAGCGTTCCAGCGCACCGGACAGCGGCATCAGCGCCAGCAGGATCACGCCCGTGAAGGTCCCGGCGAAGCCCGCCGCCAGTGCTGCGGCAAGGCCCGCCACACCCACCGTCGCGGTGCGCTGCGCCGTCTGCACCGGCGTCGGGCGCGGGTCGGTGGCCGCCCACAGGAAGTCCGGCAGCGTCCGCACGGCCAGCGCCAGCGCGAACGGCAGCGCCGCCAGCCCGCCGAAGTCGTCGCGCCAGCCCAGCAGGATCGGCAGCGCCACCGCCCCCAGCAGCAGGCCCAGCGCCGCGTAGACCGTGCCCCACCCCGCACTCCGGCCATCGCCGCGCGCCACCGCGCCGAACGCCATGCCGTACAGCACGAAGGCCACCGCCCCCGGCCACGCCGTCATCAGCCCGCCCGGCGCCGACCCCATCAGGTACAGCCCGCCGAGCGCCAGCCCGGCCAGCGCCGGCCCGGCCAGCATGCGTTGCCGGCCGCCGGCCAGGAAGCCGGCCGTCGCCGTCGCCGTGGCGATGGCCAGCCAGCCCGAGGCCGCCGACACCTGCGCCGCCGCCGCGACGGCGGCCAGCATCAGGACCACCGCCAGCGCCAGCGTCGCTGCGCGCGACAGCGGCGGCTCGCCCTCGCCGAAGCCTGCCGCCATGGCGCCGGACGCCGCCCCGAACGCCGCCGACGCGCCGAGGATCCAGGCAAGCGCCCCCGGCACGGCCGGACCGGGATCCGCCGCATGCCCGGCCAGCGCCGCGGCGATGGCCGCGACCACCAGCGACGGGCGCAGCACCGCCACGCACGCCCAGGCGGTGGCCCGGACCGGGACGGACAGCACGGACTGGGCCTGTGGCATGGTCGGCGGTATGGGGCCGGGATCCGGAATCATGCGGGACACCTTCCTTCAAGAACCCCCTGTCTGATGAACCCGCGCGCCGACAACCCTGTTCCACGCCACCACCATCGGATGGCGCATGGGCGCCCTGCGTGGCATTGTGGGAACACCAACGAAGAAGCAGGGAGACCCAACCGTGAGCGCCGACTACACCGTCTACGGCCACTACGCCTCGCAGCCGGCGACCCGCGTCGCGCTGTTCCTGTCGATGGCCGGCGTGCCCTTCGCCTACCGCCACGTGGATTTGCGCAACGGCCAGCAGAAGTCGCCGGAATACCTCGCCATCAGCCGCTTCGGCCGGGTGCCGGCGCTGGTGCACGGCGGGCGCAGCCTGTCCGAATCCGGCGTCATCCTCACCTACCTCGCCGAGCAGACCGGCCGGTTCGGCGGCCGCGACGCGGGCGAGACGCTGCGGCTGGCGGAATGGCTGTCGTGGCTGGCCGACGTGCTGCTGCCGCTTCAGCGCTCCCGCGCCGTCCGCCGCTTCGGCGGCGACGCCAACGCCCTGCCCTGGCTCGACAAGAGCGCCGCCTCGGGCCTGGCGCAGCTCGACGCGCACCTGTCCGGCCACAGCTTCGTGGATGGCGAGCGGCTGACCATCGCCGACATCTTCGCCTTCCCCCTGATCGATCTGGCCGGCGAGGCTCAGGTCGACCTCGCCCAGTACCCCAACGTGCAGGCGTGGCACGCCCGCATGCTGGCCCAGCCCGGCTGCAAGCCGCAGTACGAGCTGATGCCCCAGCACGACGTGGGCTGACTTTTAGCCCCTCCCCCCTCGCGGGAGAGGGGCTTATGGAGCTAGGCCACCACGAACCACTCCGGGGCGACGCGGTCGGGCGTGATGCCCGCCAGCGTCGCCCGCTCGCCCGTGGCGAACAGCAGCATGGCGTTGCCGGCGTCATCCGCCGTCACCGCCGACGCCGCTCCCGCCGCCAGCGCGATGCGGTCGCCCTCGCCGGGGTCGAAGTCGGCGACCAGCACGGTGCCGCCGCCCCCGCCGACCACGAAGGTGTCGGCCCCCGCGCCGCCGGCCAGCGTGTCGTCGCCCGCCCCGCCGCGCAGCGTGTCCTCCCCCTGGCCGCCGTACAGCACGTCGCCGCCCTGCCCGCCGTGCAGGAAGTCGTGGTCCTCGTTGCCGTACAGCCGGTCGTCCGCCTGGTTGCCCAGCAGCCGGTCCGGCCCGCTGCCGCCCGACAGCGTGTCGCCACCCTCGCCGCCGGTCAGCGCGTTGCCGATGCCGTTCCCGGTCATAGCGTCGGCGTGCGCGCTGCCGACCGCGTCCTCGATGGTGGTGTCCAGCGCGATGGCCAGCGCCTTCGGCGCCGTCCGCCCGCCGGCCCAGGCGCCGACGTCGCTGAAGGCGCCGGGCTCCAGGCTGACGGTAACGGCGAACAGCTGGTTGGAGAAGTCCAGCGTGTCGTGCCCGCCGCCGTCCCAGATCGTGCGCGCCTGCCCGCGGATGTCGAACCCATAGACGTCGTCGCCTGCCCGTGTGGATCGGTTGGCCCCGTACAGGTATTGCAGCGCCGCGATGTCGTACATCTGGTAGCCGACCGGGTACAGCCCGGTGCCGGTGCTGTGATAGGACATGGCGGTGTAGAGGAAGCTGTCCTGCTCCCTCGGCAGGAACGGCCCGCCCACCGAATTGCCGCCCGAACCGGCGTTGTAGTCGCCGGGATGCTTCAGGCCCAGCGCGTGCCCCACCTCGTGCACGAGCACGGTGTAGCCATAGCCGCCGGGCACCGGGTCCAGGTTCGGCTGGTAGTTCTTGTTGAGGAAGATCTCCCCGCCCTTGCCGCTGCCCGGCAGGTAGCAGTATCCGGCGGAGCCCTGCTGGGCGCTCATGCCGAAGCGGATGGCGACCTCCTCGCCGTCCGGGACCTCGACCAGGCGGATGCTGGCGACCTCGGCCACCATATCCAGCACGCCGCGCGCGGCTTCCCGCATCGCCTCGTTGAAGGCCTGGAAGGTCGCGGATTCCTCCGGCGTGGCGTCGGCCGGGGGTGCTGTCATGAACGAGAACGTCACCTCCGTCGGCGTGCCGAAGGGCTCGCCCGCGTTCCACCGCCGCCCCTCGCCCGCCAGCAGCGCGTCGATGTAGTAGATGCCCGAAAGGGTCTCCCCCGCCTCCAGCGGTTCCAGCGGTTCCGCCATGGTTCGCCTCCGTCTCGCCCCAGTGCACGAAACGGCGGGCCTATGACCGCGGGCAGCGGTTTACCCTGATTGGTTCAGCCGCTCACCCGCTTGAATCCCAGGAACGCGCTTAGGGGTGGCAGCACCAGGATCCGCCCGTCGGCCGACACCTCCGCGGCGGTGGCACCCGGCGGGCCCGGCGGGGCAAGCGGGGTAAGGCGTCCCCCCCAGTTCAGCGCCATCTCGTCCGGCGCCACCTCGCCCAGCGCCACCTCCGCCGGACGGTCGGACAGGTTGAAGGCGGCCAGCACCTCGGCCCCCGCCCCACGCCGCCGAAAACTCAGCACCGCCCCCCGCACCGCCACGTCCTCCACGGTACCGGTGCGCAGCGCATCGTGGCCGCGGCGCAGGGCCAGCGCCGCCCGCCAGACCGCCAGCGGGCTTCCCGGCCGCCCCTCCTGCCGGTCCACCGCCAGCGCCCGGTGCTCCTCCGGCACCGGCAGCCACGGCGTCTCGCCCCCGGTGAAGCCGGCGTGCGGCACCGCCGCGCGCCAGGGCATCGGCGTGCGGCTGCCGTCGCGGCCGGGGAACTCCGGCCAGTAGGTGATGCCGAACGGGTCGCGCAGCTGGTCCTGCGCCAGCACCGCCTGCGGCAGCGCCAGCTCCTCCCCCTGGTACAGGCACACGGTGCCCGGCAGCGCCGCGAACAGCACGGCCAGCAACGCGTTGAATCGCGCCGGATCGGCCCCCTCCGGCAGCCAGCGGCTGACGGCCCGCTCGACGTCGTGGTTGGAGAAGCTCCAGCAGATGGCCGACGGATCCGGCACGCCGGTCAACGCCTGCGCGAAGCCGGCGGCCGAGAAGGGCTGCTTGGCGAGGCTCAGCGAATAGGCGGCGTCCAGCCCGCCCGGCGCGGTGTACGCCGCGATCCGCCCGCCCGCCCCCGGCTGGCTCGACAGCTCGCCCAGCAGCACCCGTCCGGGGAAGCGGTCGACGGTGGCGCGCAGCTCCGCCAGGATCGTGCGGATGGAGGGGTGCATCATGTCGTGCAGGTGCCGCTGCAGCGCGAAGGGCTTCAGCGGCGGTTCCGGCTGCGTCCACGGCTGCGGCGGGTTGGCGCGCAGGTCCGGGTCGTGCGCGAAGAAGTCCACCGCGTCGATGCGGAAGCCGTCCGACCCGCGCTCCAGCCAGAAGGCGGCGGTGTCCAGCATCGCCTGCCGGCACGCCGGGTCGTGCAGGTTCAGCGCCGGCTGGCTGGACAGGAAGTGGTGCAGGTAGTACTGGCGCCGCCGCGGCTCCCACGTCCAGGCCGCCCCCCCGAAGACGGACAGCCAGTTGTTGGGCGGCGTGCCGTCGGCCGCCGCGTCCGCCCACACGTACCAGTCGGCGTACGGGCCTGTGCGCGACCGCCGCGACGCCTCGAACCACGGATGCCGGTCGGAGGTGTGGCCGCACACCAGGTCGAGGATCACCTTCAGCCCGCGCGCGTGCGCCGCCGCCAGCAGCCGGTCCACGGTATCCAGCGTGCCCAGCCGCGGGTGCACCGCCCGGTGGTCGGCCACGTCGTAGCCGAAATCCTTCCACGGCGACGGGTAGAACGGCCCGATCCACACCCCGTCCACGCCCAGCGACGCCACGTGGTCGAGCCCGCGCAGCACGCCCTCCAGGTCGCCGTAACCGTCGCCGTCGGCGTCGAGGAAGCTCAAGGGGTAGATCTGATAGAGGGCCGCTCCACGCAGCCAGGATGAGGAGGTGGGGGACATGACGCCTTCCGCGGACCACGGTCACGCGGAACAGGCTGTCCCCCTAACCCTAACGATTGGTGAAAGGCGCCGGAATGGTCACGCCCGTGCCACGCCTCGGGCCATGGCACGGGCGTGCGCGGTCTAACGCATCAGCATCTCGACCACTTCGTTGTTCGCCGACTTCACGCGAATCCCCTTCAGCTCACTCGGAAACGCGGGCCATTGGGACACCGCAATCCGATAGGTGAGCGCCAAGGTGTCCGGTCCGGGCTTCTTCCCGGCCACCAAGGTCAGGTTGTAGATGCCGTCCGCCGGCGGCGCGACGTTCACCTCCGGAACAAGCCAAGCATCGGTCCATCCGGAGGACGGAAACTGGCCAAGCGCAACGATGATCAAACTCGGCACCGGAGTGCTTATCAGAACAAGCCGGACCTGCTGCACCTGTGAGGCAGGACTCACTTCGAACTCTCCGATCTTCGGCTCCCCAAGGTTCTTGGCAGCGCCGAAAGGAAACGGCACCTCAGCCCCCTGCAGGCTGATCAGCGGCCACGGGCATTCCTCGCAGGCATCGATTGCGGCCGGCGCGGCGCCGGCTGCGTGGTTCGACGCTTCGGGCATTTCATCCTCCCTCGCGGATTATTGAGGAAGAAAGTAGGCGCTCTGGCATTGCGGCACAGCAATGGGAATCACGGCTGACCGACGTATTCCAATGGGTATGTCATTTACGCAATTTTCGGCTTCAGCATACAATGCCATGACAGCCGCCAGCAGACTGGATACAGAATTATTTACGCTCGATGCGGGGCAAGGCACCCATGGCGGACAGCCACGGCACCCAGGCCTGCTGCACCATGCTGGTCCACGCCTGCACCGGCGCTGCCCACAGCGCCAGCATCGGATTGGTGAACATCGAGTTGGCGAACATCGGGTTGCCAAGCATCCCGTTGCCCAGCAGCGGCGCGAAGCTGCGCGCCACGCTCTCGAAGTCCGGCGTCGCCTTGAAGGTGATGGAGATCACCTCGGCGCGCTCGTCCGGGTATTCCCGGTGGACGATCTGCACGTCGAGGTTCGGCAGGGCGGCGGTCAGCTTGGTCTCGTCCATGGTGGTCGCTCCCGGCGGAAAAGGGTCCCGTCACGATACGGATTCCGCACCGCAAAAGAAACCCCGCGGGGGTGTGCCGGGTTATTCCGCCATGGACGCGCACACCCCCACCGAACTCCCCCCCGTCGACCAGACCGCCAACCAGACCGCCGAGGCCCGCGAAGCCGCCGCCTGCGCCGGCCTGCTCTACGTCAGCGACGAGGAGCCCGGCATCCGCCGCCGCCGCGCCGGCAAGGGCTTCGCCTACAGCTGGCCCGACGGCACCAAGGTGGCGGAGGAGGAGACGCTCGCCCGCATCCGCAAGCTGGCGATCCCACCGGCCTACACCGACGTGTGGATCTGCGCCGACCCCGACGGCCACATCCAGGCGACCGGGCGCGACGCCAAGGGCCGCAAGCAGTACCGCTACCACCCGCGCTGGACCGAGCTGCGCGAGGGCACCAAGTACGGCCGCATGCTGGAGTTCTGCCGGGCGCTGCCGAAGATCCGTGTGCGCGTGGACGAGGACCTGTCGCGCCGCGGCCTGCCGCGCGAAAAGGTGCTGGCGGCCGTCGTGCGCCTGCTGGAGACCACGCTGATCCGCGTCGGCAACGAGAGCTACGCGAAGGAGAACAAGAGCTACGGCCTGACCACCCTGCGCGACCGCCACGCCGACGTCGACGGGTCCGAGATCCGCTTCGCGTTCAAGGGCAAGTCCGGCAAGGTGTGGAACGTCAGCCTGAAGGACCGCCGCCTCGCCCGCGTCGTGCGCGCCTGCCGCGACGTGCCGGGGGACGAGTTGTTCCAGTACGTCGGCGACGACGGCCAGCGGCACGCCGTCACGTCGGGCGACGTCAACGACTACCTGCGCGCCGCCACCGGCGAGGACTTCACCGCCAAGGACTTCCGCACCTGGAACGGCACCGTGCTGGCCGCCATGGCGCTGAAGGAGTTCGAGACGGTGGACGGCAAGGCCAAGGCCAAGCGCAACGTCACCCGCGCCATCGAACAGGTGGCCGCGCGCCTCGGCAACACCGCCAGCGTCTGCCGCAAGAGCTACGTCCACCCGGAAATCGTCGACGCCTACCTGGAGGGCCAGCTTCTCGACGCCCTCACGGCCGAGGTCGAGCGCGGCCTGCGCGAGGAGCTGTCCGGCCTGGACGCCGAGGAAGCCGCCGTGCTGGCCTTCCTGCACAACCGCCTGGAACGCGAGCGCCACGCCCGCGCCAGGGAGGGGGAGCGGCGGCGCAACGCCCGCTGATCCGGACTGTTCACCCCGTCGATACCCCTCCGACAGGGAGACCGACCATGGCGAAGGCCACCACGAACCACGACGAGATCCGCCACTGGGCCGAGGCGCACGGCGGCCGCCCCGCGGTCGTGCGCAGCACGCACGGCGAGGGCGGCAAGGGCCGCAAGAGCGGCGTCGGCCTGATCCGGCTGATGTTCCCGAAGGCCAAGAACTCCGAACACGACAACCTGGAAGAGATTTCGTGGGATGAGTTCTTCAAGCAATTCGAACAGTCCAAACTCGCGCTGCTGTACGAGGAGGACAGCCTGTTCTCCAAGCTGGTCGGCCGCGACACGGTCGAAAAGCGCGAACACGGCGACCACAAGGCAGCCCGGCATTAATATTTCCCTCTCCCGCCCCGCTCACGCCGGATCTTTGATCCGGCTGACGCGGCAGGCGGATGCCTCTGGCATCCGCTGAGAGCGGGAGAGGGTGGCGCCGCAGGCGCCGGGTGAGGGCAAATGCAAGAATCCTTGGGTTTGCCCTCACCCTCCCGCCCTACGGGCGGGTCCCTCCCTCTCCCGGGGCGGGAGAGGGCCGCTCGATCACGCCCCCTTCACCCGCCACGGCAGCATCCGCGCCAGCACGCCGTCCTTCAGCACATATTGGTGCACGATGGCCGCCACCGCGTGCAGGCCGGCGAGGATCAGGATCAGGTTGCCGATCACTTCGTGCGCCTCCTCCGCGGCCTCCTTCAGGCCCGGATTGGGGGCGATCAGGTCCGGCAGGGTGAACAGGCCGAACACCGCGATCGGCCGGCCGCCGGCCCACGACATCACGGCACCCGACAGCGGCACCAGCAGCATCAGCGCGTAGAGCGCCACGTGCCCCGCCTTGGACGCGGCCACCACCGGCGCCGCCATGCCGCCCGGCAGGGCCGGCGGCGGGCTGAATTGGCGCCAGACGAGACGCAGCACGACCAGCGCCATGACGGTGACGCCCACCGACTTGTGCAGCATCATCATGTTGGCCCGTTCCGGGCCCTTGGGCATGCCTTCGGCGACCTGGATCAGGACGAACGCGCCGATGATCAGCAGCGCCGTCGCCCAGTGCAGGAGCTGCATCGGCAGGTCGTAACGATCCTTGTGGGGGCGATCCTTGCTTGCAATGTTCACGACAGTCTCTCCAGGGACGATCCGTTCTTGTTGGGGCGCACTCTGCACCCCCGTCCCTGAACCCCGCCTGAACAACCCTGCCTGAACGCTCAAGCCTCCGCCGGGACCTCCGCCGTCACCAGCCGCCGCACCACGAGGCAGGCCACGTCCCCGGCCGGCTCGCCGCCGGAAAAGATCTTCAGCGCACTCATCGCCTCTTCCGCCTGCCCGCGCGCCCCCCGGCCGGCCGCGTGGTGCAGAACGGCGCGCAGACGCTCCTCGCCGAAGGGGCTGCCGTCGGCGGCCACGGCGCCGGTCAGCCCGTCGCTGTGCACGAACAGCGCCTCGCCCGCCGCCAGCACCGTCCGCTCCTCGCGGTGGTAGCGGCCCGCCGCCACGCCCAGCACCACGCCGCCGCCCGACGCAAGCCGCTGCACGGCCCCGTCGGGACCCACCCGGCACGGGGCGTTGTTGCCGCCGCCGGCATAGCGCACCTCCCCCGTCTCGCGGTCAAGGACGCCGTAAAGCACGCCGGCGGCCAGACCGAACGGGTTGCGGGCGCACACCCAGTCGTTGGCGGCGGTCAGCACCGCGGCCGGCGACGGGGAGGAGAGCGCGGAGTCGCGGATCGCGTCGCGCGTCGCCAGGGCGAAGGCCGCCGCCGAAACACCGGCGCCCGACACGTCGCCGACCACGAAGCCGACGCGCCGCTCGTCCAGCACGAAGGCGTCGCAGAACCCGCCGGCCACCGCGCGCCCGTCCACCACCGCGCCGAACAGCTGAAGATCCTCCCCCTCCGGGAAGCCGCCGGGCGGGACCGAACGCTTCAGGTCGCGGGCGACGCGCAGGTCGTCGTCCAGCTGGGCGCGCGCGGCGGCCAGCTTCTCGTTGCTTTCCTCCAGCGCGGCGGTGTGCATGGTCACCAGCGCGTCCAGCCGCTCCTCGCGCGCGTCCAGTTCGCGCACCATGGTGCGGAAGGCGCGCGTCAGGCGGCCCAGCTCGTCGCTGCGCTCGGCCGCGGCGTCCAGGGTGAAGGGGTTGAAGCGCCCGGCCTCCACCGCCGCGGCGGCCGCGACGATCTGCTCGACCGGCGAGGTCTGGCGCTGCGCGAACCGCGCCGCCGCGACACCCCCCAGGCCGCCCAGGACCAGCATCAGCCCGGCGCCGATCGCCAGATGCGTGCCCCAGCCGAACGCCGCGCCCGTCGGCAGCCGCAGCAGCACGGCGCCAACGCCCGGCGCCGGCGCGGCGGCGATCACGGCGCCGTCGGCCAGCGCGGCGACCGGCGCCCCGGCGCCCAGCGCCGCCTCCAGCACCGCCATCGCGCGCGGCGCCGGCTCCGCCGCCGCCTGCGTCAGCGGCCGGCGCTGGGCGTCGAACACCCACAGCGCCTCGATGCCGCCGCCGGCCAGCAGACTTTCCGCCACGCGCGGCACGCCGACGCGCCCGCCGGCCTCGGCCAGGGTGCGGGCGTCGATGCCGATCTGCACGATGCGCGGCTTGTCCACGCCGGACACGCCCACGTACTTCATCACCTTGTCGTCGATCTCCCGCTTCATGGCGGGCTGGTCGACCACGTCGGGGCTGCGGCGCAGCAGGCCGTGGAAGGCGTGCGCCTGCGGCTGCGCCTTGGGATCGGGGCCGAAGGTGAAATCCGGCCCCGGCACGTTGTGCAGGTACGCCTTGCCGGCGGAATCGGTGATCCAGAACTCGTCGATGCCGGTGGTGCCGGCGATCGCCCGCAGGCGGTCGCTGATGGCCTTGGGCGGCTGCTTCGCGGCTTCCGCCACGGCCACGAGGTGCGCGGCCAGCACCGCCTGCCCCACCATCTGCTTGCCGATGGCGGCCTCGACCTCGGCCGGAACGTCGCGCGTCAGCCCCACGGCACGCGCGGCCAGCGCCGCCACCCGCACGCCTTCGGCCTGCGCCGCGGCGTCCTGCGCGCGCTGCGCGTACCAGCCCAGCGCCAGCGTGGCGACCAGCACCGCCGCGGCCAGAAGCGCCGTGACGAGCAGGATCAATCGTCCCTGAAAACCCATGGCCGTCCGGTGCCCCTGCCGGTGAAATCCCCGGCCCCGCTTCTAGTGGAGGCGGCTGGGGTTGTCCAGTTCGCCCGGCGCCGCACGGCCGGCGATCTGCGCGTCGAACGCGCCCCGGTCCGCCGTGCACACGGCCGCGTCGTCGCGCAGCTGGCGCGCGAAGTCGCGGATCCGGTCTTCGACGTGCAGCCGGTGCCCGCTCAACACCAGCGCCAGCAGCGGCAGGGCGAGCAGCCCGACCGCCATCGCCGGGCCGGTCACGGCCGGCGCCGGGCGCGGCCCCTGCGGCACGGCGACGCGGGCCAGCGCCCAGATCGCCGCCAGCGCTGCGGCGGTGCCGATGGCCAGTCCGATCATCACCTCCGGCACCGAATGCGCGGACAGCCGCACCCGCGTGATGCCGACCGCCACCACGACCACGGCCACCGCCAGCAGCAGCAGGTGCCGCCGCCAGCCGCGCAGCCGGCTGCCGACCATCATCCCCACCGTGCCGTAGAAGGCGGCGCCGAACGCCGCATGGCCGCTGGGGCTCACCACCAGGGTGCCCAGCACCTCCATCCCGCAGGCGTGGCCCACCACCTTCAGCGCCGCCATGCCCGCCAGGCACAGCCCCAGCGGCATCGCCCACGCCAGCGCCACGGCCGGCGACCGGCGAACCCACAGCAGAACCGCCATGGCCGCCGACAAGGGCAGCAGCAGCGTGCTGTCGCCCAGCACGGTCACGGTCTCGCTGACGTTGATGCCGGGGAAAAGGTCGACCATCACGGCGATGATAACCCGATCGAAGGGCTGGGATGCAAGCCGTTCAATACCAGTACCCACCCATTCGATAGCGCGGCCGGCGCCGCACCTGCGGGAACGCCATGTGGACCGGCAGCCGCTCCAGATCCGGCAGCACCGGCGGCGGCGTGCGCAGCTCCATCAGCCGCGCCACCCGCTCCCGCGTGTGCGGGTGGGTGCGCAGCAGGGACGGCATCCCGCCGCCGCGTCGGCGCGGCAGCATGACGCCTTCCCAGAAGGTGCCCTGCGCCCGCTCGATGCTCAGCAGGGCGGACGCGATGCCCTCCGGATCGCCGGTCAGGTGCGCGGCGTCGAGGTCGGCGTCGAACTCCCGCGTGCGCGACAGCGCCAGCTGCATCAGCGCGCCCACCCACGGCGCCGCGCTCAGCAGCAGCACCAGCGCCCACGGCACCGGCTCCCGCTCCATCAGCATCAGCGGCAGGTTGAGGATCAGCAGGATCATGCCGAACGTCGCCATGGTGCGGGTGACGTTGGCAACCGTGTCGGCCAGCCCCATCACCCACAGGTCGTTGTTGCGGACGTGGCTGATCTCGTGCGCCAGCACGCCGGCCAGCTCGCGCAGGGACAGCTCCCGCAGGATGCCGTCGGTCACCGCGATGGCCGCCTGGTCGCGCCCGCCGACGGCGAAGGCGTTCAGCGTCGGGCTGGCGATGTGGTGCAGCTCCGGCACCGCCGGCAGCCCGGCCCGGCCGGAGATCGCCGCCACCACCTCGAACAGGCGCGGCGCCTCGGCGTAGTGCAGGCGCCGCGCGCCGAACAGGCCCAGCACCAGCCGCGGCGAGACGCGCGGGCTGAAGGCGACGCTCAAGGCACCCGCCAGGAAGGCCCAGATCACCCCCTCCCACCCGGCCACCAGCCAGCCGCACGCCCCCAGCAGCAGCACCATGCCCAGCAGCAGCACGGCGGAGTGCAGCAGGTTGGTCGCCTTGTGCCGCCGCCGCACCTCGGCGGCGGCGTATCGGGTATCGATCTCGTGCATGGCCGATATCTGGGCGCTGCGCCGCGGAAAGCCATCCCGCCTCTCTCCAACCGGCAGGGTTCCCCTTTGCCGGGGCGGGGCCTATCTTCGTGTGGCAACACCGCCCAGGAAGAGGCAGCCCTAATGCAGAAGTTCGGCATCGGCCAACCGGTTCCCCGCACGGAAGACGCGCGCCTCCTCACCGGGCGCGGCCGCTACACCGACGACGTGTCGCTCCCCGGCCAGACCTACGCCGTGTTCGTCCGCTCCCCCCACGCGCACGCCGACATCCGCGGCATCGACGCCGACGCGGCGCGCGAAGCGCCCGGCGTGCTGGCCGTCTTCACGGTGGCGGACCTGGACGCCGACGGCCTGGGCCCCATCCCCTGCCAGTTCGCGCTGAAGAGCCGCGACGGCAGCCCCTACAAGACCACGCCCCGCCCGGCGCTGGCCCGCGGCCGCGTCCGCCACGTCGGCGACCCGGTCGCCGTGGTGGTGGCCGAGACGCTGAACCAGGCCCGCGACGCGGCGGAGCTGGTGATGGTCGACTACGACGACCTCCCCTCCGTCACCGGAACCGCCGAGGCGCTGGAGCCGGGCAAGCCGCTCGTCTGGGACGACGCCCCCGACAACCTCTGCTTCGACTGGGAGGCCGGCGACGAGGCCGCCGTGAAGGCGGCCTTCGCCAAGGCCGACCACGTCGTCACGCTCGACCTTATCAACAACCGCGTGGTGGCGAACCCGATGGAGGGCCGCGCCTGCCTGGGCGCGGTGGAGGCCGACTCCGGCCGCCTTCTCCTCTACGTCTCCAGCCAGGGCGTGCACGGCATGCAGAAGCAGTTGGCGAAGGAGATCTTCCACCTGCCGGAGAAGGACTTCCACGTCGTCACCACGGATGTGGGCGGCGGCTTCGGCATGAAGCTGTTCATGTACCCGGAATACGTCGTCACCCTGTTCGCCGCGCGCCGGCTGAACCGCCCGGTGAAGTGGACGGCCGACCGCATGGAGGGCTTCGTCAGCGACGACCACGGGCGCGACCACGTCACCCGCTCCGAACTGGCGCTGGACAAGGACGGGCGCTTCCTGGCGCTGCGCGTCTCCACCATCGCCAACCTGGGCGCCTACCTGTCCAACTACGGCCCCTTCATCCCGACGGAGGCCGGCACGGCGATGCTGGTCGGCTCCTACCGCACGCCGGCTCTGTACGCCCACGTGCGCGGCGTCTTCACCAACACCCAGCCGGTGGACGCCTACCGCGGCGCCGGCCGGCCGGAGGCGGCCTACGTGGTGGAGCGCACCATCGACCACGCCGCCCGCACGATCGGCATGGACCCGGCCGAGCTGCGCCGCCGCAACTTCATCCCGCCGGACGCGATGCCCTACGCCACCCCGCTGGGCCAGACCTACGACAGCGGCGACTTCCGCCAGAACCTGGAGGACGCCCTGGTCATGGCCGACGTCGCCGGCTTCCCCGCCCGCCGGGCGGAGGCGAAGGCGCGCGGCAAGCTGCGCGGCCATGGCATCAGCACCTACATCGAGGCGTGCTCCGGCGGCGGGCCGGAGCAGGCGACGGTGGAGATCCTGAAGGACGGCCGCGCCATCCTGATGATCGGCACGCAGAGCAACGGCCAGGGCCACGAGACCGCCTACAAGCAGATCCTCGCCGACCGCCTGGGCCTGTCGCCCGATGACGTGGAGGTCGTGCAGGGCGACACCGACCGGGTCAGCTGGGGCTCCGGCACCGGCGGCTCCCGCTCCGTCCCCGTCGGTGGGGCGGCGCTGGCCGAAAGCGCCAAGCGCATCGTCGAGAAGGGCACCGAGCTTGCCGCCGAGATGCTGGAGGCGGCCGCCGTGGACGTGGAGTTCAAGGACGGCGCCTACGCCATCGTCGGCACCGACCGCAGCGTGTCGCTGAAGCAGGTGGCCGAGAAGGCGGCCGGCATGGGCACGGTGGCCTTCTCCGAACGCGCCCGCTGGACGCCGCCGGCCAGCACCTTCCCCAACGGCTGCCACGTCTGCGAGGTGGAGGTGGACCCCGACACCGGCATGGTGGAGATCGTGCGCTACAGCGTCGTCGACGACTTCGGCGTCGTCATCAACCCGTTGCTGGTCAAGGGGCAGGTGCACGGCGGCGTGGTGCAGGGCATCGGCCAGGCGCTGCACGAGCGCGTGGTGTTCGACCCGGACTCGGGCCAGCTTCTCAGCGGCTCCTTCACCGACTACGGCCTGCCGCGCGCCGGCGACGTGCCGTTCATTGAGGTGAAGCTGAACTGCGTGCCCAGCATCACCAACGCCCTGGGCATGAAGGGTGCCGGCGAGGCCGGCGCCATCGGCGCCCCGCCCGCGGTGATCAACGCCCTGGTCGACGCCCTGTCGGACCTTGGCGTGTCCACCGTCGACATGCCCGCCACCCCCGCCTACCTGTGGGAGCTGATCCAGCGCCACAGGACCCGCGCGGCGGCGGAGTAAATCCAATCAAAGCCCCTCCCCCCTTGCTCTCGCCGGATCTTTGATCCGGCTGCCGCGACAGGCGGATCCGTTGGATCCGCTGAGAGCGGGGGAGGGGTTGGGGAAAGGGGGAATTACGCCCGGCAGGGCGGAGAAAGACTCTCTTCCGGCTTCGCCGCAGCCACCCTCTCCCCAACCCCTCTCCCGTCAAGGGAGAGGGGCTTTCGGCGTCACCCGCGTCTCACTTCAACGACTTGAGGAACGCGATCAGATAATCCTGCTCGGCCACGTCGGTGATGGCCACGTGGCGCATGCGCGTGCCCGGCACGGTCTTCTCGTTGTCGGCGACCCACTGGCGCAGCTTGTCCTCGGTCCAGGTGATGCCGGACTTGCGCATGGCGTCCGAATACTCGAAGCGCGGCACCGTGCCGGCCTTGCGGCCGACCACGCCGTGCAGCGACGGGCCGAAGGCGTTCACCGACGTGTCGAGCGAATGGCAGGTCTGGCAGCGGTGGAACACCAGCCGGCCGGCGGCCTCCATCATCTCCTGGTTGGCGTCGGCACGGGCAGGCCCGGCCGCCAGCAGGACCCCGACCGCAACCGCCCCCATCGACATCGCAAGGCTGGCGACTTTCATCAAACGAACTCCCCCGTCATGAACCGCGGTGCGCCGGCACCGGACGGCTGCATATTACGGGGGCGCGTGTGGGGGCATTATTAGACTTTAGGATCGGCAACCTGCCTCACCCGGCCACCCTCACCCGGCCCGCCGCACCCGATACGCCATGCCCTCCCCATAGGACGCCAGCTTGCGCGCCAGCGTCTCCCCTGCCCCGTTCCACGGCACGAAGCCCTGCCGCTCCCAATACGACAGCGCCCCCGGCGTGGAGGTCAGCGCCAGCCACGCCCAGCCGCCCGCCCGCGCCAGATCCTCCGCCACCGCCAGCACCGCCTCCCCCAGCCCATGGCCGCGCGCTTGTGTCAGCAGCGCCACGTCGTGCAGGTACAGGCAGTCGGCCGGGTCCGGCAGCCCGCCCAGCAGCGTGTCCAGCGCCGGCGGCGCCCCCAGCCGGCCCGGATGCAGGACGGCGTAGCCGACCGCGTCGCCCCCAATCTCCGCCACGCGGCAGCCGGCCGGATACAGGCTCAGGCGCTCCTCGAACACCGCGGGCGATTCGGGATAATCGACGTGCACCCGCTCCGCGATCCGCAGCACCGTGTCGAGATCCGCCGCCGTCATCGGCCGCCAGACGGCCCCGTTCGTCCCCATGCTCCCCTCTTTCGCGCCCATCCGTCTGCGCCGGCCGCAAAAGCTTCCGGCTTTTGCCCTCCGCGCGTTATGGTTCCGTTACACCCGCGTTTGGAGGATGACCATGACCGAGATTGCCGTAGCCAAGTTGCTGCCGACGGTCCGCACCATCGCGCACGAGGCCGGCCAGGTCATCCTGCGCTTCTACAACGACCACATGACCGTCGCCACCAAGTCCGACGGCAGCCCGGTGACCCAGGCCGACAGCGCGGCCGAGGCGGTGATCCTCCCCGCGCTCCACCACCTCACCCCCGACATCCCCGTGGTGGCGGAGGAGGAGTACAGCGCCGGCCGCGTGCCCGACGTCTCCAAGGGCCGCTTCTGGATCGTCGATCCCCTGGACGGCACCAAGGAGTTCATCAGCCGCAACGGCGAGTTCACCGTGAACATCGCGCTGGTCGAGGACGGCCGGCCGATCCTGGGCGTCGTCTATGCGCCCGCCATCGGCGACCTCTACGCCGCCTGCGGCCCCGGCACCGCCGTGCATTGGGTGGAGGGCCGCGGGGAGCGCCCGATCAAGGTCCGCCCCCGCCCGGCCGACGGGCTGACCGTGGTCGCCAGCCGCTCGCACGGCGACCCAGGCGAGACAGACCGCTTCCTGGACCAGTTCACCGTGAAGGAGCGCATCTCCTGCGGCTCCTCGCTCAAGTTCTGCGCGCTGGCGGAGGGCAAGGCCGACCTCTACCCCCGCTACGGCACCACCATGGAATGGGACACCGCCGCCGGCCACGCCGTGCTGCTGGGTGCCGGCGGCCGGGTGTGCGTGGCCGGGACGGAAGACCCGCTGCCCTACGGCAAGCCCGACTTCCGCAACCCCTTCTTCGTCGCCTATGGATGGTGACGGGCGGATGGTGACTCTCAGCGAAGCGGCGCGTGCGGTGCTCACCACCGCCGCACCGCTGGAGAAGGTGCGGCTGACGCGCGAATACGCCGCCGCGTGGCGCGACGACCGCATCGCGGAGATCGGCACCACCGCCCCGCCCGACCGCCCGGCCCGCCCCGACCGGCCGGAGCTGAAGCTGCCCCGCGACATGCCCAAGCGCGGGCGCGGCGGCAGTTCGGCCAACCGCATAGCCCTCCTTCACGCGCTGGCGCACATCGAGCTGAACGCCATCGACCTCGCCTGGGACATCGTCGCCCGCTTCGTGGACGAGGGCATGCCCAAGGGCTTCACCGACGACTGGGTCCAGGTCGCCGACGACGAGGCCCGCCACTTCGTGATGCTGGAGGACCGGCTGAACGCGCTTGGCGCCTCCTACGGCGACCTGCCGGCGCACGACGGCCTCTGGCAGTCCGCCCAGGCGACCGCGCACGACCTCGCCGCGCGCCTCGCTGTCGTGCCGATGGTGCTGGAAGCGCGCGGCCTGGACGTCACCCCCGACACGGTCGCCCGCCTGCGCGCCTTCGGCGACGAGACCAGCGCCGCCCTCCTCCAGACCATCTTCGAGGAGGAGATCACCCACGTCTCCGCCGGCCGCCGCTGGTTCGCCCACCTGTGCGCCAAGCGCGGCGCCGACCCGGTGGACACCTGGCAGGACCTCGTGAAGACCCACTTCCGCGGCACCCTCAAGCGCCCCTTCAACACCGCCGGCCGCCAAGCCGCCGGCCTCGGCCCGGAATTCTACGAGCCGCTGGCGCAGGGGTGAGGCCGGGCGTATCGTCCTTGGTAAGGGAGGCGGCAAGGGAGGCGCCGATGTCCGCACGGTTCGAAGACGATCGCCCGCTGACGCTGAGCGGGTTCCTCGCCTGGGAACGCCGCCAGCCCGAACGCTATGAATACGTGGGGAACGAGATCCGCATGATGGTGGGCGGCACCGTCAACCATGCGCGGATTGCCCGCAACGTCACCTCGGGCCTTCAGAACGCGCTGGGCCGCTGTGGCTGCGAAGCCTTTCAGGAGGGCCTGAAGGTCGTCGCGGCGGAACAGGTCCACTACCCGGACGTGATCGTCACCTGCACGCCGCCGGATGGCCGCAGCGACGTCGTCGACGCGCCGTCGCTGATCGCCGAGGTTCTGTCGCCATCGACGGCGAACCATGACCTTGGCCTGAAGCGCCGGAACTACACGACGCTGCCGTCGCTTCTGGCCTACGTGGTGGTGGCGCAGGACAGGATGCGCGTCGTCGTCTGCGCTCGCGCCGGCACTGACTGGGCGGAAACCACGCTGACCCATCCGGACGAGGCTGTCACCATCCCCGCCCTCGACCTGTCCCTGCCGCTTTCCGAAATCTACAGAGGCGTGGACTTCGTCACTGCGGCCTGAGAGCCTGTTTTACAGTATCGCAGTCGAGGGATCTTCCCGTAAGAGAATTCGTCATGCCCGGCCTTGTGCCGGGTATCCACGTACTCCGATCAATCCCAGGTACGTGGATGGCCGGGACTGGGCCCGGCCATGACGTATTCATGCTGAAAGCGAACGAAGCCTCCGCAACAGCCCTGCGCGCTGCGCGCGAAACGGCGCCCCGCCCTCACCCCGCCCGGATGCGCTGCAGGAAGGTCTCCACGCCCTGGCCCAGCTCCGTCGCCTGACGGTTCAGCATGCCGGACGCGTCCAGCACCTCGCCGGCGATGCCGCCGGTCTCGGACGCGGCCTGGGCCACGTCGGCGATGGTGCGGGTGACGCTCTGGGTGCTGACGGCGGCCTGCTGGACGTTGCGGGCGATCTCGCGGGTGGCGGCGGTCTGCTCCTCCACCGCGGCGGCGACCGTCGTGACGATCTCGTTGATGCGGTTGATGGTGCCGCCGACACCGCTGATCGCCTGGGCGGAGCCGCGCGCGGCATCCTGCATGGCGGTGATCTGCGCGGCGATCTCCTCGGTCGCCTTGGCCGTCTGGTTGGCCAGGCCCTTGACCTCGCTGGCCACCACGGCGAAGCCCTTGCCGGCATCCCCCGCCCGCGCCGCCTCGATCGTCGCGTTCAGCGCCAGCAGGTTCGTCTGGCTGGCGATGTTGTTGATCAGCTGCACCACCTCGCCGATGCGCTGGGCGGCGTCGACCAGCCCGTTCACCGTCGTGTTGGTCTGCCCGGCCTCCTCCACCGCCGCCCGGGCGATCTGCGAGGACAGGCTCACCTGCCGGCTGATCTCCTGGATGGAGCTGGTCAGCTCGTCCGACGCCGAGGCGACGGACTGCACGTTGGCGGCGGCCTGCTCGGCGGCGGCGCTCACCTCCATGGACTGGCGGTTGGCGGTGGCGGCGATCCGCGACATGCGCTCGGCGCTGCCCTGCATCTGCTGGGAGGCCGAGACCGTGCCGTGCACGATGGCCTTCACGTCACCCTCGAAGCTGCCGGCGATCTGGTTGAGCGTCTGCCGGCGCGTCGCCCGCTCGGCCTCCGCATAGGTCTCCAGCAGCACCTCGATGTCGAGCCACGCCGCCTTGTTGAGCGCGCCGCGCAACGCCGCCTTCTCCGATCCCTTGCCCCGCCCGAACAGGCCGCCGCGCCCGGCCTCGTCGTCGAGGCCGAGCGCCGCGACGATCCCGTTCATCACCGCGTTGTGGCAGATGGCGACGGCGTAGCCGGGCACGCCATGGTCATAGAACGCCTGCCCCAGGCGGCGCGCCGAGTCCATGAACCCCTCGTCGTCGATCCGCCCGGACGCCACCCGCACCCAGTGCCGCATGCGCACCTCGTGCACCGCGGGGTTCATCAGCGCGTTGCGGATTTCCGGCCACGGCGCGAAGAACGAGTGCCACTGTTCCAGTAATGCGGGCAGTTTCTGTTCGGCGAAACCCGTATTGCTCCGCAGGGCGGCGATGTCGCTGGCCGTAATCTTGAATACAGAAAAGCGCTTTTGCTGGTCTTGCGACAGGCCGGACATCGACATTGCCACCACTCCTCGGTTCTGATCACACCTGTACGAACCGGCCACACGGCCGGATCAGCGATGCGCGATCGATTTTATAGGCAGCAATTGGCATGCCATCGCCGACGGAGCACTCCGGCGCCTCCGCGTGACGGACAATCAGCCCTTCACGGCATATACACGCTTTCGCATAGGTCCATCATGCGAAGGGTGTAGGCAAAATGCAATGCAAATGGCGAATGATCCGCCCTTCGCACAGGACCAGCGCTTGGCCCTAGCGCTTGGCGCCGCCGTACACCTTGGGCTCGGCGAAGTGCAGGTGGTCGGCCAGTTCCTTGCTGACGCAGCCGTCCACCGGCAGCTTGGCCGCCTTCTGATAGGCGCGGATGGCGGACTGCGTCTGCTTTCCGGGCTTGCCGTCGACGGGGCCGGCGCGGAAACCGTGGTCGGTCAGCTGCTGCTGGATGTCGCGGGCGTAGGAGGCGTACATGTCCGGCGGCATGCCGCGGACGTCGCAGGTGGCGGCGAACGCGGGCGCCGAAACGGCGGCCAGGGCGAGTGCGGCGGCGGTCAGCGTGCGGATCATGCAGGAACCTCTTCGATGGGATCGCAGAGGGTGAACACGCGGAACGGCGTTTTCATTCGGCGGCCCGGTGCCCCCGCCCCTCCCCCGCCGCAGGCGAGGGAGGGAGAGGCCGGGCTTACGCCGCGTCCATCTCGTCGCCCTGGCCCTTGATGCGGGAGGCCAGTGCGGCTTCCAGGAACGCGTCCAGGTCGCCGTCCAGCACGGCCTGGCTCTGCGACGTCTCCACGTTCGTGCGCAGGTCCTTGACCATCTGGTACGGGTGCAGGACATAGGAGCGGATCTGGTGGCCCCAGCCGATGTCGGACTTGGTGGCCTCCAGCGCCGCGGCGGCGTCCTCGCGGATCTTCAGCTCGCGCTCGTACATGCGGGCGCGCAGCATGTCCCATGCCTTGGCGCGGTTCTTGTGCTGCGAGCGCTCCTGCTGGCAGGCCACGACGATGCCGGTCGGCAGGTGCGTGATGCGGATGGCCGAGTCCGTCTTGTTGACGTGCTGGCCGCCGGCGCCCGACGCCCGGAAGGTGTCGATCCGGCAGTCCTTCTCGTTGATCTCGATCTGGATCTTGTCGTCGATCACCGGCGACACCGACACGGCGGCGAAGCTGGTCTGCCGGCGCGCCTGGCTGTCGAACGGGCTGATGCGCACCAGGCGGTGCACGCCGGCCTCGGTCTTCAGCCAGCCATAGGCGTTGTGGCCCTTGATCTGCACGGTGGCGGACTTGATGCCGGCCTCTTCGCCCGGGCTCTCTTCCAGCCATTCGGTCTTGTAGCCGTGCTGCTCGGCCCAGCGCGTGTACATGCGCATGAGCATCAGCGCCCAGTCCTGCGCCTCCGTGCCGCCGGCACCGGCGTTCACCTCGACGAAGCAGTCGTTGGCGTCGGCCTCGCCGGACAGCAGGCTTTCCAGCTGCAGCTTGGCGGCGCGGTCGCGCAGGCCGTACAGCGCCTTCTCGGCGTCGGCCACCACGGTGGCGTCGCCCTCGGCCTCGCCCATCTCGATCAGCTCGAGGCTGTCGCTGAGGTCGCGTTCCAGCGCGCGGTAGCCGGCGACCGAGGTCTCCAGCTGCGTGCGCTCACGCATGATCTTCTGCGCGTTCTCCGGGTTGTCCCAGAGCTTGGGATCCTCGGCCAGCGCGTTCAGTTCGTCGAGACGACGCAGTGCGTTGTCCCAGTCAAAGATGCCTCCTCAGCAGCGCCAGCGATTCTCTGATCTCGCTGGCGGCCGCCTCGATCTCGGCCCGCATCGCGGTACCTCCTCGTCAGCCTGGGGTTGGACCATGTTCGGACCGGGTTATGTAGCGCCTCGCCCCCGGATTTGCACCCCTTTTCGGCACGCGCTCGCCGTCAGTACAGCCCGCCCGTGCCCAGCGTCGACGCCGATGGCGGCGCCCCCGCCGGACCGCCGGCCGGAACCGCGCCGTACCCCTGCGCACCAGCGCCCGGCGCGCCGAAGCCCGGCGCCCCAAAACCCGGCGCGGTGGTGCCGTAGTCCGATCCCGGCACGGTCCCCGTCCACGCCCCGCCGCCGCCGCGCTGGCCGGAACCGTCGAGCACCGGGGCCGGCATGTCGGGGTTGGGCTCGGTGCCGGGCAGGAACGCCTCCCAGATCACCTTGCGCTCGCCCGGCTGGGCCAACTGGCCGGTCTCCGGGTTCACGCGGACGAGGCGCAGGCCCGGCGGCACGCGGAACGGCGTGGCCGGCCTGTCCTTCAGCGCCACCTCCATGAAGTCCTTGAAGATCGGCACCGCGGCCGAGCCGCCGGTCTCCTTCGCACCCAGCGAGCGCGGCTGGTCGAAGCCGATGTAGGTGCCGACCACGAGGTCCGGCGAGAAGCCGACGAACCACGCGTCGTTGGCGTCGTTGGTGGTGCCCGTCTTGCCGGCCAGCGGCTTACCCAGCGACAGCAGGCGCGTGGCCGTGCCGCGCTGCACCACGCCCTCCAGCATCGACACCATCTGGTATACGGTGCGCGGGTCGTTGACGCGCTCGCGCACGTCGGGCACGCGGGGCGCCGGCAGGTTGGACGACCACGCCGTCTCCAGGCACCCCTCGCACGGGCGGTTGTCGTGGCGGAAGATGGTCTTGCCGGTGCGGTCCTGCACGCGGTCGACGAAGGTCGGCTTGATGCGCTTGCCGCCGTTCGCCAGCATGGCATAGGCGGTGGTCATGCGCAGCACCGTCGTCTCGCCGGCCCCCAGCGACATGGGCAGGTAGGGCTGCAGGGTGTCGACGATGCCGAACCGCTCCGCCGTCGCCTTCACCTTATCCATGCCGACGTACTGGGCGAGGCGCACGGTCATGACGTTGCGCGACTTCTCGATGCCCGCGCGCAGCGGCGTGGGCCCATAGAACTCGTGGCTGTAGTTTTCCGGCCGCCAGATCGGCTGGCCGCCGCCGGGGTCGTACTCGAACGGCGCGTCCATCACCAGCGACGACGGCGAGAACCCGTTGTCCAGCGCCGTCAGGTAGACGAACGGCTTGAAGGACGATCCGGGCTGGCGCTGCGCCTGGGTGGCGCGGTTGAACACGCTCATGTGCGGGGAGAATCCGCCGACCATGGCCAGCACGCGCCCGGTGTGCGGGTCCAGCGCCACAAGGCCGCCCTGCACCGCCGGGATCTGCCGCAGGCCGAAGGTGCCGGGCGGCAGGTCCTTGCCCTTCTCGTCCTTGGCCACCGGCTCCACCAGCACGATGTCGCCCAGCTTGGCGACGTCGGACGGCTTGCGGATCTCCGGCCCCATGCGGTCGTCCTTGACCGAACGCGCCCACTTCAGCTCGGCCAGCGGGATGCGCCCGCGCGAGCCGTCGGCCAGCCCGACGTCCAGCCCTGTCGCGTCGTCGTCCTTCAGCACCACGGCGATGCGCCAGCCCTCGCTGCCCGGCGGCGGTGGCATGGCGGACAGCTTCTTCGCCCAGTTGTCGAAGTTGTCCATGCGCCCGACCGGCCCGCGGTAGCCGTGGCGGCGGTCGTACTGGATCAGGCCGTTGCGCAGCGCGCGGGTGGCCACCGTCTGCAGCGTCGGGTCCATGGAGGCGCGCACCGACAGCCCGCCCTCGTACAGCGCCTGCTCGCCGTACAGCTTGACCAGCTCGCGGCGGATCTCCTCGGCGAAGTACTCGGCGGTGACGGCCTCCGTCTCGTCGCGCTTGCGCACGACCAGCGGCTCGGCCTGGGCGGCGCGGCCTTCCTCCGGCGTGATGTGGCCGTCCTCGATCATGCGGCCGATCACCCAGTTGCGCCGGGCCAGCGCCGCCTCGCGCTGGCGCTCGGGGTGGTAGTTGTTCGGCGCCTTGGGCAGGGCCGCCAGATAGGCCGCCTCGCCGATGGTCAGCTCGTCCAGCCCCTTGTTGAAGTAGTTCAGCGCCGCCGCCGCCACGCCGTAGGACCGGAAGCCCAGGAAGATCTCGTTGAGGTACAACTCCAGGATGCGGTCCTTGCTCAGCGTCCGCTCGATGCGGATGGCCAGGATGGCTTCCTTGATCTTGCGGGCGAACGACACCTCGTTGGTCAGCAGCATGTTCTTGGCGACCTGCTGCGTCACCGTCGAGGCACCCACCGGACGGCGGTCGGAGCCGAAGTTCTCCACGTTGGTCAGCACGGCGCGCAGGATGCCCAGCGGGTCGATGCCCTTGTGCTCGTAGAAGCTCTTGTCCTCGGCCGAGAGGAAGGCGGTGCTCACCCGCTTGGGGATCGAATCGATGGGCACGAAGACGCGCTTCTCCGACGCGAACTCGGCCAGCAGCCGGCCGTCGCCCGCATAGACGCGCGTCGTCACCGGCGGCTGGTAGTCGGCGAGCTTCTTGTAGTCCGGCAGGTCGCGGTCGTAGTGGTCCACCACGTAGACGAGGCCGCCGGCGCCCGCCAGCCCCAGCATGACCAAACCCATCAGCACCGTCAGAAGGAACCGCATCGCCAATCCCGTTTCAACGCCCCCGCCAGGGGCCGAATTCCGCGCCGATGCCCGTGCGGCACCCCATGCGGCACAACGCGCCCCGCGGCCGGTGAGGGCCACGGGTCGCCGCGGCGCATCCTACACCCGGCGGGCGGGGCGCGCCGACTCCCACGTTCGATTGCCAGGAAAATGTGACACCCACAAGGCGGGCGCAAGAAGGGGGTAGGTGCTATGAGCGGGGCGCATCCAAGAGCGCGCGAACGGCCGCTACGAACCGCTCCGCATCGCCGATGACGCGCTCGACGCGATCGGCCGGCGGCGGGGCCGCCACATAGTCGGCCGCGCGGCGAAGCTCGAGCGCGACGTTGAAGGCTCTTCCGAGATCCCGTGCAATAAGGCCGCTTTCGACGAACTCTCGCCCGAACTGCCCGACGAGCGCATCGTGGGTTTTCGTGACGACACCGCGTGCGGCGAAGGCTGCCGTCGCCGCATGAAACATGGCGTAGTAGGTGCGGTTTGCGGCTCCGTCCGTATCGCCGTCTTCGAACAGCAGGCGCGCCGAACGCAGGTCACGAACGGCCAGCTCCATCCAATACGCGGGCAATTCCGGCCAATCCAACGTCATACTTGTATCCCGTCCCGCAGGATCGAAGCCACGAGAGGGCCGCAGCGATACCGCCGTGGATCTTGCCGGGCACCCTCGGGAAGTGTCCAGGGTTGGATATACAATCCACGTTCGAGCAGCAGGTCGTAGGAGTCATCGATCACGTCATAGCGTTCCTCGACGGGATCGTTCTCCTCCTCTTCCAGGAACACCGCCACATCGGTGTCGCTGTCCGGGCGGTGGTCGCCGCGCGCGCGGCTGCCGAACAGGTAGACGGCGACCAGCCGGTCGCCGAAGCGCCGCTGCAGGCGCGCCTTCAACTCGCGCACAACGTCCAGCGCCAGTGGGTCGGGCACCTTCTTCGTCAGGGTGTCGGGCATGCGCGCAATCCCCCACGCGGTGTGACGGACACCCCTGACAGTAGGTCTCCCCGCCCCACCGGTCAACGGGTGTCCGCCGAGAGCGATTTTCGACACGGATGCACACGAATAAGGGACACGGATGGACACGGATAGAATTCAATCCGTGTTCATCCGTGGCCGGCCCCGCCGGCATCCGTGTCCATCCGTGTCTAAAAATCCTTCTGCCGCAAATCCTTCTGCCGCGCCTACGGCCGCCGGCCGCCCAGCCACTTGAAGTAGGCGTCGATGCCGCGCGTCATGGAGCGGGCGAGGCGCTCGCGGTGCTGGTGGCTGTTCAGCAGGCTGGCGTCCTGCGGGCTGGACAGGTAGCCCATCTCGACCAGCACGGAGGGAACGTCCGGCGCCGTCAGCACGGCGAAGCCCGCCTGCCGGTGCGGCTTGCTGGGCAACAGCGTGATCTCCTTGCCGACGTGCTCCAGCGCCATGCCGGCGAAGCGCTTGGAGTGGTTCATGGTGTCGCGCTGCGCCAGGTCGATGAGGATGCTCGCCACCAGGTCGTTCTCGGCCGACAGGTCCAGGCCGGCGATGGCGTCGGCGCGGTTTTCCTTGGCGGCCAGCATTTCCGCCTCGCGGTCGGACGCCTTGTCGGACAGCGTGTAGATCGACAGGCCGCGCACGTTGTTGGTGCCGATGCTGTCGGCGTGCAGCGAGATGAACAGGTCGGCGTCGGCGTCCCGGGCGATGGCGACGCGCTCGCGCAGGCGGATGAACACGTCCTTGTCGCGCGTCAGGCGCACGCGGTAGCGCCCGGTCGCCTCCAGCTGCTGGCGCAGCTCGCGCGCCACGGCCAGGGTGATCTCCTTCTCATAACCGCCGCTCACGCCGATGGCGCCGGGATCCTCGCCGCCGTGGCCGGGGTCGATGACGATCATCGGCTTGTCGCGCGCCGGGGCCGGGCGGGCCTGCGGCTGGGGCGGCGGCACCGGGACGACGACGGCGCGCGCCGGCTGCACGGCGGGCGCGGGCGCAGGCGGCGGGGGCGGCGCCAGCACCGCCGGAGGAGGTGCCGCGACGGCGGGAACGACCTTCGGCTCCTCCCCGCCCTCCACGGTGCGCCGGCCGCGGTCGAACTCGGCGCGGCTGACGCCCTCCAGGTCGATGACGAGGCGCGGGCGGTGCCCCTCGCGCGGCGGGATGATGTAGGCCTCGCGCACGCGCACCGGCCCGCCGGTCTCGAAGACCAGCCGCCCGCCGCCCGCCGTCGGCCCGTAGCGGTAGCGCTGCACCAGCCCGCGGCCGGCCTGCGTCTCGCCGGCCTTGGCCCAGGCGAGGTCCGGCAGGTCGACGCTGACGCGGTAGGGATCGGCCTCCGTGGTGACGCGGAAGGCGAAGGCCTCGCTCACCTCCAGCACGAATCGGGTCTTGTCCGGGTGCACGCCCAGGCGCGCGTCGATCACCGCCGGCCGCGCCGCGGACGGCCCCAGCGGCAGGGGCAGCGCGGCGGTGGTCTGACTGTTCGGCGCGGCGGCGCGGGCCGGCGACGGGGTGCCCGCACTCCATGCGGCCCCGAGCAGGACCGCCACGGCGACCACCAGCGCGAGAAATCGGGGCATACCAACCACCAGAACCGGACGACAAGGACCGACGGTCTACCTATAGCTTAGACGAATCAATGCGTTCAACGCGCACGACGAGACGGCGTCTCATATGCCGGCACCTGTGGCCCGCGCGCATCAGCGTGGCACGGCGATGCGACAGGGAAGCCCGCCCGCCCCGCCGGCCCCGGCGCCGCGTGTCAAACCGGGGATCGGCCGAATTCACCCGTTGTGCAAGCTTTCGTGCTTGTCTATGGTAGCCCTGCGACATACCGCGATCCGCAAGTTTCCGTAAGGGGGCGGCGGCGTCGCCCTCGGAATGGGTCCGGCCGGCTTGCCTTTTCGGTCGCGTTCCGTGTGGTGGCGCTCTTGGATTCGCCGGTGACTGAGGATGAAACCTCGAAGCTGGTTTCGGCCGCAAGGCCGGAACCCGGATGCCGCGGCTCGGATCGTCCTGGCAGCTCTGGAAAGCGCCGTTCGACGACCCCCCGGGCAGGCTCCGCACGCTTCGCCAAAACGATGACGTTGCCCCTGCGTCCGTTTGGTCGCGCGGGTGTCCGGGTGGCGTCATGGGGATCTTGAATGAAGCGTATGCTGGTGGACGCCACGCACCCGGAAGAAACACGGGTCGCCGTGGTCAGTGGAAACAGGCTCGAGGAACTCGACTTCGAGATCGCCTCGCGCAAGCAGCTCAAGGGCAACATCTACCTGGCCAAGGTGACGCGCGTCGAGCCGTCCCTGCAGGCGGCCTTCGTCGAGTACGGCGGCAACCGCCACGGCTTCCTGGCCTTCTCGGAAGTCCACCCCGACTATTACCGGATCCCGGTCGCCGACCGCGAGGCGCTGATCGCCGAGGAGCGCCGGCAGGAGGAGGAGGCCGAGGCCCGCGCCGAGCGCGCCGAGCGCCAGGGCCGCCGCTCCTTCGCCGAGGAGATCCAGCCGGAGGAGTTCTCCGAGCGCATCTCCCCGATGCCCTCCCCCATCGAATCCGATGACGAGAACGGCAACGGCGAGAACGGCGGCAACGGCAACGGCAACGGCGCCACCGCCGACGCCGACGGGGATGCCGGCCGCGCGGAGTACGCGGGCGACGACGGCGGGTACGCCGAGGCCGCCGTCCAGGCGTACGCCGATCCGGGCGCCGAGCCGGAAGCCTACCCCGCGGGCGACGTGGCCGTCGCCGAAGCCGGCCGGACGGAAGAGCCGGCCGCCGCTGACGACGACGCCGACGACCGCGCCGCCGACGAGCAGGGCGCCGACGAGCAGAATTCCGAGGACCGGAACGCCGAGAGCCGGCACGCCGACGATCACGGCGCCTCCGCCGAGGCCCGGTCGGCCCAGTCGGCCGAGAACTTCGACGTGGTCGGCGGCGACGACGTGGAGGAGGTGCACCGCCGGCGCACCCGCCCGCTGCGCTCCTACAAGATCCAGGAGGTGATCAAGCGCCGGCAGATCATGCTGGTGCAGGTCACGAAGGAGGAGCGCGGCAACAAGGGTGCGGCACTCACGACCTACCTGTCGCTGCCCGGCCGCTACTGCGTGCTGATGCCCAACACCGGGCGCGGCGGCGGCATCAGCCGCAAGATCACGAACCCGGCCGACCGCAAGCGCCTGAAGGAAATCCTGTCGGAACTGGACATTCCGGACGGCATGGCGGTCATCCTGCGCACCGCGGGCCTCGAGCGCTCGAAGCAGGAGATCAAGCGCGACCTCGAATACCTGCTGCGCCTGTGGGACGACATCCGGGAGCAGACGCTGAAGTCGTCCGCCCCCTGCCTCATCTATGAAGAGGCGAACCTCATCAAGCGCGCCATCCGCGACCTCTACGGCAACGACATCGACGAGATCTGGGTCGAAGGCGACGCCGGCTACCGCGCCGCCAGGGACTTCATGCGGATGCTGATGCCGAGCCACGTCAAGCGCGTGCAGTCCTACAAGGACGAGGCGATCCCGCTGTTCCACCGCTATCAGGTGGAAACGCAGATCGACGCGATCCACAGCCCGGTCGTGCACCTGCGCTCGGGCGGCTACATCGTCATCAACCCGACCGAGGCGCTGGTCGCCATCGACGTCAACTCCGGCAAGTCGACGCGCGAGCGCAACATCGAGGAGACGGCGTTCAAGACCAACCTGGAGGCCGCCGAGGAGGTGGCCCGCCAGTTGCGCCTGCGCGACCTCGCCGGCCTGATCGTCATCGACTTCATCGACATGGAGGAGCCGCGCAACAACGCGACGGTCGAGCGGCGCCTCAAGGAGGCGATGAAGACCGACCGGGCGCGCATCCAGCTCGGCCGCATCTCCGGCTTCGGGCTGCTCGAGCTGTCGCGCCAGCGCCTGCGTCCGTCGCTGCTGGAGACCAACTTCGAGCGCTGCCCGCACTGCTCGGGCACCGGCGTGGTGCGGTCGGTCGAGTCCGCCTCGCTGCACGTGCTGCGCGCCATCGAGGAGGAGGGCATCCGCAAGCGCTCCGCCGAGATCACGGTGACCGTGCCCACGGCCATCGCGCTGTACATCCTGAACCAGAAGCGTACGGACCTCGCCCGCATCGAGTACAAGTACGGCTTCCGCGTGCTGCTGCAGGCCGACGACACGCTGATCGCGCCCGACCTGCGGCTTGAGCGCGTCAAGGCCAAGCAGCCGGGCGACGAGGGCGGCCCGCTGGTCAGCGCCGAGCGCATCTTCGCCGAGACCGACCGTACGCTCGCCGCCGCCGCGGCCGCGCCGGCACCCGTGCCGGCCGAAGTCGCCGAGCCCGAGGAGGTCGACGAGGACGAGGACGAGGGCACCGAGGCCGAGGCGTCCGAGGAAGGCCGCGCCGACGCCGGCGAGGGTGGCGAGGCCGGCGACCGCCGCCGCCGCCGCCGCCGCCGCCGCCGTGGCCGCAACGGCGAGGGCCGCGACGAGTCCCGCCCGGCCGCCATGCCGGCCGAGGCCGGCGCCGAGGAGGGCGTCTCCGAGGCGACCGAAGCCGGTGAGGATGGCGACGAGGGCGAGGAGGACGATGAGTCCGCCGACCGCAACGCCGCCGACGGCGACCAGCAGGGCCGCAAGAAGCGCCGCCGCGGCAAGCGCGGTGGCCGCCGCCGGTCCCGCCGCGAGCTGATGCCGGGCGAGACCGCCGAGGGCTCCGAGGAAGGGGCCGAGGACGGCGAAGGCACCGACGACGGCGATAGCGACGGCGAGACTGGGGGCGAGACCGAGGGCGAAGCCCCGGCCCGCGCGCCGGTGGTGCCGCCCGCCCCGGTCGCCGGCCCGGCCCTGGAGCCGATCGACTTCGACTGGATCCTTGACACCCCGCCGCCGGCCGCCGAGCCCGCGCCGGCTGCCGAAGCTCCGGCCGAGGTGGTCGCCGAGACCCCGGCTCCGGAAGCCGCCCCGGCCGCCGAGGAGGCCAAGCCGAAGAAGCGTCCGTCGCGCTCGCGCAAGAAGGCCGCCGAACCGGCCGCCGAGGAGGCCCCGGCCGAGGTTGTGGCCGAGACCCCGGCCCCGGCCCAGACCGAGGCACCGGAAGCCGAGGAGGCCAAGCCGAAGAAGCGCCCGTCGCGCTCGCGCAAGAAGGCCGAACCGGCTGCCGAGGAGGCCCCGGTCGAGGCGGTTGCCGAGGCCCCGGCTCCGGCCGAGGTTCCGGCCGCCGAGGAGGCCAAGCCGAAGAAGCGCCCCGCCCGCCCGCGCAAGAAGGCCGCCGAGCCCGCCGAGGCTCCGGCCGAGACGCTGAGCGAGCCGGCGACCGTCGCCGTGGCCGAGCTGGCCGCCCCGGAGGCCGTCCCGGCCACCGAGGAGCAAGCTGCGGAGCCCGCTCCGGAAGGCGAGGAGAACCAGCCGGCCCGCACGGCCGAGGTGGTGAACCAGCCGCCCGAGAAGCCGAAGCGCGGCTGGTGGAACCGCTGAGGCCCGCCCGCAAACAGGAAAAGGCGCCCGAAAGGGCGCCTTTTTCTTTTGTGCATCGTACGTCGCAGGTTGCCCCTACAGCACCCCCATCCCCTCCAGCGCGCCGCGCAGCCCCGCCGCACCCGCAAACCGGTGGGTCCGCATGCCCAGCGCTTCCGCCGCCTCCACGTTGGCGGCGACGTCGTCGATGAACAGCGTTGTGGCCGGATCGAGGCCAAAACGCTCCAGCAGCCGCCCGAACAGCGCCGGGTCCGGCTTCAGCAGCCCCTCGGCCCCCGACACCACGGCGCCGTCGAACGCCGAGAACACCTCGAACCGCGCCGGCATCAGCTCGAACGTGTCGGCCGCGCAGTTGGTCAGCAGGTACAGCGGCACTCCGCGTTCCTTCAGCTCCCACACAATGTCCGGGGTGCCGGCGATGGTGTCCGGCACCATCTCCTCCCAGCGCTCGCGGTAGGCGCGGATCAGCTCCTTGCACTCCGGGAACTCGGCCGTCAGCAGTGCGGTCGCCTCGTCCCACGGGCGGCCGCGGTCCTGCTCCACGTTCCAGGCGGGCGTGCAGACGTTCTCCAGGAAGTGCTCCATCAGCGCCTCGTGCCCGTCGAAGTACGGGCGGTAGAGGTGCCGGGGATCCCAGTCGACGAGCACGCCGCCGACGTCGAAGACAACGGCCTTCACAGGCATGGCCTTCACGTCACATTCAGCCACGGCCCCGCTCACCCCTTGCGGGCCAGCGCGACGAGCTTCTTCATCTCGTCCAGCTTGATGGCGCCGGGCACCAGTTCGTTGCCCACCACGAAGGCCGGCGTGCCGCGGATGCCCAGCGCCTCGGCGAGCGCGTGGTTGGCGCCGATGGCCTGCTCCACGTCCGGCGTCGCCATGTCCTTCTTCAGCTTGTCCACGTCCAGGCCTGCGCCGGCGGCGATCTGGAAGATCTTGGCGTCGTCCAGCTGGCCCTTGTTGGCCATCAGGGCGTTGTGCAGCGCCTCGTACTTGCCCTGGGCGCGGGCGGCCAGCGCCGCCTTGGCGGCGGTCACCGACGCCGGCCCCAGAATGGGGAATTCCTTGTAGACGAAGCGGACCTTGCCGTCCGTCTTCAGCAGCGTGGCAACGTCGCCTGTCACCGCCTTGCAGTAGCCGCACTGGTAGTCGAAGAACTCCACCACCGTCACATCGCCCTGCGGATTGCCGCCCACTGGCGAGGCCGGGTCCTGGAAGATCTTCTGCTTGTTGCCGGACAGCGCCGTCTTCTGCCGCTCGGCCGTCTCGGCGCGCTCGCGCTTCTGCAGCTCCTCGATGGCCTCCATGATGACCTCGGGATGCTTGACCAGATAGTCCCGCACGACCTCCTCGATGGCGCGGCGCTGCATGTCGTTGAAGGCGGGCGTCTGCGCCTGCGCGACGGGGGCCAAAGCGGTCAGGGCCAGGGCGGCGGTCAGCAGCAGCGGGCGGAAGCGGGTCATCACATCTGTCTCCGGTAAAGCGCGAGCGGCTACCATGGCGGCACAACCGGCCCCAGGCAAGCCACGAAGGCGTGAGGATCACGGTTTGCGCGGCTTATCCACCTGCCCGCGGATGTCCTGCGCGCGCAGCCAGCCGGGGGAGCCGGCGGGCAGCAGACGCTCCGCCCGCTCCGCCTGGAACCGCGCCACCGGCACGTCGCCGCGCGCGAACGCCTCCTCGGCGGAGGCATAGGCGACCATCCCGTCGTTGCCCTTCAGCGCGTAGGCCTGCGCCATCAGCCGCCACAGGAAGGTGGACTGCCCCTGCTGGGTCTTCGCCGCCACCTGCAGGTTGCGGATCGCCTCGTCCGCCACCTTGGCGTTGTTCTGCTCCAGCAGCGCGTGCGCCAGCGACACGCGGATGGGGGCGGAATCGGGCGCCAGCTCGATGGCCTTGCGGTACGGCGCCACGGCGTCGGGCGCGCGGCCGTTCTGCAGCATCAGGTCGCCCTTCAACTCGTGGAAGAAGCCGTTCTTCGGCTCCTGCTGGATCAGCCCGTCGACCAGGGGCAGTGCCCGCATCACCTCCCCCCGGCGGAAGTACGCGTACGCCCGCCCGTACCGCGCCACGATGGACTGGTCGTCGGCGCGGTAGCGGTTCAGCGCCCCCTGCGGCTCCAGGTACGCGTACAGCTTGGCCTGGATGCGCTGGTAATGCTCGACCACGTCGGCCGGCAGGGCGCGCCCGGTGTTGCGCGACCGCTCGACGAAGCTGCGCACGCTGTCCAGCCGCTCGCGGGTCAGGGGGTGGGTGCGGGCGTACGCCGCCTCGCGGTCGGTGGTCAGCGGCTCCTCCGCCCCCAGCTTGTCCAGGAAGGTCAAGAGGCCGGAGGCGGACACCCCGGCGCGCTCCATGTACGACAGGCCGGCCTGGTCGGCCGAGGATTCCTGCCCGCGCGAGAAGGACAGGAAGTTCCGCTCCGCCATGTGCTGGCCCAGCATCATGCCGGCCATGCCGGCGCCTGCGTTGCGCGACGCGATGCCGCCGATGATGCCGATGCCCATGCCCACCAGCGACGACAGGAAGGCGGTCTCCATGGCGTCGCTGCCGCGCACCAGATGGCCGCCGGCGATGTGCCCCGTCTCGTGCGCGACGACGCCCAGCAGCTGCGCGGCGTCGGTCTGCAACAGCAGGCCGGTGTGGATGAAGATGTTCTGCCCGCCGGCCACGAAGGCGTTCAGCGTGCGGTCGTTGACCAGCACGATGTTGACCGATTCCGCGTCGATGCCGGCCGCCTGGAAGATTGGCCGCGCCATGGTGCGGATGGTATGTTCCGTCTCCGCGTCGCTGAGGAGTTGCATCTCACGGCGCTGGGCGCCGGCCGGCGCCGTCCACGACAGGAACGACACAGCGACCATGGCGACGATTGAAACGAGCCTGCTCGGCTTGCGCACCTTTCCGACCTCCGGCGATCCGCAGGGACGCTCCGCCCCCATCCGCCACATCTGGCGCCCCAGAATGTGGCACCCCAAACTTTGGCATCAATGGGGCGCGATTGCGATAGCGGCGCTGGTCCTGCCGGCCTGCGTCAACACCAAGTACAAGACCAACGCGCCGCTCCAGGCCTACGCCGTGGCCGACGAGCCGCGCGCCGCCCAGGTCGGCCGCGAGATCCTTGACGGCGGCGGCACCGCCGCCGACGCGGTCGCCGCCATGGCGCTGACCATGAGCGTCACCCTGCCCTCGCGAGTCGGCCTGGCCGGCGGCGGCGTGTGCGTGGTGTTCGACGCGGGCCGGAAGGAAACCCGCACGCTGGACTTCCTGCCGCGCACCGCCCGCCCCATCGCCCCGGCGGCCCCCGGCCTGCTGCGCGCCATGGCGGCGCTCCAGGCCACCACCGGCGCCTTCCGGTGGGAGCAGGTGGTGGTCCCGGCCGAGGTTCTGGCCGCCAACAACCCCGGCATCAGCCGCGCCTTCGCCGAGGATCTGGCCGCCAACGCCACCCGCCTGACCGACGCCGACTCCCGCCGGATCTTCCAGCCCGACGGCCGCCCCCTGGCCGAAGGATCGCCCCTGTCCCAGCCGGAGCTTGCCGCCCTGCTCGGCCGCATCCGCCTCAACGGCTTCGGCGCGCTGTACGGCGGCAACACGGGCGACGCGCTGGCCACGGCGGTGGGCACCGACACGGCGTCGTTGCGCGCCCGGCAGCCGCGCTGGGGCGGCACCGCGTCCGTCCCCATGGGCAGCTACGCCCTGCACTTCCCCGACCTGCCCGAACAGCCGTCGGGCAAGGCGCTGGCCGCCGCCTGGAGCGCCGGCATGGCCGCCCCCGACGCGCAGCGCGTGCAGCGCGCCCTGGCCGCCCTCCCCTCCACGGGCGCCGCCGAGGCCCCGGCGGCCGGCGTGGCGGCGATGGACGGCAGCGAGAACGCGGTGGCCTGCGCGCTCACCATGGGCGCGCCCTTCGGCACCGGCCGCATGGTGCCCGGCACCGGCCTGCTGACCGCCCTGGGCGTGCAGAGCGCCGGCTTCGGCGCCCCGGCGGTGATCAGCAACAGCATCGTCGGCCGCACGATCCTGTCGTCGGTCGGCACCGCCAAGGGCGGCGACGGCCCAGCCGCGGCGGCGGCGGCGCTGTTCGGCGCGCTGCTGCCGGTGATCGACAGCGACCGCCTGCCCTCCGACGTCCTGGCCGCCACCCCGCCGACCGCCCCCGGCCGCGCCGACATCATCGGCTGCCGCCTGGACCCGTCGAACGAGCTGAAAGGCTGCCAAGCCGTCGCCGACCCGCGCGGGCGGGGCGTGGCGCACTCGCTGGACATTCCCAGGTGAGGGTGGGGCGCGCCCGTGAAAGGCGGGCGCGCTCTTGCGCAACAGGCTTTGCATGCAATGGAGCACAGCATGAGGCTAGCCGCCCTGCTTATGGTACTTGTGACTCTATCAGCATGCCAATCCAAGTGGCGCGATCTGCCTTCGGCTTCCATCACCATCGATAGCTACGCGATATCGGTTCAATCGATACCTCGAGAGCCAGATGGACTGGAAACCAGGGCGCTTTACACGGGAGTTGTTTTTTCGCCCGACCCTTGGGAGTGGCGAGATCGCTTTGCGAAGGCCTCATTGGCTGTCGCCGAGCGACACTGCCGCAATAAAATTCCAGTCGTCATGGATTCGATCAAGCCCGAAGACGAATTCGGGCTTATGACGAGATTTCAGTGCAGGCAGGCAGCGGTCAGGTAAAACCTGAGAGCCCACTTAACGGCTCTTAGTCCATTTTTCAGGAATACGTCATGCCCGGGCCCAATCCCGGGCATTCACGCACCCCGACCAATCCAAGGAACATGGATGGCCGGGACTGGGCCCGGCCATGACGTTTTCTCTTGCGAAAGATTTCATCGCCGGGATCGCCATCAAGCAGGCTCTGTAGGTTGAGCACACAGCATCCGCAAGCTTGGCGCCAACCTACGTCCCCTGAAACAAAAAACGCGCCGCGGACCTGAGCCCGCGGCGCGTTCTTCTTTCCCGCAACGCTTGCGCGTTACATGCAGGTCGCCTGCGCCGTCATGACGATCTCCACGCCCTTGGCGTGCTTGGAGGTCGCGGCGGCGGCGTCTTCGGCCTTGCCGCTCGCCATGGCGGCGTTCACGGCCTTCATCGCCTCCAGGGCGGCGGTGCGGTCGGCGCCGGTGATCTTGCCCGACGCGCACTTGCACGACTTGGCGGTCTCCGGCGACTTGTCGACGCCCGTGCACAGGGCCTCGAAATCGTCGGCATAGGCCAGGGCCGGCACCGAAACCAGAGCGAAGGCGGCGACGATGGCAACTTTCAGCGTACGCATGCAAATAATTCCTTGGCTTGAGATGACGACACACTGTTCCCACGAAATTCTCTTCAAATCAAAGGCAACTTCTCCAAATTGCCGCACCCGATAACTCAACGGCCTATCCAGTGATTCACGGCACGACTGTTTCCCGCCGTGGGTGCAAATTGTGGATGGCCATTCACAGGAAGGCCGTTTCGACGAAGCCGCCGCCACGCTTCTCACGCGACTCGGCGCGGGGGTAGCCCTCCGCCGCCCCCGGCGCTATGCTCGCCGCCTCCCGAACCATCGCGAACCGGCCTGTCCCATGTCCTCCCCTTCCCGGCCCTCCAAGAGCATCATCACCCCCAAGGTCTCCCTGCGCGGCCAGATCCCGCCGTTCTTCGTCATGGAGGTCATGCGCGCCGCGGCCGAGCGCGAACGCGCCGGGCTGGAGGTGCTGCACCTGGAGGTGGGCCAGCCCTCGACCGGGGCGCCCAAGGGGGCCATCGAGGCGGCGCAGAAGGCCCTTGTCGCCGACAAGCTCGGCTATACGGAGGCGCTGGGCATCCCGGCGCTGCGGCAGGCCATCGCCGACTGGTACCGCACGCGCTACGGCGTCGAGGTGCCGGCGCGGCGCGTGGTCGCCACCATGGGCTCCTCGGGTGCCTTCCAGCTGGGCTTCCTGGCCGCCTTCGATCCGGGCGACCGGGTCGCCATGGCCTCGCCCAGCTATCCCGCCTACCGCCACACGCTGACCGCCATCGGCGTCGAGCCGGTGGAGATCGAGGCCGGGCCGGAGACCGGCTTCCAGCCCACCGTTGCGATGCTGGAGAACCTGGGCAAGCCGATCCAGGGCCTGATCGTCGCCAGCCCGGCCAACCCCACCGGCACGATGCTCAGCCGGGCCGAACTGACCGCCCTGTCGGACTGGTGCGACGCCAACGGCGTGCGGCTGGTGTCGGACGAGATCTACCACGGCCTCACCTACGGCCCGGAGGCGGTGACCGCCGCCGAGGTGAACGAGCGCGCGCTGGTCGTCAACAGCTTCTCCAAGTACTTCTCGATGACCGGCTGGCGCCTGGGCTGGATGGTGGTGCCGGACGAGTTGCTGCGCTCCGTCGAATGCCTGGCGCAGAACCTGTTCATCTCGGCCCCGACGCTGGCGCAGCACGCCGGCCTCGCCGCCTTCGACTGCACGGCGGAGCTGGACGGCCACGTCGCCCGCTACGCCCGCAACCGCGAACTGCTGCTGCGCGAGCTGCCCAAGGCCGGATTCGACCGGCTGGCGCCCGCCGACGGCGCCTTTTACATCTACGCCGACGTGTCGGCCATGACCGACGATTCGGAGGCGTACTGCAAGCAACTGCTGGCCGACACCGGCATCGCCGCCACCCCCGGCATCGACTTCGACCCCGCCCGCGGCCGCCGCTTCATGCGCTTCAGCTTCGCCGGCTCGGAGGACACCATCGCCGAGGCCGCCCGCCGCCTGATCGCGTGGCGGCGGTAGGGCGAGTTGACATTATTCCTATAGAACGGGCATGATGGGGGTGGACGATGGGCGCTCTGCGGCCTCATTGCCCCCTCCCGGCTTCGCTGACGCTCAGCCACCCTCCCCCTCTTCGAGGTGGAGGGTTCATCGGCTTGCGGCGGCAGTCCCCTCCACCGCCCATGGCGGGGGAGGGTTAGGGAGGGGGCAAAGGCTGCAGCCGCACCATGAACCCGTCGGCCGAACGATACACCCATCCGAAAGCGTATCGCGCCGTATCATCCCGTAACATCCGCCCCCGAATGCAACACTCCCGGAAATGTGTTGCATCGTGTTGCATCCGGTTGCATTTGCCCCCTCGCGCCGCCCCTACCCGGCCGCCCGCTCGTCCGCGCGGTCGAACTGCAGCGCCGCCAGCCGGGCGTAGAGACCGCCCTGGGCCACGAGGTCGGCGTGCCGGCCGGAGGCGACGATCCGGCCGCGCTCCATCACCGCGATGCGGTCCGCGTTCAGCACGGTCGCCAGGCGGTGCGCGATGATCAGCGTGGTTCGCTGCTTCATCAGCTTTTCCAGCGCGTCCTGCACCATCCGCTCGCTCTCGGCGTCCAGGGCCGAGGTCGCCTCGTCCAGCAACAGGACGGGCGGGTCGCGCAGGATGGCCCGCGCAATGGCGATGCGCTGGCGCTGGCCGCCGGACAGGCGCACCCCCTTCTCGCCCAGGAAGGTGGACAGTCCCTGCGGCAGCGCCTCCAGGAACTCCAGCGCGTGGGCGGCGTCCGCCGCGGCGCGCACCTCGGCGTCGCTGGCGTCGGGCCGGCCGTAGCGGATGTTCTCCCACGCGTCGGCGGAGAAGATCACCGGGTCCTGGGAGACGAGGCCGATGCGCCGCCGCACGTCCGCCGGGTCGGCGGCCCGCACGTCCACCCCGTCCAGCCGGATCGTGCCGGCCTGCGGGTCGTAGAAGCGCAGCAGCATCTGGAACACCGTGGTCTTGCCCGCCCCCGACGGGCCGACCAGCGCCACCGTCTCGCCCGGCGCCACGTCCAGCGTGAAGTCCTCCAGCGCCGCGTCGTCGGGGCGCGAGGGGTAGTGGAAGCGCACGCCCTCGAACGCCAGGGCG
>Ga0196976_1000173_pt1 | contig 43735 bp, 65 predicted proteins | sample S3v_513CmetaG_FD_148644 | JGI IMG/M metagenome (GOLD analysis project Ga0196976, IMG submission 148644) | Soil microbial communities from Anza Borrego desert, Southern California, United States - S3+v_5-13C | ecosystem: Environmental > Terrestrial > Soil > Desert | place: USA: California... | reverse complement strand
TCGAATCCCGGTCGCGCACGCAGTAACTAAGTGCCAGACGATCAGGGACAGGCCGGCGGATGGGCGCCGGTACGGGGAGGCATCCCCTAAGGCGGGTTCGAGTCCCGCTCTGGCAGCGAGGGGCGGCAGATCGCATGGTGATGACATACGGGGTGCAAGCCCTAGGGAGTCCTACGCGGTTCGAGTCCGCAGGTGCCGCCCCTCACCAATCGAATAGAACCAATCGAATCAATCGAACGGAGCACAGCAGCACATGAGCGACGAATTCGAGATCGAGATCGAGGACGCGCAATCCGATCTTGTCCGCGTGGCGGACATCGACGGCCGGAACGTCGTGATCTTCCCGGAGAAGATCGACAAGGACAAGGGCGACGATGGCAAGCCGTACAACTACCTTCAGGCCGACGTCATCGTCCTGGACGGCCCGGTCACCGAGCTCATGGACACGATCCCCTTCGTGGTTACCAGCATGCGGCTCACCTCCGGCCCGCTGGTTCGCAACGGCGAGCGCGTGATGAAGAAGGGCAAGGACAAGCCTTTCGCCGGCCGGATCAACAGCCAGAAGGGCAAGTTCGGCAACAAGGCCTACGGGATCACCACGTGGGAGCCGGACGCGCCGATTCGCAAGCTGGCCAACATCGAGGCCGCGAAGTACATCAAGGCCAAGCCGAAGGTCGTCGAGGACGCCGAGGACTTCGAGTAGGTCTTTCCGGGGCGGACGGCTTGTGAGGGGCCGGCCTCGAGCGCCGTTGTTCCGGGCGTGCCTGATACGGAGCATTGAATGCGAGGCCCGGACTACCGCCATGGTCCGGGCCTCGCACCGTTTCTGGATCGATCCTTACTGTTAAGAAGGTTTGCAGATGAATGCGAGCAGAGCTAAGCGCCGTTGGCTGAAGTGGGCCCGATACGTGGCCGGTACAGGTACGAAGAGCACGACGAAGTACTCCAGTGGATGGCACCGTGGACACGCGCGCGCTTTCCAGGACGCCACGTTCGCCGGCCGCGCTTACCCTCGCGGTGCCCGGGAGCCGTACTTCGCCAAGTGGATGGTGCGGTGAACAGCTATCAGGCGATCGAGCGGCACTCGTTCGGCCTCGGCACCGAGGCACTGTACGTGGCCGACGAGACGAACCATGTGCAGTGGCTCTCGAATCGGGCGGCACTGGCCGCCAAGGAGCCCGATATTCCGATCATGATGTCTTGCGACACCTGCGGTGATCGACACCAGTGGAGAAAGGTCTACGTGATCGCATGAGCAAGCCTGTCCGCGCCATTCGCTCCCTGGCCGACCTGCGGCCCGGGGATATCATGTTCGGCCCCATCGGTGGCATCGTGCCCGGCCTGTTCCCCGTGGGCGCCGGCCAGCTCCTGCTGGCCGAGACGTTCCGTGCCGGCCGGATGAGCGTGCGTCATGTCGGGGTGGTGGTGGAGGCGGCGGACCTTACTCTCATCCCCGGCCCGGCACCTCGAATGCGAAAGGGCCCGCGCCTCGTCCAGGCCATGCCCCGCGGCGCCGAGGAGATCGAGCTCACCGAGGCCGAGCACTGGACGGATCGGCACGCCTACGTGCGCATCCCCGAGGACTATCCCGGCCAGGCGCGCGACACCGCGGCGATCGCGCGCCTGTTCGTCAGCGAGCAGGTGCCGTACTCCTTCGCCTCGTACGCCGCGCTGATCGCGTGGCGCTGGGGCCTGAAGGCAGAGCGGCTGGAGCGGTGGATCGACCGGCGACGGCCGAAGCCGATCGAGCTATCGTCGTGGTCGAATGGTCTGGCCGGCCACCCGCGCGGTGGTCGTCTTCCCTACGAAGCGATCTGCTCTGTGCTCGCGGATCAGGCATGGTCGCTGGCCGGCAAGCGGGTGATGGAGGGCGTGCCGCGGCAGGTGGTGACGCCCGGTGCCATGGCCGCTCGGTTGTTCGCCATGCAGGGCATCGAGTGGGGCGGCAAGGGCTTCCTCTGAGATTATCTCTCTGCTATGCTTGAGACGTAGCAGAGCAGACCTCGTGGAGGGGAATCCCGTGCAGATCGAAGACCCGGAGGTAATCGGATGACACCTACGAAGTGGGCCATCCTGGCGTGCCTCGCTTACGCGGCCGGCAGCGTCAACGGCCTGGCCTCGCTGCTGGCCTTCCACCGCGGCGAGGCGGTGTCGGCCGCCTCGTACCTGATCACGGCCATCGCCTTCCTGTTCCTCGGGTACTGCTCTCGCCTCAGGGCGGGTGTGCGATGACCCTCTACCTGCTGCTCATGCTGTTCGGCTTCCAGCTGCTCCTGCTCCTGCTCTGGTGGGCAGGGGAGCCGGTTGGCCGGCATCGATAAGATCCACAACCGCGGGCCCCGGGCTTCATCACCCGGGGCCCGTCCATGTCTATGTTATTGAAACGTATCAAACGTGGGCAAAAGGGGAGGGCCCCTCGCGGGGCCCCTTGTCCTCAGATCACCCGGTAGGTGATCGTGTCGCCGGTGTTCGCGTACTCCTCGGCCAGCTCCCGCTTCGCGGTCTCGATGTCATCGGCCAGGACGCCGGCCACCGCGGGGAGCTTGATCTCGCCGATCGCGTTCTCGATGTTCGCGATGATCGTGTAGGTCCGCATCTCTGTCTCCCTGGCTCGTTCCCTCTTGCTTATGTATGAAGTATAGCAGAGACATGGAGGGGGCCGCAACCCCCTCCATGAAGATCTTCTAGCTCTGCTGGCCGAAGTCCCGCTTCTCGTAGCGCTCGATGTCCTCGGCGGTCGCCGCGCGCTCCCGCGTCCAGTCCGAGGAAGTCTCGTCCCCACCCTCCCGGCGCGCCCGGAGGATCTCCATCCGGGCGGCGAACACGTCCTTGTCCTCGACCAGGAACCCAGTCCGCGCGGCCGGCTCCTGGATCAGCTCGCCGTGCTCCCCGGTCCGGAACTGCTTGTCGTTGGTGTTGCCGTTGACCTGCTCCATCGTGTACAGCTTCTCGCTCATCTTCGTGCCCTTCTCTCTCTCGGTTATGTACATAGCATAGCAGAGACATAGCCCCACTGCAAGACATGTGGCCTACGTCACATTCGTTGGCAAGGTAGCTATGTCTCTGCTATAGTAGGATCATGCCCAAGAAGATGACCCGCCGAGAGCTCGCCGCGGTGGTAGTGCTCACCCTCGCAGCGGGGGGCGCGCTCGCGCTGTTGATCTTGATCACCATCCGACCCACCAGTGACTTCCTCCCCTCGCTGATCTTGGCGATCATCAATGGCGCGGTCATCGGCCTCGCCCTCACGCTGCTGGTCCAGTTGATCTTGAGAAGGAGCTGACCACTATGGCGGACTTGATCTTGAAGGGACCCGTAGCCAAGGTCCAGCTGAGTATCGACCCCTCCGAAGGCACCGTATGGGCTGCCTGCATCAAGCACGGCGAGATCAAGCGCCCCGATCGGCTGACGCTCAAGCCGGGCGATACAGGATGCATTTGGATTCGGGAGTACGACGATCTGCGCGACGCGGTGAAGTACGCCGCGGACCACGCTGACACGGGGAGGCAGGACGCATGACCAAGCTCGGCAAACTCTGGACCGGAGCGGTGGCCTACGTCAGCCTCTTGGTCGGCGCCGGCCTCTCGGTGGCCGGCAACCTGGCAGACACCTACCGCATCCGGGCGGACGCGGTGGACGCGGTGGACATCGCGCTGGCCATCGGCCCGCCACTGGCCAGCCTGCTCGTGGCCGAGCTCTTCGTGTCCGCCTGGCCGCGCCGGCTCAGTGTCCAGGCCGTCCGCTGGTCGGCCACTCTGCTGGTCGGCACCCTGGCCATGGTCGTGTCCTGGCTGCACATCCATGAGCTACTACTGGCCCGCGGCCAGCTGCTGTTGGTGGCCATCCTCTGGCCACTGGCCATCGATGGGCTGGCCATCATGGCCATGGCAAAGATCCTGGTCACGCGTGCCGTGTCCAACGATGTCCAACCCTCTGTCCAGTTGGACACGCCCCTGTCCAACGATGTCCAACCCTCTGTCCAGTTGGACACGCCCCTGTCCAACGATGTCCAACCCTCTGTCCAGTTGGACACGCCCCTGTCCAACGATGTCCAGCCCTCTGTCCAGTTGGACACGCGACGGCTGGAAGGTTGGACAGAGCCTGCCGCCGACCCTGTCCAATGGGACAGGGAGCTGGACGGATGGGACAAGCAGGTGTTCAACGCCATCGCGCAGGCTGGCCAGGAGCTGGCCGACGAAGCGGAGGCCGTGGCCAACGGTGTCCAGCGGCCGGCGCCGTCCGTGCCGGTGATCGAGGGCGTGCCGGCTGAGGCACAGAAGCTCATCCAGGAGTGCCTGGATGCCGGGGATGCGCTGGGTGCGGTGGACGCGCTCGTGGCCTCCACGTTCAACGTGTCGCAGCGACAGGCACGCAGGTGGCGGACGGGGCGCTAAGGGGCTTTCCCCGGTCCTATCGGTCTGCTATGCTAGGTACATAAGATCGGCAGACAGGAAGGATGGGGAGATGGCGGAGCGAGTGAGACGGTGCCAGAGCTGCAACGGCACTGGTAAGCAGCTTGTCGCCGACAAGCACGGCAAGGTCACGGAGCGCACCTGCGCAGCCTGCGGAGGGAGCGGGAGCATCTACATCGGTAACATCTGACCCTCCGCAAACAGCAAAGCCCCCGGCCTCATGGAGGAAGGCCGGGGGCTTTGTGCTGCTTAGGCGCAACCTTACCCTACCTGCGAAAACGAGGGGGTCAGCGCTTAAGCGCGTAGACCCCTTCACGCCAGTGGATCAAGGCCGAGAGGTCGTACAGTCGGGCTTCAGTACGCCCGTACGGTGTGCCGTCCGGCTTCTCGATGGGCTCCGGGAAACCGGGCTCGGTGGACGCTCGCCGGAGCCGGCCAAGGCCGATGGCCATCGGCCCGTCCTGGCCGGGGAGCATGTCCAACGCCTCGGCCAGAGTGACCGCGGTCGGCAGCGCCTGCTTGGCCGGCGTGTCCAATGATGTCCAGGACTGGCCAAGCACTGGGCCAGTGGACACGTCCAGGTTGGACAGGATGTCCAACGCCTCCTTCTCTTCTAGCCAGGGCACGCGGAAGATCTCAAACCCGTCCGCTCTGGCAACACCCCAGATGCCGCGGTCGCGTGAGGGGCAGGCGATGTAGTCGATCGTGTCCACCAACATTTTCCAGAGTTTGCGGTCCCACCGGGCGATGAATCGGCCGCCCTGGAAGCTCTCCCGGATGTCACCACCGTTGCCACCGAAGACCGAGGCGCTCGCACGCTGAGCGGCCACGAGGACATGCATCCTCAGTTCTCGTCCCATGCACACGCTCTCCTGCATGGCCACGATCGCCGGTGACTGGAGCGGTGGATCGAGGTCGGCGGGGTCAAACGGCGCGTCGTCCGCCTGCGCCTGCTTGGCCGCGAGGATGATCTCCTTGCGCAGGCCGCGCCAGTACCGGGCCAGTTTCTTGGTCTGGACGTTGGCTTCTTCGACGGTGATGATCACCCGACGTTGGCCATCCAGCTCATCCTCCGGCAGCTCGATGCGTCGCTTGATCTCCTCGCCGATCGCGACCCACGTCTCATGTAGGTCAGCATCGCGGTAGGCGTAGATCACTTGCTCTTTCGAGAGCTTGCCACCGCCTGCCCAGCGCCAATGTGAGAAGCGCTTAGGGTCGAGGATGATCAAGCCATCACCCCTCAGGGCACGCTGCACGAGCGCTACCCGGATGAGCACGCTCTTACCGGTGCCCGCGGGACCGGACATGATGAAGTGCGGCGAGTCCTCGCTGAGGCTGACCTTGACAAGATGACCTTGAGCCTTCCGGCCAACGATCATTTCGTCATCGGCGCACTCTTCGATGGCCGTGCGCAGGCCCTCGAAGGTCACCGTCTTGGGCGGCTGCGGCGCCGAGGAGAGCTCCACGCACACATTCGCGCCGGCCTCTCGCCAGTCGCCGCGGACGGGCGAGGGGATGCCGAGCCGGGCTCCGACGTTCTCTGTGATGGCCTGCTTCAACCGCGGGCTGAGCGCGACTGACGGCGGGATGGAGACGCGCACGGCCCCTTGCGCCTCCTTACCCCAGTTCTCCGGCAGCTCAATGGCAGCACGGCCGGCGCGTTTGGTGTACCGGCCACCGATGAGCGTGTACAGCACGCGTGCCGCAGGGTCGATGAAGCTCTGGTTGTTGCGCCTGCGCCGGGCCCAGCGGATGGCTGACCGGACGATCCACCACATCGCTATCGGCCAGGTGGCAGCAAGCCACACGCACGCCGCTTGCCATCCGGCAAATATCAGGAGCAGCGCCGGCAGCGTGAGAGCCGCGTGCCGGCGCGCCAGGCGCTGCCAGATGGGCCCGGTAAGGGTGACGTACGGACGCGCCCGGTAGTCCACCGTGGCGCGGTGCAGGAAGGTGGCGTTGTCCCCGGGGCCGCGGAGCGCCTGCCCGGTGATGAAGTACCGATAGAGCACGCGCAGGGGCAGGGGGACGCGGGCGTGCTCGCCGCGCCAACTGATCAGGGGTGCTGCGTTCTGAGGCACCTGATCAACGCTACCTCACATGTGACGTATAGGTCACATGAATGATTCGGACCTATGGCGTATTCGTCACACCGACCCTTACACTCAGGGCCCATGAGCATCGAAAACGTGCAACTTGCACATCGGCACGTTCAGCGGGGGCGGTTCATCCTGGAAGTTGCCGAGGAAGTGATGAAGGACTGGCCGGTCGGACAAAGGCATCGCGAGGCCGCTCCTGCAGCGGCAGCCATGGCAGCCATGGCTACGGCGCACTTCACCGCCGCGACCGCCCTGACGAATCTCGATCTGGCCGGAGATCCACTTCTGAGCCTCAGCGAGGCCGGGCACCTCGAATGACCAGCCAGAGGAGCGAGTGGCGCGACACGCGCCCGATGAACTGGGCTCGCAGCGTCGCGCGCCTGCGCCGGCTGGCCGAGGAGCTGAAACACCATGGCTTCACCGTCACGGAGCCGGACGATTTGGAGACTCCCCCCGAGCGACGTATTGCGTCCACGTAGCACCTATGCCAGACTGATGACATCGCGGTCGGGGTGGATGGACGAAAGAGAGCCTCCGCCCCGGCCGTCGCGTCTCAGGAGGTGCTCGTGCCCGGCTGGCTCGCTGTCTTGCTCGTGCTCTTCGCCTGTCCCACGCTCGCCTTGATCGGCGTAGCCCTGATGTTGAGGAAGCCGTGGTGAAGCTGTTCGCGCGCTACCGGCGCCGCCGCCCGGGCGTCTATCTCTACCGCACCTTCCGGCACATGAAGCCCGGGACGGAGTGGGGCTACGCCGGCAAGAGCCGCGACCTGGACATCCGCAAGCGCTGCCACGCCGGCACCTGCGGTCGGCACCCGAACCATCTCGAGAAGCCCTGGTACGACCTTGTCGTCTCCCGCCGGGAGCTGCGGCTCCCGTGGTGGCTCGGATGGGACTGGATCACGCTCTCACTGGAGACGCTGCTGATCCTCGCCATCCGACCTCGCTACAACTGGCAGAAGAACCCGCGCCCGGGCAAGGTCGGGCCTCGTACGCAAGCCGCGCAACGCGCGGCGCGTGACCGGGCCCGCGATGTACAGCTGTTGATGCAGCGATCCACGGTCGCCTACGGCGCGCTCAAGGTACTCGGAATTGCAATCATTTTGGTAGGAATTGGGGGGTATTGGTGGAGCCGATGAATCCGGACGGGCCCAAGGTCAGAGACCAGGGTTACTCCATTGTCGAGGTGCCCGACCTCGACCGTATCGACATTCGATGGGTCGGCTTCACGCAGATCGATCTCTACGTCCCCAGCGCGGACGAGCCCATCATCTCCTTCGATTTTGAAGGATTGCTTGCGTTCCAGCGAGCCATCACCAAGGCGCTCCAACTGGCATCGAAGGTCGAGCACGCCAACAACAACCGGGAAGGAGCGAGCGATGACCTCGCCTGACAAGACCGTCGTTCTGCGGCACCCCCCGGTGCTCACCGTGCGCACCCTGCCTGCTCCGAACCCGCGTCCGCGAACCGAGATCATGACGGCCGGCCGGATGGAACGCTGGGAGCTCGTCGGCCAGGCCATCAAGCAGGAGCAGCGCGGCGAGATCAAGCGCCTGCGACGCAACCCCGTCTGGAGCCACGAACATCAGCGCTGGGAGCTGCCAATACGCCGGCTCAAGAGCGGCCCCCCGTGGTGGCGCTTGCCCGTGCTCGCCTCAGCCGCGGCCGGCGTCCTGCTGGCCGGGATCTTCTGGCTCGGATGGCGTGCCGCGAACGAGGTCACCGGCGAGGCTCTGCTGACGTTCCTCGGCGCCGCGCTCGGCGGTCTCGTCCTGCTCGTTTGGCTCGGCCGCAGCCGGCGCGGCGGCGGTGGCACGGTCACCGCTACGGCGATCGCCTCGGTGACCGTGAAGCGCTGATCCCCCGGAAAGACCGAAGCCCTCGGACCTGGCCAGGTCCGAGGGCTTCATGCCGTTCACCCGATACGAGAGATGACGGCAGCGTACCTCAGCGGTTCTTCTTCAACCACGCGGAGAACAGGCCGGTCAGGCCACCGACCGCGGCGACCGCGGTCGTCGCCCACCATCCGCTCCAGCTCAAAGTGTCCAGATCGGCTAGCCAGACGAGCGCGCCGGAGGCGCCCACAGTCGTGAGCCACTGGACGAGCGCGCCGACCTTCGACTCCTTGGCCAGCGAGTGCGCGCCGTCCTGGTTGGGGCCGGCGTTGACGGGATTGGGCATGGTCATCACCTCTCGTAGCAACGGTATGTCACTGCCAGATCATGCCATGCCTTCTCGGCATTGCGGCCTACTTCGGTCTCCGCCTCGGCGAACACGCGCTCCTGCGCAAGGAACACCGAACACATGCCGCGCCGATTGTTCTCGGCCAGCTGCTGCGCCTTGGCCTCGGCATCCGCCTTGGCTCGCCGATCGGCCTCCAACGCGTTCTGCGTCAGTCCGCGGTTGACCACCACGGACAGCGCAGCACTGGCCGCGGTGAGCGCCACCACTACGAGCCACGAATACCAACCGGGGTGACCGCGCTCGCGGAACCATCGCTTCAACGGCACGACTACTCAGCTCCCGAAGACGCGCCAGATGATGACGGCGAGGACTCCTCCGGCGGAGCTTCCGGCTGCGATCCGGCCGTAGAGGCTGGCCCGCCGGAACGCGCCTGCCAGAGCTGCAACAGGCCGGGGGCGCCGATAAGTACGCCTGCCACGTACAGCGCTGTGTCGTTGGGCTGGGACGGCGGATCGAAGAACACGCCCGCCTGGCGGAACATGATCAGCCACCCGCCGATCCACGCCACCGTGTCGCGTAGGAGCGTGGGCAAGCCTGGTCGCATGATCACTCATGATCCACCTTACGGGGGAGGGGACGGTATCGGATCAGTGGGCAGGCTAGGAGGCCGGCTCCGCAGGGACGTCATCGTCCTTTTTGAGCTCCGCCAGCAGCTCCGCGGCACGTGCGTCGATCCGGGCCTCGAGCGCCGCGCGGTCCCCGTCGTCCGCCTTCACGTTGGCCAGGATCGCCTCCTGCTGTGCCTGCACGCGAGCGATCGAGGCGAGGATCTGATCGCGCCGGAAGTCGGTGTAGGCGAACAGGGTGTAGAGGCTGATCTTGCGCTGAGTTGTGTCCTTCGTGGCGGCATCGTTGACCTCGAAACTCATCAGTTTCGCGATGACCTTGTCCGCGACTTCATCGGCACTCGGCATGTCGTCCTCCTTCTTAGGGTTGGCGTACCCGGCCACCAGGGCAACGAAGCGCGACCACGGGAAGCCCTGACCCGGGTCGGTGTGGGTGCTCTGGCCGAATGCGCGCGTGATCTCCACGTGTCCGCAGAAGCCCTTGATGCCGGCCTTCACCTGCGAGGCAGACAGCTTGCGGATGGGGATGTTCCATTTCACCGCGTCCCGAGCGGCCTGCCACGCGGCTTTCTGCAACAGCGCGGTGTGGTAGTCGTCGTTCCAGTTGACGCCTTCGGCGCGCTTCACGGTCGTGCACAGCTCGTGATGGATGCCGCGCCGGTTGCCCTCGCCCTTGGCCGTGTGCGCGATGTCCTCGGTGCGTACGCACTGCACGGTGGAATTGGAGTCGTGGAAGTAGTGCGTGCTCGTGCCGTCGGTGCGGCGCGCGTCGTACGCGGCGCCATCCTCGGCGGACTCCGACCGGGACGATCCCTCGGTCGTGTGGATCACGATTAGCTGAACGCTCGTTCGAGAGACGTCTGTCCAGGAGCGTGGCCGGACGAACGTCAGGTCCGGGTACTCCGGTGAGCGCGCCATTAGAGATCGAGGCCCGTCACGAGGAAGCCGGCGGCCAGCGCCGCGATGGCGAGCGCGAGCAGGTTGACCCGCGGCGGACTGACGAAGGCGGCCACGATGCCCAGCACCATGGCGAGCAGGAAGAAGAACATCGCGAGATCCATGACGGCCAGCCTACGGGATCAGACCAGCGTGGTAGGCCAAGTGATGTTGGCCGCCGATTCGATCTTGTACGCATTGATCCACGTCGGCGAGTCAGCGCCCCGAATATCCGTGTTGTACGTGCCGGCGCCCGTCACCGTAGCCACCAGTGCCGCGGATACGGCAGTCCCTCCGACCTGGAAATGCCAGATCAGGTTGAAGCCGTGCGAGGCGTTCGCCGAGCAACATGCCCACCGGGCCTGGATGCCGAGCGTCTGGCCGGACGCGTTCGTCTTGCGCAGCTGGAACATGGGGCTGTTGTTGGCCACTGACACTCGGACCAGCCCACCGACCTCGATCTTGTAGGCGGTGTTCGCCTCGAATGTGGTCGTGCTCAGCGTGGTAACCACGGTTTCCGTAGTGGTCACGCCGGCCACGTTTGCCACGTTCGCGGCGCCGGCCACCCACACCACGCGGTTCAGCTCGTCCAGGTCGCTCGGGTAGATCTCATCACCGATCGCCGGCAGGGTCATTTGGTCATCCCCTCACGTCCGGCGCCCAGCGCGCCGGCATCCATATCCGGACCGCGGCGCCGGCCACGTGCGCCTTGCTGATCCCGTTGATCGCGCGCGTCACCGTGGCCAGCTGGCCGCCATTGCCGTCCACGGCGCGCCAAGTGATGTTGTCAAAGTAGACCGTGGTCCCGTTCGCGGGCGAGCCTGCCACTCCGAGGCCGAAGCCCGCGTATACCGCATTGGCCGGCGCCGTACCGGTTACCGAGTACTGCGTCCAGGTGTTGGCCACGAGAGCGCCACCGGAGAAGGAGGTGCTTAGGTAGTTCAATCCGCTGTCGTACCAATCGATCGAGGCGCCGGCCGTTGCCGTTGCCGAGCTCGAGCGAATCCACCCGCTCGCCCGATATTGCGTGCCGGCGTTCACCGGTGCCAGGTTCGCTCCTGAAGGCCGGATGTAGGCCTGCGTGGGAGAGCCGGACACGGTGACCAAGGCCGAGCGCGTGCCCGTCTGCGCCTGCGCCGATGACCAGCTCAGCGTGCCGCCAGTGCCCGACCATCCGGTAATGCCCGACTCAAACGTCCCGTCTAGGGCGGTGAGGTTGCCGGCCGCGCCCATGCTCGTTACCGTCATCCGCTCACCGGCGATAATGATGTCGTACGGCTCAGCCGTGGTGCTCCATACCTCACGTGCGTCCGAGGTCAGGATGGGGACCTGCGTGGCTGAGGCGGTCATCGGCCCGCTCAGGGTGCTTGTCGCGGTGGCCACACGCCGGCTACCGCCGTAGATGCCGGTGAGGTAGGGCCCGTAGGGCGTGGCGTTGAAGTCGATGGTGCGCGTCATGTTGGAGATCGACTCCGTGTAGCCGCGGACGATCTGGGGTGCGTCGTCCGGCCCGCCGCCGTACAGCGGCAGGTTGATCAAGTCGAAACGGCTTCCGAGATCGAGAGCCGTGATCTCGGAAGCCAGTCCTTGCACGGCATCACGGTGCAGCTGAATCTGGACCAGCGCGAAACGCAGCTCGTCCCACGTCCCAAAGAGCACCTCACGTTCGGCCAGGGGGACGAGCTGCGCGTCCGTGGCCGCATTGCGGGGGATCGACACGTCGAAGACGCCGATGCCTTGCGGATCGTCCTCGCGCGCGCTGACGTTGTTCGAACCCGACTCCTTGACGTACCGGCCGAACGACCCACCGGCACGAGTCACGGTGACGTCATTGCGCCAGTCTCGGTTCTCCCGGGGCCGCAGCGTGTCGGAGAGGTGGAAGGCCGTGTAGTCGATCTCTGGACCGGTGCGGTTGCGCATCGAGTAGGAGGAGCGGATGGCCAGGCCGAGCCTGTCTCGCGGCGTGAACAGGATTCCGCCGTCGATGTCCGCGCACTCTTGCAGCAGGTCGATGCCAGAGAGCAACCCTTGTGCGCCCATGGCCGGCGTCTGCTCGATGCCATCGAGCGTGTTCGGGCCGATCCACCAGAACGGAATGTTCAGCTCCGCGGCCAGGCGCAACGCGCGGTCGCGCGCGCTCTCATTGGTGTAGCCGTTGGTGCTCTGAACGAACGGAAGATCGTCGAACCCGAGGTCAGAGCGGGCAAGCGCGACGTGCGCGATTTGAAGATCACCTTTGTCGGTAAACGGCCAGGAGATCCACGAGACGGGACGGCCGGCCGTGCCTGCGAAGGTGCCTTCGGTGCCGTAGTAGACAGGTCCACCCATCGGATACCAGGAGAGGAACCAATCCACGTTGGCGCCATCCTGCCGAAGCAGAATGCGCATGGCGATCCACTGGTTCGGGCTGGCCGAGGCACCGAAGGTCGTGTTCGACGTACCGATCACGGTGCCCGTATTGCCGATGATCTCCATGACGTAGGTGGTCGCGGAGACGTTGATGGTGATCTTGTAGACCGAGCCAGAGCGGTAGTAGAAGGAGAAGATCTCCTTGCTGGCCGCGGGGATGTTCTCGAATCGGAAATAGAACAGAACGTACGCGATGTCCGTGTTGGCACCGCGCGGCTCGGCGATCGCCGAGGCGTAGCCGTCATCGGAGGTGAAGGCGAGCGCGCCGGCCGTGCCCGGCAGTTCCGGCGCCGTGCCGAAGGCGGCGTCCTTCATGTAGCCGGTGCGGCCGATGTAGGCACCGATCGAGGTGGAGCCGAAGCTGTCCTCCATCGGCCAGTAGCCGTCCATGTCGAGCCGCGACAAGTTGCGGTAGATCGGCGAGTGCAGGGGCTTCTGGCCGAACGTGAGCCGCTCCCGGATGGAGGACGCGTTGATGTTCACGATGACGTCCGTGCCGGTGGGGTCCCACTCCGCGGGCATTTCTGGAATCTCGCCGTAGAAGCGGTAGTCCGCGTCGGAGATCTCGGCCGAGGCCTCAAGCGTCCAGGTGTTCGGTGTGCCCAAGCCGTCGGACCATGTCGTGGTGCCGGTGGCCTGGCTCGTGGCGTTCATCCGGGCCACGATCGTGCCGTCGATACCGGTCCGTAGCGCGAAGTCGTAGATCTTGCCGGTGAAGGGCTCGGAATTGATGCCCGATCCGAAAAAGGTGCGGGTGCCACCCCCGTTGGCGGTGCCGACCTCGAGCGGAGCTGATGAAGCGTAGATGCTCGTGGTCAGCGGTCCGGTGACCGTAGCGCCTAGCTGCGTCCAGGGCCCGGTCATGGAGTCGCCGGTATAGAAATACGCCGCGCAGCCGGCGCCGGTGTTGACATCAAGCACAGCGCGCAGATAGAGCCGGCCACGGTCTGGGATGTAGTCGGTGCTTCTGGCGATCGTCCGGGTGGCTGAGGTGCCGTCAGTGGTCCAGATGAACAGCAGCCGGCCGTACTGGTCCGTGGTGAACGACCATGATCGTTGGTTGCCGGTGCTCACGTACTTACTGGCCAGGATGTGGCCGGCGCGCCCGGTCCAGTCATCGGCCTCCGCGTCGACTCGGACGTCGATGTCACCGGTGATGTCGAGTACGGCCTTGTCCGCGGTCCAGGCGCGCGCGCCGTCGTAGTCGTCAGTGCCCAGCGTGCTCGTATCGGTCAGCCGCAGGCTCGCGTCAGTGGTCTGCATGAAGCACCGGTACGGCGTCCAGGGCCCGATCATGCCGTAGTACGGGCTCAACGGATTGCGGTTGGAGAAACGCCCGTCGGTGTTGTCCAGCTGGAAGGCGGCCACGTCGGTACTCAAAGCGGCCTGCTCGCTAGAGTTTCCGCGGGTGATCCGGACCTCACGCGGGACACCCCGGGTTTCCGACGTGACGTCCACCCATGCGCCGTCGATCAGCAGTTCCTGACGGATGGGCTGCAGCTCGGTCATCAGTAGGCCCGCCCGTATGCCGACTGGACGTTGCCGCCGAACCTCGAATTGACGATCTCACGCTGCGGATCGAGCAGCTGCTGAGCCAGCACCCTGCCGTCCAGGAGCAGCTGCACGAGAAGGGGCCCGCCCCCCCTCGTGCTCTGGCCGGCCATCCGCATGGAGTCCGGATTCGACTTCACCGAGCTACCCGCGGGTAGCTGCACGAGCTCCGGCCCGTGCTCACCAACCCACGTCATGCCGTTGCGGATACCGCCAGACGCGGCGCCGCTGATACCGCCTGCGGCGCGCCGGCTGAGGATGGCACCGACGCCAGCGACCGCATTGCCGACCACGCTGAAAACCTGACGGATGCGTACGGTGACATCGACGTCATCGATCCCCTTGAGCTCCCGGTTGACGCCGGCCTTGAATTCGGCGAACTGCTTGCGTGCCCGGCTGAGCTTGGGGCCGATGCCGGGGACCCAACCGAAGGCGATGTCCGCGCCGGCCAGGATGGCGCCGAAGACATCCAGGATGGTGACGATCAAGCCCTTGAACACGGTTCGGGCGAATCCGTACATCTCGGCGAAGTTGGCGATCAGGTGGCCGACGGTCCGGATGATCAACTGGATGATGTTGAGGAAGTCATTCCAGAAAGCATTGGCCGAGTCCCCCTCGGCGCCGATCGCATCGAACATGTCGCCGAGGGCATCGCCGATTCCGGGCAGCTCATCAGCGAGCGTCTCGATCAACGGTGCGCCGTTCTCAGCGAATCGGGTGAGCGCGGGCAGGAAGTTCTGGAGAAAGCCGACCACGCCGGCACCCAGCTTCTCGGCAACCGGACCGAGCACGGCCCCAAGATGATCCACGAGCGGACGCATCTGCTCGAGCACCCGGCCGAGCCCCTCGAGGGTCGTACCGATCGCGGGCTTGAAGAAGTCGCCGAACTTGCTGAACGTGTCCTTGACCCGTGCGCCGAAGGCCTTGACCTCGGCCATGATCTTGGGGTCTTTGAGCGCAGCCGCGATGCCGGCCGCGAGAGCACCACCCGAGACAGCCGTGAGCAGTACGGCCCCGATAGCCGCGCCGAAGGTCGGGAGCAGCACCGCGGCCAGGGCCCCGACGGAGAGCGTCTTCAAGATGATCGAGAGGAAGTCGCCAGAGAAGAAAGTGCTCACGGCCGAGGAGAGAGCGCCGGACACTCGGCCAGCGATGGCCTGCCCGATTCCCGCCATCTTGCCCAGCAGGCTCTGCCGATCCACGTCCACATCGACCTTGGCGTTACCCCCGGCGCCTCCCGAGCCGGCGCCGGAGATGAAGCGGCCGTTGGCGCCGCGGAGGCGCCCGTTAGCGTCGCGGTAACTGCCGTCCCCGCCATCCCCACCGCGGCCCGCCCCATCGCGAAGACGTTCGTTGACGTCGCGGTTGATGCGCTCGGTCACGCGCTCGGAGACGCGCCGGCCGATCGTCTCTCCGATGGTGTCTCCGATGCTGGCGATATTGCCGCCCTGGTTGCCGGCCTCGCGCCGCATGTTCTGGCCGAACGAGCGGGAGAAATTGGTGGTCACATCGGTGCCCATGTCATCGCCGAGATCGCGCGACTCCTGCCGGATGCGATCGAAGACAGCGCGCGTGTCGTTGCGCGCCTTGACGATGATCACGACCTCATTGGGCATCGACTTCCCCCTTCCCTTCGTCCGGCTTGCCGTGGCTGACGATCGCCAGCAATCGCAGATTGACCGCGTCCATGGCCAAGATCTCCTCCGGCAGCTTGTGCCACCGGTCGGCTAGGCCGATGATCAGCTCCGCCTGAGCGAGCTCATCCGGCTTCTCTACGCGACTGCCATCGGGATGGACGCCTCCGGGAACTGCTCGCCAGAGGTCGATTCTTTTCCCAAGTCGGTGTCCCGCTTGATGCTGATCATGACGTCGAACCAGGTCAGCACGATCTCGAGCGCCACATCCGGATCAAGGGAGAGCAGGCCGTCCATGTCCTGCTCAATCGGCGTGCCGTCTTCGTCCTCGAGATCCCAGGAGTCGAGACGGTCGGTGAACAGTTCGAACAGAGCGCGGACGTCGTCCAGCTTGAACTTGCCGTCGCGCGCCTGCTCCGCCTGGCCGGCAACCTCGAAGAGCTTGCCGAGGCTAACGGAGCGGACGCGTACAGTAGCGCCGTCCAGATCCTCGTGCCCTTCGAACTGGAGCGCGAAGACCTTCCGCTTGATCTTGTGACCCACGGACTACGACCAAGCCGGGACGGTGCCGTCGGCCAGGGAGCCGGGCGCCGTCCAGGTGAGGGAGCCATCCGTGCCCCGGGTGAGCTGGTAATCGGTGTAGAGCACCTCCGGCGCGAGCGTCTGGCCAGAGATCACGATGGTGGTCGTGCGCGCCACGCTCGAGCTCGGCACGGTCTTGAATGTGGCGTGGCTCTTGCCGGCCGCGTCGTTGAACACGCCGTTCAACGTGGTCGAGAAGTCGGCCAGCAGGAGGAGCCGCTCGATCGCGCTCTTGTCGATACCGGTCACATCCTGGACCGCGCGCGGCGTGGAGAAGTTGAAGTTGGTGACGTCGTTCTTGATGTCGTTCGGGGTGCCTGCGGAATCGTCCACGCTCAGCGTGGTCCAGCCCAGTCCTGACTCTTTGGCCATGTCAGCCCTTCTCCTGTCGTTCTTTGATCATGTCCAGGTGCTCGCCGAGGTCTTCGGCCCAATCCTCCGGACGCCGGTGGACGAGCCGCTCGCCGGACGGGTTCCCGCGGTGGTCGCCCCCGCGGACCACGTACAACGGCGGCCGGCCGTGCGGGAGCCGGTGCTCGCTGGCCCGAAAACAGGGCTGGCCTGGCGCGAACATGAACTCTCGTTCAGCTCGTGCCAGGTTGCCGTGACCAGTCGTCTCATGGAAGCGCCGGCCGTGAACCTTGCTCGCGATGTACTCGGCCTGCGGCGAGCCGGCAGGCACTCGCGTGACCCACCCTTTGAGGAAAGCTTCGCACCCGACCTCTTCGCAGGTGGCGCGGCGCCAGTGCGTAGCCAAGGGCTGGCGGATGGCGTACGTCTTGTAGGCCTGGACCGGGCCCAGCGGTTGCATCCGGAACGGGTTCGGCATGGTCATCAGTAACGGCACCTTCCCCAGCAGTTCAGGCAACACCGACGCATCGCCGAGCCCGACGACGGGGGCGGATCGGGTGCCTTGCTCGGTCGCGGAGGCGACTTTGGCACCTTCGAGGCCTGCTCCTGTCCACGCTTTTCGGTCATCAGTAGCTCATCGCCGTCAGGTGCCGGGTGAAGGCCACCACGAACTGAGCGTTGGTGAACGTGCCGGAGGTGATTGCCCGGACGTACCGGCGAACGGTGCCGGCCACGGTGAGCCGCTGTGCCCCGCGCGCGGTAGCCGCGGTGAACGCACCACCGGTGATGTTGGCCCAGCTCGAGTTGTCCGCCGAGTCCTGCAGGGTCACCGTCACCGAGGTCCCGGTGACCGCGAGCACGTGAAGGTAGGCGCTCCCGCCGAACGTGGTCGCGGCACCGCCGTCCAGGCTCGCGCCGTTCGTGGCCGCGGTGTCTGTGCGCACGCCGGCCGTGAGCTGCTCGCCCCATTCCAGCGGGATACCGCCCGTCGACTGCGCTGACGTGTTCATCGTCAAGGAGCCATCCTGGCCGCGCGAGGGGTCGTAGCCGACCTGTACGGCCAGGATGGAGGCGGCACCCTTCCCGATGCCGGAGCCGCGTAGATAGGTGACGTAGCGGTCCGTGGTGGGCAGTGCGGAGAGCACCGGGTGCGCCTGGCCGGCCGCGTCGTTGAAGAACGAAGTGAACTCGATGGCGCCGGTGAGCAGACCACCCTTGCGTTCGAAGGCTTCCTTGTCGATACCGGTCATGTCCAGCGCGGCAGGGCCCCCGCCGATCCGGCTCAGGGAGCCGATGTCACCGGACAGGAGATAGCCGTCGATCAGGAGCTGATCGCCCAATCCGCTCTGCTTGCTCATGGCTGTTGCTCCCACGCGTCATTGAGGATCAAGGGCAGGGTGATGGTCATGACGCGGAACATCGCGCCCTTGTCACCGCTACCGATCTGGATGTAGCCGGCCTCGGCACGCAGACTCTCCGTCCCCTGGCCGAGCAGATCAACCGCGGCCACCAAGCCGTCAAGGGTGAAGTCCGCGGAATAGCGCCGCATCAGCTCATCGGTCGCCTCCATGATCCGAGGGTCGATCATGTCCTGCGGCTCGGCGATCATGTTGGTGTAGATGCGCACGTTGAGGATGAGATAAGCGGACGTCGCAGCCAGGCCGGACTGCGCGGCGTACGGCGCGATGCTTTGCACCCACACCGCGGCGAACAATCCCTCGATCGGTGCCGACTTGGGCTCGTACTGGTTCACACGTTCGAAGTAGCCGGTAGCCATGGCGTGGCTCACGGCCATCTCGATGACGTCCAGAGAGTTGATCATCCGTTCAGCACCCGCACGATATCGGTCATCACGGGATCGATGATGTGCCTGGTGAGTCGCGCGTTGTTCATGATCGCGGTCGTCTGCCGGAAGTGCCGGTAGCCCTTGAAACGGGTGGTCCGGTTCCGGCTTCCGATGCCTTCCAGCCAGGCGCCGTAAACCACGCCCTGATCAGTGACCACGTGGTAATCGGCGCGCGGCTTGTCAATGACGCGCGTCCAGTAGTACGGGCGTGGACGACGGAAGTAGCCGTGCATGAAGAGCTGGAGTCGCCAGTGCGCCGCGGCGGCCACCCGGCGCTCGATCTCCTTCACGCCGGCATCCATGATGCGGTCCGCGCTGGCCGAGAAGAACGGCCCCGAGACGGTGGCCATCAGACCGCCCGTCCGCGCGCCTTGCGACCGTAGGCGCTGTAGACGGCGTCCAGGATCGTCTTCACTCCGCGGCCGGCCGCCTCGCGCTGGTTGTCCCCGGAGCCGACGGTGCGGCCATAGCCGCTCGAGCCTTGCTCGAGTGCCGTGACGGTGAGCGCGAGTGTTGCTTCCTGGACGAGTGAAGGTGCCTGCAAGAGGGTGATCGTCGCATCTGAGGCGTGCGCGGCCACGCTCGTGCCGAGGATGCCTCGCCGGACCGTGGCCAGCCGGGGCGCGGCGATGAAGTCGCCTGTGGTGTGCTCGGCCAGCGTGGAGGCGCTGTAGCCGCGCGCAACGATCAGATTGTCGCCGCTGATCTGCTCGATCAGCATGCGCTCGGCGCCGATCAGGATGACCTCGCCGATGCCGAAGACGCCGGGATTGGTGACCGGAACCAGGCTCTGACCCTTGCTCGCCGCGAGGTCCGCGGCGAGGGTGGCTCCGGCGAGCGTCAGCTCCTTCTCGGTGACCAGCATGCGCTCAGAGCCGATCAGGATCAGCGAGCCGACTCCGATGTCGGAGTCAGCATCGAGCGCGAGCGTGGTGTCATCGGTGGCCACTTCACCGTTGGTGAAGGAGTCAACCTTCGTGGCCACCGGATGATGGTAGGTGCCAGTGATGGCGATCGAGCGCTGCCAGGTGTCGCCGGCCTCCCAGCCCACCGAGCCGGACCATCGGATGTCCAGCCACCGGTAGGGCGGACCGCTGGCCGGCTGAGCAATGTAGTCGTCACCGGTCATGGCCGTGCCGCCGGAGTCGATGGCGGTGATCTCGCTCAGCTCGTTCTCATGCAACCAGAGCGTGTCCGTTTCGGGGACATCGAAGGTGCGCGTACCGGTCCAGGGGTAGAAGCGCCGGTGACACAGCGACTCGACTTCGCGCGAAGACTGGAGAATCTTGGCGTCGATCCGCTTGTTCAGGCGGACGGAATCGGCATAGCCCAGCTCACGCTGCACTACCTCCCGCGTGATGTACGGGATCTCGGGATCGGTCATGATCGCGGCTGCTTTCTGCGCGGACCGGACTATGCGGTTGACTAGCGATGATCCTAGACGACGTGTCCACCGAACAGACAGTGCCGGCCGCGCGAAGTGATCTCCAACGGCCAGCCGTGCTCGGGACAGTCGAGCGGATTGACCAACCGCTCCTGATTGCGGGCGTGGTCCGCGCGCGCCTCACGCACGATGCCACGCAGTGATTCCCAAGAACCCCGCGCGACCGGATTAGCCACGCTGATCGAGCCCAGCGTGACGGGTACGGCGACGCCTTCGGGTGCTATCGCGAAGCCCGGCTCGATCGTCTGGCTAAGTCCGATCGAACCGAGAGTGGCGGGCACGGCCAGACCAGACGGCGTCACGCTCAATGCCTGGCTCAACGCTGGCGTGCCGAGCGCTGCGGGTACCGAGATGCCTGCCGGCGTCACACTCAGCGCCTGGCTGAGTGTGGGCGTGCCGAGCGTCGCGGGTACGGCGATCCCGGAGGGGACGATGCCGCCCTGGCTGACGGCCAGGGAGCCGAGCGCAACAGGGACCGAGATGCCCGAAGGAGCGACGCTCAGCGCCTGGCTCAGCGCCGGTGTGCCAAGTGCCACGGGCACGGCGATGCCGGACGGCGCGACCTCCTGCGGCTCCTCGCCTTCGGGCTCGAAGAGAAATTCCACGAAGTAGAGCGCGCTGGCTCCGACCTGCCGCGGGTAGGAGAGCGCGGCATCGATCGTGAAGGTGCCTTGCCGCAGCTGGCCGAGGCCTACCGGGTCGGTATCGTCCGCTGGCGCCGTGATCGGACCGTTGGTGAGACCGGACGCGCCCGGCCCGCCGCTAGTGAAGAACCCGTTGGTGAGCGCGTAATCGGTCGGATGGTGAACGCCGGCTCGGTACATCGCCGTGCTAGGCGTGATCGGGACCGGGTCTTCGAGGGGAACCTCATTCCAGCCGACGGCCGGCGTTCCCACAAAAATGATTGGGTCGAAGATCGGGGTGCCAGCGCCACCAGCGCCGAAGTCGCTAGCCGTCACGCGCCAGCCGGCCACGGTGTAGGTACCGCTCCCACCGTCAGACCAGAATCGAACACCGGTGATCGAGCCGGCCTCGGTGAAGATCTCGGTGGTGCCCGTGGTAATGCCGGGCCCACCGTCGGTACCTACCCCCGCGGGCGTCTGCGACGTAAGGAGGGTTACCACCGGCTACGAGCCGAGCTTGAGGATCTTGTTCGTGCCGTCATCGAAGGTGATGGCAACATCACCCGTACCCGGCTGGATCGGCAGGCCGGTGCCAGTGTCGTAGTAGGCGATCAGGCGCTGAGCGCTCTGTGCCACGTCCGCGCCACCGGTGACCGCGCTGGCCTGAAAGAGCAGGAGCGCATGGTTGACCGCGCTGGCCGCCGCAGTGATCGTGGTGTTCCCGGCATCGAAGACGCCGTTGGTCACAGTGACCGAGCCGAGCGCGGCACTCGTGCCGTTCAAGGTGCCGGTGGAGACGACGTCCGACATGAATTCGTCGGTGGAGTCGTAGGTGTACCCGCGGACCAACGCCGCCTTGATCACGGCGGTATCGAGGTCGATCGCGCCCTTGAGCAGGCCTTCGAGCGCCTTGGGGAAAACGGCGTTGGTCACGGGGAGATCCTTACTTGCCGGTCTTGGGAGTGGTGCTCTTACTCGGGGTGGCGCTCTTGAAGGCGCGAACGTTGGACTTGTCCCGGCCCGTGTCGTTGCCGGAATCGGCTGCGGTCTCGGTGGACTGCTTGACGTCCTCGGACTTCTGCTCGTCCTCGGTCTGCCGGCGCGTGGTCGCAGCGTTGTCCTCGCCGCGCTCGTCCTGCGTCTGCTTGCCATCCGTCTCGGTGGTCGGGCGAGTGTCCTCGAAGCGAGGAGCGTCCGAGTCCGGGTCAGCCTCGTTCACGACGTCGCCGTTGTGCGCGATGATCGAGCCGTCCGGGTAGCTGGCACCGTAGTTGCTGCTCCTGGGCATATTTGCTCCTTGAGAGATGAGGGGCCTAGGGGCGTTCATTTACCCTAGGCCCCTCACGCCTAGACGGTCTGCGACCGGAGGTTCTGCGGCGCGCGCTGGATGGTGAGGTCGTGCAGGACGGCCACCGCGGTACCGGTGGTGCCCGCCACGGTGCACTTCACGTACGGCTTGCCGTCGGGGCACTTCATGGCCGAGACGTGCACGGCCACCAGGTCCTCGGTGGTGGCCGACTTCGTGAAGGTCTCCGAGGCCGGAGACACCGCGGTCCGGTGCCAGACGCCAGAGGCGACGTCCGCGGCGCGACCGTAGTAGTGGTCGATCACGTCGGGAGTCACGGCGCCAGTGCCGGCGTTATCGGAGGCGAACGTGATCGTCACCGCGCTGGCAGCGTCCACGTCGGTCACCAGGAAGGTGACGCCAGTGGCCTCCTTGAGGGAGACGTAGACATCGTCCGCGGGGGCAACGGCGTTGAACAGACGGCCGAGTGCTTCGGAGTACATGGTTCCTTCTCTCCCCGGTCCGGGGTTTCAATGCCGGTCCGGTACGCGCCTACTCCCGGAGTGGGTGCGGGCTAGAGGTGAGTCCCGGAGCAAGCGGGGGGCCGTTGCTCCGGGACGTGATCAGCCTACGCTCAGGCGCGCGTGGCCAGCTGGATGAACGGGCTCAGGGTCGGCCCGTTGTTGGCCGGCGTGATGGCGTTGAGGATCGCGGGCCGGCCGTCGTTGCGCTGGATGGCGCGCAGCGTGGTCTGATCCGAGGTGAACTTGACGTGCGCGGACGTCTCGATCGACAGTTCCTCGCGGTCACCGATGTAGTAGAAGCCGAAGTCCACGAGGCTGATGTCGCCCTGCGTGCCGAGCACGCCCGGGGCCTTCTCGCTCATGATGACCGGCAGGCCTAGCAGAGTGAGCTGCGGCCGGCCGTGAGCGTCGGGGAGCCAGACCACCGAGCCGCCGACGTTCTCGGTACCGGCCACGTTCTTGACCTCGGTGGTCATCATGGCGAGCTGCACGAAGGCGTCCGGGGTGACGATCCAGACCGCGCGCGGCAGCGACTGCGGCAGCAGGCGAGAGTACATCTTCAGGATGTTGACCCACTTAAGGGTCGCCGCGGCCTGGCCGGACTCCTTGGCGATGGTCAACATCGCCTGGTTCTGGGTGCTGATGGCGCCCAGGGGCTCGCCAGCGCCGGAGCCCACGAGGTAGTCGCGGTCCTCGTACCATGCGAACGCAGGGGGCAGGGCCTGACGCAGCCAGGCGAGCAGAGCGCCGCCGGTGTCCTTGATCGTCTCGTTCGTGATGTACGCCAGCGCGGTCTGCTTGGTGACGTCCAGCTTGATCCGGGCGAACTTCGCCTGGCTCTCGACGAACTCTTCGCCTTCCTCGGTGCGGTAGACCACAAGGCCACCGAAGACCGAGGAGACGTTGGACGTAGCGTCCACCGTGGGGAAGCTGAGGGTGTTGGTCCCCATGGGAATGACCACAGCGCGCGGCCGGACGATGGCCGTCTCGAGCGAGAGCGAGACGATCTCGGTCCGGAACTCTTCCGGCACAAGGAAACCGCCGTCGCTCGGCACCTTCTCCTGATAGGCGTTCAGGATCTGGAGCTTCTCGTCCAAGACCTTGCTATTGGCCAGGCGAGCGTTGCCTTCGAGGCGCCGGTGCCAGATGGTTTGGACGAATTCGCCCATGTCTTCGAACTTGCCGTTCAGGCCGGCGCCCTTGGCCTGCCGGTTGCCCTTCGGCCGGACCGCGGACAGGTCGAGACGCGCATTGGCGATCTCGGCCTTGCCGGCGCCGGCATTCTGGAGCATCTCGGTCAAGGAGGCCTGCATCTCCTCCTTGACCATCTTCTGCAGCTCCGCGGTGTCCGCGGTCTGCGCGGCGACGTAAGACTTCATCGCCTTCTGGAACGGCGACGTACCATCGTCGTCCTTCTTCATCGCGGTAGCGAGAGCCTGCGGAGTGTCGAAGGACTGAACGTACTCCTCCCACTCCGCAGAATTCTTCGGCAGTGCCGGAGCGGTCATGCTCGGATTCCCTTCAGATCTTCGATCAGTTTGGTGTGGTCGTATTCGGGCTCCGGCGTTTCGGCCGTGGGCTCCCGGAAATGCGCGTTGACGAACTGCTTGGCGCGGTCGTTGAGGACATGATCCCATCCGGTCAGCCGCGCGGCGAGGAGCTCGTCTTCGTCTTCGTCGTCTTCCTCGCCCTTGGTGAGCTGCACGAGGTCATGCACGAGGCCGGCGTCCAACGCTTCCTGGCCGGTGAACCAGACGCCGTCCTCGCCGTTCTCGGTCATCTTGGCGCGCCAATACGCGGTGTCTTCGCCGGCCGATTCGGCGTACATGTCAGCGATGTTGTCCGAGACCTTGTCGAGCAGTTCGGCGGCGTCACGGTGGGTGTTGCCGTTGCCGTAGGTCATGGTCATCGCGTCGTGGATCATGACGAAGGCGTTGCGCGCGGAGTAGATGCGGTCGCCGGCAAGCATGATGAAGCTGGCCGCGGAAGCAGCGAGACCGTCCACGTACATGGTGACCGTGCCGGGGTGGCGCGCCAGCAACGTGTGGATCGCAATGCCTTGGAAGACATCACCGCCACCAGAGTTGATGCGGACGTTGACCGGACCCGGACCAGCTTCCTTGAGCGCGGCGGATACGTCGTTGGCGGTAACGCCGTCCATGAACCATGAGGCGCCGATCGCACCGTAGATCATGATCTCGGCCGGCGCGCTGGCCGAGATGCGCTTGTGCACGGCGAGTCCGGAGACTTCGGCCAGCGGGCGCGCCGGCACGGGCGCGCGCATGGCGAATTCGGTAGCGGGCTGGAGCGCGCTCAGGATTGAGCGACGGCGCTTGTTCACTCGCTGGACCTCCGACGGATCACCGTGCAGCGGCACCGGTTGCCGAACTTCGCACCGATGCATTTGATGTAGCCCCGGCCACCGGGGTAGTCCGAGTAGGCCGATGATCGATTACGGTACAGCTTGCCTTTGTTCTTCTGGCAGGGCTCGCAGATGTTGCCGTCCGATCGGGCCTTGACCTTCCACCGCATGGCCATCTCGATGACCTTCATGAGATCACCCGGCCACCACGCAAGATGTTGCGCACGGTCCGCGGGCCCAGCGGGAGTGGTACGTACTCCGCGTGCTCCTCGGACGGCTTGTGCCGCCCGCCGCAGCGCGGGCAGTTGATCACAACTTCGATCGCCTCCGGCTCGCCCGGCGAGGGCTCACTCGTCTCCGGCTCCGTCATCGGGCACACTCCCTCCCGGTGGGACGATGATCTTCGGTTCGGGCTTGGGCGCCATCTTCATGCGCGGGATGCCGATGAAGTCGGCCGCTTCATCAGGGTCGGCGCCGGCATCTACGAGCGTTTTCCAGGCCGTTGTTTTCGTGGCCATGGTGGCGTTTTCGGACTCCTGATCCGGCGGCACCGGGTTCTCGTAGTCGAATTCGAGCTCGCGCGCGCCGGGGCCGAACAGGGGGAGAAAGTCATGGTTGGCCGCCGCCTTGAGCCGATCGAGGCGGGGCACGGTGAGCGTCTCGGCCATGAGGGCGAGGCTGGCCGTGGCGGTCGCGCGATTGACATCGTCCACGTCACCGAGGCCGAACTTAGGGAAGCCGTACGCGTCCAGGATGGCCTGCTTCGTGAAGCCGCGCGACTCCACGAACTGCATGTCCTTCTGCGTGTACGCGAGCGGGACGAACTTCGAGCCACCCTCGATGATGGCCACCCGGCCGGCGTTCGCGATGCCCTTATGCTGCTGCTCCCAGCGAGCCACCATCTCCTCGAATTCATCATCGTTGAGGTTGTTCGGGACCTCCACGATGCCGCCAGGAGTGGCTGAATTACGGAAGAAATTGGACGCCCAAGTGGCCTGCATCTGCTCGGCGTTCAGATCCGGGCTCAGCGCGCCGAGCGCGCTCTCTCCGCGGTAGACGTCCAACGGCGCCGGGGTGCGGACCATGATGACCTGCTCACGGCGAAGGGGGACTTTCTCGCCGTCGGGGGCCGTGTAGATGTAGCCAGCGATGAAGTCGGTGTTGGATTCGACGGGGCTCATCCGGTCCGGGCGTACGGGCCACATCTCGACCGGAGTGCCACCGGTGAGCCGGGAGGTGCTGATGACCCACCAGGCTTCCCCGGCGAGGTCCAGGTGTTGCTGGCTGACCTCGGCGAATTCCTGCCAGGGCATGAAGGGGTTCGGCCGGCGCCAGACCAGCAGAGCGGCGTGCCGGGTGACTTCGGTCCGGTCCTCCTTGAGGCCGGAGGGCGCCTTGCGCCAGAGCTTCCATTCGACGCGGGAGGTCATGGAGGCGAGCTTGCTGACCACGCCGTAGAGGGTGCCGTTATCGGAGTACATGCTGAGCTGCTCGGCTCGGCCGCGCGCGCCGGAGGCCGTACCGATACCGACGCTCATGAGGCCGGAGCGCCAGCGAGAGATGTAGGGCACGGGCGGAGCGCTCTGGTTGGCGATGCCGCCGAGCAGGCTCCGAAGACTCACCTACGTCTCGCTTCCAGGAAGAACAGGGCGAGTCCGGCCGTGGCCCATCCCGCGATGGGGCTCAGCATAGCTGCACTGATCACGAAAGCGGAGCATCCGGCCAGCACGAGCGTGTGACGCAAGGCAAAAGTTGTGATGACAACCATGAGTGCGCGGAGCGGGGCAAGGTTGATCTTGCGGAGTCGGCGCATGACCAGGGTGAGCGGCCGGCGCCGGACCTTGGGCGCGCGCATGCTCTCGTCGCGGCGTGCGAGCAGCTCGCCGAGGGTAACCGTGGTCATGGGTACAGCATAAGCGGAGGTGGAAGTCATGGTCAGCGCGCGAGGCGGCAAGCACGGGTATGTCGTTCGATCGAGGCAGAACGTCTACAAGGCGCTCCGGCGCCAGGGCAAGAGCAAGAGCACCGCGGCCAGGATCGCGAACGCCGGGCGAACCAAGGTCGGCCGGGTGGCGATGGCGCGCAAGGCTGCAAGGTCGCGCTGAACATGGAGCAGCACCTAGACCACGAGTCGCGCTAGCTCACCCCGGGGTGTCCGCGTACGAAGCTCGGCCTAGGTGCTGCCGGACTGAGGATAGACGAAAGCCCCCGTCTGTGCTGGACGGGGGCTTTCCCGATCACTCAATCTCAAAGTCGGTGTGGTCCAGGTTGTAGGCCTGGCTGAGACGCTGGATGGTGATCTCCACCTGGCCTCGCTTGACCCATCGGACCCGCTTGCGGTCGTTGCCCTGGCCGTCGAAGTTCCGCTGAATTATCGTGATCTTGACCATCTCGATCTCCTTCTCTCTGCTGTTGTGTGTCTAGCATAGCACAGAGATGGGGGACCGCAAGTCAACCCCGCATGAAGCGCACGCGCGCCTTGGGCTGCGCGTCCAGCTCCATCATCATGTAGCGGTAGCAGTCCATGCCGTCGTCATCGATCTTCGTCGGCTCGTCCTTGCCCTTGCTGTTCCAGACGTAGCCGGGGAATTCGGCAAGGGTGGAGGTCGGTTTCTTGGCATCCTCGCGCTCGATATCGCGCACGATGCCGGCATCGCGCATGAAGGCCACCCGCGGCCGGCCGCGACCATCGAGCCGGAGCCGGCCGGCTGCGACCTGGATGCCGTCCTTCACGTTCTTGTTCGCCGGCCGGGTGCGCTGGCCGATGTGCCGCTCGAGCGTGGCCCGGTCCTCGGCATCATGATCGCAGAGGATGCGCTCGGGGCGTTTGGCGCGCCAGCCGGTGACGGGCGGTCCATCGAAAGACCGCGGGCGCCCGGTATCGGTGTTGATCGGACCCCATCCGCAATGCGCGCGGATGGTGCGCGCGTGATCCTCCACGAGATTGCCTGTCTTGTGGATCTCATGCACGAGCACAGCGCGGCCATCCGGATCGATGGCCCAGTCCTGCCAAACGAACGGGTGGACGTAACCGAAGTCCACGGTCCAGATGCGACGCCAGTCCTCGGGGACCTCGAACCGGTCGATGACGTGCAGCGCAGGGTTGAATTCCTCGTAGATGACGCCCTCGGCCGCAGCCCAGATCCCTTTGCGCAAGCGCAGGTAGCGGACGCCGGTGAGCGCATCGAGCAGTGCCATGTAATCGCGGCCGGCGTCGGTCATCGAGCCGTCCTCGTTGAAGTACCGAGGATTGTCCTCGTGGCGCGAGTGCAGCATGAGCGTCTTGCCGGACTCGCAGCGCAGCTTGAGCGGATGCGTGGGCTCCTGCGGATTGCAGTCCATGATCAGCTGTTGGAAGGAGAGTACGCCGTTACGCAGGCGTGTCGTTGCCATCTCGAGCTCGTCCACCTCGAGCTCGGTGGCCTCCTGCACAAAGATCACGTCGTACTCGGTGGACATGATCTTCATCGGGTTGTCCATGCCACCGATAGCGATGGTGCTGCCGTTGGAGTAGCGATACTGCGCCGGCTCCCGCCGCGAGCCACCGAAGAACGTCACCGTGCCGTCCAGGAGCGCCTGGACGGCGACGTCCGACTCGTACGTCTTGATGGCCGAGGTGGTCAGCGAGACGGCTGTCTTGCGCATGATCAGGCAGCGCACCTTGGGCGTGAGCAGGCAGATCAGGTGCAGCTTCTCGAGCGCGGCACGACTCTTTCCAGTGCCGGCAGGCCCGGCGAGCAGCACTTCCGGCCCGCGGTACCGCATAGCTTCTGCTGCGGCACCGCGGGGTCGGAAGTGATGGACAAGAGCTGTGGTCACACTGCGATCATGCAGCAAGCAGTCGAAGCGCCGAAGTGACCAAGCAGGAGGGAATGGGCTCACCCTCGGTCCGCATGCCGTTGAAGAACTCACGCATCGCTTCCGCGAGATCTCGGTTTGAGGCACGGGCGATGGCCACGCGGAGCGAATCGCGCTGGGAGCGACTTGATTCACGGCCTGAGAAGAAGGAGGAGCATGCGCGACGCTCGGAGGCGGTGAAGTTCTGGACGATCAGATCCCCTGCATCCATTTTCATATCCGCCCCTTGTGTCGATTGGTGCTCCGGAGCGGCAGAGCGCTAGGGGGGCGTTGCCGGTGGGGCATCCCATCCTCGGCTGATTGACTGGCTCGCCAGTTTCGAGCTGAGAGGTCTCGGTGTCACCCTCGGGCCGTAGCCCGTTGCCGTTCCCTAGCCTGTCCCCCTCACCGTGTGACTCAACCACGTATTTCGGGAGATTTGACTCTGCCGCTCTGGAATTTTCAACTTCCTGCCTTACATCTCTACTATAGCACACAGATAGCTCAGCGCAAGTCCTCCGGCGAAACACCTTCGATGAACAAGAGCAGTGGTCACTGGCCGAGAATGTCCCATGCCACGCGCGACTGCATGGCCATCGCCCCATTGCCCGCCATCCGTAGCGCGTCGTTGCGCGCGAACTCGTCTGTGAGGAAGCCGGCGCGGTGGCCCATCATCCATTCAGACAGGGCGGCATTCAGTCGGCGGCCACCTTTCGGAGCTGGCTCGGTCGGCTCGGGCGGCGGCGTGCCGAAGACCTCGGTCCAGAGCATGACGGCCGCCGCGTATTTGCCCCAGTGCTCGGCCTGGACAGCGGAGCCCATGGTGAGATCACCGCGCCGACCGCGCTGATTCGGTCCACCGTTGGTGCCATCCGTAGCGCGCGGAGTAGGCAGGAGCGTTTCCGCCATGACCGCCTGGCCGAGCTGAGGCCGCCACCCCTCGGATGAGCGTCGTCCCCCGGTGCCGATGTCTGTAGCGCGCGGAGTGGGCAAGAGGTCCATGCGGGCCATGGACTCGAGCGAGTGCCGGACCGGACCGACGCGACCGGCGGCGCCGCCCTGATTGCTGCCGTACGAGCTCGCGGTGGGTGTGGGCAGGAGAATCCGCCCACCCGTGCGCGGCGCGCCACACTTCGTGATCACGCGCTCAGCTTCCGGCGCGCCCTGGCCGACGTGCCAGGCGCGCAGAAACCATCGGTGCCGATGGTGGCAGCCACCGACCGCGCACGCGCCGAGCACCATCCATCGGCAGGCGTAGCCGGCGGCGCGCAGGTCGGACAGGCGCATGGCGAGCACGCTGCCCTTCTGGCCGCGCCAGTCATCGGCGCCCTTGACCAGTGCCACACTGGTGACGTTCTGGACGTTCTCCAGGAAGAGCTGCCGCGGCTTCACCTGGTCAATGACGTCCATGACATGCGGCCAGAGGAACCGCTCGTCCTCGCTGGCGCGCTTACGCCCGGCAACGCTCATGGACTGGCAAGGGTCGCCGGAGGTGAGCAGGTCGACATGCGTACCGGGGAAGCCCTCGGCGGTGATATCCCCGAGGTTGGGCACGTCCGGGTGCTCGCGCTTGAGCAGCCGGGAGCAGGAGTCATCCGTCTCGGCCAGCCAGGAAAGCTCGCCGGGGAGCTGCTCATCGAGGCCTCCGACGCCGGTACATAGGGAGGCTTTGGTGCGGATCTCTGAGTCCGCCATGGTTATCATGTTCCTAGCATAGCAGAAGGATAGCTCAGCGCAAGTCGTCCGGCGAGACCCCTTCGATGCGGTACGTGGTGGTCGTGTTCATGTCCCCGCTGACCTGCGTGCGCGCCACGAGCTGACCCATCTCCTCGGCCGCCTGCTTCAGCACGCCGGCCGCCGCGCGCACGTCCACCTCCTGGACAACGACTTCCTCTGCCAAGCCGTCCTCGTTCGTGACGTACTCGCGGACGATCTTGCCGTTCGGTGCGACCTTCGGCGTCGGTGTGCGCGCCACCTCGAAGAGCTCTTCGAGCGCACGGAGCCGATTCGCCTTCTGCGCAATGAGGATGCCTGCGAACTCGTTCTCCGCTTCATCGCGCAACGCCTGGATCGCCTCGGCCTCACGATGCTTGAACTGCGTGATCGCACCCTCAGTCACGCCGTAGCGCTCGGCCAGGGCTGCCTGCGTGACGTCCTCGAGCGCCAGCGCGCGGATGAGACCGTTGCGCTTAAGGCCACCGAGCTTGCCGCGGTCGCGCCGCGTAGCGCCGCTCACAGACAGCTCCCACATGCCGTGCCGCAGGCCGCGCAGTCTCGATGCCATCCCGGGCCATGCGCACTGTGCCCGGATTTAGAAAGCTCTTTATGCATAGCCTGTGCAGAAACCTGTGGATAACTCGTCACATGGCCACGGCACGACTCGAACGGCCAGCGGCACGGGACGGGGTGCTCGAGGGCATCCGGGCCGAACTGCCAGGTAGGGCGCTCAAGACTCCTGAGCAGCTCAGTCACGATGACTCACCACAATTCCCCATTCTTCCTCAGCCAGGCGAGCGGCCTCAGCATGGTCGGCCGCGGTGAGCTCTCGATCAACGACACCATGCGCCGGCCAAGAGAGCTCGACCTTGAGGACATCCGAGAAGCCCTCCACGTCCACCAAGATCTGGATCTTCCTCAGCAGCTCGTACGGGTCCAGATCCATCTAGATCAACACTCCCTTGAAGGCTTCCAGCGTGTCATGCCGGGTGAAGAACTGCTCCGGGCTCCACGTCCAGAACGAGCTCCACGTGTCATTCCAGCGCGTAGCCACGGCGCGCCGGCTCCCGCGATACATGCGCAGGGCCCAGATCGTCTTGGGCGCCTTGCCGGGCGTGCCGTAGGTCGAATGCGGGACGAGGCCACGCGACATCCGCGGCTGATCCACGGTCCACCCGAACCCGCGCGCCACCTCGGCCAGCGAAGCGACCGGCTCGGGCACGGGCATATCGGCCGGCTCCCGAGAGGTCAGCAGCGGCGCCGGGTAGTGAGTCCGCGGCGCCGGCTCCGGCGCGCGCCAAGTCAGCGAACCGAGGTGCTGGATATCCAGGGTCACGGGTGATACACCATGCCCTGAATACGATCATCCGTCTGGCCGGCGCCCACTGCGGCGAAGACGGTCTGTGCTGGCGCGCGCTCCAGGTAGTCCGCGGCGCGCCGGAGGGCGGCATAATCCAGCCAGCCGATGATGCGGTTGCAAGTGTTGGGACCGCCGGAGCAGAGCAGGCCGCGTACGGCCTCGATGCGGTTGCCGAGCGCGTGATTGTGGTCGACCCCAAGGCGCCGGTTACCGCCTCCCTTGGGATCGTCCGGATGCTTGCCGCGGGCGGTCTGGCAGATGTAGCACCGGCCGAGCTGGGCGAGGTAGAGAGCCCGGTACTGCTTCGGGCTCACTCCGTACGACGTGAAGATGTGCCGGTAGAAGGTCCGCCACTCGCGCTCGATCGCAGCGATCATGCCGGCCGGTGCGATCCATTCCTTGACCGGATCGCTCACGAGCCGGCCTTGATCCGGTAGAAGGTCCGCGGGATGTGGGCATCGTAGGTGGACGGGATCTTCTCGCCCTTGGCGTTGGTGGCCATCCGGTTGACCTTCACCGTGGCGCGACGGCGCTCCTTCTCGAGGATGCCTTCCGCGGCCATCCGGTGCATGTGCGTCTGGAGGCTGATCGCCTTGATGCCGTACTTGCGGGCCACGCTGTTGGCCAGCTCCACCGAATCGGTGAACCGGGTACGGCTGAGCTGATCCCAGATCTCCTGCCAGGCACGCGCGACGGCACCACCCTTGTTGCCCTTGTTGCCGATCAACGGCAGGGGTGCGATGCCGTTCGGGCGTTCCGTGATACTCATGTGTCTAGTATGCCTCAGAGTGATGTTGCAACGCAAGACAGGGGGAGCTCCGTACAGTCCCGGCAATCCACCTGAGCGACATCCTCACGCGTCAGGAGCCTCCACCGCAGGACATCCTTGTCCTCGGCGCCGCAGGCCGGCAGAGAGCGATCTGTGGCGCTCATGGCGTGCACGGGCGCGGCGGCCAGCTGGGTGCGGAAGGTGTAGGGCCCGGTGCGCACCATGATCGGGCGCACGATGCCGAGCCGGAGCGCCTCCATCGCCACCCGGGAGACCCGGGGCGTCATCCGCGGCATGCCGGGAGCCTCGTAGGTGCGCCACGAGAGGCTCGGGTGCACGAGCCCACCGCGCTCGATCCAGTGCACGAGACGCGCGATGTTCAGATCGGTGACGCCGTTCTCCTCGGTGAGGCCAGGACGGGCGTGCGCGCCGGCCCGGACGATCAGGTCGGTCTCCCAGATGCCGCGCATCTGCAACGGCCGGGCGACCGCCCGCTTCTTCTCGCAGACGGCCCGATGGGCGCCGAGATTCAAGGTGGGTAGGTGGCAGATGTCGCACTCGTTCATGTGTCCAAGAAGGGTCATGAGTCAAGTATAGCAGACGGATAAGCCATGTGTCTGCATGTGCACGGTCGGCCAGGGGAGGCTGCACATGCTGTCTTGCCTGCTCAGGCCCGCTTTTTCGGCCTTGTGTGCAGGGTTGTGCAGGCTAAAACCCTACTCGGTTCTAACATCACTAATTCTTGCTACCTCTTGACGCTCTTATATATACGTACTTTTACCTTGCACATCTTGCACAAGAGAAGAAATAGGGGTGGTGAGCTGCGAAAACAGTTGTGCGGGGTGTCACCAGACACCCCGCACAAGCCTGCACAAGCAGCTCACCACCCTGCACAGCCTTACAGGGCGGCACTCCCGATGCCGTGCAGGACGGTTACGAACTTGCCCGCCTCGCGTGTCCGCTTTGAGGTGAGAGTGTCAACCTTTTGCCGAAGGTCCCGACTAAAGATCTCCTTGGTAGTCGTGTCCTTTGTGCGGCCTTCGGCCTCGCACCAATTCCGGTATTTCAGGTAAAGATGATCAAGGCTGATGTGTTGATCCGGACCGACCTCGCACCAATCCTCGATGAAGGCCCCGATCGGATCGGCGAGTCGCCGGGTTGCCTCCGCCTCGGCCCGCCCGCTGTCTGGCTGAGTGAATCGGCCACGAGCGTCCAGCCTCTCCAGACCGTCCAGGGCCCAGTTGAGAATCCCGGGCAGCTCCTCCATCAGCTTCTCGGTCAGCGACGTGTCCTCGCGACCGAAGAACGATTGCCTGAACGCCACATAGAGCATGCGGTCCACCAGAGCACCGGACCGGTCCGAGAAGGTGGGCGTGTCATTGCTCATGAGCATGAAGCGCACCCCGAGACGCCCCTTCCAGGCGGACTTGTTCTTCCGGTTGACCGTGACGTGATCCTCGCCGGAGATCTCCAGCAGCACCTGCACAGCGTCGCCGATGTTGCGCGAATGCCAGCGCACGTCGGAAGCCACGGCCAGGGCGGAGCCGATGAACGGCTCCAACCCGAACGTCCCGCCGATCAAGCCGAGATTGAGCCCGGACACGTTGTCCTTGCCGATCAGGGCGGTGAGGACGCGCGCGATGGTGCCCTTGCCCGAACGTTTCTTGCCAACCAGCGCGGCCATCTTCTGCTGCTCGGTCCGGCCACTGATGACGTACCCGAACCACTCGCCGAGGAAGTCCTGAGCTTGTACGTCACCAGGCAGCACCTGATCGAGAAAAGCGTGCCAGACAGGGCAGGAGGCCGCGGGGTCGTAATCGAAGGGCAGGCTGAACAGATTGAAACGCCGCGGAGTGTGCGGCGTCAGCCGGCGCCGTTCGATCACCCCGTTGGCAGCGGCCAGGGCCCGGTCTTCCTCGCCGACGTGCTGAATCTCGGCCACCCCGAGCGCGTCCATGACGTTGGCGATCTTCTGTTTGGTCGGCGCCCACGGGCTCCGCTCCGGGGGCTCCCCATCCTTTTTGGGCGCCGTGAGGTATACCGCGTCCCCGGTCTGCCGATAGAGCCAGCGCCGCACGACGGGCTCGGGTTCCACCTCCCAGTGCGCACCGGTCCAGCGATAGAAGTCGTCCTGCCACCATGCCAGGTGCGGAGCACCGTCAGTGGCCGGAATGAGCGACTTCAATTCCCTGGCCACCTTCAAGGGTTGGCCAGGGGGAGGCAGGACGGCGAAGGTTTCGACTCCGTCCGGGCCGGCGCCGCCTTCCACCTTCACCGCGGTCCAGCTCTTGCCGGCCTCGGTGGCGCGGTAGGCGCTGTCGATGGTGGCGATGTCGTCGCCGTCCGGCTCGGTCCACCCGGTGCTCGGGCCGAGCGCCTTGATCACGAACTTCGCGCAACGCTCCCGATCAACCAGCCACGGGAAGTGCGCGCACGCCATGGCGAACGCATTGATCGCGTTGTTGTAGCCCGACGTGGTCTCGGCCAGCTTCGTGCGCGCGGTGAGCACGAACTCTTTCGCCTGTTCCTCGGTGAAGCAGCGCTCCTCGATCGCGTCCTCGATCAGCATCGGCGCGGCCGGCGCCGGCTCGTGCACGACGCCGCGGTTCGGCCGCGCCAGGCTGGCCAGTACCCCGAGGTCATGGGTCGGCCCGTCCATCCGCTCGAGCGAGGCGAGCACCGGATCGGCCTTACGGTTCGTGGTGCCGGGGAGCCGGAAGACGCGCGCCAGATCGCGCACGTTGTCCAGCTTCCAGCCGCGCTCCTTGCCCTTGGCGATGAAGTGATCCGCCATGAGCGAAAAGGAATCAGTCACCCATTTACGCATGTCCGGTTCACGGACGTCGATCGGCTCATGAAAGCGCCATTGCGGGTAGTACCCGCCTCCCGAGAAGACCCACGCCGTGGGCTCAGGAAAGCCTGCGGCCTCGATCAGTTCCAGTAGGTCTGTCTTCGTCTCCGGCAAATCTACGGCCTTGTGACCAGGGCCTTTCAGGTCCAGGTCCAGCGCGAAGTAGTAGACCGCGGCCGAGTCGCCGGCATCGCCCCGGCCCTTCTCGAGGGTGCGCGCAAGCGTGGTGCTGCGGTGGTAGACGCCGGCTCCGTCACGCTGATCGAGCCGCTCCGCGTAGTCGCTGGCGGCATCGATGTCGAGGAATGAACGTCCCTTGAAGCCGTCCCCGTGGCCGCCGATCCACACATACCCGTTGGGGTTCTCGCCGTAGAGACCCACTAGATATGCCCGAATGGCTTCACGGTTGGTACTATCCGTCACGGGTTTTTCCTTCATGTAGTTGTTTCGACCCCCACGGAGCCGTCCGTGGGGGTCGAGTGCTGTTCAGGGGTGCTCAGGCTACGCCTTCAGTAGCCCCACATGTCGTCACGCGGCCGGCGCCCGTTGTGCCAGTGCCGCGGCGCGGTCTGGCCGTCACGGTAGTCATCGCCCCACTCGCAGGCATAAGGCGAGATCTTCTCGTCCAGCCTCTTGCGACTGCGGCGATTGACTTGGAAGGCGACCCACCGGGCATGCCACCACGACCGGTACATGACCTTGTTGCGGCGCTGCCCCGCGCCGGACCGATCCGGGCGTGCCGTAGCCGTGCTCTTTGGTCCAGCGTGAGGACGGGCTGTTGCTGGTCATGTCCTCGGCTCCTGAGACGTCAGGTGCCAGCCGGAGCAGTGCGGGCACTCGTATTCCCGCACGGGTCCGTAATCCGGCACTCTGCGCAGCCGCTTGACGTTCGCGCGTGCCTTGGCCCGGGAGGGGAAACGGACCTTGCTCGTGACGCACCATCCGCTGTTGCCGTACGGCAATTCCTCCCGCTCGCCTGGGCGCCAGACCTTTCGACGGCTCATGGCGCCCGCGTGCTCGCGATGGTCACCGACTCGCTAGCTCTAGAGCTTGCGGTATAGATCCAGCGCCGCTTGTCAGCCGCGCTGTCGCGCGTCATCTGATGTGTTTGATCCACCACGTAGACGCTCGGCCACTCCGAGCCCTGTGCCTTGTGGCAGGTGATGACGTTGGCGAAGGTGAACAGACCGCGCCGGCCACGGAAGGCGCGCAACGTGTTCCTTGCCTCCTGCTCCGCGGCCAGGCCGCGGAAACCGTCTGCATAAGCCGCAAGGTGGCGCTCGTTGCCTTCGTCGTCGCGGGTGTGTAGGACCCATGCATCCGTGCCCTCGCCAAGTACGCCGAGCACTTCGAACTGCTGGCCGTTGAGGATGCCGGCGTTCCGGTTGTTGACCAGGCACATAATGCGGTCACCCGACACCGGACGTCCGGCCGGCCGTCCCAGCTTGGCCCTGATCTTCTCGATCAGGTTCCACCGGGTGGCGTTCTTCCAGCAGATGATCTGGTCCGCCTCCATGGCCTCGGCCAGACTCACCTTCGCTGTCGGCCAGGGCACGCCCTTACGGATGTCCGTGCACAGCGCGTAGACGGGAGATTCGAGCGCCTGGCGGTGCACCTCGGTGAGCCGGTAGTCCGGCTCCCGCTTGGTGTAGTACCCGCCACCCTCGATCGGCGGTAGCTGTGCCTTGTCTCCGAGCACGAGCACCGGCACGCCGAAGCTCTCGATGTCCTGCGCCATCCCCTCGTTGACCATGGAGATTTCATCGAGCACGATCAGATCGGCGTCTGCCCACGGTGAGTCGGGGTTGAGCTCGAAGCCGGGGCGCCGGATCTGTGCTTCGAGCTGCTCGACCCTGAGGCGCGCCTCGTTCTCGTCGTGCATCCATTCGTGCTGTTCCTGCTCCGAGGAGATCGCCGCGGCGGATTGCGTGATCGCATCCCATGCTCGTTGCGCCTCGCGCAGCTCGGCCCGCGCCTCGTAGTTGTCCATCGGCGTGTAGATCGCGGAGTGGATCGTGGTAGCCGGCACGCCCTTCTTGCGCAGCACGTGTGCCGCCTTGCCGGTGTAGGCGCCGTAGACCACGTTGCTCGTGCCGATCGCCTGGCCCACATGCTTGGCCAGGGTCGTCTTGCCGGTGCCCGCGGGGCCGGTGAGGAAGAACGCCTTCCGGAACGGAGTGGAGAACCACTCCGCGATGGCGTCCAGCGCCTCGTGCTGCTGAGCCGAGAGTGTGAGCCCCGTCTCGATCAGGCGATTCTCCGGGGGGTCGCCGGCCGGTACCGACTTAGGAGCACGTAGAGCCGCAGGATCGAGCACCGGCAGAGTCCCGTACTCCTCCGGCATCGGTCGTGGTGGCACCTCGGGAAGCGGCTTCAACCGGTCCTTCGGCCTCACCCGGTCACCGCACTTGCAGATCTCCTGCTCCGGCCTGACCTCGGCCTTGCAGCCGAGGCAGAACAGGCCCGTGCCGGCCTTCACTCCCAGCCCCTCATGAGGCCGTAGGTCTTCTCGAGCTCGTTCAGGGTCCAGCCGGTTTCGTGGATCTGGCCGGCATTCCAGGACATGAGGTAGTACTTCCCGTCGCGGCCACGCACCCATTGATCATTCTCACGATCGATCACCATGACCGGTCCGGCGTCGATCACCTCCCAGCCGGCCGCCTTCATCTGGGGAGAGACGAGACTCCACCCCCTCTCTCGGAGCAGGTCGGCGGCCTGCTCGATCCGGCGCGCCAAGGCCTGCTCCGCGCGCGCCCGGCGCGCGTTCTCGGTCTGGGACTGTCTCTTCTCGGTGTCTGTCATGTGCCTAGCATATAACAGAAAACAGTCTCTGTCGAATGTTGCGCAGAGGTAGATCTCTGCTATGCTACATACATGACGAAGACCTCCGCTCTGCTGAGCGTCACCAAGGCCACCACGCAGGCGCGCCGGATCGTGGACAAGTTCATTCCGGGCGTCATGGCCACCGTGGAGAGCCGGCTCTCCCACGACCTGGACGCCGACGTCCCTATCGTGATCACTACGATCACCTTCCCGGCAGATCGCCAAGGATGCGGTGAGCTCAGTTCCGCTCTGACCGCCCTGCCCGGTTATCGCGGCGGCAACTTTGACGAATGCCGGATCGAGATCACCCGGGCGCGGTCGTGACACCGGAGCAGCGCGCGGTCATCGAGGCCGCGCGCCGTTTCGCCGCGGACCGGGACTGGATGCAGGGAGATCCCTTCCCGGCCTACCTGGCAGACGCGGTTGAGGCGCTGGAGCGTGCTCAGAGTTCCGCCGTCCAGGAGATCGAGTGGTGGCGCGTCGCTGAGGGTGACCAGCTCAAGAGCGCCAAGACGGGCGTCTTCTGGGAGGTCATCAGCGTGCAGCGCATGGCCAACGGCACCTACTCCATCGGCATCCAGCGCGCCGGCAAGCGCGCCATGATCGCCCGACCCACCGAGGCCGAGCCGAACGCCACCGTCCGGCGCGGCGAGGCCGGCCACGCGGTGGACACCTTCGTCACCGTCTTTTCCAGTGGAGGTCCCTCATGACCATGACCGTCAGCAGAATGGATCTCCGCGTGGAGATCGCTCTCCGCCTCGTTCCGCCGCATGAGGCGGAGATGATCCTGTCTAGCTACGAGCGCGAGGTGGGCCAGTTCCAGCCGGAGAGGGTGATCGTTTCCTGGTCCCAGTCTGGGGACGGGCGTCTCTCCTGGCCGTCCGCCGAGGTCCACGGGCGCCGCACGATCAAGCGCGGCGCCCGTGCCACGGTGAAGTACGCCGAGGACGAAGACGGGGAGATCGGTCACTGGCCACAGTACGTTCGCGACGCGTTCCGGCTGGCCCGGAGCCGGGTGCTGCGATGAACAAGCCGCAATGGAGCATCGCGCTTGCGGCCGTGCTCGAGATCGAACGTCAGGCAGACAAGCTGCGCTCGGTAGCACTTGATCTCCGGTGCGCTGTCCAGGATTCCGCAGGCGTCCGGTGTACAGCTGACGAGACGCCCGAACATGAGCACCGGTACAGGATGGAGGATCTTCCGCGATGACTCTTCTCCTCATTCTCGGCCTGATGATCTTTCTCTATTTCGTTCCGCGCCTTCTAGGCATGGGTTTCTGCATGACATGTCGCCGGGGCTGCGCGCCATGGGACGTCTACTGCGGAAGGCACAAGCCATGACCATCCAGCTTCGCCAATATCAGCTCGACGCTCTTGAGGCCGAGGCTCAGCACCAGATCGAGCATCCCGACGAGACGCGCCTAGCCATCGTCTTGCCGACCGGCGCCGGCAAGACGATCACGTTCGCCGAGCGGGCGCGGCGCTTCCTGGATCAAGGACCGCCAGATCAGCACACCCCGCCGCCGTGGGGAAAGCGTGTGCTCATCCTCGTGCATACCGACGAGTTGGCAAGCCAGGCATACGCCAAGGTCAAACTCGTGGTCGGCGACGCCTGGACCGTCGGCATCGTCAAGGCCGAGCGCGACGAGACGGGCGCGGACATCATCATCGGCAGCGTGCAGACGCTGGCCAGCCCGGAGCGCCGGGCGCGGATCATCGACGTCGGCCTCGTGATCGTGGACGAGTGCCACCACGCGACCGCGGCCAGCTACCAGGCGATCATGCGGCACTTCGGGTGCATGGGATGCTCTTGCCTTCCGTATCACGCGGGAAGCGACGGCCCGGAGCGGGACTGCCCTGAGCATGGTGATCCAGCGATCATTACCCCCGCCCTTGGCTTCACGGCCACCCTGGAGCGCGGCGACCGCCAGGGGCTCGGGGAGGTCTGGGAGGACGTCGCCTACTCCCGTGACGTCTCGTGGGGCGTGCGCAAGGGCTTCCTGGTCAACCCGGTCGGCTACCGGCTGGAGATCGATCCTGCCGACCTCGGCCAAGGCGACCGAAGCGCGGTCGATCGATGGACTACTGCGGCGGACACACTCGATCGGCAGCTTGTCGATGCCATGGCGCCGGAAAAGATCGTGGAGGAGTGGCAAGAGCTGGCCAGCGACCGTTCCACGGTCGCCTTCATGCCGCTCGTGCGATCGGCTCATGCTCTGGCGCAAGCGTTCCGCTCCGTGGGTGTCACGGCGGAAGTGATCCACGGCGACATGCCCGACCTGCTCAGGCGCGCCACCCTGGCCGACTACGAAGCCGGCAAGATCCAAGTCCTGGTCAACGCCATGGTGCTTACCGAGGGCTGGGACTCGCCGCGGACGAAGTGCGTCATCGTCGGGCGCCCCACCAAGAGCCGCTCCCTGTTTATCCAGATGGCCGGCCGCGGTCTGCGACCGGTGCCCGGCATCCCCGTGGAGGAGCAGGACTGCATTCTCATCACGGTGGCGGACGCGACCACCGATCTCTGCTCGGTCGCCGACCTCTCCGATCGGCCGCTGGACCGCAAGGCCGAAGGCTCCTTAGTGGCCATGGAGGACGCCTGGAACCTCGGCAAGGAGCTGGACGAAGCCAATCGGCAACGGCTCTGGACTGGCCAGGTCAGCCCCGTGGAATTCGATCCACTCGTGCAGCGCTCGAGCAAGGTGTGGCGCGCGACCAAACACGGCACGCCGTTCCTTCCGATCTCCAAGGATCGGGAGTACGTCTTCGTGGTCGGGACGAGCGTGTTCGCCTACGTCCAGGCCGGCGTACGAAAGATGGCCGCGGTTCGCCTGCACAAGGATCTGCCCGATCTCGAGCTCGCACTCACCGTCGCCGAGCAGGAGGCCGAGGAGCGCGGCGGGGACATCGGCCGGCTGATCGCGGACCGCAACCGGCCGTGGCGTAAGCAGGTGCCGAGCGCGGAGCTGCAGGAGTACGCGCAGCGCCTCGGCCTCGGCAAGGAGCTGCTGGCGATCATGGAGTCCAAGGCTGGCGGCAAGGCCGGGAAAGTGAGCGACTTGATCGCCAAGACGGTAGCCACGCGCGCGCTGGAGCCCGTGGTGGCGAAGATCAAGGAGGCGACCTCGTGAGGTGCTTTATCTGCCTCGGCTGGCATGATCCGGACGATGCGTGCGCGTCCGAGCGCCGGCCAGCACCGAAGACGCCCGACCTATTCGCCGATGCCGAGGACGCGCCGATGCTCGGCCCGGTCTTCAACGCGCAGTTCGATGGCGAGGATTCGTGCTGCGGCCAGGGGATCGAGCACGGCGAGGCGATCCGGGCCGATGGCGAGGGCGGCTGGATTCACGCCGGGTGTGAACAGATATGACCTGCCGTTGTGGTCGGCCTACCGACAAGCGCGGCAAGACCTACTGTGCCATGTGCTGGATCGGATACGGCACCCATTCCCATTTGTGCAGGAAACGAGAGCGAGAGACGAAGTGACCGACCTGGATCTGTTCGAGGATGCCGAGGCGCCGCCGGAGTACGGCGTCCGTGCCGGCCGCTACCGCTTCCCCCCGCCACCGGGCGTCGAGCCCAGCTCCAACGGCTGGATGCGGACATCGAACCTCGTGGCCGCCTTCTCGGACCAGCGCGCGCTGCAGCTCTGGCTGGAGCGCGCGACCTTGCTCGGTCTGCTGGCCAACGAGGGGCTCATCTTTGATGAGCTCGCGGCTCTGCCGGACGAAGAGCTGACGCCGGAGATGCTGGAACGGACGGCCGAGCGGGCACGGACCGCGGCCGGCGCGGACAAGGGCGCCCGCAAAGGCACGGCCAGGCACCTGATGATGTCCGGCTACCTGGACACCGGAGTGATCAACGGTCATCGGCGCATGCGGCTCCAGATGGAGGAGCTCCTCGAGGAGATGGAGCGCCACGAGCTGGACTTCCTCCCCGGCTGGTCCGAGCGCGTGATCTGGCACCCGATCGCCGGTGGCACGATGGGACGGCTCGATGCTCGGGTGATATGCCGGCGTACCGGCCAGGTGGGCGTGCTGGACCTCAAGACGCAGCGCAAGTTCTGGACGTATCAGGAGATCGCCGGCCAGCAGTGCTGCTACGACTCGGCCTCGTGGGTCTGGGAGGGCCCAGAGGGGCCGGGCGGCCGATGGGTGCCGTATCAGCATCCTGACCTCGATCCCGCCCTGGTGGAGATGAACAACCTCATGGGCATGCCTGGCGGCATGTGCGAGGGCAAGCGGGTGGCGCTGCTGGCTCACATGCCGTCCGATGGTGGGCGCGTGCAGCTCCATGAGGTGGATCTGGAGTACGGCGCCAGGGTGCTCGAGGTGGCCTCGTGGGTGGTGGCACTGCGCTCTCGGGGCAAGAGCGTGACCCCGGGCCGTGGCGTCGGAGGCGTCCGGCCGGTGCTCCAGAATTCTCTTCGGCCGAGGGGTTGACGGCGGGTCGCACGTGCCTGCTATAGTAGAGGCATAAGCAAGGGAGAACGGAGCAGGAGCCGCTAGCGCTGGCGGAACCGATCCGATCGAAGGCCGGCAGGCCGGGTGATGGGTGATCCCGCAAGGGATGGGCCCGGGGGTTCAATTCCCACCCGAATCCCGTTCCCCTTGCTTCAAGCGAGACATTGGGTTGCCGGTGAACAACGTCTTTAAAGGTGGAAACCGGATAGAGGGGCTGAAACGGCGTGGATGAGCGGTTGATAGCCGTACGCGTACGCCGCTCCTCGCTACAACTGAACAGTGTGAAGAAATACCAGACGGCGAGGCCGAGCCTCCCGCGGAGACGATCCGAAGAATCGCCGCGGGCACGAGTGAGCCCTTTTGGGTGAGTCGCTCGCCGTTACACGCCGGCTATAGCTCAGCGGTAGAGCACCATCTTCGATGGCCATCGAAGATGGTAGGTCGCGGGTTCGATCCCCGCTAGCTGGCCTACTGAATCGGTCTGAGCTGTCGGACCGTGGAAGGTGGGAAGGGTCCAGGGTCCGGGTCCCGCAAGGTATGGGCGCCCACGCCGGTAGGTTCAAAGCCAGCCCTGGACACGGTTGATCGAGTGAGCAGGATGAAGCAAGGCGTCATGCCCGGCGTCGTACGGATTCCCCAACACTCGATCTTGGCCCGACGGGCATCGGGCCAGCGCGGTAGCTCAGATGGTAGAGCCGCAAACGGTGCGGGGCTTGTGCCCTTGATCCAAGTAGCAGGTCCCGGGTTCGAATCCCGGTCGCGCACGCAGTAACTAAGTGCCAGACGATCAGGGACAGGCCGGCGGATGGGCGCCGGTACGGGGAGGCATCCCCTAAGGCGGGTTCGAGTCCCGCTCTGGCAGCGAGGGGCGGGAGCCAAACATCCGTACGCGGAGCACAGCCTCGCCCCTCACCCATCGAATAGAACCAATCGAATCAATCGAACGGAGCACCACAGCGCATGAGCGACGAATTCGAGATCGAGATCGAGGACGCGCAATCCGATCTTGTCCGCGTGGCGGACATCGACGGCCGGAACGTCGTGATCTTCCCGGAG
>Ga0196976_1000172_pt1 | contig 43871 bp, 76 predicted proteins | sample S3v_513CmetaG_FD_148644 | JGI IMG/M metagenome (GOLD analysis project Ga0196976, IMG submission 148644) | Soil microbial communities from Anza Borrego desert, Southern California, United States - S3+v_5-13C | ecosystem: Environmental > Terrestrial > Soil > Desert | place: USA: California... | reverse complement strand
GTACATTCCCCCGTCGTGTCGGCAAAGGCGCGGCCCGCAAGGCTTACGAGAAGGCGATCAAGATTGCGCCTCCCGACGAGATCATGACCGGCCTCGCCAGGCAGCTCGAATATCTCGAAAGCCGGCCCATGGAGTTCCGGCCGCATCCCAGCACATGGCTAAATCAGGAGCGATGGAGCGATGAACCACAGCCGGTCGCCAACAACAATCAACGTAGGACGATAACCGATGTCGCGAGAGACTTCATCGAGAGAAGCAACAACGATAGCCGCTCTCCTTTCGGGATTCCCTACCTCCAGCGCCATTGATCCAGGGGCACAGTTTCACGCCTACCGGATGGCTGTTGATGGTCTTCCGATCGAGGCAATCGAGAATGCAGCCCGTGCCTACCTCCAAGGCAAGGTAAAGCGAGACGACAACCGTTTCGCCCCTTCCTGCGCAGAATTTGCAGAACGTTGCAGGGATGAGGCGAACATGATGGCAGCACAGCGCCGGCCAAGGATAGAGCCGCCGCCTCCGAAGCCCGAGGCCCCAAAGGTCAGCAAGGAAAAGATGGATCTCCTCCGCCTCGCCATGAAAGGCAGCGAAGGTGCCAAGAGCAAGCTTAGAAAGATGGGTTACAGCATATGAACGCCTCCAGTTTGAGTACCCTAGAAGCCCAGAGACTGCATTACGCGGAGGTGCGGAAGCGGCTGTATGGAAAGCCCGTCAAGGTCATCCCTACAGCGCCGAAGATCGAGCAACCTGCGTTCGTCCCGAAGTTTCTCCATCTGCAGCCATTGTGGAAGCGGGAGTACATCCACTTCGATGCACACCTGAACGACTGGCGCATCGAGCTATTGGCGCGGTCCAGCCCGCTCAAGGCCTACATCATCCGTCGATCGGCAGAGCTTGGCTATGACTTCGACCACACCATGAAGCGCAGCCGCAAACGAGAGATTGTGAATGTTCGCCATCTCATCATGTGGGAGATCAAACGCCTCGTGAAGCCCTCGATCAGCTATCCAGAGCTTGGCCGGCTATTTGGTGGGTACGACCACACTAGCTGCCTAAGCGCCGTCCGTAGCATCGACCGGAAAAGGTCAAATGAACTCGCTGGAGAGGCCAGATGAGCATCGCATACGTTATTGAGCGGTTGGAAATGGCGAGTGGGCCGGATCGAGATCTTGATGAGCTTATTGCTGCGGCTCTGTTTCCAGAACACGAATTCATGCAATTGAAAGACGCGCCTGAAGGCGTCGGTTGCATGATGTATCGTTGGCCGGATGGTCAACAGGTTTCGGCGCTGAGGGCAACATCTTCGATTGATGCTGCCGTAAAGCTCTATGAGCTGGTCTTACCAAGACACGACCTCTTCATTGAGAACTATGGGGGCGAATGGTTTTCGTCCATCAAGGACCGCTTTGAGAAGAAGACCTACATGTCCAGAGCCAATTGCAAGAATGGCGCAATCGCTACATGCCAAGCCATTCTAAGTGCTCTCCAGGCCAAGGGAGAGGCCAGATGAACGCGCATGAGAAGGGCATAGAGGCTGCGCTACGCATTGTAGAAGACGACTGGAACGTCGGCTCCAAGAGACAGATGGCAGCGTCAATGGGCGCCTGTATATCCGCCTATCTCGAAGCAAGCGGCATGGTGATGGTGCCGAGGGAGCCGACGCACGAGATGATGCAGGCTGCCTTCGAGGCAATGTTCGTAGGCGAGTGGGACGGGACCCAAGCACCTATGATCGGCGCAGGTTTTGACGCAGCCATCGCCGCCGCTCCCTCTCCCTTCTCCCAAGCCAACACAGAGGAAGAGAAGAATGCTTGAACCGCAATACGGAAGCTTCCCCGTCAATGAAGTGGAAGCCGCGCAACCTACGGCGCAACTAAGATGGTCCAAAGATGGAAAGCTGCAAAGCTTGTGGCTCATTGTCACCTATCAGGGCGCAGCCCCTGGCCGCCAGAGAAATGAATGGCGCGACGTTCCCACGGAAGGAGAGGCGGAGTGACGGACGCTCAAGTCACCATAGCATTGACCGGTGTAGTTTTCGTCGCGTTCTCGGTCTGCATCTGCATCGTTTTGAGGAAGGTCGATGATCTTCTGAAGCGAGTTTCTTCCCTGATCGAACAAATCCCGGATTGACGAGGTAACAGGCATGGCGGCGGCAAAGAGTGAGACGATCACTGTAAGACTCTCTCCCGAGGTTAGGGAGAAAATGGAGACGGTGAGAAATGCGATGCCCTACAAGCCTACGGTGACTGTGATTATCGAGCGCGGGATTGAGCTTGCCCTCGCTGAGATAGAACACATGACCGGCATATCGGCAGATCACTTGAAGAACATCAGAGATAACGGGGCATAAGCAACATGGCGGCGACGAAAGCGGCGAAACTGAGAGCAAAGCGGGCTTCTCGTGGAAGGCCCCCACGAGAAGATGTAAACAGGACAGATAGTGGCCGCATATCGCGAGCTGCCAATCAGGATGACCCAGCCTACAAGGTGGCAAAGGAAACGCGCATGAGGCTTTTCGCGCTCTCCAGCGAGGACGCTAGCCAGCCGGAAGCGAATTCCGTCATCGGCAGGCTGAAGCTCTCGGGCGAGATATCCCATGACCAATACGAGGCGCTGGACCGCTTCATATGCAGCCACCAAAGCTATATGAAAGCAATCCAGGCCCCGGACAGTCTGAAGGTTCCGGGAGCAGGATCGAGAGTCGGCGACGAGGAAGCGGATATTGAATGGCGTCTTTCCGTCGAGCGGAAATACAAAGACGCCAGACGGGCCATTCGTGACGCGCAGAACTACTGCAACGGGAACCTCTATGCCGCGATCGACTACATTGGCTTTCGCAACGAGTTTCACGGGCACATGATAGGGGATCTTCGGCTTGTGGGTAACGTATTGATTCGGCACTATGGATTGACACGAGACGCTTGACGGTGAGGAGCAAATCACCTAATTTCGTCCTCAACTGTTATAGCCCGAATGCGTCTCAAAATCCGTGTTCGGGCTTTTTGATTCGAGTTTGAAGTGGTTCCAAGGGATTGGCATTAGATAGACAGCCGGTCGCGAGGCAACTGATATCAGCCACTTCAACATAGGTCGCCCGCTTCGGCGTAGAAAAATAGAGCGCGTGTAGGTCCGAGCGCAGGCAGCGTATAGATTGAGCGAAAGTCGGGAAGTGCGCACGGTACCGATGATTAGCGAACGAGCCTTCGGACCAGAGCATTCCAAAGCCCATTCGCCTGTAGGCAGGCATGTATAGAGATCGGGAAGAGTTGCCGAGCTGATCACTCGGTGAAGGGCAAGAGCGCTACGCCTAGAGTTGTCCACCCCACTTCCCGTACCCATAGTGACCCCAGCCTTTCGGCTGCGTACATCGAGATCGGGAAGTGAGCTTAGACCGGCCGGCAATACTCCGTACCTCGTGCAAGTCGAGGCTTCCCGACACCACTCCAACGGCAGCTAACGCTGTTCGTTCTCAAGACCCGAAAGGGCAGCAAAGCAAGCCTCGCAATCCGCCGGCCATGACGATGGAAACGCCGGTCGGCCCGGGGCCTCTGCGATCCCAGGGAGTTATCGTCAAGCTCCTTGGGCCTATCTATAGCGACCCCGGAGTAAGCCTCCGCATACAGCCCGTCTTCGGATTATCACCGAGGGCGGGTTTCGCTTTTCAGGAGATGGGCATGAGCCACCTTACCGACAACCCTGAACTGATGGTCGAAGCGTTGGCCGTTCTCGTCCGCAAAATGGGTGGGCAGGTTACGATCAGGCCCGCAGAAGCGCCGGGGCCATTCAACCTTCTCTCAAAGTTTGACGATGATGGACTTCACCTTCTCTTGGATGAAGACATTACCGACGAGCAGGTTGACCTTCTTATTTCAAACGGCTCGTAATCTTAGAAAATTCCTATCGCGGAATGACAAGGCCTCGCCGGCCAGTAGAAATGATATTCTAAGGAGACGCGGAATGATCGAAGGTCTCATAGCATTCGTCATCGCAGCATTGGTCATCGGCCTTATCGCTGGTGTTCTCATTTTGCTGGTACGTAGAGCGCCGTTCATCCCTGCCGACTTCAAGGCCATACTGGAATGGGTGATCATCGCGATTGCGCTCCTGGCTCTGCTGATGAAGGCGCTCCCGCTGATCGGGGTGGATCTAAACTAGAGAGAAATAGATGGCACTCGGGCAGAAGACAGGCGGGCGTCAGAAGGGAACGCCAAACAAGCACACCGCGCTTTTGAAGGATGCGATCCTCAAGGCAGCCGAACTGGCAGGCAACAAGGTGGACGAGGATGGCAATGGAGGGCTTGTCGCGTATCTCGAAACGCAGGCCATTCAGAACCCTGGCCCGTTCATGGGTTTGCTCGGCAAGGTGCTTCCAATGCAGGTGACGGGCGAGGATGGCGGCCCTGTGCAGGTGGTTATCAACCGCTTCAGCGAAAAATAGCCGTGCCTCAGATCGTCCTGCCGAACAACTGGCGGCCGAGACCATATCAGCGCCCACTGTGGGACTATCTGGAGAACGGCGGAAAGCGAGCTATCGGCATCTGGCATAGACGCGCCGGCAAGGATGACGTGCTGCTGCATAGGACGGCAGTCGCGGCATTCGAGCGCGTTGGCTCATACTGGCATTGCCTACCCGAATATGCCCAGGCTCGAAAGGCTATCTGGGCAGCCGTCAATCCACATACCGGCAAGCGAAGGATAGACGAGGCTTTCCCTCACGAGCTGCGCGAAAGCACGAATGAGCAGGAGATGTTCATTCGCTTCATCAACGGCTCGACATGGCAGGCGATCGGCTCCGATCGGTATAACAGCCTTGTCGGTGCTGGCGTGGCTGGTTTCGTCGGCTCTGAATGGGCTTTGGCTAACCCGAGCGCCTGGGCCTACATCCGGCCGATGCTTGAGGAAAACGACGGCTGGGCGGCCTTCATCACGACGCCTCGCGGTCGCAACCACGCAAAGTCCATGGTGGACATGGCGGAGGGTAATCCTCGCTGGTTCTCCCAGGTTCTGAGCATTTACGACACGAAGGCTCTTTCGGAAGAGCAGCTAGACGAGAGCCTGAAGGAATACATCGCCCTCTACGGCGAAGACATTGGACGCGCTCAGTTTGAGCAGGAATACGAGTGCAGCTTCAACGCTGCGATCCTCGGCGCCTTCTATGCCCGTGAGATGGTGGCGGTCCGCAAGGAAGGCCGGATAGACGAAGAGCTTGAGGCCATTCCCGGCAAGCCTGTCCATCGGGCATGGGATATCGGCGTCAAGGACGATACCTCGATCTGGTGGTTCCAGGTTGTCGGCGGTCAGGTGTTTATTCTCGACTGCTATTCGCAATCTGGCGTCGGCGTCGATCACTATGCCGATATCGTCCATAAGCGGAACGAGGAATACGGCTGGCGCAGCGGAATAGATTTTGTTCCGCACGATGCCAAGATCAAGGAATGGGGCTCCGGCCGCACTCGCGTTGAAACGATGAAAATGCTGGGGCTCAATCCTCAGCTTTGCGTCAACGCAACCAAGATGGACGGCATCAACGCAGCCCGTCAGACATTGGCGCGGTGTGTGTTCCATCCTCGCACGGAAGCGCAGGGCCTATCCGCTCTGGAGCAATACCGGCGCGAATGGGACGACGACAAGAAGACATTCAAGGCGAGCGAAGTGCACGACTGGTCATCTCACTTGGCCGATGCCTTCCGCTATCTGGCGCTATCCTGGCGCACTGTTCCCGAGCCTGTCGAGGTGAAAGACGAAGCGCCGCCTCCCGGCTACTTCGCTCCCCCGCCTGTCATGGCACGGTCGAGAGGTAAGATTTGATGCCTGAAGCCATCGCGACAGCGGACGACCAGACATACGATCCAAGCGTAGAGCCCGAAAGCTCTGGCGCATGGCTCGCGCTGATCGATGACGCGACAAAGAAGTTCCGCGACTGGCAGGACAAGGCCGACAAGATCGAGCGCCTGTATGCCAGTCTTGAGCGTCGTTCGTCTCAGGTGCCGGCCTATGGCGACCGTGAATATGCGATCTTCTGGGCCAATATCGAGGTTCTGAAGCCGTCCATCTATGCGCGGCCTCCTGTCCCGGTTGTCGTGCCGAAGTTCAAGGATCGTCGGCCGATCCCGCGCACTGCGTCGGAATTTCTGGAGCGCGCCACGGTCACGGCATTTGACCGCGCCGACATCGACAGCATCATGAAGCTGGTCCGCGATGACCTGGCTATCGTGGGCCGTGGTGTCGCGTGGGTTCGATACGTCACGAAGGCAGACAGCAAGACTGATTACGAGAAGCTTTGCATCGATTTCCTTGACCGCGAAGACTTCCTCCATGACCCCGCCCGCAACTGGACAGAGGTTGGCTGGGTCGCTCGTCGTGCATGGATGACGCACAAGGAGATGGAGAAGCGCTTCGGCAAAGATAAAGCCGACAAAGCCGAATACCTCATCGACAAGAAGGACCGTCCGCGCGCTGGTGTCAGCCCTCGTCAGAAAGCCCCGGTGTGGGAAATCTGGTCCAAGAGCGAGAACCGCGTCGTCTGGGTGACTGAGGGCGTAACCGAGCTTCTGGAGTCCGACGAGCCGCATTTGAAGCTCGAAGGCTTCTTCCCGTGCCCTAAGCCAGCCTATGCCACGGTAGAGCCGCGCTCGCTCCTGCCAGTGCCGGATGTCATGAAATATGACGACCAGCTCGTGGAGATCGACAAGCTCACCAACCGCATTCACGCGCTGGCCGATGCCGTTAAGGCAAAGGGCTTCTATCAGGCCGGTGGCGAGATTGGGGACGCAATTGAAAAGGCCCTTACGCTGGTTGATGACCGTCAGACGATGATCCCGATCAGCAGCATGGGCACCTTCGGCCAGAACGGAGACCCCGTTTACATGTGGCCGATCGAGCAGATCGCCACGACCATTCAGGGCCTCATCGAAATGCGTCGTCAGATCATCGACGACGTTTACCAGATCTCCGGCATCTCCGACGTGCAGCGCGGCGAGACCGACCCGAACGAAACGCTCGGCGCTCAGCAGCTCAAGCAGCAGAACGGCTCGGTTCGCGTCCGTGAGAAGCAGTCCGAGCTTGTCCGCGTGGCGCGTGATCTCGTGCGGATCGTGGCCGAAATCATGGCCGAGAACTTCGAGCCGGAAACCCTTCTGGAAATGAGCCAGATGGAGATTCCGACGAAGGCTGACATCCGCGAGCAGATTGCCGAGATCGAAAAGCAGGCAAGGGCAGAGCTTGAGCAGGTAGGGCAGCAGGCCCAACAGGCCATGCAAAACCCTGAAATGGCCGAACAGGCTAAGCAGAACCCACAGGCTGCCGAGCAACAGCTTCAGCAGGCCCAACAGGCCGTCATCCAGAAGTACCAGCCGCAACTCGACAAGATCGCGGAGACCGTCACGCTCGAAGATGTGATGGACCTCCTGCGGGATCAGAAGATTCGCCCGTTTGTGCTTGATATCGAAACGGACTCGACCATCCAGCCCGACGAGCAGATGGAGAAGCAGGCGCGCACTGAGTTCGTCCAGGCTCTCGGCGGCACGTTGCAGCAGTTCTTGCCGGTGGCCCAGATGATGCCGCAGGCCGCGCCCCTGATCGGTGACATCATCAAGTTCGCGTTGGCCCCCTTCCGCGCCGGTCGTGAGCTTGAGGGCAAGATTGACGAAGCCGTCGAAGCCATGGCCGCTCAGGCATCGCAGCCGCAGCCCAACCCGGAAGCCGAAAAGCTCAAGGCCGAACAGGCCATGGAGCAGATGCGCATGCAGATGGAGCAGCAGAAGCAGCAGGCGGAAGACGCCCGCGCCGAGCGTGAGCTTCAGATGAAGGCGCAGATCGAGGAAGCCAAGCTCGTCGCAGAGCGGGAAGGCCAGATGCTCGACGCCCAGATCCGCCAGCGCGAATCCGAACAGAAGATGGCCCTCGAACAGCAGAAGGGCGAGCGGGAAGAGCGCAAGTTCCAGATGGAGATCCAGAAGCTCCAGATGGAGATCGAGGCCCAGCAAGCGCAATTGGCGATCAAGGCCCAGACGGCACAGATGGATGCCGAAATCAAGGCACAGCAAGCCCAGCAGCAGGCAGTCCAGTCAGAGCGGGCATTCGCGCAGAAGAGCGCATTGACCGCACAGCAGGCGGCGCAATCGGGCCGGGAAGGATAAGACATGGCAACTCCTGTAACCGTTGTCGACAAGAACGGCGTCCCGGTAACGGTCGTTACCCAGAACGGGCAGACGATTGATTTCGGCGCTTATGTCGAGAAGTCCACGATTGACCAGCCGAACGGCGTCGCCGGTCTGGATGCCTCGGGCAAGATCTCCACGGCCCAGATGCCGGTTGGCGATGTCACCTATCAGGGCAATTGGAACGCCAGCACGAACACGCCGACGCTTGCCAATGGCGTAGGGACGCAAGGCGACCTGCACATTGTTGATGTTGCAGGCACGCAGGATCTCGGAGGCGGTAGCGTTGCTTATGGCGTCGGCGATTGGTTGATCTATGACGGCGCTGCTTGGGACCGCGTGGCAGGACATGGCCCAGCTCCCGCCAATCCGAGCGTCACGGCAGGTCTGACGGCGAAGAACGGCACGGCTGCCACGTTCATGCGCTCTGATGCCGCTCCTGCGATCGATCAGACGATTGCACCGACGTGGACGGGTGCACATACGTTCAGCCAAGCAATGACGACGGCGGCTATTACGGCTAGCGGAGCAATCTCAAGCTCGGCGTCCGTTGCGGGTAACACAACGGTAACGGCAGGAATTGGATCGAACAGCGTCCAAATGTCCGGTGCGCCGAACAGCTCAGACCCGAAAATAGAAGCCCTTGGCGTTACCGATGCCAACGTCTCTCTCCAGATCAATGCCAAAGGTTCGGGCCTCGTAAAGGTTGGCTCGGCGATGTCTGTTACTGGCGCTGCGACATTCAACAGCAATGTCAATGTCGCCGGCACGCTCGGTTCCTCGGTCAATTCGAACCTTCCGGGCCCGACCAACAGCGGCGTGACGATTGGCGGCGCGTCTAGCTGGTCCATAGCGTCGTTCTATGATCAGGCGCGCGGCGCTAATGACAGGACGATGGATATTCTCTTCATCAATGAGGGGATGAAGATGCGTTTCGCGAACGACGCGAGAAACGCATTCCTCGATTTCTTTTCGGTAAACGGCGGGCAGGGGAGCGGCGTCACCGGCATCGCGACCACCAGCGGTTCGGGCGCTTGGACGCATACGGGCGCATTCTCGGCGACTGGAGCCATTACGGCGGCCGGCGCGACACTGATTGGGGTGGTCGGCTCAGATGCCAAATTGGCACAGTCTGCAAATGTCAATGCTCCGGCCGCATATGCCGTCACGGCAAGCGGGACCTATCGTGTCTCCACCTATGTCGTCATGACGCGAGCGGCCACGACATCGGCAACTCTTCCGGGAGTGAGCGTCAGCTACACGGAAGCAACAACGGGCGCCGCTGTTGCGGATAACGCTTCACTCAGCGCAGCAATCAATCAGATCGGTGCGCACTCTGGCGGCTCTGTCGTCATCCAGGCGCAGCAGGGTAGCAACATCGGCTACCTGACCAGCAACTATGCCTCAACCGGCGCGACGACCATGCAATACGACGTTCGCGTTGTGATCGAACGCCTGCTCTAACCCTCAAAGGAGACTGACATGGCATACACCGTTGCACAGAAGATGATTACGCAGGGCATGTCGCCTGAACTGGCGAAGGTCGTTCAAGACGCGATTTCCGAAGCCACGGGCGGCACTGTCGCATGGGCCGACGTGACCGGCACTCAGGCAGGCGTTGAGGCCGCCGTGAAGGCAAAGCCGGCAATTGCGGCCCTCACAGGTTCGTCAACTGCAGCAGATATCGTTGCGGCGCTGAAGGCTTAACCATGCGTCAACGCCTCTGCCGCATCTGCATGGTCTGGCATGACGTGGAAAGCTGGCCGCCGAAATGCGTCTCGATCCGATCTTCGGCGCGCTCTGACGACCTCCCGGTTCCGAACGTCATCACAGACAGCATTGAGCCGGTCCAAAGCATGGCCGATGGCCGGTACTACAGCAGCAAGGCCGCTCTCAGGGCGACCTACAAGCCTTCGGGCAATCCGCAAGGTGAAAGCTACATCGAGGTAGGCAACGAGGCCACCAAGCCTTACACGCCGCCCCAGCCCAAGATCGAAACCGCAGGGATAGACGCCGCCCTGCACAAGGCCGTTGCTCGTTATGAGCGCGGCGAGCGCGTCACCTCCTAAACCCGATCCCTCAGAAGGAAACCACCATGTCCGAAGCCGTCGTTGACGGCGGCGCGCCTGCGCCTGCCGAGTCCTTTGTCCAGATCAACACAGATCAGGTTCACGTTCCCGATCCCGTGAGCGGTCGCCCCGCACAGGAGCCCGTTGCTCCCAAGCCAGAAGCCGCGAAGGCAGAAGGCAAGCCAGCGGGCAAGCCCTCGATCGATGACGCGCTGAAGAACGCGCTCACCAAGGCCCAGGCAAAGGCAAACGACGCCAAGGAAGCGGTTGCAGCCAAGGAGAAGGCAGAAGCACCGAAGGTAGAGGCCAAGGCGGAAGCCAAGCCCGAGCCCAAGACGGAGCGAGGCCCTGACGGGAAGTTCCAGCCCAAGGCAGCCGACCCGCAGGCTCAGGCACAGCAGCCCGCACAGGGCCAGCAGCCGGCCCCGCAGAAGCCCGTCAACTTCGCTGATCCTCCGGCGCGCTTCCATGACGGCGCAAAGCAGGAATGGGCCAACGCTCCCGAATCCGTCCGCGCCGAAGTGCATCGGATGGAGAAGGAGTTCGAAAAGGGCATCGAGAAATACAAGGCGTCTCATGAGCGGTACGACACGTTCCGCCAGTATGACGATGAGGCCCGCAAGCATGGGCACGATCTGCGCGCAACGCTCGATCGCCTGAACAATATCGGCCTTGAATTGCAGCGCGATCCTGTTCGCGGCCTCGAACTGGCGCTGCAGCAATCAGGCCCCCGCAAGCCGGACGGCTCTCCCTTCACGCTGCTTGAAATCGCCTCTCACGTCATGAACCAGAAGCCCGAAGAGCGGGCAATGCAGCAGAGTTCGCAGGTCGCGGCCCTCGAAAGCAAGATCGCTCAGCTAGAGCAGCAGCTTTCCGGCGTCACCACCACTATTCAGAAGCAGCAGGAAAACACCGTTATTCAGCAGGTGAGTGAGTTCCAGAAGGACCACCCACGCTTCGAAGAGCTTTCCGACGATATCGCCTTCTTCCTTCAGACGAAGCGCGCCTCGTCACTTCAGGAGGCATACGAGTTGGCCGAACGGCTCAACCCGTCCTCCGAGCCAGCGCCGCTCATACCGGCACAAACTCAGCAGCAACCAGCCGCTCATACCGGCAATGACGCCCGACCGCTCAAACCGGCAGGCCAGAAATCCATCAGCGGTTCCCCGCCTTCCGCAGCCGATCTCGCGCCAGTGAAGAAGGGACCGACCCCATCAATCGATGAAGCCCTGCAAAAGGCACTCCGCAAGGCTTCCTGATTTAGGAGAAGGCTATGCCTGTAAATCCGAATATCAACTATCAGCAGGTGCTGTCCATGGCGCTCGAAGAGCGTTCCAGCGGATGGCAAGACATCGTTTCCGACGCAATCCCGCTGTTCGACGCCCTGCGCCGTCGCGGGCTGTGGGAAACCTACTCCGGCCCGCGTATCCGCCAGACGCTCCTCATAGACCTGCCAGAAATACAATGGTACGCTGGATATGACTTCCTCGCCAACCCACCTCGCGAGTTGTTCAACGATGCCTACTTCACCCCGAAGATGGCAGCCGTTCCGATCAGCCTCACGATGGAAGAAATCCTCAACAACGAAGGTCCGAACCAGGTTCTGCCGGTCATGCGGGAATACATCCGCGCAGCCGAGCTTGGCCTGACGCAGGGCCTTGAAGTCTCGCTGTTCTCGGACGGCTCGGGCTTCAACGGCAAGGAAATCGGCGGCCTCGATGTCGCAATCCCGGAAACCCCGACGAACGTGTATGGCGGTATCGACCGTAACCAGCACGACATCTGGAAGACCGGCTCCTACGACATCCAGACCGACTTCCCGGACATCGGCACTCAGTTCGACTCGACCACGGCGAAAGCCATCTACGATCGGGTCATGGGCGAACATACCCGTGGTCAGCGAGCCCCGGATCTCATCTTCGCCTCCAAGCAGCACTGGGAAGCCTACAACCAGGCAACCATGTCGATCCAGCGCATCACCAACGAAAACGGTGTCGGCCGCCTCGGCTTCCGCACCCTTCAGTATATCGGCCCCGGTGGTCGTGCTGAAATCGTCTGGGGCGGTGGCAAGGGCTCGCAGATGCCCGACAACACGACCTTCTTCATCGAAACCGAAAGCTTCCGCATGCGGTACAACCCGGATCGGAACTTCGACACGCTGTTCGAAGGCGACGGCCAGAAGCCTATCAACCAAGACGCCATCGCGCAGTTCGTCGGTTGGATGGGCGAGCTGACCATGACGAACCCGAACTTCCACGTTCGTCTCTACGACTCCAACCCGGCGGCATAAGGAGAAACCGACATGGTTTATCGCATCACTCCCTCGCTCGGTCCCGGTCTCGAACAGAAGGGCCAGCCCTTCTACTGGGACAGCAATCGCGGCGCGACCGCATCCCCGACCTACGACCTCGGCAGCACCGTCAAGGGCTCCGATGGTCACGATTACGTCCTCCTGCAGTCCAACGCCACGCTTGCCGCTGGCGCTGCCTGCCAGTTCACGGACGGAACATGGGTCGCGACCGCTGGCGGTACGGCCTACACGGTCCCGGCCGATCTGACCGGGGGTGTCGTCGCGGGCGATTACTTCCACGCGCGCAAGGTCGCGCTCTGACATTGAGGGGCGCTCTTCGGGGCGCCCTTTTCCCTTTCCCAACCTCTCAGACAGGACACGCAGATGTACAATCCCTACGCACCCCAGAAAAAGGACGATCGCCCGATTGTCGAGTTCTACGCAGACGCAAAGGAAGATCCGTCAGCCTCCAAGAAGGCCGGCGTTCCCCAATTCATGGATGTTGAAATGGTCAAGATCCGCTTCCCGGCCGACCGCAACCGCACCCTGGTTCGTCCTGCTCACGCCGAATGGAAGAAAGAGCGCGGCCAGATCGTCACCTATGCGATGCGCTATCCAGACGAATACAAGCGCTTCAAGGCAGGTCAGGCCCCGGTTGTTCGTGGCATGCCGCTTGCGGAAGCGCCGTTCCTGACGGAAGCCCAGCGCCGGATGCTTCGCGCGCTCGAAGTCTACACCGTCGAACAGCTCGCCGGCCTCGAAGGCATCCCGCTGAAGAACCTCGGCATGAATGGCCGCCAGTTGCAGGAAGCTGCTGCGGCTTTCCTCGAAGCCGCTCGCGGTGGTGCTGACGTTGTTCGGCTCGCATCGGAGAACGAACAGCTTCGCCATGAAATGGACCTCCTTCGCCAGCAGGTCGCCAGCATTGGGAAGAGGGGTGTCGAGGGGGCGTCGACACCCCCGGCAGCCAGCGCCTTCGACGCATGGGAAGACGAACTGCTGAAGGAGTTCATCGCGGAGAAGACCGGCAGCAAGCCGCGCGGCAATCCAAGCCATGCGACCCTTGTGCTGATGGCTGAAGACCTGAGCAAGGAAGCCGCCTGATGACCCTCCTAAGCGCCTGCCAAAGTGCGGCCATACGGCTCATTGGCAAGAAACCCACGACGATCTTTTCAGCGACGGATACGTTTTCCCTGCAGTTGCAGGATCTGTCCAACGAAGTTGCGCGGGATATTGCCAAGTCTCAGGACTGGCAGGCGCTTATCAAGGTCTATCTGATCACGGGTGACGGGACGACGAAAGAATTCCCGTTGCCATCCGACTACGACCGCATGTTGGTCGATACCAACCTCTACGATGCCCTGAATTGGGCATGGGGCTACAAGCGCATCATCAACCCGAGCGACTGGCTCCAGTACGAGATCTACGACTGGCAGCTTATCGTTCCGGGCGCCTGGACCATCCTTGGAGGTGAATTCCGATTTGTGCCGGCGCCATATGACGGGGCGGAAGCGAAATTCGTCTACATCAGCCGGAATATTGTTACCGCTGCAGACGGAACGACCAAGCAGTTTTTCACGAAGGACGACGATACATTCGTTCTCGATGAGCGGCTTCTGACGCTTGGCCTCATTTGGAAATGGCGCGAAATGGAGGGCATGGACGCGACGAATGCCCAATCTGATTTCCAGAAGGCGTTCGATGAGGTGAGCGGCAGAGACAAGGGCGCGCGCATCATCACCGTTGGTAATTACTGGCGCGACCGCTTCAGCACGAAGCTCGCATATCCCTGGCCTCTCGGTAGCTGATCGATGTATTATCGCCCCCAGAGCCGCCCTCGGCGCCGCACTGCTGAAGTCCGGTCCTTTCCGGCCCCCACTGCCGGCTGGCTTTCGAACCAGAACATTGCGGCGCCTCCTCCTGGGCTTGCCGGCGGCGTCGTGGTGGAAAACATCTTTCCTACGGCAGAAGGCGGCTTTGTTCGGCGTGGCTCGGAAATCTATGCGACGTTGGGCGGCGGTGATCTTCCGGTAACAGCCCTGTTTACCTACAATTTCGGGAACAACAAGAAATTCTTCGGCGCGACGGATACGACCGTCTACGACATCACGACCATTTCCAGCGCGATCAACTACACGCTCTCGACGGAAAGCTCAGACGACATCATCACCGATACGGGTGATTACCTCGGGCAGCTCTCAACGGCCGGTCTTGAAGTCATTGAGGGAACCACGAGCGGCAATTGGATCGATGAGCAGTTCGCGGCGACGGGTGGCAACTTCCTCATCATCGTGAACGGTTCCGACCCGATGCAGGTCTATGATGGTACGGATTGGTATCAGATCACCGATCAGGACGTGAACCGGTTGAACTACTCCACCGGAACCGTAGCATTCACGGCAGGCCAGACGGTCACGGGCGGAACGTCAGGCGCGACGGCCACCATAGTCAAGGTCGTGGGAGACATCGCCACCGGGCACCTGATCCTCGGGGATGTTACCGGAGGTCCATTCCAGAGCGGAGAGGCCCTGACAGACGGAGCAGGTGGCGCCGCCGTTGCTGATGGCGCTGACGTTCAGCTTTTCGTTGGCATCACAGGGATTTCAACCAGCAACTTTTCCTATGTCTGGGCATACAAGAACCGCCTTTTCTTCCTCGAAAAGGACAGCCTGAACGCTTGGTATCTGCCGGTTGATGCGATCGGTGGGGCGGCAACCAAGCTTCCCATGGGTGGCGAGTTCAGCCTTGGCGGCAAGCTGATGTTCGGGTCCACGTGGTCTCTCGATACCGGTATTGGCCTCAAGGATAACTGCATATTCGTCACGGATGAGGGCGAAATTGCTGTCTATGACGGCACGAACCCGGCGACGGCGGCAGATTGGGTTAAAGTCGGCCGCTACCAGATGGGCAAGCCTCGCGGTCCAAAGGCATTCTTCAGGGCCGGTGGTGACGTGGTGACGGCAACCGATATCGGCCTTGTGCCGGTCTCACAGGCTCTCCAGACGGACGCCTCTGTCCTCTCGGCAAAGGCCGTCTCCTATGCGATCGAGACGGCATGGAATGAGGCTGTGACGCTCAGGACGGCCGAATGGGACTGCATTGTATGGCCTGAGCGCCAGATGGTGGTTGTGGCACTCCCGACCGTCAACGAGCAGCCCCCGGAAATGTATGTGGTCAACGCCCGGACAGGAGCATGGGCGAAGTTCACGAACTGGAGTGGGACTTGCCTGGAAATCTTCAATGGCCGGCTCTTCTTCGGGTCTCAGGATGGCAAGGTTATTGAAGCCTATGTCACCGGACAGGACCAGGGAGAGACATTCACCGCAACCTATGTCCCGCTGTTCAACGACATGGGCGCGCCGTCCTCGATCAAGACCGCCAAGCTTATCCGGGCGACGACACGCGGTCCGCATCAGGTCAATGTGCAACTGTCTGTGATGGAAGACTACATCGTGTCCCTTCCGGCTCCTCCGGCAGCCTCTGACCTACCGGGAGGATCGGAATGGGGCGTCGGCATCTGGGGAACAAGTGTCTGGGGCGGCGCTCAAGAGGTTTCAATTCAGCATACCAGGACATCAGCCGGGGCCCGCGCCTATGCCATGGCACCCGCTCAACAGATCACATCTGGCTCGGTTATTCCTCTTGATACGGAACTTGTGTCCTTGGAAATCACCTATGAGGTAGGCGAGGTGTTTACGTGATCGTTACGGACGATCGGGTGGCTCTCTTCATCAGCGAGAAGGTGGGCAAGCCGTTCTTTCCTCCGTTCACCGTCATGGGGCTGGAAAAGGATGGCGAGATCGTCTCGGGCGTCCTGTTCAACATGTTCGAAGGTGAAGATGTTCACGTTAGCGTGGCAGGGCATCACTTCCCCAGGTCATTCCTTCGAGAGGTGGGCCGCTATGTGTTCGATCAACTGGGATGCGAACGCGCAACTATCATTACAGAGCAGCCGCACGTTGTTCGCCTAGCCGAACGGCTCGGAGCCCAGATCGAGGGACTGATGCGGTCCCACTTCGGCAAGGGCCGGGATGCATTCGTGGTCGGGGTCCTGGCCGACGAGTTCAAATTCAAATGGTAAACAGATATGCCGGAGTCGGCATAAGCCATTGAAAGGAATATAGAATTGGTCTCAACGCCGAAGCCGCCAGATCCGATGGAAACTGCCCAGGCACAGGGCGGCATGAATCGCGATACCGCTATCACGCAGCAGCAGCTCAACATGATCAATCAGGTTGGGCCAACCGGGACGCTGACCTATAACCAAACTGGCGTCAATCGGTTCAAGGACAGTCAGGGCAACTGGATCGAGACGCCATCTTATACGGCGACGACCAAACTAACGCCAGAACAGCAGGCCATCTTTGACCAGACGCAGGGCGCACAGACGAACCTTGCCGGCCTTGCAAACCAGCAGTCAGGCTTCCTCAAGGACTACCTCGCCAAGCCGTTCGAATACGACAACGAAGACGCGGAACAATGGGCCTATGACCTTGGTTCGAAGCGTCTCGATCCTCGGTTTGCTCAAGAGCAGGAGCAGCTACGCTCTACGCTCATTGCCTCCGGTATTCGCCCTGGTACTCCGGCATTCGATCAGCAGATGGGCAAGCTCGGAGAGACAAAGAACGACGCCTATAATCAGTTGATGCTCACCGGGCGCCAACAGGCATATCAAGAAGCGCTCACCGAACGAAACCAGCCCCTCAATGAAATCTCCGGGCTTCTCTCGGGCTCGCAGATCAGCCAGCCGCAATTCCAACAGACTCCGCAAACTGGCGTTGGTGGGGTCGATTACAGCGGGCTTGTCCAGAGCAACTATCAGGCCCAGCTCCAGAACTCTCAAAATGCGCTCGGCGGTTTGTTCGGTCTCGCGGGAACCTTGGGCATGGGCGCCATGAAGTATTCTGATCGTCGCCTCAAGACCGACATCAAGCGTGTTGGAACTCTCGACAATGGGTTGCCGGTCTATTCCTACCGGTTCGGCAACTCGCCCGTGACCGAAATAGGCCTGATGGCAGACGAGGTGGAAGCGTTCGCGCCTCATGCCGTGGCGGAAGCCGGGAACGGGTTCAAGATGGTCGATTACCGCCTGGCAACGGAGACTGCATAAATGGCTGCAGAACCTTTCATCTGGGGCCGCGCTGGGGCAAAGCTCACGCCCGACCAGATCGCCAAAGAACGCGAGATGGCCGACGCGCTGGCAAAGGGCGCCATGGATTATTCGCCGGTCGGCCACTGGTCGCAAGGGCTTAACCGCGTTGCGCAGGGCCTGCTTGCCGGCCTTGACTATCGGAACGCCGATCGGGCCGAAGGAGAGAACGCAACCTATAATTCCGAGATCCTCAACAGCCTTCTCGGTGGGTCCTCGCCGGTTGCTTCGGCCGCGATGCCGACGACCACCGGGGCAGGCGAGGAGCTTGCCGCCACGTCTCCGGCAGTTGGTGGAACGGACGCTTATCGGAATGCCATTGCCTCTATTGAGAGCGCAGGGAGTGGCGACTATGCCGCAGTAGGCCCCACAAATCCGAGGCTTGGTCGGGCTCTCGGCCGCTACCAGATCATGGAGGCCAATATCGGCCCATGGTCTCAGGAAGCCCTTGGCCGCGCGGTTACCCCGGAAGAGTTCCTTGCGAACCCTCAGCTTCAAGATGCCATATTCGACAAGAAATTCGGCTCCTATGTTGAGCAGTTCGGGCCAGAAGGGGCTGCACAGGCATGGTTTGCCGGTCCCGGTGGCGTTGGGAAGCTTGACCGCAAAGACGTTCTCGGGACGGATGTTGGGACATATAGCAAGAAGTTCCTCAATGCGCTTGGGCCGGAAGTCGCTGCAGCCACTCCGCAGGCCGCTATCGAAGCCGTTTCTCCCTCCGGCTATGTCGATCCAATGGTGTCGGCTCCGAATGCTCAGACCGAGCTTGCCCCTCCGCTTCCGGCTCCCGTCGAAGTGGCCCCGGCTCCAGCCGTTGCAGCCGTTCCGCAGCAGCAGGTAGCGCAAGCACTCACGGCTTCGCCACAACAGCAGGCACCCGGCATTAACCCGGCCATTCTCCGCGCCCTGACCGATCCTCGCGCTACTCCTCAGACAAGAGCGGTTGCACAGGCCCTCATGCAGCAACAGATGGGCGAACAGCAGTCTTTGCGCGAGATGCAGCTTCGGCAACAGGACCCCCGCTATCAACAGCAACTCCAGCTTGGGCAATTAGAGCTTGAGCGCGCACGAAACCCGCAACCAGATTACCAGATCGTACAGGACCGCTCTACAGGTGAGGTTATCGCCGTCGATCGAAATAACCCGTTGGCCGGCCCGCAAGTCATCCGCAAGGGTGGTCTATCTATGGACGCTCCCACGACGCGGACGATCAAGCAGCCCGACGGGTCGGAAGTCGCGGTCCAGTGGGATGGCGAAAAGCGCCAGTGGGTCCCTCTCGCAGCTCCGGAAGGCGGCAATCCCGTCCAATCCATTCCCAAGCTCACGGAACAGCAATCGAAGGATCTGGTCTACTACCAGCGCGGAGCCTCGGCGCTTCAAGACCTCAACAACATGGAAAATGCCTTGACGAGCGCAACGGACGCCGGTCTTGCACAGGTTCCGATTGTTGGGAATATGCTCGTTTCCAACGAGTTCCAGCAGGCGGACCAAGCCGGTCGTAACTTCCTCGCTTCCATCCTGCGAAAGGACACTGGCGCGGCGGTCACCACCAGCGAAATGAACGAATACGGCAAGATATTTCTTCCTCGCCCTGGCGACAGCCCCGAAACCCTTGCTCAGAAGCGCGCGGCTCGCATCGAAGCGCTCCAGGCCATTCGTTCTGGCTTAGGTGTCGCGGAGCGCGTTCTTCAGAACCGAGCCGATCAGCAGGAAGAGGCCGAGCCGGACTTTTCCACGATGAGCGACGAGGAGCTTCAGAGGTATATCAATGGCAACTGATGCTCTGAAGCAGAAGGCACAGCAGGAACTTCTTCGCCGGAAGGCAATGGCTGAACTTGCCCGCCGTCAACAGATGACGCAGGAGGCTTCCCAAGCTCAACCGGAAGCCCCTTGGTATCAACAGGCAGGGCAAGCGGCGGATGACGTGGTTCGCCTTCTCGCCAACGGCGCGACATTTGGCTATGCGGACAAGCTTGCGGGATATATGGGCGGTGAGGGGACGGAAGCCGAACGAGCGTTGACGGAAGATGCGCGCGAGCGGGCTGGCTCAGCCGGAACCGCTGCTGAACTCGTCGGCGCAATCGCAACCCCGGTTGGTCTGGCTCGACAAGGGGCTACGCTGGCCGGCCGGTTCGGAACGGGGGCCATGACCGGCGCTCCGGGTCTTGCTGCGCGCTCGGGCCTTATGGCTGCCGAAGGCGCTGGATATGGCGCTCTCACCGCAACCGGGAATGACCAGGACGTTCAACAAGGCGCTATACTTGGTGCTCTTGGCGGCGCGGCTGGCAACGTGGCTGGTGAAGCTCTCGCTTCCGGAGTTGGCAAGGTTGCCGGGCTATTCAACCGACAGCCCCAGATACCGGCACTTGATGACGTTTCGCAGGCCGCTCGCTCCGCATACCAGAGAGCCGAGCAAGCAGGCGTCATCTTCACTCCCCAGGCCGTTGACAAACTCCGTTCGAACGTTGTTCGGGATTTGACGGATATCGGCTTCGATCCGGCACTTCAGCCGGGAGCGGCGGCTATCGTCAATCGCCTCAATGCTCTTGAGGGGCAAAACCTCACACTTACCGGCCTCGATACGCTTCGGAAGGTCGCCAGCAACGGCTTTTTGCCGGGTAACCGATCGAACAACATGGCGATATCTCGGATCATCGAGAAGATCGATGACATCGCCACCAATCCCGGCGCGGATGATATCCTGGCAGGGGACAGCAAAGCCGCGTCCTCGGCACTCAAGGAAGCTCGGGAGCTATGGTCTCGTCAGGCAAAGGCTACCCGCGTCGAGGATGCTGTCAATCGCGCTGATCTGCGAGCCTCTTCGACCGGCTCTGGTGGGAATGTGGACAATGCCACGCGCCAGAACCTTCGCCGGCTTCTGGAGAATCCAAGGGGCTTCACAGCGGACGAACGCGCGGCCCTCGAAACCGTTGTTCGCGGAACCCCAACGCAAAACGCCCTCCGGCTCGCTGGCAAGCTTTCCCCCTCCGGTAACGGACTGATGGCCGCGCTTGGGGTAGGGGGCGCTATGGTGAACCCAGCCGTAGGGGCTCTATCTCTCGGGGGTATGGGCGCAAAGGCGATTGCCGATCGCGGCACTCAACAGAACGTCCAGAAGCTTGTGGATATCATCCTGGCTGGCGGAAACCGTTCAGCGGCGGAAGCGGCTCCGAACGCGGTTCAGCGACTTGCCCAGACGGAACGCCAGAGAATTGCGCGCATCCTCATGGCTATCGGCGCTCACGAGGCCGGCACTCCCGCGCGATGAGAAGAGCCATCCCAGTAAAAGAATGAAGGCCGTCAGGGCTGTGTAGTCTCTCCAGTCCCATTGCTGTCCGGCGTACCTCGGCAGGATGAAGATCAGTGCGATGCCTGCATAAGAGCAGACCATTGCGAAGGTAACAGGTCGATTCATCAGGTCTCCATAGGCCGCCACCCACACTCATACATCACCTCAATTGGCTCGGCAATCGCCGGACCTTTTCTCATTTCTATGAGGGAAACATGCCCTACGACGGTTCAGGTAATTTCGGCCTTGTGAATGGATATCGGGCCACAACTGGCCAAACCATTCTGGCAAGCCAGCACAACCCGCCCCTTGAGGACATCGCTTCGGGACTTAGCCAAGTCCTTTTGCGCTCAGGCGTAGCCCCGATGAACGGGCCGCTGAACATGAACTCGTTCAGGATCGTTGGCCTTCCGGAGGCGAGTAATGATGGCGATCCAGTCACGCTTGCTCAAATACAAACGATGCTCGCCGCTCTTTCCACAGTGCAGACGGGAACCGTTGCTGGGTTTCGGAGAACTACCGCTCCTGCCGGGTGGGTGAAAGAAAACGGCGGAACGATCGGAAACGCGGCGTCGGGCGCGACCACGCGGGCCAATGCCGACACCGAAGCTCTGTTTACGCTCCATTGGAATGAGTTCAACAACACCATCCTTCCTATTCAAAACAGCTCAGGCGTTGCGACGACGCGCGGGGCATCAGCGGCGGCAGATTTCGCGGCAAACAAGCGAATGCCACTCTTCGACAGCCGCTCCCGCTTCCATCGTGGCGCGGATGACGGGCTTGGATTTGACGCGACTCTGACGGTCGGCGCTACTCAGGCTGACGCCCTCAAAAGCCACACCCATACTGGTACGACATCCAGCTCTGGCGCCCACACCCATACGTCCACGATCTCTGGTGGCACTGGCGGAAGCAATATCACGGGTGGCGCCGCTACCCCCATCGGCAACGATACCACCAGCATAGCCTCTTCTGGCGCCCACACCCACACCTTCACGACCGCAGCAACCGGCGATGCCCTGGAGACAAGGCCGCGCTCTTCCGTGCTGCTCTACTGCATCAAGCTCTAAGGATTTCCCATGGCTGATATCCGCATCTCTCAACTACCTACGGGAACGCCTACGCAGACCAAGCTTCTGCCGATGGACTTGAGCGCCACTGAAAAGGCAACGATTAAGGATATCGTCTATGCTGGACGACCAGCCGCGACGGAAGTACAGGCAATCGCCGGCACAGACTCTGACGCGGCTATGACGCCGCTGACGACAAAGCAGCACGTGGATTCTCGTATAGGAACGTCTGCCGGCACGATAGCTGCTGGCGATGATAGCAGAATAACAGGAGCCTTCCAGAAAACGACCGGCGACGACGTTTTCGGCTCTTCTATCAACTCTCCGCGCATCTATGGGCGTGTTCGTGACCATGTGAGCATTCTCGACTACGCCACGTCTTCAGCCTCCCGAGACGCTATCAAGAACGGCAGCACTGGATTTAAAGCGGCTTTTGATGACGCAACAGCGGACGCGGTAGCGCGTGATATTGGCTTTGTGCAGTTCCCGGCTGGCAATTTCGAATTGGATAGCGGCGAGGTTCTAGACAACCCAGGGCTTTACATTCGAGGGGAGCACGGCGCAACGTTCCTTTACAAGAACGGTTCCGGGCGCATGTTCCAGACGCTCGGCAATGCACCTGATGTCTCGACAGAGGGGTACGCCCTGACGGCCAATGCCGCTGCTGGCGCGACGAGCATAACCGTTTCGAGCGGGGATGCTGCCAATTTTGCTGCAGGTCAGACCAAGATAATTCGCTCCAGCAACATATCCAGTGGCCAGGTCGCCCGAGATGCGGAATTCATTCATGTAGAAGCCGTGAATACGGGGACAGGCGTTATTACACTGTCGGCACCGCTTTATTTTGCCTATGCGACCGCAAATACGGCGAAGGTGTATGACGTCGATCTGATTGAGGGCGTCGGCTACGAAAATCTTATTGTTGACTGGACGGACGGAACGCCAACCTCTCCGCAGAGACCCCCGTATTCTGTTGATGAGGCGTTCGTATCTTGGTTCTGCGATTCTCCTAGGTTCGTCAGCATTGGAACGAAAAAGACAATCAGCGCTAGCATAAGCCTCCATTGTTGCATTGACGCTTCCATCACAAATCTTCTTGTCCGTGACGGGTTCTCAGACAATTACGACATGACTGATGCTTACAGCTACGGTGTAGCCGAGGCAGGATTGAACGTAGGAACAATCATCAACGGGCTTCATGCGCTCCGAAATCGCCACGCTTATACGACGGGTGCGGCCGACAGCACAGATGCGACAATGTTTAATGGCGGTCACCCAATGGGGACACTAATAACCAATAGCATTGCGAGGCAGATGAAGGCGGCGGGGTTTGACACTCACGGCGCGGGTCGAGAGGTTAAATTCTCAAACTGCCACGTTTGGGGAGGAGTTGCGGCCGGCTTCCAGTTGCGTTCACATGGCGCTCGAATTCAAAATTGCTCCGCCCGCAACATCAGGCAAAGCGGGGGTACCCAAGGCCACGGTCTTTACATTGTCGGAAACCTCACCGATGACCTGTACGCCCGCAATGTCCGTATCGATGGGTTTACTGCTATAGCCTGCGCTGGCGCGGGCATTTGGGATCAATCGCAAGGTACAGTAGCTAAGGGACTGACTCTTGAAGAGACAAACGACCCTGGTATCGTTTGGAGCAGCAGCGTTGCCGGGGACGGTGAATATTCTGACGTATATATGCGAGATGTCGCAAAATCTCCGGTAAGCGGTACGCATGCGGTTGTATTGGGTAACGCGTCTACCCAAAAAAATCCGAGAGTCCGTGATATTTTCGTAGATGACCCTAATAACAATCTGACATTCCTTGTCAGGAGAACAAATATAGCGACTGACAAGTTGGAAATAACTAACGTCAGGGGTTTGAATTCTACGAAAGTACCTATTCCCCTACTCTCTTCGCCAACGAACACCGCCAATGTCACCATTCGAGGAGGTTATGGCGCGACGGGGCAAAGTGTTGGCCCTATCAATGCCGTCGCCATCGCTAGCGACAGCATTAATGCTGACGTTCTGTATTCTAGCGGCGCCCTTTTGACGCCTCAGACGGGAACATCCGATTCTCTAATCACTATAACTGGTGGGGAAAGAGACGGTGTTGTAATTCTGTGGGGGTCTGCTGGAAATACGATTACCCTTAACCACGGGTCTGGGACCGATAACCTCTTCCTAAAAGGGGCAGTGAACGTCAATCTACTGGCCAACCAGGGTCTATGTCTTATGCGGCGAGGGTCGGTGTGGTTCGAGCTATGGAGAACCTTCTAACGCCTGAGAAGGTCTGCGCCCGGTGAGTTATAAACGTAATGGGCGCTTCCTTTTTCGGTCCATTTATTCTCAAGCCAAAGTGTCTGCGTGAACGTCGACAGGCTCAACCCGATGAACCCTGGTAGCCTTTGGCAAATAGCCTGCTCAAGAAATGCCCTCTTCAGGCGAGCTTCGGGGAAAGAAAAATACCTTGGCAGGTCGGACTTAAAGAATAACTTCAAGCCGATCTTGCGGAACTCCTCACGCACTGCGTCGATGGGCAAAACAAGGTCGGCTTCATCGCAGCAAAGCCAAAGGGCTTCAGCATCAAGGTTTGTGGCGGAGACCTTCCGAGCAATCTTTCCAGGGTCAACCGTAAAGAATTGCTCCGGGGTGTCCATCTCGGTAGTGCCGAACTTTTTCTCTAGGTAGATATGCCAATCTCTCTCGATGCGGAGTTGAAGGGCGAATGTCTTCTTTGGTAGCCATTCAACGATATCATCAGCCAGGCGGCGGGTTTCTTTTGTCGGCTGAAGCGATAACAGCGTGTTGCGGGCTAGTTGGTGATGGGCGGAATTGTGCTGAAATGCTTCGCCAAGAACGGTTTTCCCGATCGCAAAACAGGTATCTAGCCCGATACCCTCTGTAGGCGTGGAATAGGATATGTGGTCTCCGGCCTCGCTGGATGCCAAAAGATCGATATCAAACACCTCTCCGAACGGAAGCCGGCCATAGTCTGCCGGCGTTCGACCTTCCATCGGAGCGAAATCGACAGCATAGGACGGGATCGCCGCCTTCTTTCCGACTTTCGCAGCATGAACGATCAACCCCACTACGCCCATTCTCTGATTGTTAAGACCGGACATCATGGAATTGAGGTAGAGAACTTCGGACATCAGTCCTCCATTAACGAGCAAGAACGTATCGGCGCAGGCTTCTCTCCATCAGGAGTCCCGTTGGCACAGAGATCATCCCCCACATGACAAGGTACGTCTTGTCAAGCCATTGGGTTGGATAGCCGACATAATAGGCGCTCCTCATCCATTCAACCGCATGAAAAACAGGGTTGAATGAGGCCGCATAAATCACCTGTTCTGGGAAGACGTGCAGATAGATAGGCCCGTCAGAACTAAGGTAGACGATGATCATGGAGAGAGAAAAGATCATCGCAAAGAAGGGGTAAATCGCAGATATCACGCTGACGATTATTCCAACGCCAAGGGCAAGCATTGATATCGACAGGAGCGCTAGAAGAGCTTGGTCCGGGTGCTGCGGTACTGGATCGGAGCCGATCGATACCAGGATGGTGAACATCACGGCGATGGAGAGAATTATCCCTATGAATTCGAGAAAGCATCTTGCCAAGACGATATCCAGAAGGTGGACGGCCGGGAAAGCTAGCATGCCTTTGTTCGCCAAGATGGAGGCTGCCATGTATCGAGAAATGTACATAAATGTCAGGGCCGGCACGAGGCCGCTCGCGTAGAATAGAAAACGGTCCTCCCCGAATATGGCGGACCGACCTACGAAATTATAGATCGAGAGCAGGATCAGGACGTGAGCGATCGGCATCAGTGGCGGGATCAAAGAGCCGAGCGCATGGTTCAAATACCGGCTCCGAATGTCGCGAAGAATAACGGCATGCATGACATTCATCATTCTTTGCAATGCCACCATCATGCTGACTTGGCCGGAGGTATCTCTTACCTCTCGCAAGACAAGGCCTCTTCTACTGGCTCCATGTCGTGATCATCGAAAACTGTGACCGTATCAATTCCCCGAGGCATAGGGTGCAATAACCCGTTTGTGTCGCGATAGGTGACTTGTTCGACAGTCTCGCTGACTACGGTCCATCCCAACTGTTCAGGGGTCATGATTTGAGTCGGCATTCGCTTGGCCTCCGCCGTTTTCCAACGAAGGCTCGACTATAGACGGGCGATCTCTGGGCGAAAAGCCCTCAATTCTTACCATCGGAGAACACCATGAACCTCGTCAGCAATTGGCGGCGGGTGCTTAAGCGCGCCTGGAGCATCAGGCTGATGATCCTCGCCGGTATCCTCTCGGGGCTCGAGGTCATCTTTTCCCTTCCTGACATCGAAGAGCGGTTGGATTGGCCGCAAGGCATCTTCGCCGCTCTGTCTGGCCTCACCACTGCGGCGGCTTTCGTCGCCCGTCTCATAGCACAAGGAAACGTCAATGAAGCCGACGACGAAGAGCAGGCTTAAGAAGTCCGGCGCGCTCGCTGCCGCCGCTGTTGCCATCGTGGGGGCATGGGAAGGGCTCCGGACGGTCGCCTATAAAGATGTGGTCGGAATCCCAACTGTGTGCTTCGGAGAGACCCGGGGCGTGAAGATGGGCGATCGGTACACCGTCGAAGAATGCAAGGCGATGCTCGGTGACGCGCTGATCGAGTTCGAAACTGGCATGCGGGCCTGCCTTACCAATCCCGACAGCATTCCAGAAAAATCCTACGTGGCCTTCCTATCGCTTTCCTACAACATCGGAGTTCGTGCCTTCTGTGGCTCGACCGTGGCGCGACGAGCAAACGCGGGCGACATCAAAGGTGCCTGTGAAGCTATCCCGGCATGGAACCGTGCAGGTGGCAGGGTCGTGAAGGGCCTCGTCAATCGCAGGGCAGACGAGCTGCGCATCTGCAGGCAGGGGATCACCGGATGATCCTCGCCCTCATCCCCGACGTGATCAAGCTGCCCGCCGCCGCAGTCGTTGGCGCGGGCCTCATGTTCTTCCCCGCCAAGTGGATCGGCCAATCCGAAGGCAAGCAGATGGCTGCTACAGCCTCGCTGGTGAAATCCGTTGAAGTCCTACGAGAAAGGAGCGCCATAGATGCGCAGGTCTCTTCTTCTGATGCCACTGCTATGTGTGCTGATTTCTTCATGCCAGACAGCGAAGAACACCGTGAGTGTTTGCGACGGCTGGAGGAAGCTGCAGGCGATGCCGGCAACAGCGGCGTATCTCATCCAGAACGACCGCCAACTTGCGAACGGCATCGCGAGCCATAACCGCTTCGGCGCTTCTCAAAACTGCTGGAACTAAGCGGCCCGGAGTCCTGCGCTAACAGGATATCCGAGCCTGACCACATCGATCATCCAGGGATCGCCATGGCTGCCAATACGTTAAGCCTGAATGGTTCCTCAAACATTAAAACCGCATCGAAAGGAACCCGGAATTGACTGATAATGCCCACGATCTGCCAGCAAACCGCTTCAATGAACTCCCCTCGGAGACGCAAAAATTCCTGTCCCGATTGGATGAAAACGATATCAAGCTTCTTGAGGAGGGCCTTGTTCTGGTGCGCTCAGCGCTGACGGTTGGCCGATTCATGAAGTGGCTTATCATATGCGCCGTTGTCACGACCGCTGCCGGCGTCAAATTCTATGAGGATGTTCTGAAGGCAATTGCGTGGCTTCAGACGCCGAAGTGACGGGCGCTCCAGACTTCAGCCAGCATGAAACCGCAGCAGCCACAGGTCCCGGAACCTTATCATTCGACACATAGCGCCAGATCTGGGTCCTATCCACGCCCAAATGCGCAGCAAGCGCTGATTGCCACCCGCGCTCGCCAAAAAGCCTTATGCCGGCCTCTTTCAGTTCATCACCGCTCATTCTCGGACTCATGGATGTAGCGGATAACGGATTCGCTGAACCCGTCAACGTGGACCCACTTCCCATAGCCAATGCCGTTCTTTGCAGAAGCAACATTGATCATATAGGCCTTCTTTGCGATCGGGTCCGTCACCCGGTCATGGGACTGTTCATCCGTGATGACGATCAGCCGATCATGCGGCACTTGCCGATTGATCAGATCGATTGCCGCTCCGAGATAGGTTCCCGAATGGGGCTGTGATCTGATAACGGCATCGACCCCAGCCATGCCCCGGCGAGGCGGCACCTCCACCACGCGCTCCGAGAAAGTGAAGACCCGAATATCCCCGTTCACGACTGAACCGAGAGCGGCTGCGGCATCAAGGCGCGTCAGGTCCGACTTCCCAGATAACTTGGTGTCCATCGAGCCGGAAACATCGACAAGAACGGCAGTTACGCCGGACAGTCGAGGGCCAGACGCGACAGCCTCACAGAGCGCCTGATCGATCACCGGCTCCAACTGCGGGCAAGCTCGGGCCGCAGCGACATAACGAAACGGGAATACAAGCTCAGCACCTTTCCGCGCCACGATGGCATCGGACACAAGCTGTCGGTCGCAACCGGCGTCCATCATGTTGCGAAGGTTTCGAAGCAGGGCGAGGTAGCCAAGCTTTCCTTCCCGAATAAGGCGCTCGAACGTTTCCTTCTTATCGGAACCTCCCGACAGAGAAACCTCCCACGTATCTGGCGCCACAAGCCGGCGCTCAGCCACGCGCTTGAATAGCGCCGCCTGCTCCTCGTCGGCCGGCTTCGGATGGGCAAGGAAGAGAACATCGCGCAGCCGAACCGGTCCCTCGCGATCATACTTGGCGAGCTGATATTCCGAGAACTTCCCGAACGCCTTTGCCAGCCCAAGCTTCATCTGCTTGGAAAGCGGCTTCTTGCCTCCCCTCCAATAGATCGACACGAGTTCTGCCATTTCGTCGGCGCGACGGATAGTGTCCGCAATCGTGTCTGCAACTCCAGCCCCACCACGGCGGATCAGGTCAGTGAGCAGCAGGAGCGGGACATGGCGAAGGCCATGAATGTTGCGAGCCTCTACCGCCAGAGCGGAGACCGTTGCAGCATCAACGGTCACGGCGGCTTCCAGGATCCGGGAAGCAATGTCCTTGCCGTCCTCGTAGAACTCCTTCTCCCAAAGGAGGCAGGACAGGACGGAGCGGCGAAGCTGCATTTCCGGCGAGATGAATTTGGCCGGCGCACCTTCATGCGTATACTGGCGGGGGATGTTCATTGCGGTATTCAGGCGCATGATTTTCTCCATAGCGCCGAATGGCAAAACCGCAGGCGGGAACAAGCGAACTCGGAACGTATCAGCGCTCTATCCAACTGAGCTACATCCTGTATCAGGATGACGGGATTCGAACCCGCGACCTCTGGCTCCCAAAGCGAAGTAACCGAACTCTACGCCACGCCTGCGGTTATGAACCATTCGGGAACAAGCGGAAACGGCGTCGTTTCTACCAGAAAGAAGTAGCCGTCACCTTCACCACGATTGGCAAATCATCTATCGCACGGCACGTTGCAATTTGCAACAATCTATTTCAGTTTATTCACAGCTTCCACAAATGCGTCGAACGCCCCAGGCAGAGCCTTCTCGCTCGTCTCTCCATAGCCAAAGGCCTTCAGCTCTTCTATGAAGGCGGTGGCGGTGCGGAGGAGGTCTGTGTTGCGTTGGCGCTCTTCAAGAATAGCCACGCTCGCGACCAGAGATGCCACCTCCTTAAACTCGGGCTTGACGAACTGTTGGATGACCTCTTCAACGGTCATCGGGAATTCCGATTTCGGTGTTTCACTCATTCTTGATCCTCTCCAGGCCCCCTTTGATACTTGAAATGCATTCTCGAAGCGCGTTGATCTGGCCGATATCCGTGTAGAGTGGCAAGCGACCTTCGATGATTCTAATGGCGTCCCTCAGCCCTTCCTCATATTGTCCCTTGACTACAGCTTTAAGGCTCAAGTCCCTCATCCCATTCCCTTCCTATAGTGGCTAGACGTCCTTAGCGGCCCGCTCTTCCCAAACACCATATCCCTTTCCAAACATCGCCCCAGCTCCGAACGTAAGAAAAACGGCTTGGGCCGAATATCCTCCGACGAACGTCATGACGATGCAGAAGGTTAGGATGAAGATCCCCATCCACATGTATCCTTTCGGGCTCATCTCTCTTCTCCTATTGGCCCTCCGAAGAGGGAATGTTTGGGGGCATCCGGTCAGGACGTCAATGATTTCAATGGGGCGGAAAATCGAGTTTGGGGGCGCAAGTACCTGAATTACTTATTTCATTTTACTCCTGCCGGGGGCACCATTCAAGCTATAAAGCCCTTATTTTGTCGACTGTTTGGGGGTTTCAGGTGGCGAGTTTGGGGGCGTTTCGTTCTTCACCCGTTCGGCAACCCGCTTCGAAGATCTGATTCCAAGCTTCGCCCGATCGGCCCCTCTGGTGTAGACTTCCGCCTGTTTCGGGTTTGCCCAGCCAAATTGAGCCATAAGCTCGTGAGCCGTGGCGCCCTCGTCGGCGGCGATCGTGGCAGCCAGTTTCCGCACCCCGTGGGCGTTCTTAAAGACGTTCGCCTTACGGGCCGCGTCTCCAAACCAATTCCCGAACCCTGGCTTGCTGAACGGCTTGCCGTGCGATGTCACGATGAAGTGCAGGGCATCGCCCTTCGTCTCCGTCTTCCCGATCAAATCGAGGACGGACTGAGGCAACTCGACGGTAACGACCGAACCCGTCTTGCCCGTCCTGAATGACAGGACATTGCCGCGCAAATGCTGCCGGCCCATATCGGTCAAATCCCCCCGACGACTTCCAACGTGCAGCAGTAGCTCGAATGCAAGCCGCTGCATGCTTCCTTCATCCCATCTCGCCCGGAATGCGGCTGCGTCCTCAATCGTCCATGCCTCAAAGCCATCCGACTTGACCGGGAGCTTTTCAACGCCCGCGCAGGGATTATCCCGCCGGTGGTCATTCTTGACGGCCCACGAGAACAGCCCGCTCATGGCCTTTAGGTAATTGTTGGCCTGGACGGGCGTACCCGCCATCTTGTCCATGCGGTTCCTAATGTGCTTGGGAAGGATATTGGCGAACTCGACGCCGCCGTTTTGCTCGACAACATGCTTGAAGATGTTGGAGCGTTGCCTTCTGGTCCCGTCAGCGAGTGTCACCCACGCGCCGCTTTCCATATACCGCTCGATCAGCCATCGCATTGTACTGGCTTCTGCGGGCGATTTGGAGCGTGGCTTAGGTTTCCCTGCAAGGCATGCCGCATAGGCCATATCGAATTCGTGGCTGTCTGGATCGTCGGGGAGCCTCACCCGAGCGCCTTTGTCGATACGGAAATACAGAAGCACCTTCCCATAGCGGGTGATAGTCTTGGTGACGTGCTTGGGAAGGGGCTTCGGCATTCCCTTATCAGAGGGCGAAATCATCGGGGAGATCAACCTTTTTCTGCCTGTTGATATCCTGTATATCTGGGGAGACCCCAAAGCGCCGGCCGTCGATCTCAACCCAGACGGTCACGTTTTCACGCTTGGCGATCATGGCCATTCGCTTCAGGTCCGCGGATTTGACGAGAGCCGGCGCCGTCATGCTTCCCGCTCCTTATGCTGGAGGACCGACCGTGCGCGGTCTATCCAGTACGGGATGACGAGATCTGTCATCGCTCCGTTGTTGTGAAGATCGACACGGCGGGCGTCATTCACGATGCCCTCCAGCGCCTCTCTCGCCTTCGCTAGTTCCGCTTGGAGGGTTTCGATGCGGTCGGCGGCCTCTTCGCATGTCTCGTCAATGTTATGCCAACCGCCTTGATCCTTGGCATACGCGCGTAACCGCTCCACGATATCGCTACTCATCGCTTCCCTCCTGCTCTGGGGTGGAGGATGGGGGATATCGCCCGCGTCGAGGGAGCTTCTGAGGCGATGACCAATTCTAGTTCGCTCAGATGGTCGCGGATGTGCTGAGCAAGAATATCCTGTGAGTGGGTAAGACCCTTCACGCGCTTGCCGTCTACGATCGGACCCTCGGGGCTGTTCTGTTCAGCAATTTGGACGTTGATTTCCAGCTGGTGGCGGATAGCCGCAATGATCTCGCTCGCCTTGCTATGAGACTCGGGCACTGGGCCTGCTGCCTCTTCTCCATGTGGGGTGAGGGCGGCGGAATTCGCGAGCCCGATCGATAGGATATTCTCGATCGCCTTGTCGTCTAAGATCATGCCCCAAGGCATGCCTTCCTGCGGCGATGCAGACCAAGAGACCGCCTCGATCATTTCCTTCGTCACTGCAATAGCGGTAGTCATGACTCAAACGTCCCTTGTCTTTCCGAATCCAGCGCTGCGAATTTTGGCTTTGGAAGAAGGCCAGATGCCTAGGTGTTTCTTCCTGATCCGGTCGCATTTGGCTTGGATCGATTGTTCTTCGGATGATTTCTCACGGTGGCTTTCGCGAAGGACGGGGTGCAGGTTGCTTTCCCGATGTTCTCCCCCGCGCCACAAAGCTTTGATGTGGTCTAAGTCCCACTGATCTCCGGCGAGGATCTTGCGGTTGGAAAGCTGGCATATGCCGCCGTACTTCTCGAACACGCGGAGACGGACACGGGGCGGAATTGCCGTGTCATCGGTCTTGCCGATCCATTCTTCAGTTGACCTCATTTGCCCATCCACTTCTTCAGCAGACGGAACCAGCCCACGTATCCGATGGAGTCGCGGAAGCGGTTGACCTCAGCCTGCGCTTTCGCCATCTCCGTTTCTGCCCGGAGGCGGACAAACATCCGGTCCTCGTTCTGCAGGCGAAGGATGGTCTGCGTTCTGGCGTGGGGGTAGCGCTGGAGGTATGTCTTGGTCCTGTCCATTATGCTGCAGCCTCCGAAAATGCGTCCTCTGGGGTAATGCCGTATGTCTCCGCGATCCACTTCACGGCCTTGTCGCAGAAAGCCTCAAACTCCTGCTCGCTCATGCTGGAGAAGCTGACGGACTTCGGGACGGCGACAGTGAAGCCCTTGACCATGACCGGCGTCACAAGCCCCGTGTGAAGCTTTACAACGTCATGGAGGGCTTCCGGCGACGGCGCGCACTCGGTAGCCTTGACGACGCGGCCAAGGAACGCCCAATACCAGCGCAGTCGGGAAGGAGAGCGCCCCGTATGGAGAGTTACCTTGATGCGGTCATGCGGAGAGAAACGTTCCAGCAGGTCGCGGTCCATCTGCATTTCCGCGATGAGCTTATCGCCGCGACGGAGCATGTAAATCGCAGGCATCTCGTTCTTTGCCATCAGCCCGCCCCCACAGGTGAGAGCGCAGCAAGGGCGCGGTCGCGGATCGAATAGGCAGTCTCGATCATGTCGGCGTGGCCTTCTGTCTCCAGCGTGGCCGGCACGTCGTAATCGTTCCAGATGGTTTCAACGTCCTCTTGCGTTTTCGCGCTCGACAACGACGTTTCCAGTTCTTCGAGATAGTTGCCGATATCAAATTCGCTCGGCTCTTCCCGGGTCACGTCAACCGCAATCGCGTCCTCGAAGTCATAGGTCTTCGGAGTCTGTGAAGACGGAGGAGGCGGCGCGACGACCGTCTGGGATGTGATGACCTCGGGTGAACGCTCTGCCTCGTCAGGATCGATGATCCCGGCAAAGCCGAATGCATAGCGGGCGCACTGGATAGCAGCCTTGTGTCGCAGCATGCGCTTAGGCCACTTCTGCCAAGGCTCGGTCGGACGCTTGCACTCGTCCATGTATTCCGTAACCATAGTTGGCCGGTTGCGGTCCTTGCGATAGATCGAGCAGGTTACGGCGGTCAGGTTTCCCTTGCCGTCGAACTCGTCCTTGAAGTCGATACCGTCGCACTGCGGATGCGAGTTGATTAGGTTGAACCAACCATCAACGCCGACGATCGGTTGAACGCCGCCGCCCTTCTTCGGGAAAGCGTAGATTTCGCGGGTGATAGGGTTAAGGCCATAATCCTTCGCCACCATCAGGAAGGCCGCAAATTCCTCGTTAGAGGCGTTGGCCGGCATGCAGGTGGATTTGACCGTGGCCGCGAAAGCCTTGGGGTCCATGTTGTATTGGCTCGCCATCGAGGCGATAAGAGACTGACGCTCTACGGGTAATGTGGCAACGTTGCTCATGCTGCTTTCTCCGGCCATCTTTCGTTCAAGTGCCAAAACTGATAATCTTCGTAGGTGATTGGATATTTCGCGAGGTACGGCCAAGCGTGATCGATATGGACGGGAGAGCCGGCGACTTCCGCCTTGAACTCGTCACCGTCTTTCCAGATCGCAGCCGCGACAAAGGGGCGCTTGATTGGAGCCAGGTCCTTATTCAGGCCGCGACGGTCGCGAACCTTGAAATAACCGCACTGAGGCTCGCTCTCATGGATTGGCGGCTTCTCGCCTCTGATGGATTTCAGCCACCAGTCGAAATCATTTTGAGACGACATAGACATCCTCCTGCGTTTTCAGCTTCACCCGCTCGAAAGCAGGAGCCGCTACGAACACCCAAACGAAGCAAGCAGCGAGGAGGACAAACAGCCCGATCAGCGCATACTGCGGTGTTGTCGTGTCGTATGGAGCGGGGCGAGGCTTCGTAAACCTCCCAAGGTGAACCGCATGGGACTTGCATTGGGTTTGGGTGCAGGAGCAGCCAAATTGGTGCTGGACGCAATCAGGACGCATTTGATGCATCCGCTTTGGCAATGGCGATTTGTGTGTCGTTCAGAAGTTCTATCTTCTCGCAAGCGTAGCGATCGACGTGCCACGCTCCGCCGCCGAGCGCGGACCATCTCTTCGCTATGGCGAGGAGTTCTTGGGATACGGATACGGAAGCCGACACTGATATCAGCATCGGCTCGACGTTGTTCCATTCATCGTCAGTGAGCTTGCTTGAAAGCTTCTCGCCTAGGAGGCGAAGCGAGAGCGGAGCATTGTCGATAAGATCCTGCGTCCATTCCGCCTTCGCTTTTATCAACGTTTCTTCCTTAGCGTCGGCGATGGCGGCTTCCATGACGACGCGGGCATTATGGGCCGGTGACCTTGCGGGGGAGCCATAGACTCGCTCCGCCAGAAGGTCAGAGGCTTCTTTCATCGCGCCCCTCAAGCGCTGCAGTTCAGCGTCCTTTGCCGCGTCATAACCACATGTGCATGTGTAGTTACGGCCTTCGCAGTTTCTTGCGTGGTCTTCCATCTACTCCCCCTCCCGGCTTTCGTTGAGGGCGGTGCGGGCGGCAGCAAAAGAATCGCTGTCGGTCCTCACGGCGTCCGCATAGATGAAGTTGCCCTTCTCATCGTACCCGACGTTAACCGGTTGCGTTTCTTCGTTTAGAACACCCTTCAGCGCTTCCCGCAGTCGTGACAGCTCCGCATCCCTGCGTGAGCGCTCGTCGCGCAAAGCCTCTGCAATCATCTGGCTGATCTGGATACCGGCTTCCTTACGGAGATCGAGCCTGTGCGCCGTGATCCATGCCGCGGTCTTTTCGATGTCTGCTGGGATTTTCCCGTCCATCTTCACGCTCCTTCTCTATTGGAAGGGGTGGAGCGGCCTTCGGCGCGGGCGGCGAGCATGGCGTCGGCCATCGCGTATCGAACTTCTGCGCTTAGTCGAAACCGTTCCGAATTAGGTAGATCCCGCCACCATGAATCGAAGGTGCCGATGCTCGTTTGCGCGTCTTTCCAAACCTGATTGCTGCCGTATGTCAGGCCGGCGTGGGTAACAATTTCAGCGTATCCGGGCTGATCGGCATGGACGGCGAAATAGTCGCGAAGGCTCATGCCGTCCTGCTCGTAGTGACCTCCTTGGCTGTGCTCTGCTGCTGAACGCGGGAATGCAGGTCCGCCGTCTCGGCTCGGAGTGAAGCTGCTCATCGTCCTGCCCCCTCATTGAGAGACGCGCCACGGACGCGGAACGAGGAATAGGCTTTGGAAGGGCCGACCGGCAGTTGGCTTTCGAGGTCGTCTTTCCAGTTCGACCATGCGATGCTGTTGCGGACGTAGGACGGGAAGCTGTCTTCGTCCTCCAGTTCGACACCTAGGCCGCTTCCGTCGCGTTCGTAGAGGTATTGACGGGCGCAGTATTCGGTGATGTCCTCAGATTTCCACGTCGTTGTATCGACGCGAAGGACGGTCACGATTTCGTCGTCTGCCAGTTCGTCAAGAACCTCGGAGATCGGCATGTCCTTTCCGAAGAAAGAGCTTTCCCGGAGATACTGGCGCTTGATACGTGCACTGCAGACCACGGCGACGAGGGTTTCGTTAGCCTGGATGGGGAATTTGCGTTCCATTACGCACCTGCCTTTCTTGCGGCAATCATGGCGTCGGCTAGGATGTAGGCGTCCTCGGCCGCGTCCGTGAAACCGACACGATGGTAAGCGCGGTCACCACGGGAAATATCCGAGCAAAGGCCAGCACATATTCCGGCCAAAGCCTGACCGGCGAAATAGTCGCGAAGGCTCATTCCGGGATGGCCCACTTCATCGAAAGTGGGAGTGTCGTCATCAGAATAGCCATGGTCCGCTATTGTTCCGACCTGTTGCCAGCGCTTACCTGGGAAGGCCAACCCGCCATCATCGATTTTCTTGCTGTGTGACATGTTCTTCCTCCTACGAGGGGGTGGGGAGAGGGTGAAATTAGGCTTTCGAAGGGGTAGCGTTCGCTACGTCGGCGCGGTTCACGACCTCGATTAGGACGCGGGTCAGCGCCATTTGCTCGACGGACGCTTGGCCCGAAATCGTCTTGGCCAGAGCGCCGTTTATGACGGCCAACTTCTTGAGGGCCATCAGTTCAATCGGCGTGATTTCGATTTCTGCCATCCCCATCATCCTTCTCTGTTGCTGCGACCAGATGGCGGAGGCCTTCGTGTGTCGCTTGGTGGCTTGTGAAAATCAGGCGGCGGATAGGTCGCCCATGTCTGTTGAATTGAGAAATGCGATGACTTCGCGCTTGGCTTCCTCCGACTTGCGGATCCCATCCAAAATGGTCAAAGCTTCGCGCCGTGCTTGTGTTTTCCGGAACTCTGGAGCGGCCACCCATGGCCCGCCCCACTCCTCGAAGATGATCTTCGCGACGGTCTCGATTGCCGCGTCCATCACGCACCTACCGAAACGAGTTTGGAATACGATCCGTCCTGCATGACGTATGCGCTGTAGTAAGCGCCCTTGGGGCCACGAAGGCCGAGATGACGAACTGCGCCAGTACGTGCAGCGTTCGGGCCTACCGCATGGTCAAAGCCAACTTCATATTCAGTTCCGTTGATTTCGATCTTCGTCATTTCCGTTTCCTCTTCCACCGCGACCAGATCGGCGGTTGCTTCTTCGTCTCGCTGTCTACGAGGGTGAATATCGCACGCTATTGCGTGTCATGCAAGTAGAAAAACACGCGATAGCGTTTTTATTTTCTTGCGGATCGGGGAATCATCGCTTAGAAAAGAAAAAACCCCCGCTGGTGAGGCGAGGGTTTGAAAATCAGTCGAGCGGTTGAAGACGATGGCGACTGATCTGCTTTTGCAAGCAGTTGTTGTTTACCATCGGGCGCAGACAAAGACAAGCCCCACTCCGAAAGACCGAAGGGGCGTCTGCCGTGGCTCTACCAGGGGCGACGAAAAAGTGCGGTCAAGGTTTGGCGCTGGTTATCGACCAAATCGGAAGGGGTGACGGTCGGCTCGGTCGGTCAGATCACCTTGGCATAGGGGCTAACCTCGGATGCTCTATGAGCACGGGGCTTAGTCCTCCTATGTTCGGGGTTCAGGTCTCTCTATCGGTCAGGGCACTTAGAGGAGATAAGAATGAAGGATAATTCAGGGATAACGTGGTATCGAAACAAGGAAGAACTGCGAAAGGCTATTGCTTCTGGAATTGAGCCTTCATCGAAGCGCGGATGTGCTCAAGGCACGTTTCAAGTTCTGCGAGCTGCGATTGCCCGAGCTTTATTCCGAATTGCTTCCCGGTTGGAAGGGTGAAAATGATGGCGACCGATCCGGCTAGATTGGCCTCATTCATCATTACCTCATCAACGGCAGCTATGTCGTAGACGTAAAGCTTGTCATCGTCACTCATCTGCAAATCCTAACAATCGGTTAACGACTCGTTGCAATATGTTGCCCGCATAGGGTGGTTGTTCTTGCGGGTGTAAATTAACAGTTGCTTACAAGTTCTTTCGGGGCAACCATCGTAGGGCGGGCACGCAGCCATAAATTTTCCAAGGATTCTGTTCCTAGGCGGGTTGATAAACGCTGCTGATCGTCTATCAATAAGAAAATGTTCCTATGGCGGAGGCGGCGTATGAAAATTTTCACAGAGATGTATGCGCATTGGCAGACGTTCACTCCTGAGAAGAAGGAACTTGCACTTGAATATCTGGAGAAACTGAAAGCTTGCGGAAAAGCTCCAGAGCAGCAGGTTTCGCAGATGGTGGAAGACCCGCAGCGGCTTCAACAAGCTGCATGTCCTCCTCGCTGATCTCAGATCCGGTTAGGACATACCCGACCTTCGATTTTCCGAGCACATTCATGATTGCCAAGAACTTATCGACAGTCGGCTGCTTCCTGTCCTTGACCATCTGCTGAACGTAATTTTGCCCAAGGCCAGCCTCTCGGCTGATCTCCTTGTAGTCCTTGCCGGCCATTTTCGACGCCTCAATGAGATTGAGCAAACGATCGAACCAAGCCGCATCTGTCTTTTTATTCATGTCGTTCATGTCACGATTCATAGCACGCCGAAATTATTTTTGGCGCACGTTATAGCGTGTATTGACTGACACGCGAAAGCGTGCCATGTTGCATACATGAGCACTAAACTCCTATCCGAGATTGAACAATTCATGGTCGAGGCCAAGCTTGGCCCGCATCGTTTCGGCATCCTGGCGGTGCGCAATGGTCGGCTTGTTGAGCGCCTCCGAGAGGGTAGACCAATCCTCAATAGCACGGAGCAGCAGGTGCGCGACTTCATGCGCCAGCATCGTTCCAAGGCTCGCCAGTCGGAGAGCGTCTGATGTCGGAACATTCCATAGACGAACTCAAGCGCCAACTCCAGCAAGCAGAGGGAAGGCTTAAAGCCGCTCAGCATGCCTACGCCGACGCGAATAGGCGCCTTCAAAAGGCGCTGGCAGATGAAACGGGATGGATCGGCAAGAAAGCGACAAGGGGAGGCCGTTCCATTGTCGTTCAGGACATTCAATTCGTTGGCGACAGACCGTTTAAGGTCACCGGCTTTAAGCTCAATCGGGATGGCCGTCCCGGCCGCGTCGAAGTGTCGTTCATCATCGATGGAGATACCGTCGAGTTCACCGACTACGAGATTCCCTCCAACGGAAACGGGAAGTGAGGACGCCCAATGAGTGACATCCCGGAAGACATCATGCGAAAGGCTGCTGACGCTCTCCTTGCGGCCGGCCATTCGGTTCGTATTGGCGATGATGCTCATGTCACCATCGCCAAAGCCATCCTTGCTGAACGCCAGCGTGACCAGTGGCAGGATATCAGCACAGCGCCGAAGGATGGAACGGAAATCTTGGCCGGGTTCTCCAACGACTACGGCTATCAGGAAAATCCAACGATCTATGGCCCGTGGACGGTAGCATTCGTGCGAGGGAAGTGGATGGCAAGCTGGGACGGTCTTCAGGTCATCGAATCTCAAACCGACTTCGGGACCGACTACAAGCAAACTGACATCGAGCCCACCCACTGGTTGCCTCTTCCTCCCCCACCAGCAAACACCAATGGGAAGTGAGGGAACCATGACCCATTCCAAACCCCGGCAGGTGGAGGAGGCGCAATCATGAGCGATCAAACTGCTACTGCAATACGAGAAGCTATTGAGGCTTTCGACGCCGGGACCGGCCCAAGTCCGGCTCGCGAAGAGTGCGCCAAGCTGGTTGAGCAAATGCTGGAAGATCCGATTTTCAGTAATCATGCGAGGGTCAAGTGTGCATTGAAGATTGCGGCTCGTGCTATCCGTCGCGGACGGCATCTAACCCCATCTGAGAAGCTTGAGAACGTGATCAGATGGCTAGAACAAGAAGAGAAAACGCCGTGAGGAAGATTATCCCTTACCCACTTCGCGCAACGAAAATCAGCATCGACTTCAACCCTTTTGGGTTCTGGATAAAGCCGACTTTCACGCACCGGAAATCCCTGACTGAGAGAGCAAAAGCGAACGGTGAAACCATCTGGTGGGCTCGGTGGGCTTGGTTCCAGATTAGCTTTTCGCGGTGGGTGTAGACGATGGCAGCGCAATCCCAAGCAGAGGCAGAGAAACAATGAGCGAGACAATCCGAATGGCGCACTTTGGCGATCCATGCATCCATTGCGGTGTATCTTTCGAAGATATGGCTTCGGGCTCGTGTAACGGCGATCCATCGAAGGTGAAGATTATTCGGTTCGGCGTTGTTCGTCAGGCTTGGCAAAATCCGGTCACCCAATGCGATGACGTAATCGTCCTCAAAAGCGACGGCTGGACCTACCACGAGAGCCACCACCCATCGTCGCACTGGCGGTACAGCGAGCGTTTCAGGGATGCCGAATGCGTCGGTCGTGACGCTATTCTGACAACTGAGGCTGCGTGTGTGGCTCGCCGTTCCTCCAAACCCAACCAGATAGAGGCAACCAGATGAGCGAGGTACGCCTCTCCCAAAACGAACGGACCGCTCTGAACGCATGGATCGATACCGAGGCTGACTTCGGCTTCCTCTGCTTCAAGGCGGTTGGTCACAAAAGCGGGCTCCCGTCCCATCTCATTCGCCGCACGGTGCGCTCCCTTGCGCGGAAAGGTCTGCTGCAGTTCGCCAAAGGCCTGACGGACGAGGAAGGCGAGTTTTACGGATCGGGATACGGTCTTACGGCTCAAGGTCGGGAAGTCCTCAACACGTTCGAGCAAACCAACCAGACAGAGGATGCCGCATGAGCGAGTGGCTCTATCACAAAGGGACAAAGTTCGCGCCTGTCGATGAACAGATGTCGGTTGACGTCATCACCAATAAGGGCCGCGTCCTCGAAAACGAGCCAGCCGGAACGCTGGATTGGTCGCGTGAGGGGTCGGACTGGATCATCGGCTATCGCCCTCATTTCGCACAATCCCAAGCAGAGGCAGAGAAACAATGAGCGCACTGCGCATATCCATTCCTTTGATCGCCCTGGCTATCGGCGTCAGTGCATGTTCCGACGCAGACATTGCCTCGCAGAACATTTCTAAGGCTGCCGACATGTTCGAGATCAACCGCCGCGTCGTCTTCTACAACGGTATTACCGGCGACTACATCTTGAGCGTGGAGGGCCTTTGCTCTCTCGGAAACAACGACAAGGCCCGAGAGGTGACGATCACCTGCAAGACCGGACCTAAAGCGTTCAAGAAGCATTTCCTTGGCCTCTCCGACAACGTGACGTTCTTCGCGGAGCAGTTGGAGACGGTTGATGTCAGCACATACCACTACCGTGTGATTTTCAAGCCTCAGACGATCCTGCCTGACATCGATTTTCGCGGCAGCGCGAACGAGTTAACCACCAACAGGGATTAGGCAAATGACCGCATACCTATTGCCAGCAGCATTGATGATTGCAGGGGTCGTGGTTCTCGCGGTCCTGATCCACCGTGGCAAGGCTCTTGCACAGAAGGAATACTGGAAAGACGAGGAGTCCTCCGAAGCAATCCTTGCGTGGCACACCATGCGGGCTCTTGAGCGAGACCTGTTCACCAAGATCGATTGAACACCCATTGGCGCTGCGGGGGACGCCTCCTCTAACTCGCGCGTCACGGCTGCCGGTCCTCTCAGTCCTCCCAAGCAGGATCGGCAGCCACCAACACCTGAAGCCTCGGCAGGGACCATGAGGCAGTGAGTTTAACCGCGAGGAAGCCGATCGGATAGACATCATCGTCCAGATCCATCGGCTCCCCCGCATCCCCCCAGAACCCATAATTGGCGGCGGTTTGGGTAGGGAAGATTAGAATTTTCGCAGTTTCCCCAGGGGAAGCGGCAGACGACGGGGCACTAGTCCCGGCAAGGATAAAGGCTCCGTCGTCATCAATGTGAGTGCTTCTGTAGGTCATCGGCAGCTCCCTTTCACGAGTGAGAGATAACCACAGGAGTTTTCGGAAATGTCCGAAAAGGCATCGGAGAAATCAGAAATGAGCACGGTTGAATTTTGTCAGCGAGCTTTGCGGGAGGAAATAGCGCCTCCGAGCATCGGTAGTGTGCTGGCTCGCATCCGCTATGCCTCGCGCCGTCTGGGGTGGTCCTACAGCCGCACGAAGGATGCTTGGTACGCTGATTCCAGAATTTCCATCAAGCCAGAAGAGCTGTTCCGTATCGAGGCGGTCAGCGGTCTTACCTACGCACGACAGGAGCTGCGGAAGAATGAGGAAGCAATTGAACGAGCAACCGCTCTCCTTGGGGGCGAAGATCCGCATATCCTTCGCACGGTGGTTGCTGCGGTCTTCCAGGCGCTTGGCTTTCAAAATAGCCCCCGAGCTTAGGGAGCTAGACGAATGAGGTTGGCTCATATCATGGGTGCAAGTCTTGCGGCGGCCGCAGCGAGCTTGGTTATCACCATCGACCGGAACGAAGGCGAGAGAAGCTATCCGTACACCGGGGGCTCGCCTGCGCCGAACGATCACGGTCCTATCACGGACAGCACAAAGGAAAGCAAGCGGGCGAGGCGTCGTCGCTTGGCTCGCGCGTCTCGTGGCGCCTAACCCTTCCCCGGCCGCATGACCTCCCAGCGGCCCAACTCTCGACTTCGGTCGAGCTTCTTATTCGAGGATAAAATGGCAGAGCATCTTTTGTTCAGCGATCACTTAACTTCTAGGGAAGTTCATCGCCCGATCGCAGAGACATATCTAGGTCAAGCTCATATCGCTGGCACAGGACCCGATGGCAAGACCTGCCGGGAATGCAGGTTCTGGTGCGTAAAGAAATTCAGGAAGACCCCGGAAGGAAACTACGAGGAGGTGTCTATACCTCCCGGATATTTCGGCAAAAAACACCAGACAAATCCCAGCGGCATCAAGAAAGCCAAATGTAATCGGCCAATCTTAAACAAGGCCAACAGGCTTATCCCACATTCAGCAAAGGCATGCAGACTTTTCGAACCGGCTGCTTGCCCGCCTTCTCCGGTGAAGACCAATGCCTAGCCGAGTCCCCGAGAAGGTGGGTTTCCTTAGCGGTGAGATAGAAGGTCTCCGTGCCAGAATTGGCGAGCGCGCCAACGCCGTCCAGCGCGACAAGCTGGAGATGCTGAAAGACATACGCTCGGACTACCAGAAGTCGCTAGCCGCATCCAAGGCAAGAGAGGCGGAACAGAAGGAGGCCGAGCATGCCGTTTCGTGAGGTGGATATTCATTTCGAGTTCCCGAAAGATGCGGATGAAAAGGCTCGCTTAGTCAGGAACCAGAGGAAGCTAGGGCGCCAATGGCTCTCCACAGCAATGGTAGACGGCAAAATGCGGATGCGGTTCGGGCGCATCGAAGCATATGAGGAAGAGAAGCCCGCGCCATGTGATCCTCCAGGCTTAAAGCCAAGGTGGAGGCCGATCAATTGACAGCGGTTCTGACGAGAGAAGAGGGCCGCAAGCTTCTGACCAAGCCAAAGCGGTCGAAGTACGGCAATCAGAAGACCGTCGTGGACGGGATAACTTTCGATTCGAAGCGGGAAGCCGAGCGCTGGCTATACCTCAAGAGCCTGCAGGATGCGGGAGAGATCAGCCACCTGGAGCGCCAGCCTAAGTTCAAGCTCTGGAGCGGCACTCGGCCAATCCTCTACGACAACGGCAGACAGGCCACGTATTCCGCGGATTTTGCCTATTTTTCCGCTGCTGAAAACAAGCGCGTGATCGAGGACGTGAAGTCGAAAGCCACTCGGACGCAAGTGTATCTGCTCAAGCGGGCGCTTGTCCATGCAAACTACCCCATGACCAAGATAATCGAGGTTTAGCGGCAATGACAAAAGAGCAATTGGAACAGTTCGAGG
>Ga0196976_1000171_pt1 | contig 44269 bp, 40 predicted proteins | sample S3v_513CmetaG_FD_148644 | JGI IMG/M metagenome (GOLD analysis project Ga0196976, IMG submission 148644) | Soil microbial communities from Anza Borrego desert, Southern California, United States - S3+v_5-13C | ecosystem: Environmental > Terrestrial > Soil > Desert | place: USA: California... | reverse complement strand
CTCGTGGACGCGCGGCGACGTGCCGAAGAAGAACGTGGCCACGGTGGCCATGAACACCAAACCGGTGGTCTACATGATGGACAAGCCGGGCGCCGCGCAGTCGCTCATCCTGGCCGGCGTCGTCGCGCCGCCGAAGAGCGCGCCGGAAGACCTGGCCATCTCCACCATGAACACGATCCTCGGCGGCGCGTTCGTGTCGCGCCTGAACATGAACCTGCGCGAGGACAAGCACTGGTCGTACGGCGCGGGCAGCATGCTCCCTTCCGCCGCGGGGCAGCGCATGTTCATCGCCTACGCGCCGGTGCAGACCGACAAAACCAGGGAGTCGGTGGTCGAGGTGCAGCGCGAGCTGCGCGACATCCTGAAGGACCGCACCCTCACCGCCGATGAGCTGGCGAACGCGAAGACGCTCCTCGCGCAGTCGCTGCCGGGGCGGTGGGAGACGGCCAACCAGGTCAGCAACGCGCTGGTGGAGATGGTGCAGTACCACCTGCCGACCGATTACTGGGACACGTACGCCGGCCGCGTGCGGGCGCTGTCGCTCAATGACACCAACGCCGCCGCGGTGAGCGTCGTCCGCCCGGACAACCTGGTGTGGGTGATCGTCGGCGACCGCGCGAAGATCGAGCAGGGCGTCCGCGAGCTGAACCTCGGCGAGATCCGGTTCATCGACGCCGACGGCAACCCCATTCGATGAGATTTCTGGCTGTGGTCGTGGTGTCGTTGCTCCTCGCCGCCTGCCGCGGCGAGGAGCGCGACACCGCGGCCGCGGTCGTGAAGGAGACCCTCGAGGCGGTCCGCCCGAAGCAGCAGGTGGTCATCCAGCTGCGCGACGAGGACGTCACGCTCCGCAACACGATCGAGGACCAGCTCGTGGCGCAGCGGGTGGGGACGGTGGTGGAGCGCGGGGAGGGGACGGGGTTCACCTCGCTCGCCCTGGAGGTCGATTCCACGGCCGACGCGGTGCCGCGCGTGCGGGCCATCCTGCGCGAGCTGGAGCTGCTCGAGAAAAGCTCCGTACAGGTCCGCCAGAAATAATAAGCGGACCGCCGGCGTCCGTGACGGCGTCCCGCCGTCACTCCCCGCGGCGGGCGAGACGCCCGCCCAGACAGCCGGCGGGGACGCCAGCGGTCCACAAGGGCACACGCGCCATTCCCTTGCCATCGCTCGCGTTCGCGCGCGATGCCCAGATGTAGTTGCACGGCACCTGTGGAAGGCTGTGGAAATCCGCCAAAAATGTAACAGCGAAAGTCCTTGCCGAATCGCTGGCGCGGACCTACGTTGATGTTCGCTGAAGCACGAACGCTCTATCGCAGATGTCAACGTGCAGCAGCGGCCGAGAGTGGCGCGATAGGCCTTCGAGGCAAGCGGTTCCCTGACGAACGCTCGATCGCGGATGTCAACGTCGGGGCGCCGGTCGCGGTGGTGCGATCGATCACCGAGGCGAACATTGGCGCGAATGCACTCTTGTTGCTGTCAACGCGCTGAGAACGGCCCCGGGGGGCAAGAGCCCCCGGGGCCACTTTGTTTTGGTTGCTATGTTGCTGGTTGCTGGTTCGTGGTGGCTTCACGCAAGACCACCACGAACCAGCAACACAGCAACCAGCAACAGCCTCACTGCACCAGGTGCAGCCGCACCGCCGTGTTCTCCCGGTCCGCGCGCGCCACGACCCGCACGTGATCCACCTTGCGTCCGCCGCGGAAGTCGACCAGCTCGTAGATGCCGTTCGTGTGCACGCGGTCGTTGAAGTCGACGACCTGCGTCTCGCCGTTCTCGAACACGACCTCGGCGAAGCTGAGCTGCGCGGTGCCGCGGTCGATGTCGAGCAGCAGGCGCGTCCCGCGGCGGTCGACGTCCATGGTGAAGTCGGTCCACCCCTCGTCGCGGTCGAGCATCTCCGTCGTGGTCCAGACGTCCCGCGGCAGCGAGGCCACGGCCACGGCGGTGAAGGCCACCGGCGCGAGATACACGCGCGGCGCCACGCGCACGGTGCGCGTGCGCACGGTGACGGTGGGGAGGGTGCGGCGGATGGGGAAACCGCGCGTCACGGTGACGCGCGTACGGCCCGCGGGTCCGCGCTTCACGCGCACGCGCGCGGCCTCGGCAACCGGGACGAGGGTAGCCCCTGATAAAGCAACGAACAGGGCGATGGCGACGAATCTCTTCACTGCGTTCTCTCCTTTTGCTGAAGTGGACGCAGGGAAGGATACGCGCGTTTACACGATGGTGTTAATGAGCGCAACTCGAGTGAGCTCCGCGTGCGGAGCGAACGGACGAGGACAAAGTACACCTCCCCTTAGCTACTGGTTACCGGGATCGAGAACCGGATGATACGTAGGCCTGCGAGACCGAATTACATGCGTATAGTTCCGCGGCAACGAATGCGCAACGGCTGGGGAGAAAAGTGCGCAGTACGTGCGCGTCGTCAGACGCGCACGTACTCGTAATCCACCGGCATGTTGTTGATGCCGCGGTCCGGCGGGGCGATCCAGCTGGCCACTTTTCCCGCCTCGTACACCGGGTGCATCACCGACGCGACGAAGGACTGGTCGTCCGGCGTCGGGATCCACGACGGCATGCCCGCGGCGTAGACCTCGGCGGCAATGGGGTTGCCCGCCGGGTCGGTGGGAACGTTCGCCCACGCGCCGACGGTGCGGCGGAAGCGGGGGGAGGGGAGGCGCAGCTCGAAGTCGATGCCCCCCTTCTTGATGATGCCGTTCCAGCGCTTCACGCCGTTCTCGCAGTCGCGGATGTAGGCGGCGCGCATCACCTCGTTCATGGCATTGCGCATCGATACCGTCTCCGTCTTCACGCCGCCGTTGCCGTCCGGCACGTCGAGCGTGTACTCGCCGTTGGCGAGGTGGTCCGGGTACAGCGACTCGTCGGGACGTCCTTTCAGGCCGTTGGCGAAGTAGCTCGCGGCGTTCGAGGAGATCTCCGAGCCGAAGAGGTCGAGCGCGGAGCTGAACCAGAAGTTCATGTACTTCTGGATCATCGGCAGGTCAATCGCGCCGGCGGCGCGCACCTTCACCGGGTCGTCGGTCTTCAGCTCGTTCATCACCTCCACCGTACGGCGCACGACGCGGCCGATGCCGGTGTCGCCGACGAACATGTGATGGGCTTCCTCGGTGAGCATGAACTGGCAGGTGCGCGCCAGCGGATCGAAGCCGCTCTCGGCCAGCGCCTTGAGCTGGAACTTGCCGTCGCGGTCCGTGAAGTACGCGAACATGTAGAACGACAGCCAGTCGTTGATCGGCTCGTTGAAGGTGGTCAGGATGCGCGGCTTGTCGGCGTCGCCGGAGTGGCGCTCCAGCAGCCCTTCCGCCTCCTCGCGGCCGTCGCGGCCGAAGTAGGCGTGGAGCAGGTAGACCATGGCCCAGAGGTGGCGTCCTTCTTCGACGTTGACCTGGAAGAGATTGCGGAGGTCGTAGAGCGACGGCGCGGTGCGGCCGAGGGCGCGCTGCTGCTCGACCGAGGCCGGCTCCGTGTCGCCCTGCGTCACGATCAGGCGGCGCAGCGTGGAGCGATGCTCGCCCGGCACGACCTGCCACGCCGGCTGGCCGATGTTGTCGCCGAAGCCGATGGTGCGGTTCGGGTCGTGATCGGCGAGGAAGATCCCCCAGCGGTACTCCGGCATCTTGACCATGCCAAACGTCGCCCATCCCTCGCGGTCGACCGAGGTCGCGGTGCGGAGATAGACGTCATTGGCCTGGAAGACCTCCGGCCCGAGGTCCTTCCACCAGTCGAGAAAACGCGGCTGCCAGTGCTCGAGCGCGCGCTGCAGGATGCGGTTGTTCGCGAGGTCGACGTTGTTGGGGATCTTTTCGGTGTAGTTGATGTCGGCCATGTTGGTTTTCCTGTTGTCGGTTGTCCGTTGTCGGTTGTCTGGGAGGTGTCGTCCAGGTGTAACAGCCCAGAGAACCGACAACCGACAACCCACAACAAATTCAGACTCGCTCCCATGTGAACTTCGGTTTCGTGCCGCTTCCGAACAGCTTCAACGCGCCCTGCTCGCCGACGGCGTTCGGGCGGATGAAGATCCAGTTCTGCCAGGCCGACAGGCGGCCGAAGACTTTGGTCTGCAGCGTTTCCTGCCCACCGAAGCGGAGGTTTGCTTCCATGCCGGTGAGCGCGTCCGGCGAGAGCGACGCGCGCTCCTCGATGGCCAGGCGCAGCTCGTCGTCCCAATCCAGCTCGTCGGGGGCGAACGTGACCAGCCCCGCGTCGAGCGCCTCCTCGGCGTCGAAGCTTTGTTCGGTCTCGAAGCTCGGCTTCGCGCCGAAGCGCGTCTCCAGGCGCGTCATGCCGTTGCACATCACGAACGGGCCGAAGTTCATGGCGCTGAGCGCCACGCGCGGCCCCTCCTCCTCGGCCAGCAGCATGTACGAGCGGTCGGCGGCCAGGGCCATCTCAAACAGCGTGCCGGCGAAGCAGGAGCCGCGGTCGATGACCGCGTAGATGCTGCGCGAGGAGACGTCCAGGCGCGCCAGCGTGCGGCGCAGGAAGCCGATCGTCTCGCGCACGAACCAGTGCTCTTTGTGGCGATCGAGGGCGCGGTCGACGCGCAGCATCGCATCGAGGTCGCCCCTCGTCTTCACGATCCAGATGCCCGACTCGCGCACGTTCGTGCGGAGGTGGAGGATGGCGTCGTCGAGCTCGCGCGCCACGGCCAGCGGCCACCACTGCGCGCCGCGGGCGAGGATCGCCTCCAGCTCGTCGGCCTCGCCGGAATTCGGCGCGCTGACGGTGATGGCGATCGTGCGCGCGCTGCTGTCGATGGCCACGTCCACGTGCTCGTAGTGGAGGCCCTGCTCGTCGATCGTGCGGCGCAGCGGCGTGAGCGTCACGCCCTTCGCGTCTTTCGGACGGTCCGTCTGCGCGGCCAGCGCCCTGGCGCGCTCCTGCACCTTCTCGGGGAACAGGCGCGGCGGCACGACGTCGTCGACGAGGCCCCACTGTTTCGCCTTCGCACCGCCCAGTCCCTCGGCCGTGGTGCAGAAGACGTCCGCGAGGTCGCGGCGGATCTTCCGCTTGTCGACGAGGCGCGTCAGCCCGCCCGTGCCCGGGAGCACCGCCAGCAGCGGCACCTCGGGGAAGCTCACGGTCGAGGAGCGGTCGTCGACGAGGACGATCTCGTCCGCGGCCAGCGCCAGCTCGTAGCCGCCGCCGGCGGCCGTGCCGTTCACCGCGGCCAGGAACTTGAGGCCGGAGCTCCGGCTCGAGTCCTCGATGCCGTTGCGCGTCTCGTTGGTGAACTTGCAGAAGTTCACCTTCGTGGCGTGCGAGGCCTTGCCGAGCATGTAGATGTTCGCGCCGGCGCAGAACATGCGCTCCTTGCCGCTGGCCAGGACGACCGCCCCGACCTCGGGGTGCTCGAAGCGGATGCGGTCGAGCGCGTCGCGCAGCTCGATGTCCACGCCGAGGTCGTACGAGTTCAGTTTCAGCTTGTAGCCCTCGTCGATGGGAGCGTCTTCGTTGACGTCCATGGTGAGGGTGGCCACGGGGCCGTCGAAAGTGAGCCGCCAGTGCTGATAGGTGGCGGGGTCACGGTCGAAAGTGATCATGCACACTCCAAAACGCGAAGCGGAATTATAATTCCGGAAGAGCCTTGAGCAACTCCCGGACCGACTTTGTCACGGACTTGCCGCTGGTGTCGATCTGGATGTCGGCACGGGCGTAGAGCTCGCTGCGTTCCTCGAGAATGCGGCGGAGATCGTCCATGGCCGGACGTAGGTCGGGCTTCAGCCCGACCGGTCGGGCTGAAGCCCGACCTACGTTTGCCATCGGCCGCAGGTCCCCCTGCGCCAGCACCCGCCGCATGTGCTCCTCGGGGGTGGTGCGCACCCAGACCGTGAAGCAGCTGCGCAGGAGGAGCTCGTACGTGGCGGTTTCGGAGACGAGGCTGCCGCCGGTGGCGACGACCAAGCGCGGCTGCGCGGCGAGCAGCTCCTGCAGCGCCTGCAGCTCGTAGCGGCGATAGGCCTGCTGGCCGTAAAGCTCGAGGATCGAGCCGAGGGCCGTGCCGGCGATGCGCTCGATCTCACGGTCGAGCTCGAAAAAGGGGAGGTCCAGCGCCTCCGCCGTTTTTGCGCCGAGCGTGGTCTTCCCTGCACCGCGGAGCCCCACCAGCGCGATGCGCTGATTGCGGGAGACGCTGCCCTCCTTCGCGGTGAGCGACTCGTACACCTCCCGCAACTGCGCCGGCGTGAGCCGCGAGAGGAACTGCCGCACCAGCTCCAGCTCCGGCGACGGCGGCGCATCCTCGACGAGCCGCGTCAGCGGCAGGTTCAGCGCCTCGGCGATGTGCCGCAAAAGCACGATGGAGACGTTCCCTTTGCCGCTCTCGAGCTGGGTCAGGTACCGCTCGGAGATCCCCGCATGATCGGCGAGCAGCTTCCGGCTCATCCCGCGCCGCGCGCGCTCGCCGCGGATGCGCTCGCCGAAGGCGCGGAGGAACTGCTCGTCGGTCATGGACGGCCGGAATTATAGTTCGATCCCCCTGAAGGCGGGCCACGCTCGTCTGAAAGATTCTTCGTGGCCGCAATGTTATTTGCGACATGCCGACAATCCAGCGTCTCTCCGCCCTGCTCCTGCTGTGTCTCGCCTTTGCAGCCTCATCCGCTCAGGCCTAAGGGGTCGCAGTGAACAACGTCAGCAATCAGGGCCGCTGGCTCGATTTCAAGCCCGCGCCGTAATCTTGTGGCCATGCCCGGGATCGTCGACGAATGCCGACGTGACCAGGATGGCCGAGCCGCGGGCGATGACGCGGACGGCGATCCGGCTCTCCCATCCTTTGGTCGACTTGCCCTGCCACGTGCCGGCCAGGCGCTTCATCCGCTCGAACTGTTGCCTGGCCTGTTCGGTCGTGACGGCGCCGGCGCTCGATGCGGCCGCGAGAAAAGAGAGGAGCAGGGCGAGCAGTCTTGTTTTCATGCCTCTGAGTGACACGCCGGGCCGAAAGGGTTTAAACGCGGCGGCGCGCAACTCTGGCAGTCTTCTTGCGGACCAGCCTGGCAGTGGCGGACCGGCCCGCGGTACCGACGGTCGCCGATTCGCTCCGCGAGTATGGCCGCGGACTGGCGGGAGGCCTGATCTTCAGCCTGCCGCTGCTGTACACGATGGAAGTGTGGTGGGCGGGGTTCATCGCCCAGCCGCTCCGCCTCTTCTCTTATCTCCTGATCATCTTCCTGCTGCTCCTCGGCTACAACCGCTATGCGGGCATGCGCCGCGACGCGAGCTGGCTGGAAGTGGCCATCGACTCGGTCGAGGAGCTCGGGCTGGGTGTGATCGCGTCCGCCGCGACTCTCTTCGCCATCGGCCGCATCGGCGCGCACACCACCCGGGAAGAAGCCCTCGGCCAGATCCTCATCGAGGCGGGCGTCGTGGCGATCGGTTTCTCCGTCGGCACGGCGCAACTCGGCGCGGGCGGGGAGGAGGACGAAGGGATGGGCGAGCCGGACGAGCCGGTCCACTTTCCCGGGCAGCTCGCGATCACCTTCTGCGGCGCGGTGCTGTTCGCGGCCAACGTCGCGCCGACCGAGGAGATCCTCATGATCGCCGTGGAGACCGGACCGGGGCGCCTGCTGCTCCTGGCCCTGCTCTCGATCGCGGTCAGTGCGCTGATCCTCTACTTCAGCGACTTCGCGCGCGCCTCGCGCTATTCGCCGATCGAGACGAAGTGGCAGGCCTTCGCCGGTACGATGATCACCTACGCGGTGGCGCTCGCCGCGTCGGGCGTGATTCTCTGGTTCTTCGGACGTTTCGACGGCCAGGCCGCCGACGTGATCGTGGCGGAGATCGTCGTGCTGGGCTTTCCGGCGGCCCTCGGCGGATCGGCGGGAAGGCTTCTGCTGCAGCCATGAAGAAACCGGCCAAGAACGGGCTGGAATGGACGGTGTTCGTCGCGAGCACGATCGTGGTGCTGGCCGTCCTCGGCTACCTGGCCGTGAAAGCGCTGACGGAGAAGAAGACCCCGCCCGACCTGCGCGTCGAGGCCGGCGCCGCCATCGCGCGGGACGGCTCGCATCGCGTGCCGTTGCTCGTGCGCAACGTCGGAGGCTCGACGGCAAGGTCGGTGGTGGTCGAAGCCGTGCTGCGCCGCGGCGAGGAAGAGGTCGAGCGCGCCGAGCTCGAGCTGATGTTCGTCCCCCGCCGCTCGGAGCGCGAAGGGTGGGTGACCTTCCGCCACGACCCGCGCTGCTGCACGCTCGTGACGCGCGCGGTGAGCTACGAGGAGCCGTGACGTACGGCCCACGTAGGGACCGCCGGCGTCCTCGCCGGCTGTCTGTGCGGGCGTCTCGCCCGCACAGTCCACGGGGAGCGACAGCTGGAACGTCGTTAGGTCAAGGACTCCAGCTACATCGGCGTGCGCAACCTATCGCTCGATGGCCAGGGCAATGGGCAGCCGCGCCACGCGTTTCATGCGGTCGGTCAGCCGCTCCTTCGACAGCGCCGCAAATTCCGGAATGCGGTCGCGCAGCGCGCACACCTGAGCGTTCACCCACGCTGCGGGTTATGCACGGGAACGTTCGATGACCCCACGCTGAGGAGAATGAGCAATTGCGCCGAATGCAGTCGGCACCGTTCGCGTCGTACGCCATCGGGTCTCCTTTGGTGTCAGCAGACCTGCGTGCGCGTCGGGCATTTCAATAAAAACCTAGCGTGTCCGCGAATCCCTATCGGAAGAAAGATTTGTCGTGTAGAGGACAGTTTTGCCCTATGGGCAAAGGCAACTATCTGAACCATATCAGTTTGCGTCTTTTGAGTGTATTAACATGTATCACTTGTATTAACTGGCTTCAGCGAGCATCTTTCTTCTCTCACATCTGGACATCCTCGCCCTACGAGCGTATCGTATCTCAACGATGAGCGATTCGAATAATCGTCGCTTGGACCGGGAGGAGCGCCTCAGGGCAGAGCTTTTCCCCGAGCACCAGAATTCGGTATTCGATACACGGAAGGCGGGCTTCGTGCCGGTCGCCATCGAATATCGGAAGCTGCTGCGCTACCTGACGCCGCCGCAAGTCCGCATCCTCCTCTATTTGCTTCTCCGCGTGAGTCGTGCCGGCATCTGCTTTCCGACAATCGACGAGATTGCCTACGACCTCGGTGTTGCCGCGAAGAAACACCTCCGGCCGCTTATCGCCGACCTTGAGCGGAAAGGATTTATCCAGGTTGCCTCCAGCGGTGGGCGGACCTACTACCTCATTCTCGATCCGTCCGTGGCAATTACGACTCTCCGAAAGGACGGTGTGATCGACGATGAGCACTTCCTGGAGATCAACCGGCTTAGAGGGGATCTGAAGCGGGAGGAAATATCGATATAAAAAATGAGCCGACGCCGTGGGTGCGGCGTCGGCTCCCACCACACGGAGGTTCCGCGCGGGGGTCTACTGACACGCCAGATGTTAACAGGATCTTACCCCGCTGCGTTTCGTTCGGTGGTTATTCCGGGTAGCCGGAGGAAGGGGGGACGAAACGTGAAGGCACACTTTTATTGCATCGTGTGTAACCGCACCTATCAGTTGCGCTTTCTTTCGCTCGAAGAGCTGAGCGAACGCGACCATCTTGGGCTGATGACGTTTCCGCTTATGTGTCCTGCCGGGCACTCGCAACTTGTGAGGGTCTAACGTGCGGTGGTGGGTGGTGGTGTCCGCCACCCACCCATCCCCGGCTCGCACGGAGTCCGTCTCGTTCCTTCAGCCTGCGGAACGCGCTTGGGATCACTCGGTTACCTTCACGAAGGCGCGGTGGAGGGTGGCGCGGGTGCCGAAGTCGGATAGGGCGGCGATCTGAGCAACGACAAAGGCAGCGGCGTGCGCGAGCAGTTGCACGGCTTTCTTGAACCTGCCGGCCAAACCAGTCAAGAAGCGGGCGCGCAAAGCTCTGCGGCGCCTCAGCCAGCTCGCGTACTGCACCCATGGAGTATCAAGCCGCGCCCGTCTGCATCGACGACGACCTCGCCGGACCTGCTCTATGCCGAGATCCCAGCCGGAAACGCTCGCCTTCCACCCCCGGGAGGGGCGGACGTCGATGGTGGCCGCCTCCACCATCGATGACGAATTTTCGGGGATCGCTGGTGGCCGCCTCCACCATCGATGACGGATTTTCGGGGACCGCTGGTGGGCACCTCCACCATCGATGATGGATTTTCGGGCATCGCTGGTGGGCGCCTCCACCATCGATGGTGGATTTTTGGGCATCGCTGGTGGGCGCTCCCCCGTCAATGATGGATTTTCGGGCATCGATAGGGGCCGGCTCCACCATCAATGGTGGGCATCTCCACCAGCATTGGTGGATTTTCGGGCATCGTTGGTGGCCGCCCCACCATCGTTGGTGGAGGCGTCCATCAATTTTGTCGCCTCGTTTGACAATTCGCGGAGAGGCGTGGCACCGTGCTCAGCTGTGACGAGACCGTCTTCTGCACGGGCGCCTCGAGGCGCCGCCGGCGCATGCCGGGACCCGCGCCGCGCCTCACGCGGCGGGCGGGCAGCGTGGGTCCGTCCGTACGCGCGTGCAAAGCATGCCCTCGACGCATCGGTTCGGCTCATCGACTCCACCCTTCGGGCGGTCCGCGTCTCCGAGCGCTGCGCGATCCGGCGGCCGGTCCACGCCACGCGGAACCTTCGCGAGGCGGGCGGGCGGCTGATCGTCGCCTCGAAGCGCCTCACGCGGGCGGCGGAGAGGCTCGCCCAGGCGAACCATTATCTCGCCCTGCAGCCCGAGCTGCCGGCGGAGGCGCCGGAGCTCCTTCTGCGGGAGGCCGAGCGGTGGGCGTCCATGGCGCACATCCTCGGCGGGACGGCGAGCTACGTGTTCGACCTCCACAAGGAAGTCCTGCACGGCCTCGAGATCGGCGAGCTCGTGCCCGAGCGACCCGCGGAGCGCCGTCCCCGCATCGTCCTCATCCCCCGCCCCGCGCCGGTCCGCGCCTTCCTGCGTGCCCGGCTGCCGCGCGTGACCGATCGCATCTCCCCCATGCTGCTCAGGCGCCGGCGCACCCGGCGTCCGGCCGCCGTCAGCGTTCCCCGCCGCACTTCCCAGGGGCGCGCTCCTCCTCTCTTTCCGGTCTGCCTGCTCTGACTCACCGCACAGATCGAAGAAATCGAAGAAAGAAAGAAGGAGGCTCCTCGTGAGCACGAAAGAAACTGTTGTATCCACCACTTCCCACACCGAGGCCGTGCAGGCGCGCCTGCAGGAGCTGCGGCAGATGCGGGAGCTCATCCCGCGACTGGTCATCCCCGCGTCCGCGAAGGAGCGGTCGCGGCTGAACGGCGTCGCGTCCGTACCGACGGCGTTCGTCGAGCTCACCACCGTGTCGCTGGCGAACGAGCAGTCGCTCGTCCGCGGCGCCGCCGCCACCCCGGCCGAGATCCGCGATCTCATGGCCTACGCCATTGCGTACGCACCCTTCGCGGACGAGTTGGAGGCGTTCGCGCAGTTCGTCCGGTACAGCGTGACGTACGCGCGCAACCAGGCGGCCAGCGAGGCCCTGACCGCCTACGCGCTGGCGCAGCGCCTGGCGAAACGGCCCGAGGGCGCACACCTCGCGCCGCACGTCGCCGACATGCGCCGCGCCCTCGGACGCGTCCGCAGGCTGAGCGCCGAGGAGCGCCAGCGGCGGGCGGAAGCGAAGGAGGCCCAAACGGCTGCACCGGAGTCTTGAGGCAACACCAGAGTGGGCGCGTCCGCAAGGACGCGCCCACCGTTCTTCGCCCACGATTGCGCCCTCACCCCGCCAGGGGCGGGATGTAGGGGAGCGTATACGCCATCAGCCAGCAGTAGAGCAGCACCAGCGGCGTATGAAAGAGGAGCTGCAGGATGGAGTAGCCGGCCAGGTCGCGGGCGCGGACGTTGAGGATGCCCATGAGCGGGAGCATGAAGAAGGGGTTGAGCAGGTTGGGGAGGGTCTCGGCGGCGTTGTAGGTCTGCACGGTCCAGCCGAGGTGCATGCGCAGCGCGCTGGCGGCCTCCATCACGTACGGCGCCTCGACCACCCACAGCCCGCCGCCCGAGGGGATGAAGATGCCCAGCAGGAACGAGTAGGCCGTCAGCATCGGATTGAACGTGTCGGGGGTGGCGATGCGGATGAAGAGCTCCGACAGGAAGGTCTGGATGCCGCTCTTGGAGATCAGTCCGAAGATGCCGGCGTAGAAGGGGAACTGCACGAGGACGCCGGCGGTGGCCGGGACGGCGCCGGAGACGGCGCGCAGGAAGGCGCGCGGCCGCCAGTGCAGCAGCAGGCCGAGGGCCAGGAAGAGCAGGTTGAAGTTGTTGAGGTCGAGCGTGGCGGCCACCCCTTTCGCCGCGATCTGCTGGCCGAGAAAGGCGAGCATGAGGGCGACGATGGCCACGGTGAGGAAGGGGCTGTGCTCGATCTTCTCGGCCGGGGTTCGCGGCGGCTCCTCCTCCGCGGTCAGCTCCTGAAAGGCGACGCCCATCGACCGCGCCGTCCGCACGCGCTCGCCCGCGGGAGCGGAAAAGTAGGCGATGGCCACCGAGACGACGATCAGCAGCGCCGCCAGGAGAAGACTCTGCCAGAGAAAGATGGTCTGGGTGAGCGGGATGACGCCGGTGATGGGCAGCAGCGCCGGCGGAATGGACGAGCGGGTGGCCATCATCATGGCCGGCGAGGAGGAGAGGCCGAGCGACCAGACGCTGCCCAGGCCGAGGTACGCGGCGCCGCCGAGCGCGCGGAAGTCGACGTGCTCGAGCCGCCGCACCACCGCGCGCACCAGCAGGCCGGTGAAGATGAGCGAGAAGCCCCATGAGACGAGCGAGCTGACCATCGAGAAGAGGGCCACGAACGCGACCGCGCCGCGGGCGGTCTTCGGCACCGCCGCCAGCCGGTCGATGACGCGCGCGCAGGGGCGCGAGGTGGCCACCACGAAGCCGGTGATGATGATCAGCGCCATCTGCATGGTGAAGGGAACCAGCACCCAGAACCCTTCGCCGAAGGCGGTGACGAGAGCGGCCGGACGCTCGCCGAGCGAGAGCCCGAAGGCGAAGACCACCAGCACGGCGGCCAGCGCGAAGACGAAGGCGTCGGGAAAGTAGCGCTCCGAGAGGTCGGCGATGCGGCTGCCGAGCCGCGCCAGCGGCACGTCATCACGGTGTGCGGTCATGGCGCGCATGGTAGCGGAAGGTGTCCGCGCCCGTTCCCGGTCACCTGTCCGCGAGGCCTATCGCCGGACCGCCCGCCGCCGTTCGGCGCGCACGGCGGCCTTCCAGATTTTCTGGTCGAAGCCGACCGCGTACAGCATGGTGCCGTCGCGATCGAAGGCGAGCGCGAGGATCGGGGAAGGCATCGGCGCGGGCTCGGTCGTCCACGTCACGCCGCCGTCGGCCGAATGCGCGGTGCCGATCCAGAGCGAGTGGTGGTCGCGCGGGTCGACCGCGATCGGCACGGAGGCCTCGCGCTCGCCCGGCCAGCGCAGCGCCGTCCAGGTGTCGCCGCTGTCGTCGCTGCGGAAGAGGCCCGACTGCAGCCCGCCGGCGGCGGTGTTGGACAGGCGATAGATCGTCTGCGGCCGCGAGGGCGCGAGGGCGATCGACTTCGTCACCAGCCGGCCCGTCGGGAGGGCCCGCCACGTGACGCCGCCGTCGCTGCTGGCGAAGGCGCCGTCGTTGTTGCCGCCCACCAGGTCCGAGCCGTTGGGCGCGATGGACAGCGACCAGAAGCCGCCCGTCACCTCCTCGATGCGCGTCCACGTGCGGCCGCCGTCGGTGGAGTAGCTCGCGACGCCCGCGTTTGCCGCATACAGCCAGCCGGCCCGCCGCGGATTGGCGAAGAGTGCCGGCGTGCCGAGGTCCGGCACGTGCCACGTCTCCCACCTCTGCGTGGCCTTGTCGAAGCGCCACATGGTCTGCCGGTCGGCGCCGTAGAGATCGCCCGCTGCATCGACCGCGATCGCGTACCGCCAGGCCACATCCTCCTCGGCGGTGATCCGCTCCCACGTGCGTCCCGAGTCGGTGCTGCGGAAGACGCGATACGCGTTCAGGATGCCGTGCCCCTCGTACGCCGTCGCGTAGAGCGTCGATGCGTCGTTCGGATCGAGGGTGATGCGCTGGACACTGAGTCGCAGCGGCGCCGCCTCGCCGAGATGAATCACCGCCGGTGCGTCGGGATCGGACATCGGCACGCGGTACAGGCCGCGCGACGTCCCCACGTAGAGCACCTCGCCCGCGGCGGCCATCGTCAGCGGCGTGGCGAACATCGCCGGCACGGCATCGACGTGCCTCCAGTGGAAGCCGAGGTCGTCGCTCACGTAGAGGCCGAACGACTGGCCGAGGAGGAAGAGACGCCGCGTCGCGGGATCGATGAGGAGCTGTTGTCCGCCGGCCGGCAGTCCTTCGGCGGACATCTGCGACCAGGTCGCGCCGCTGTCGGTGCTGGTGACGAAGTGCAGGGCCGGGCCGCGCCCGAGGCCGTAGCGGCGCGACGGCTCGAGCGGATCGGCGGCGACGGCGAAGACCGGCAGCACGCCGGAAGCCGCCCGCCACGTGCGGCCGGCATCATCGGTCCGGTAGTCGCTGCCGTTCGAGGTGCCGGCGAAGAGCCGCTGCGGCGTGGCCGGATCGAGCGACAGGAAGTGCAGGCACTGGATGGCCACGCCGACGCGCGTCCAGGTGTCGCCGCGGTCGGTCGACTTGAAGATGCCGCCGCCGGTCTGCAGGGGATTCGGGAACGAGTCGCAATTCGCGGCGAGGTAGAGCGTCGACGGATTCTGCGGATCGACGTGCAGCGCGCGTACGGAGAGGGTGGAGAGCTGTTTCCAGGTCAGGCCGCCGTCGTCGGAGCGATAGGTGCGGTTCTGCCCGCTGATGTAGACGATCGCGCGGTCGACCGGATCGACGGCCAGGTAGTGGATGGAGGTGGTCGGGATGGCGAGCGTCGTCCACGTCGCGCCGTCATCGTCGGAACGGAAGAGGTTGGCGCCCGCCGCGGCGTACACCACCGTCTCGGACGCGGCGACCGCCGTGACCTGCGGATAGGCAGGTAGACCGATGGGGTTGGCAGGCGTGAAGTGCAGCGCGTGCGCGGCGGCGGGGAGGACGAGGCAAACCAGGGCAATCAGGAACTTCCGGGACATGCAGCAGATACGGCCGGAAGGGTGGATCTGTCTAGAGCGGACCGCGGGGCCCGGACCTGTCCGGGCCCCGCGTCGCGTCATCCGCAGATCTGGCTCGGGTACAGCGTCCCGGACGAGATGCTGCACGACGAGAAATAGCGCTTGTAGAAGCACCAGCGGTACGTGTTGGAGGTGCTCATCACCTGTTCGCTGGACGTGCCGTTGCAGTACTCCGTGCGGCGGACGTTCTCCACGCGGAAGTTGTCCTTGTAGACGTCCCACGAGTAGAGCTGATTGTCGCGCGAGTCGCGCATGCAGGTGATGCCGTAGTAGTCGCTGCCGAGGTAGACGTAGCGGGTGAAATCGTCGACGTCTTTCGGATCGACGCAGACCCTCGGGCAGGCCACGCTGCAGTTGTGGTACTGGTCGATGCAGCTCTGGCAGGAGCCGCGCTGGTCGCAGATGTACTGCATGCAGAAGTCGTATTCGGCCATGCACTGCGCGTCGCACTCCGGATCGGGCTGGTAGCCGTTCGTCCCGATGCTGGCGCTGTTGCGCTTCACGCCGAGGGAGACCTCGATCACGCGCGTGGCGCCGACGACGTTGGCGTTGCCGACCAGGCCGGGGCTGGCGGCGTCGAAGTCGGCGAAGCGGCCGCCGGTGACCACGCGCTCGCCGGCCAGGACGCGGACCAGCAGCTCGTCCGCGCGGACGGCCGCGATTCTGCGCAGCTTCCCGAGCTCCGTCCCGTGGCTGCCCAGCAGGCGCACGACCGACTGCTCCGGAACATTGCCTTCCAGCTCGATGGTCTGGCGGACGAGCGTCTTCTCGCCCAGGACCACTTCGGCCAGCAGCTCCGGCGTGCCGTCGATGCGCGGCAGCGTGACCAGCAGCGGCGCGACCTCACCGGCGAACTCCGGCCGGATCACGCGCTTCTGCGGCTTGACGCCTTCGAACGGCGCGCCCCGCTCCGCGCCCGGAAGGGAGCGTCTTTCCTCGGCTCCGGTCAGCAACGCGACCGCGAGCAATGACGCCGCAACGAAAAATCGGCGCACGTATCCCACACGCTTATACGAGCTCATTTCTGAATCTCCTCGATTTTGGATTGCGGATGATTTTACTTATTCGTACCTAAAAGGGAAGAGTTTTCCTACGGCAGTCCTGCCAGCCGTACCACGCACCGGTATCTCCAGCCTCGCCTTCGCGAACTGACCCGACTGACGTAGGGCGGGCTTCAGCCCGCCTCCCCCGTGGGTGGGTGGACTGCTGCCGGCCTCCCGCCTACCCACGGGAGAGGCGGGCTGAAGCCCGCCCTACGTTTTCTCGCTACAGCGATTCCCGCTCCCCGTCGGACGCCACGACGATCCCGGCGCGCCGCTCGCGCAGCAAGGGATTCGACTGGTTGAGATGGATGAAGCGCACTTTGCCGAGCAGCGGTGAGCCGGCGAGGCGCGCCACGGTCTCGCTGATGAGCGGGTGGGGGATCTCGCGGAGGTCGCGGCCGGGGAGCTCGCCGGCCGTGTGGAACGTGCCGTCGAGGTAGGCGAGGTAGTGGCCGATGTGGGCGTGCGTGAGCAGGATTCCGGTGGGCGGCTTTCCGCCGAGGTCGTGCAGTTGCGAGGGGAAGTCGGGGGTGGCGTCGATGAGCCAGCGCTCGTTGGAGATGGGATCGATGATGCCGAGGGAGGCGACGCGCTGCGGATTGCGCCATGCCGCGACGCAGTCGGGAGGGGTGCAGCCGGCCTGCGGGTAGCCGCCGTCCTGGGCGATGCCGAGGACGACGGCGTAGGGCAATGTGGGGCGGGCTTCAGCCCGCCGAGGGGGCCGGCGGGCTGAAGCCCGCCCCACATCAGCGCAGGCCGCGAGCAGCAGACAGAGCGCGGCGAGCAGCCTCATTTCGCCTTCGGGGCGGAGTGGAAGATCTTGCTCACCACCTGCCACTTGCCGTCGACCTTGAGGAGGAGCATGTAGTCGGTCAGCGTGGCGGCGGGATAGTCGAGGCGGATCTTCACCATCGCGGCGTTGCCGGTGATGTCGACCTGCTCGATGGAGCGCTTGCGCTGCGCTTCATCCGCGGGCGCCTTGCCGGTGAAGCCGGAGGTGTACTGCTCCAGGGTGCGCGTGGCCAGCGCGCCGTCGCGCACGCTCATCATCCGCCAGTCGGGATGGAAGGCTTCGCGCAGCGGGGCGGCGTTGCCGGTGGCGTGGGCCTGGAAGTACTTCTGCGCCACGGCGCGCACTTCGTCTTCGTCGGAGGCGAAGAGAGGGAGGGCGAGGAAGAGCAGCAGTGCGAATTTCTTCATGGGGCGTACAGTAGCAGTCCATGAGCGACCGCAGCCGCACCGGGTACGCCCTGGCCGTCCTGTTTTGCATCAATGCACTGAACTTTTTCGACCGTGTCATCGGCGGCGCCCTGGCCGAGCCGATCCGCCGGGAGCTCTCCCTCAGTGACAGCGCCCTCGGCGCCCTCGGCACGGCCTTCACGCTGCTCTACGCCTTCGTCGGCATCCCGCTGGGGCGGCTCGCCGACCGCGCGCCGCGCAAGCACATCCTCGCCGCGGCGGTCTTCGTCTGGAGCCTGCTCACCGCGGTGTCGGGCCTGGCCCGCACGTTCGCGCAGCTCTTCGTGGCGCGCCTCGGCGTCGGGGCGGGGGAGGCGGCGTGCGCGCCCGCGGCCACCTCGCTCATCGGCGACCTCGTGCCGCCGCAACAGCGCGCGCGGGCCATGTCGCTGTTCATGCTCGGGCTGCCGATCGGCATCGCCCTGTCGTATCTCACGGCCAGCTACATCGCCGCGGCGTACGGCTGGCGCACGGCGTTCCTGCTGGCGGGCGTCCCGGGCATCGTGGCCGCGATCGCGGCAATGTTCATCGACGAGCCGCCGCGGGGGACGAAAGAAATCGCGCCGGTGCCGGTGCACGTGGGCTCGCCGTGGCGGAAGCTGCTGTCGATCCCGACGCTGTGGTGGCTGATCCTCAGCGGTGCGCTGCACAACTTCAACATGTACGCGCTCGGCTCCTTCCTCGCGCCGCTGCTGATGCGCTACCACGGCGCGACGCTGCGCGAGGCCGGCCTGATGACCATGATGCTCTACGGACTCTCCGGCATCCCCGGGCTGCTGGCCGGCGGCGCGCTGGCCGACAAATGGGGCATGCGGCGGAAGGATGGGCGCCTGCTCGTCGCGGCCATTGCCACGACGGCCTCGGTGCCGCTGATGGTCGTCGCGCTGACGCGTCCCGCCGGCGCGACGTGGTCGTTCGTGCTCTTCGGCTCCCTGGCCTGCGCGTTCATGTATGTCTACTACGCCAGCGTCTACGCGACGCTGCAGGACATCGTGGAGCCGTCGCTGCGCGGCACGGCCATGGCGCTCTATTTCTTCGCCATGTACGTCCTCGGCGCCTCGTTCGGCCCCCTCGGCACGGGCATGGCCAGCGACTACTTCACGCGCAAAGCCGCGGCCGGGGCGGCGTCGCTGGAGCCGTTCCGCGGGGAGGGGCTGCACGCGGCCATGTACCTCGTGCCGGTGCTGAGCCTCTTGCTGGCGGTGGTGTTGTTCGCGGCGTGCCGGGGAGTGCGGCGGCAGTCGCCTGCCGCCGCACATCCCGGCACGTAGGGCGGGCTTCAGCCCGCCCCCCGGGGAAGGCGGGCTGAAGCCCGCCCTACGTTCGGCACGGTGAGGTCAGTGGTGTGAGTACGGCGAGCGCAGCGGCGCCACCTCGACGATGGTCATCATGCCGCGGTCCTCGTGCGCGAGGATGTGGCAGTGCAGCACGTAGTAGCCCGCGTAGTCGACGAAGCGGCTGCGCATCTTGAAGTAGCCGGGCACCGAGGCGATCACGTTGCCCGCCGTGTCCTTGAACTGCTTGCCCGAGGGGATGGCGAAGACGTCCCACCAGATCGCATTCTCGGCCGGCTGCTTCACGCACGGCTTCCACGTCGACGAGTCCTTGGGATCGATGAAGCACTGGCCGGCCGCGGAGGAAGGCGTGCCGGTGGTGATGTACATCGGCAGCGTCTTGCCGGGGTTGTTCGGATCGGGGATGGTCTCGTTCGGGTCGAAGACCTCCACCACCTGGAACGGGTTGATGTGGATGTGGAATGGGTGGGCGATCGGAGGCCCGTAGGTCTCGTTGACGACCTTCCACTCCTCGACCGTGTTGAGCAGCACCACTTCGCCGACCTCGCCGCTGAACTGCTTGTTGTCGATGAAGTGATCGGAGGCGCCGGTGGGGCCCTTGCTGGTGGAGAAGCGGATGACCTTCGACCCCGTGACCTCGCCGGCCTTGATGTCGGCCAGGAACGGCGGGAACTGCGGCGCCTGCGGGATGAACTTCATCGGCTTGGCCGTGCCGGTGACGTTGATGGTCAGCATCGTGACCTGCGCGGCGGTGGGGAGGTCGTTGGTCGGATCGACGACGTTCTGCACGAGCAGCGGCGTCGAGCCGGTCTTGGACGGTGCCATGACCAGCATGTCGGCGCGGTTGCCCGGCATCAGCAGGAGCGGCTGGTTCTGAAAGGCCGGGCTCGTGTAGTTGGCGTTGTTGAACTGCACGCCGTCCTGCGAGAGCTGCCGCCACTGGAAGCCGGCGGGGAGCGACAGATACGCGCCGGCGCGGCTGGAGGTGTTGACGATGCGCCACATCTGCACTTCGCCCGGCGCCATGGTCACGACGGGCTGGATCTGGCCGTTCACGGCGAAGCCGGGACCTTTGTCCTGCCCGAGGGACTGCCCCTGGGCGTTCGTGCCGCCGCCGCCGCGCTCGAGGTTCGGTGCGACGCCGAGCTGGTTGATGACCATCAGCGGCTGCGTGCGCGTCCAGCCGGCGCCGTAGAAAGCGTTCAGGTCGTCGTCGTACTGCCCTTCCATGATGAACGCGCCGGTCATGCCGTTCGAGACGTTGATGGCCGTCGAGCCGTGCTTGTGCGCGTGGTACCAGTGCGTGCCGGGCGACTGCCCCATCTGCAGGAGGCGCGTCGGCTCTTTCCCCGGCGCCTCGGCGGTGCCGGCGCCGGCGGTGTTGGCCGGGTCGGGGCCGTGCGCGTGCGGCGCCGGGTTCTGGATGTTCACGTTGGTGGCGGCCGGCGGCGCCGTCGCCACCGGCGGCCACACGCTCTGCGTGTACTGCGGGATGCGCCAGCAGTACGGATAGGCGCCGATGTAGTACTGCGCCCAGGCCCCCTGCGCGATCTGCCGCGCGTCGACGGGCCAGAGCTTCTTGGCGTACTTGCCGGAGGCGTCGTAGGCCTTGAGCAGCTCTTCCTGCTTCCGCGTGTACGCGGAGGGGAGGTCGCTCCACTTGGTCGGCCACTCGATGAGCGGGTCGGCCGGCTTGAGGATCGACTCGCACTGCTTGAAGAAGTCGTCGAAGGCGGCCTTGAACGTTTCCCCGGTCACGGTCGGCGCGTTGGCCTGGTCCTGCGTGCGCGGCGACGGCCGCAGCTCGAGGAAGACGTTGTCGCCCGTGGCGTTCGGGTTGGTGTGCGAGCCGTGGAAGTGGATGTTGACCGTGCTCGAGCCGTGGAAGCAGTTCGGGAACTGGTCGCCGGCGTTGGCGGGATAGACGCTGGTCTGGTCGCAGCCGAACGACTTCTCCCCCTGGTCGATGGAGTAGGGGAAGACGTTCGGGTCGATCTGGTTGAGGAGCGTGAGCTGCACGAGGTCGCCGACGCGCGCGCGCAGCGTCGGGCCGGGCAGCGGCGTGCCGATGCCGCTGGCCGGCGTGGCCGGATACCCGGGCGTGGTGCTGCCGCGGAGGATGCGCACCCACTGCGGGTAGCAGTTGTACGTGGAGGCCGGCGTCGGCGCGGTGGTCGGAACCCGGAACGGAATCATGACCTGCGCGGAGGCGACGGTGATCGTGCCGCGCAGGAAGCCGTTCTGCGCGGCGATCTCCGGCACCTTCGGCAGCGGCTGCCCCGTGGGGCACGGCTGCTGGGCGGCGAGCGGAAGGGCGAGCAGGAGCACGAAAAGCAGTGCTCTCATGCCTTCACCACGATCGTGCCACGCTCTTGCGGATGGAACTTGCAGACGTAGTAGATGGTGGTCGTTTCACCGCTGGCCGGCACGGTGCAGAGATACGCCGGCTGCGACGACTCCCACGGCGCGATGGGGTCGGAGAGGTAGTTGCAGCCGGCCGTACCCTTGGTGATCTGGTCGTCGGGCAGCGGCTGATAGTCCGACGTCGCGGGCCACGGCTGGTGCTGCTCCCCGGTGCGGTTGTTCCACGAGACGAGGTCGGAGTTCTCGGTGTTCTGCGGCTGCCCGGCCTGCCCGTTCTGCGGCTGAAATGCAGAGACGTTTCCCGATGGGACGATGGTGATGGACCAGTCCTGTCCTGCCATATGTTTTGAATCCCCCGACACAGGAGTGTACTCATCTGGAGTGCGCGAGCGCCAGCTCGCGCTCTCGATGGCGGAGGCGCCAGCCTCCGCCCGCCGCAGCTAGCGCTGCGGCATGGAGAGCGGCAGCTGGCGCTGCCGCAGTCCAGACGGCCGCGTCTCGTGGAACAGCTCCAGCGTCTCCTGATCGTCGTCGGTGACGGGGGTGAGGGCGGTGTCCATGTAGTCGAGGCGCTTCGGGTCGCGCTTCACGCGCATGTACTTCCAGCGCAGCCCCGCGTAGATGCCGAACCAGCGTCCGAGCTTGGCGATCGACTCGAAGAAATACGCCGGGTAGAACTTCCACGCCGGCTCGATGGGGAAGCCGGGGCGGCGGTCGCGGCGGAATTTGTAGCGGAAGAGGCCCGCCTCCAGCGGGTGGACGCCCTCGATGTGGATCGAGCCGCCGAACCAGGTCATGAGCAGGATGGCGTTCGTGGCCCGGCAGCGCATGGCCACGTTGCGGCGGATGACCGTCTCCACATGCTCTTCCGTGTAGTACGTCTCCCACGCCATCCGGTACGCCGCCTCCCACTCCCCCCGCGACATCTTCGGATGCGCGGTGCAGACGTGATTGAGGTCGTACTTGTTCATGTCCGCGTCGACCGCCACGCCTTTCTTCACCAGCACCTGATGGTCTTCGGAGCCGGGCAGCGGGGTGAGGAAGAAGAACTCCAGCAGGTCGACGGGCAGCTCTTTCTTGATGATCTCGATGTCGTGGCGGATCGACTCCGGCGTGTCGTTCGGAAAGCCGAGGATGTAGCCGGCGTAGGTGATGACGCGCACGGCCTTCCAGGCCAGCAGCATGCGGCGGTACTCGGCAATCTTGTTCTGCCGCTTCTTCGCCCCCACCAGCGAGTCGGGGTTGATGTTCTCCAGCCCGATGAAGACGCGCCGCACGCCCGCCCGCGCGCACTTTTCGATGAAGCGCGGGATCTTGTGGCAGAGCGTGTCCACCTGGATGATGAAGTGGATCTTGATCCCTTCTTTTTCCCGAAGCTGGATGAGGCGGTCGAGGATCGGCTCCCAGTCCTGGTTGCGGGCGAAGTTGTCGTCGGTGATGAAGAAGCTGTTCAGCCCCTGGGCCACGTTCTCGCGCACGATCTGCTCGATGTCGTCGGGCGAGCGGCGGCGCGACTTCTTCCCCTGCACGTTGATGATCGTGCAGAACGAGCACTGGAAGGGGCAGCCGCGGCCGGCGTCGAAGCTGGTGACGTTGCCGGCCGTGCGCCAGGCGCGCAGGGCGGTGATGATGGGGATGGGCGTCCCCTCGATGCCCGGCAGGTCGGCCATGTAGTTGTACATCGGCTTGAGCGTGCCGTTGGCCGCGTCGATCAACACTTCGTCGAGCCGTCCCTCGGCCTCGCCGGCGAAGAGGGTGATGCCGAGCCGCCGGGCCTCGTGCAGGTCGGGATCGTTGCCGCCGAGCATGCTGATGGTGCCGGAGACGTGGAAGCCGCCGATGGCGACGTCGATGCCGCGCGCGCGCAGCGGCCGCGCGAGGTCGAGCGCGCGCGGGAACTGGTTCGACTGTACGCCGACGAGCATGACCATGCCGCTGCCGGCCTGCTCGATCATCTCCGCGAGCTTTTCGGGACGCACGCGCGTGTTGGTCTCGTCGATCGGATGGATCTCGAGCTCCGTCTCGCCGAGGATGCGGCGGGCCGCGCAGTCGCGGGCCAGGCCGTACAGCCCCGCCAGCGAGTTCGACGGGATGGCCGAGCGGAACCACTGGATGACGTACCCGTCGTCGTCGTAATGCGACGGCTTGACGAGGATCAGGCAGAAGCGCCGGGAGGTCATGGGAGGGTCCGGATTGTAACAGGGCGGCGCGCACGCGTCCTGCAGCGGGAGAGCGCATGAAGCGACTCCTGCTGTTTCTCGCGCTCGCCCTTCCGACGTTCGCCCAGGACAACGGCCTCTTCCCGCGGTTCAGCATCATCGGCGGCTATGCGCCCGCCGATTTCGAGACCAACGCCCGCATCGATCCGGAGATCGCGGGCGGCGAAGGGACGCTCGTGAATTTCGAGGACGACCTCGGCCTCGAGGACTCGCGCACGCTGCAGCGCTTCTCGCTGCAGTGGCGTCCGTTCGCGCGGCACGAGCTGGCGGCGACGTACTTTTCGGCGCCGCGACAGGGTTTCGAGCAGATCAACCGCAACATCACGTTCCGCGACGAGGTCTATCCCGTGAACGCGCTGGTGACGACGCAGTTCGACCTCGACTACGCCAGCGCGACGTACACGTACTGGGCGCGCCGCGGTGTCCGCGACGGCCTCGGCATCAGCCTCGGCGTGGCGCATCTGGCCCTCGACGCCGCGCTGACGTACGAGCAGCCCGGCACGAGCGTGACGGTGACCCAGACGGCCGAGACCGAGGCGCCGATCGCCCTCGGCGGACTGCAGGGACGGCTCGCCTTCACCGACCGCCTGCACGCCGAGGCCAGCGTGGCCACACTCCCGCGCGTGACGATCGAGGACTACACCGGCCGCGCCCTGGTCGGCACCGCGCGGCTGGAGTACCGCCCCGTGCGCTGGATCGGTGTCGGCGCCGCGTATCAGTACTTCAACCTCGACATCGACGTCGCGCAGACATCGCTCACGGGGTCGCTGGACATGACCATTCAGGGGCCGGAGGCGTACGTAAGGCTGGCGTTCTGAATTCCAAATCCCCCTCTCCCCGCGCGCGGGGAGAGGGTCGGGGTGAGGGGCAGCGCGTCGCAGCGGGGCACGTCCCCTCACCCTAACCCTCTCCCCGTGTGAGGGGAGAGGGGACTGGTCAGCGCACGCCTCGGCGTTTGCGGGTCGCGAAGCGCAGGGTCTCCACGAATGCCCTCGCCACGCCGCCGTGCGCCGGCTCGCGCGCGATGCGCGCGTAGCCGGCCAGCACCTCGCCCACGCCGACCACGGCGAGGGTGGGGGAGGCCGGCGGCCAGACTTCCGGGGTGCCGAGGGGACGCTCGCCGAAGAGCGTGTCGCCGGTGAGCCAGGCCGCCATGAGCGCTCCCGGACGCAGCCAGGAGACCGCGTAGCGGCTGCCGTCCCAGGCCACGTCGGGCCGCGAGGCATGCAGGGCCACGAGCAGGTCCGCGCCGCTGAGCGTGCCGCTCGACGTGACCTTGCGCGCGCGCAGCCGCGTCTTGGCTTCGGTCCAGATGACGAGCCACTCCCGTCCGTTCCACGTCACGGCCGGTTCGCCTTCCAGCTCCGCCGTGTTGGCGATGTCGAAGCCGCGGCCGTCGAGGTTCTGCAGCGACGCCGTGACGCGCGCGCCGCGCACGCGCACCGGCGTGTATGTCTCGTAGTACGGCTCGACGACCTCCAGCTCGTCCCACGTCACCAGGAACTGGCCGCGGTCGTCGGCCGCGACGTCCACTCTCCCGATCTGCTTGTCGACGATGGTCAGCGGCGTGAAGCGGTCCAGGACCGAGCCGTCGCCGCCGAGGCGCACCGCGTGCAGCCCGCCGCCGCCCCAGACCAGCAGCGTGGTCGTGCCGTTGCTCGCGGCGGCCATCTTGAAGTCGCCGCCGGAGCCCCGTCCGCCGCCGTCCGCGCGCAGCGCGCCGTCGTGCGGGACGCGCCGCGTGACGAGCTCCATCCCCTCGCGCCAGGCCACGAGGTAATCGGTCCCGTTGAAGACGACCGTGGGAATGACGTTTTTGTCCGTGAGGCGGAGCGGCACGGCGTCGAGCGGCGAGCCGTCCTTGTGCAGGCGGCGCGCCGCCAGCCCCAGGTCGTCGCGCCACACCGCCAGCACGTTCGCGCGCCCGGTGGCCAGGACCGGCGTCTCCTCGCGCGGCGCGCTGACGGAGAGGAGCGCGCGCGACTCGTGCGCGAGCGTGGCCGGATCCACCCGCGTGGCGAACACGTCGAGCGACGTGATCTCGTTGTACGCGAACGAGCCGCTCCACGACACGAGCACGCCGCGGCCGTTGCTGGCGATCGACGGCGCGGCCGCGGAGCCGGCTTGCGGCGCGCTCTCGATGGCGATGGCCTTTGCGTCGAGGGGCCGTCCGTCGCGGCCGACGCGCACGCCGCTGAGCGGCGCGCCGAAGTCGCCCACCACGGCGTAGTGCACGCCGGTCCAGCCGATGGTCACGTTCGAGTAGAGCTCCTCCGGCAGCACCGCCGGCGTGCCGATGGTGGCCAGGTCCGCGCTCACGCTGCGCGTGGCATGACGCCCGGCCAGCCAGTCTTCGCGCGAGACGAGCACGTAGTCCGTGCCGTCTGAGGCGATCTCGGGATCGTAGAAGAAGGAGTCGCTGACGATGCGCCGCGGCGTCTCGACGCCGGCCAGCGAGAAGCGCACGCCGTCGATCGCGCCCGGCTCGAAGGTCGTCCAGAGCGCGGCGAAGCCGGAGCCGCTGGAGACGAGGCGCGGCCCGCGGTGCACCTGGCCGTCGTCGATGAGGGAGAGGTTCGCCACGGTGCGGCCGTCCGGCCGGAGGAAGAGCGCCCGCGGGTGCCTCTCGTCGGCCCGGTTGTAGCCGAGGACCACGTGCGTGGCGTCGCGCGCCAGCGAGTACGGCCGCGCGTTCTGCACGAGGACGCGCGGCCCGTCGACGATCGCGCCGTCGCGGTCGATGCGCGCGATCCACAGTTTGTTGTCCTGCTGCGTCCCCCAGGCCACGAGGTACGACGTGCCGGTCCAGATGGCCACCGGGTCGTACACGGGGGCGGTGAAGAGATGGATGCCGGTCGGGTCGAGCACGGTGCCGTCCGCATCGAGGCGCGTGGCCCGCATCTCGATCTCGCGCGAGCGCCGGTCGGTCCAGACGGCGAGATAGCCGTCGCCGTCCGAGGCCAGGGTGGAGCCGAACTGGACGTCGGTGGCCGGCCCGTGCTGCACGACGCCGAGTGGCGTCTCCGCGAATGCCGTGAGGGAGAGGAGGAGCAGGAGCAGGAGTCGGGACACGATAAGTTATTGTACGTCGAGAGCCCGCAGAACCGACCGGGAGGCGTTTCTCCCGTTGCTGCTTCCGGTACGCGCTTTCCGCCGAAGGCCGGGGAGTGACGTTCCTACGGTATTATCCGCGCGCAGTCCCAACCCAGCACGCCGGTCCGTCTGGAGAACACAAAGAATGCCTCTGCGCGGTTTCTTCATCACCGCTTTCGGTGATCGGTCCTCCTTCGTCCATCACGCTCTCAACGAGCAGGCCCAGATAAACGGGGCCACTCTCGACAAGCTGGACGCATCGTGGAGCCGCCTGCACGATCTGCCCCCTTCCGACAATCCGCTCGATCTGCTAGCCAGATTGTCACAGATGCTGACGGCGTCCGACTTTGTCGTCGTTGATCTGTCACCCCCGGACGGCAGCGGTAAGTTCAACCCGAATGTCATGTTCGAGCTTGGTCGCGCACTGGAACTCAAGCGTCCCATCTACTCAATTTGCGACCATAGGGTACTGGAAGCCCGAGCGCTCCCCTTTGACATCGCACCGCTTCACGCGAAGACGTATGAGCTGAGCCCTGAAGGGCTGCAGAAGTTAGCGCTGGACTTCGGGGAGTGGCTCAAAGGTCGCCAGCATAAACGACAGGCCTTGTCTCAAAAACTGTTCCTGGATCTCGTAACCCTGCGCGATCAACTCGCATCATGGGATGAGTCAACGCTACATCGCTTCGGCCCCGTGATTGACGTCGTGATGCGCCGTCTCAAAGAGTACGCAGCCATCGTCTCCTCCGCGAACTCCAATAAACAGGGACACGTTGCTTTCGCACCTCTTCGACGCCAGGACATGATTGAAGCGGTCTTCTGCTCGACGCTGAGGGCTATGCAAAAGCCCGACGAATACGACACGGTCAGCACCCTCGAATTCTGGCGCGAGATCGAAGGCGATAGAGGCGCGCAGCACCAAAGCAGTTTCCACAACTTGTTGTCGGCGACTAAGACGGCGCTGGAGAACGGCGTGACGAACCGTCGCCTGTTTCTAGTGCAAGGTTGGAATCTAGACAGCGCGAAAGCGAACGAGTCATTGATCGAAGGTCACGAAGCTCTTCGCAAGAATTTTCCGGATAAGTACACGCTCGGGTACTACGTAGTCACGCAACCGAACACATATCTCAACTTGAAACGCACGCTGCATGTAGGCGTTTGCCGGGTACCGAGTCAGGGAGTCGATTTCGTTCTTCAACCTGAATACTCGGTCCGCAGCGATGGAAGCGAACGCCTCGTTGCGTTGAACTATCTTCTGGGAACCACGGAGGCCCAGGGGTTCGCTCTGGCGATCAGTAATTTGTGGGACTCGGAGAATCTGCAAGGAGAGAGGTTCTCGAACTGGGCAGACGTCATCAGCGAGACGCGCACTTCGGCGGCAGGCGTGCGTAAAGGCTAGGCCACCCAGCGCTGCCGCCCGTGGCGGCCCGTGCGCTAGCTCGCCAGGTTCCCGCGCCCGGTCGAGGATGTCCGGCGTGTATTTGGTTGGGCGTCCGCCCGGCCTTCAGGTTGGGCGATTGTTTCTCTTCTCGCGCGAGGCGGTGACTAATCCGCTCGATTTCGTGGTTATCATCCAACGGCGGAGTCCTCGGACATCTGAGTCGTGGTAACAGGTCTCCTCGAGTGCCGTAGGCGTAACACCCGAGTCCGCATCGAGAACCAGTCATGGTGAGAGGTAGGGTATTTTGAGTATGGAGGATCTCCTCGCATAACTTCTCCCGATTCCCTATCTGAAGGTGCATGGTTTCGGAAAGTCTTAGGTTTTTCGGTTGACAAAGGCAGGAAATCAGCGGCCTAATAACCCATCGGCTCTCGGAAACCCAAAACAATGACGTAGTTCGTTTTGGGAGTTTTGGAGGCCGGAATGCAGCACCTCTCAACTGCTCGACGATCCGCACATCCCGGCGGACACAGAACGGGGCAAGATTCTTGGACTTATCCAAACGTCTTGTTACCTGGACCTGTCTGGGTTTCGAAAGCCGAGGTGTCAGCGTGAATCTCCCCGTCAACAGCGAAGCTCTGTTCGTAATCTTAGCGATCGCCGGACTCTTCGCGTTCGGTAAGAACATCGTCGAAGTGACCTTGCGGCTACACGCGTACGGCAAGACGAAGAACGGTCAAGCCACGTTACTTGTGGGGTGTGTGGCTCTCTGTCTTGTTACGCTCGTTGTCGTTCTGCTGCGGACGTGAGGGACGAAAGTGCGCGATCCTTTTTCTGGTAGCGGTGGGTTCGTCGTGCCTCGCGAGCCTCTTCGTCACCCTCCTCAGGCGGTGACAGGCGAACGTGATTCCGCGGGCATCGGTCATACTACGCCGGGGTGGCAAGACACTTTTGTGTCACCCCATGGCTGGAGGGGCCCCTCCTCAACTCAGAGTGCCGGTTCTTACCGGAATGAGGAGGACTCTATGCGTGCAGGTATCCGTGGTGTGGTCGTGGTGTGCCTTGTGGCGGTTTCATTCGGAGTGTTTGCAGCCTCGCGCGAGCGGGAACCTCGTGGCGGCGGGGAGATCGCGAAACGGATCGTGAAGAAGATCCGGTCTCTCGGCGACGGGCTCACGATTCCGGGGGTCAATCCGGCTCCCGCGAAACCGTAAGGTATAGAGGTAGGAAGTCTCGCTTCGGAGACGTCCGGAGCGAGACGATGTAGTCCCGGACGGTTTTTACAAGGGCGGTAGACGCGTTGGAAGCAGCAAGGGCCTCTTTGAGGTATCCGAGAGCGGTGATGGCCCGCTTGTTAAGTCCCGCTTTCGAGAATTCCGAGATGATCCTTCGAGCGAGTGTTTCGGCCGTGGAGTATTTGCCGAGGGTCAGCAAGGCTTCGACGATTTCGAGTCCGCAGAGTCCCGCCTCTTCAGTCAGGGCGTTTTGCAGGAATTCCCGGCGCACCGGGCGAAGGTAAGCGATGGCCTTTTCCACATCACCGCGCCGTACAAGAAGCCGCCCGAACGCATATTGCCCGCGGATGACTTCGACGGGCTGCGCCAGTTGCAGGTTGAGGTGTATGGAGCGAATCAGGTTGACTTCCGCGTCTGCGTAATCCCCGAGCTCAGTTGAGGCGAAGCCGATACCGCGATGGATTGCCGCCAGGAGGGGAATCTCGAGCGGTACTCCGGAGCTGAGGAGCAGGCGGTAGATTTCCCGCGCCTCGCGGTGGAGCTTCATCCGTTGGAGCAGGACCGCTTCGGTGATCGTCGCAAGCACGAGACGTTTGTCATCCCCGTGGTGTCCGAAGATGCGCTTGCTCTGCCCGATGAGTTTCCGGGCCTCTTCGAAGCGTTCCAGCTCCTGGAGGGTAGCGGAGACGCTGAGACGCACGAGAGCAATATCGTGGCGGAGTGCGCCATGGTGGTGGAGGTCCCGCTCGGCAGTGGCGAATGCATCGAGGGACTCTTGGAGTTGCCCCAGGATGCGTAACACCATTCCAAGATCCCGCCACGCATAGGAGCGCAGTTGGACGATCGTCACAGGGTGATAGGTGTTGGGCGGAAGGTTCTCGATAAGCGAGATCTCCAGCTCCGCGATGACTTTTGCCCGGTGTGGATCTGCTGCGAGGATGTCGGGAACGAGCTTCCCCAGGTATTCGATGGCCGCGAACGTACGAAGGATGGGGTCTTCTACGAGCTCGGGAAGCCTGTCGGTCGATGTCCTCCGGAGGAGGGCGTCGATCCGGCCGCTAGACGCGACGTGGCGTTCATCTTGGAGCTGATGGTAGAACCGGGATACTTGTTCCACATCCTCAACGGGGGCCTCACGCCGGCGAAAGCGAAGGGTCCTATTTTTTCGCATTTTTCCTGTGGTGTTGCGAGGCGCAACGCATGGATGCGGTGAGGAACGCGTGCATATCCGTAATGCGGGGGAGGCTGGCCAGAGACGCGATTAAGACCTCGTGCGCGATCTTTCGCGCCCGCAGAGGCGTGAGCTTGAATTCACGAGTGCCGATCCGCGCGAGCTCCACCATGTATTCGTTGTACATCGTGGTCAAGCTGCCGGGGTCGGTGGGTGTCGTCTCTTCGGAATTCATGGGGTGGTGTCGTGCCAGACGGTAGCAGCGGTACGGCAGCAAGTAAACCTTTCAATCCTGAAGACGCCACTAAAGACACCTATTGTGGTCTAAATCACGATGTGCGAAGCCGTTTAGGTGTCATGGTGTGGGATGGATAATGGAAGGGTGATGAGGTAAATGAATATCCCCGCGCTCCAAGAAAATGTAGGTTCATGTTGGTGTTTTAGGTTATGGCTGTAAGTGACTGGCTACGCACTCCTCGACTTCGATAGCAATCGCGGCGCGAACAAGTATTCTCATTGAAGTCCGTACAGTGAAGTGGTCGCGGGCGATGCAGTGGCTGCAGCAGAACTCATCGTGGAAGGTGCTCACGTCGACCGATACGCAGCTCAGGGGCCTCCGGCGGGCCGGCCCGCCGGAGGCCCCGGTTGTCTTTAGTTCACCGCACGCCGCTTCTGCGGTGGCCCGAGCACTCTCACGAATGCGCGCGCGACGCCTATCTGCGGCTCGCGCACGAGGCGCGCGTACGCGGCCATGACCTGTCCCGGTCCGACGGCGGCGAGTGACGGCGACGTCGGCGTCCGCGCCTCCGGCACACCGGCCACGTGCGCGCCGACGCGCAGCGCGCCGGGGGCGAGCCAGGAGATCGCGTACCGGAAGCCGTCCCACACCACGTCGGGGCGCGAGGCCTCGCCGGCGACGAAGACGTCGCCGCCGTTCAGCGTGCCGTTGGCGGCCACGCGGCGCCCGCGCACGCTCTTCCGCGCCTCGGTCCAGACCACGAACCATTCGCGTCCGTTCCACGCCGCGGCAGGCTCGCCTTCGAACGCGCTCGTGTCGGCGACGTCGAAGCCGGTGCCGTCGAGGTTCGTCAGCGTGGTGGTGATGCGCGCGGCGCGCACGCGCATGGGCAAGTACGTCTCGAAGGTCGGCGGAAGGAGCTCGAGCTCGCCCCAGACCACGAGGAACTGGCCGCGATCGTTCGTCGCGACGTCGAGGCTGCCGATCTGCTTGCCGACGATCGTCAGCGGATTCGCGTCGACGATCGCTCCGCTGGCCGCGACACGCACCGCGCGCAGCCCGTTGCCGCCCCACACCAGCAGCGTCGTCGCGCCGCTGCTGGCCGCGGCGATGCCGTTGATGGTCGGGTTGCCGACGGCGATCCGGCCGCCCCCGTCCGCGCGCAATCCGCCGTCGTGGTGGACACGCCGCGTGACCAGGTCGGTCCCCTCGATCCAGGCAACGATGTAGTTGGTGCCGTTGAACGCAACCGCGCGTGGTGCGGGCCGTTCGGTGGACGTTTCCGCGAGCCGCAGCGGCGCGGCGTCGAGCGGCGAGCCATCCTTGCGCACGCGCCGCGCCAGGATCCCCGCGTCGTCGCTCCAGACGGCCAGCACGTTCGCGGTGCCGGCGGCCAGGACCGGATCGCTTTCGCGCAGCACGCTCGTGGAGACCAGCGTGCGCTCGATGCGCTCGAGCGTGTTCGGGTCGATCCGCGTTCCATAGACGTCGTAGCCGGATGGCGTGAAAAACTCGAACTCACCGGCCCATCCGACGAGCACGGTCTGCCCGTTCGTCACCAGTGCGGTCGTCCCGCCCACCCGCACCAGCGCCTGCTCGATCGTCACCGGGCTCGCGTCGAGCAGGCGCCCCTCGCGGTCGACGCGCACTCCCCGCGGGCCCGACTCGCCGACGACGATGTAATGCGATCCCGTCCATAGGATGGCCGTGCTGTACTCGATGTCCTCCGGCAGTGCCGTCGGCGCGCCGACGGTCGCCAGGTCGCCGCTCACCCTGCGTACCGAGAACGGGGTGAACGGCTCGTTGCCGCGCGTGACCAGGATGAAGTCGGTGCCGTCGGTGGCGAGCTTCGGAGCGATCGTGGACGTGTCGCTCGTCAGCTGCCGCGCCGGCTCCATCGCGCCGGCGATGGTGAAGCGCACGCCGTCGACCGAGTACTGCCCACCCAGGGTGTTCCACACCGCGGTGAAATGCGCGCCGCTGCGGACGATGCTCGGGCCACTGTGCGGCTGGAAGTCCTGCGCCAGGACCAGGTCGCGCACGACTTCCGCGTCGGGAGTGAGGAAGAGCGCGTGCACGTCGAAACCCTCGCGCACGTAGCCGATGACGACGTGCGAGCCGTTCGCCGCCCCCGACAGCGACGACGGACTCGCGTCCTGCACGAGCACCCGCGGGCCATCGACGAGCACGCCGTCGCGGTCGATGCGCGCGCCCCAGAGCTCCGGGCTCCGCCGCGGATTCCAGACGATGAGGTACGACGTGCCGGTCCAGATCGCGAACATCTCGGCCGGCTCATGGGTCGAGACGTGGATGCCGGCCGGGTCGAGGACGTTCCCCTCGCGGTCGAGGCGGGTCGCCCAGATTTCGTAGTCGCGCGAGCGGAAATCGCTCCAGACGGCGAGGAAACCGTCGCCGTCCGACGCCATGGCCGGACCGAACTGATCCTCGGTTGCCGGGCCGATCTGTGGGATGCCGAGGGGTGTTTCCGCGACTGCCGTGAACGAGAGAAAGGCGAGGAGGAGGAGCCGTCGCATGGGCGTAGGTAGTTAGTTATACGTACGACACCGCGCCTCCGTTGGGTCAGTCGAGCGCAGGGAGGCCGTCGATGCTCACCGCGTTCTTCTCGCGCTGATACCGCTCCAGTCCCTCTTCCCCCCTGCGCTCGGCCCAGAGACGGAGCTGGTCGCGGTCTTCCCGGAACTGCAGGCGCGGGACGCCGTAGCCGCACGAGTCGCTGATGCGCTCGACGTCGACGTGGATGATCGAGCGCACGGGTATCGGCTGCGGGCCGAAGTGCGCGAGCAGTGCCTCGAACTCCGCCGCGTCCGGCGTGACCACGCGGCCGCGGCCGTGGAAGCGCACGATGTTCGGCGGGCCTTCGAACGCGCAGAGCATGATCACGATGCGGCCGTTCTCGCGCAGGTGGGCGATCGTCTCCGCGCCGCTGCCGGTGTAGTCGACATAGGCCACGCTCCTCGGCCCGAGGACGCGCAGCGTGTCCAGCCCCTTCGGCGAGCAGTTCACGTGGCCGTCCAGCGCGGCCGGCGCGGTGGCCACGAAGAAGACGTGCTGCCGTTTCACGAAGGCGCGCAGCGCGTCGTCGATGACGTCGTGAGTCTTGCCCATTCCGTGCATTATGAGCCGCACCGTTCTCGCGCAATACCCGGCGGTCTCCGACGACATCGGCGACCTTCGCACGCAGCGCCCGCTCCCGAGTCGCGAGCTGGAGCAGGTCGATCCGTTCCTCTTCCTCAATCATCACGGGCCGCAGGTCTATCCGCCGGACAACCGCGGGCTGCCGTTCGGCCCGCATCCGCACCGCGGCTTCGAGACCGTGACGTTCATCCTGGAGGGCTCGCTCGCGCACCGCGACACGGGCGGCCACGAGAGCGTCATCCACGCCGGTGGCGTGCAGTGGATGACCGCCGGCCGCGGCCTGGAGCACGCGGAGCTCTCGCCCGAGGAATTCCTCCGCGACGGCGGGCCGCTGGAGATCCTGCAGTTGTGGGTGAACCTTCCGGCGCGGCTGAAGATGACCGAGCCGCGCTACACCGGCCTGCAGCGCGACGCGATTCCGGCCATCGTCCGGGAGGGCGTGACGGTGAACCTCATCTCCGGCACGTTCGACGGGCAACGCGGCCCGATGGAGTCGCTCACCGGTGTCTTCATGGCCACGCTGGAGATGCCGGCCGGCTCGCGGATCGCGCTCGACGCGCCGCGCGGCCGCAACGTCTTCTGCTACGTCGTGCGCGGCGAGCTGCGCCAGGGACGCGAGATGCACCTGGTTCACTTCGACGATGACGATGACGCCGTCGAGTTGGAGGCCGTCCGCGACGCGGTGGTCCTCTTCGGCCACGCGCAGCCGTACGGCGAGCCGGTCGTCGCGCACGGCCCGTTCGTGATGAACACGCGCGCGGAGATCGTGCAGGCCTTTCGCGACTATCAGGCCGGCCTGTTCGGCTCGTAAGGCGGGCTTCAGCCCGCCAGCGCCTTCGCGATCAGCTCGTACGACCGCCGCCTTGCCTCGTGCGCGTAGGTGATGGTCACGATCATCATCTCGTCCGCCTCGTACTCCGCGGCGGCTTCGAGGATCCCTTCGCGCACGCGGTCCGGCGTGCCGACGATGGCGCGGCGGCGGGTGCGGAACGGGTCGTCGTCCTTCGGCTGCTCTTCGAGAAAGCGCAGCGCCTTGTCGATGGCGGGGATGGGGATGAGCTGGCCGCGGAAGAAGAGGGTGAACATCATCCGCGCGCTGGCAGCGATGCGGTGAGCCTCTTCTTCCGTGTCGGCGCACAGCGCCCACACGGCGGAGATGACGTACGGCTTCTCGGCGTGCCGCGACGGCTCGAAGCGGCGGCGGTAGTCGGCCACGATCTCCGCGCCGTGCGGGTTGATGAAGTCGGCGAAGGCGTAGGGGAGGCCGAGCTCCGCGGCCCAGATGGCGCTCTGCGGCGAGCTGCCGAGGAGCCACGGCGCCGGCAGCTCGGGCCGCCCCGGCAACTGCGCCAGCCGCGCGAACGGATGGTCCTCCGGCAGGGTGTCGTCGAGATAGCCGAGGAGCTCGTAGAGCTGGGCCGGGAAATCGTCGGGACCGGCCTGCCGCCGGTCGCGTTGCAGCGCGAAGGTGGTGATCGGGTCGGTGCCGGCGGCGCGGCCGAGGGCCAGGTCGATGCGCTTCGGCGCCAGCGCGGCCAGCATGCTGAACGTCTCCGCGACTTTCAGCGGGCTGTAGTGCGGGAGCATCACGCCGCCGCTCCCGACGCGGATGCGCGACGTCGCGGCGGCGATGGCCCCGATCAGGATCTCGGGGCTGGCGCAGGCGAGGGCCGGGGTGCCGTGATGCTCCGCCACCCAATACCGCGTGTACCCGAGCTCCTCGGCGAAGCGCGCCAGGTCGACGCTGTTCCTCAGCGCCTGCGCGCCGGTCGAATGTTCGGAGATGGGGGACTGGTCAACGATCGAGATCGGCAACATCACCCAGCGCCAACGTGCGCGCTTTCAGCCAAAATCCGCGCGAAGACGATGATGTCCTCTTGCGCAGCATGAAGTCGTCGTCAGAGCCGGATTGGAGCGTATAAGAGACTGATTGTGATTTAGGCATGGAACGTGTGTCCGCTAACGGACGGAAAGAAGTATGACGCTCCTGTAGGTTTTCGCCCTGCATGCCCAAGCCAGACGAGATCGCGACCCTTCTGTCACTCGCGCGCAGTGAATTGCGTGCATTACGGCGCGAGGCGGCGACGCTGCCGCCGGCCGACGCGGCGTGGCTGCTGCAGGAACTGGCGCGGCTGGCCGAGGAGTCGAGGGAGATCGCGCGTCTGGCGCGCGCGATGCGCGGGCATTGAGATAAGGTCCGCGGCGTGGATCCACTGACGCACACTCTTCTCGGCGCCAACCTCGCCTCGACCCGGCTTCGCGACACGACCCGTCTGGCCACGGCGGCGCTGGTGGTCGGCGCGAACCTGCCCGACGTCGACTCGATTCTCTATTTCACCGGCCACGACGACCTGGCTCTCGGCTTCCGCCGCGGCTGGACGCACGGCGTGCTCGCGCTGGCCGTGCTGCCGTTCCTCCAGACCGCACTGCTGCTGCTGTACGACCGGCTGCGCCCGCACCCGGAGCGGCGCGCGCACGCGGGATGGCTGCTGGCGCTGTCGGCGGGGGCGATCCTCACGCATCCGTTCCTCGACTGGCTGAACAACTACGGCATGCGCTGGCTGATGCCGTTCCGCGGCACGTGGTTCTACGGCGACTCGGTCTACATCATGGACCCGTGGCTCTGGCTGATCCTCGGCATCGGCTGGCTCGCCCCGCGGACGCCCTCGCGCATGACCATCGGCATCTGGGCCATCTGTGCCGCCTTGCTGGCGTGGGTGGTGGCGGGGCGGTCGGTGTCGTATCTGCCGGTGGTCGGCGCGGTGGCGCTGCTGCTCCTCGGCGCGCTGCTGTGGCGCCCGCGCGTGCGCTGGGTGACCGCGGCGGCGCTGGCGCTGGCGTTCGCGTACATCGGCGCGCGGCTCCTCATCCACGAGGTGGCGGAGCGGCGCGTTTCCCGCGAGCTCGGGGCCCGAAGGGTGATGGCCGCGCCGCATCCGATCGATCCCACGCGGTGGGACTTTGTGGCGCAGACGGGTGAGGTCTACCGCTTCGGGCGCCTGTCGCTGCTGGGTGGCCTGACGCTCGATCCGCGACAGTTGCCGGTGGCGAAGCCGTCGCCGGAGTGGGAGCTGGCGAAGCGGGATCCGTCGGTGCGTGGCTTCATGACCTGGGTGCGTTTTCCCTGGTACGAGGTGGAGGGGAAGCGCGTGCTCATCCATGACGCGCGGTACGCGACGCGGGCGGGGCGGCGGGGGTTCGGGGGGGTGGAGGTGACGTTGCCGTGAGGATGTTGCTGTGTTGCTGGTTGCTGTGTTCGTTGCGCTGCATGGCTTGAACGCGAGGAACCGCCACGAACCGGCAACACAGCAACCAGTAACCTCATCGGAATGTCGTCATCACGACAATCGTTAATTCACACAGAATGGCGGGAAAACTTCAGGCCGAGATCCGGCAGCGCAAACCGTTCGTCAGTCTCGAAGAGGAGACCTATCTCAACCTCGTCCGTACCGCCGATACCCTCACGCGCGAGCTCGACCTGCTCCTGCAGCCGTACGGGCTCACCACGACGCAGTACAACGTCCTGCGCATCCTCCGCGGGGCGGGGGAGGAGGGGTCGACCTGCTCGGGGATCAGCGAGCGCCTGCTGGCGTTCGATCCCGACGTCACGCGGCTGCTCGACCGCCTGGAAAAGGGCCAGCTCGTGCAGCGCACCCGCAGCACGACCGACCGCCGCGTGGTCATGACCACCATCACCACCGCCGGCCTGGAGCTGCTCGGCAAGCTCGATGAGCCGGTCGAGTCGCTGCTGAAGCAGCAGTTCCGGGGAATCGGACGGGAGCGGCTGCGGCAGCTCGTGGCCGAGCTCGAGGAGATCCGCACGCGATGAGAATGCCCGCAGTCTTCTTCGGCCACGGCAACCCGATGAACGCGTTGCAGAACAACGCCTGGACGGAGGGGTGGAACGCGATCGGACGCAACATGCCGCGGCCGAAGGCGATCCTCTGCGTCTCCGCGCACTGGTATCCGCCGGCCACGCTCGTCACCGCGGTGCGGCAGCCGCGCACGATCCACGACTTCGGCGGCTTCCCGAAGCCGCTGTTCGAGGTACAGTACCCCGCGCCGGGCGATCTCGAGCTGTGCAACCGCGTGCAGGAGCTGACCGGCGCGGAGCTCGACGAGCAGTGGGGACTCGATCACGGCACGTGGTCGGTGCTGGTCCACGTCTTCCCCGGCGTGGACATCCCGGTGGTGCAGCTCAGCATCGACGAGACGCAGCCCGCGCGGTTCCACTACGACCTCGGGCGCAGGCTCGCGCCGTTGCGCGAGGAAGGGGTGCTGGTCATGGGCAGCGGCAATCTCGTGCACAACCTGCACGCGTACGGGTGGGGGCGCCACGTGCCGGAGCCGTACGACTGGGCGGTGCGTTTCGAGCGGAGCGCGCGCGAGTGGATGTCGGCGGGCGACCATCAGCCGCTCCTCGAGTACACGAGTCTCGGCCGCGACGCGATGCTCTCCGCGCCGACGCCCGATCACTACCTGCCGCTCCTCTACGTCCTCGGCGCGCAGCAGCCGGGCGATTCCGTGAGCTTCCCGGTCGAGGGCGTCGACGGCGGCTCGGTGTCGATGCTGACGGTGCAGGTCGGATGATGGGGTGGCTCGCGGCGGCGCTCTTCACGGCGATCGCGGTCGCGATGTACGTGGCGCGCGGATCGCTGGCCCGCGGACAGGCGCTCATCTTCGGGGGACGGATCGGGCCGGGATTCGTGATCGCCGAGGCGATCGTGTTTCTCGTGCTGGCCGTGCTGGCCGTCGTCTTCCGCGATCTGTTGCGATGACGTAGGGCGGGCTTCAGCCCGCCCAGGCGGGCTGAAGCCCGCCCTACATTACAATCGTCTTCATCATGACAACCGAGCCTCTGGCGCCCGTGGCGCCGGTGGAGCGTGTCGACACGATCGACATCCTGCGCGGCCTGGCGCTGTTCGGCATCCTGGCGGCGAACATGCGCGGCTTCGCCGGCCCCGCCGGCACGTACTTCATGCCCGAGCGTTTCTGGCCGGCGCTGCACGACCGACTGGCGCAGGCGCTGATCGACACGTTCGTGCAGGGGAAGTTCCTGGCCATCTTCGCCTTCCTCTTCGGCGTCGGCTTCGCCGTGCAGTTCGAGCGCGCGGAGGGGCGGCGCTTCGGCTGGACGTACGCCCGGCGCGCGCTGCTCCTCATCGCCTTCGGCCTGGTGCACGGACTGTTGATCTGGTTCGGCGACATCCTGCTGATGTACGGCCTGACCGGCCTCTTTCTTCGGCGCGCCGGCGCTCAGCCTCGGCTACATCCTGCTGGTGGTGGTGCTCTGCCATGACCCGCAGTGGAAGGCGCGCCTGCAGCGCTTCGGCGCCGTCGGCCGCACCGCGTTGACGAACTACCTGCTGCAGTCGGTGATCGGCACGCTGCTCTTCTACAGCTACGGTCTCGGCCTCTTCGGGCAGCTCGGTCCGGCGCTGCTGCTGCCGCTGACGTTCGTCATCTTCGCGCTGCAGGTGTGGGCGAGCGGCTGGTGGGTGGAGCGCTTCCGCTTCGGGCCGATGGAGTGGCTGTGGCGGTCGCTGACCTACGGACGCGTGCTGCCGCTCGGGCGGCGCGAGGCCGTCGCCGCGGCGCCCTCGGAGGCGTAGTCGGTCCAGAAACGCAGCTTCTCCGTCTGCTGCGGGTCGACGGCGCTCGCTTTGCGGAGGTAGATCAGCCCCGCCTCGAGCGTGTCGCGCCAGCTCGGACTGCCGGAGTCGCGCTGGATGCGGGCGATGCGGCTTTTGGCGTCGCCGATGAGGCCGAGCGCGGCGCCGTCGGGCGTCGGCTCGGCGAGAAACTCCTGGCCCAGGCTGACCACGGATTCCAGCACCTCCAGGGACTGGGCCCAGCGGTTCTGCTGCACCAGCGCCGTGCTGAGCACGTTGCGCGCCGTCAGCAGCTGCTCGTTGGCGTCGTGACGCTCTTCCGGGGCCGCCAGCCAGCGCCGCAACTGCGCCGCCGTCGTGGCGCCGGCGAGCGCGTACAGCTGCTCCTCGGGGCGCCCCAGTCTCGCGAACGCCTCGTTCATGGAGAGGTAAGTCTCGGCCAGCTCCGCGTAGCCCACGGGATATGACGGCGTGCGGCGGATGCCGGCGTGGAGGGCGGCTTCCGAGGCGTTCAGCTCGCGCAGCGCCGCGGCGGGCTCGTTCTTTTTCAGCAGCTCGGACGCGGTGACCCTGTGCTGCCGTCCGCGCTCGACCAGTTGCGCGAGCGCCTCCTGCGCCCCCGCGGTTGCCGTGGCGGCGGCGGCGTCGTTCCCGGTACTCCACGCCAGGGCGGTTCGGACGTTATAGAGCCTTGCCACGAACGACGACCGGTTCGGGTACGCGGTGACAGCCCGCTCCAGCACGTCCTCGATGCGCTCGAGCGTCAGCGTGTTTTGCTCTGTGTCTCCGAGCGCCAGGTAGGCGGCGGCTTTGATGCTCAGCAACGCCACCATCCCCTGCGCGGCGGTGGGATCCGACGGCTCGTGCCGGCGCCCGGTGTGGAGCCGTTCCGCCTCGTCGAACCGGGCCATGCTCTTGTCCCGGAACTCCGGACCGCGCGCGGCCAGCACCTTTCCATGAGTGCGCAGCGCCGCCACGAGATCCTGGTGCAGCGAGAGGCTGGTCGGATCGTGCGCGCTCAGCGTGCGCAGTACGGCCTCCGCGTCGGCCACCATGATCTCGGCATCGTCGAGGACTCCCGGCCGGCATCCCTCCGCTTCGAGGATGCATTCGGCGAGCAGGTCCGCGATGACCACGCGCATCCTGGCGCGATTGGCCTGCCATTCGCGGTTGTCCACGTCCCAGAGCTGCATGGTGCGGAGCTGCTCCAGGACTTCCCTGTAATCCCGAAGCGTGGCGTCGTCTGTATAGCGGGTCACGCTGCGGGTAGCGATGGCCTCCATCGCCAGCGCGGTCGCCTTGATCGAGGGAGGGCTTAGCTCGCGGGCACGGGTGGCGAGCACCACCGCGCCCTCGGCCGTCTGCATATCCCAGGTGAGATCGTGGTGGACCAGCGCGATGCGGGCCAGGACGCTCATCGCGCGCACGTCGGGATCGGGCTGCACGGTGCCGGGACGCCGGCCGCAGCGGCTGGCGGTGTCGAACGAGGCGCCGAAGGCGATGTCGAACGCGTCGTCGTTGTGGCGCAGGGCCACGTCGTTCCGCCCCATGCGGCCGTTCAGCCCCGCGGCCGCGGTGAGACTCTCCGCCAGCCCCATGCAGTCGTCGTTGACGAGCTGCGATTTCTGCCCGACCACGTCGCGCCAGGCCGCCACCGCGGCGTCGTGGTGCTGCAGCGCCTGCGCGAGGCGGCCCTGCTGGAGCAGCGCGGCGCCGATGCGGTCGTGCGTGCGGGCGATCTCGCGCATGGAAGTCGCATCGCGCGGCGCGGCCTCGAGCTCCGCCATCGCGTCGCCGTAGGCCTTCAGGGCATCGGTGAGCGTGCCGTCGAGGCGCTGCAGGTCGCCGTGATTGCGCAGCGCCAGGCCGCGCGTGACCGGCGTCCCCAGGCCGGCCTTCGACTCGGCCAGGATCTGGTCCTGCAGGCGCTGCGACACCGTGGTCCGGCCGCTGTCGCGCAGCTCGCCGAAGAACTCCTCGCCGAGGAGGAGGGAGACCCAGCGCTCCGCGGCGTCGCGCTCGCGGCTGACCCGGTAGTGCGCGACGGCCAGTCCTACCACGATCAGCAGCGCCACTGCCGCCGCCGCCCACAGCATCTGCCGCACCTTGCGCGGCAGCCGCGCCGTGCGGTTGCGGAAGATCGAGTCGGCGATGCGGTCGTGGCTGATCTCGTAGAAGACGCTCTCCAGCCTTCGCTCGCGGCGGATGAGGCGCGAGTGCTCCAGCGTCTGCAGCGTCTCGGCCGTCACGCCGTAGTCGCTCTGGATCTGCCGCTCCTCGAGCATGAGCCGGTGGCCGGCTGCACCGAGGAGCCCTTCCTCGATCAACTGCTGCGCCTTGGCGCGCTGCGGGAGGCGCTGCAGTGTGTCGCGGTAGAAGTTCTTCAGCACCGACTCGAAGTCCTGCGCGCCGCGAAAGTCCTCGGGAGTGAGGCGTCCGCCGCCTTTGCGCGCGGCCACCGTCTCCGCGTGGCGCGCCAGCAGCTGGAGCTGGAACGGCTCGATCACGCCCGACTTCCCCTTCAGCTCCTCGACCATCAGGTCCAGCGCCGCGGGCTCGAACTCGAACGGGGGAGAGAGGTCCGGTCCGACGATGCCCGCGGGCCCGGCGATGGCGTCGCGCGCCGCCTCCTCGGTCAGCGGACCGAGTCGCAGCCGCTCCTGGAAGAGGCCGGGGATCGCGGCGCTGAACTCCTCCAGCGCGCCGAGGTAATCCTCGCGCAGGCTGATCAGCACCTTCACGGCCGGACGGCGCGTGCCCGCGGCGCGCGCGGGCGGGATGCCCGAGGCCAGCGCACCGAGCTCCGAGGCAATCTCCGCCCGGAACGCCGCGTCGCGCAGCGTGAAGACTTCCTCGAACTGGTCGAACACCAGCACCGGCGTGAGCAGCAGGTCGTCGCGCCAGACCGTCGTCGAGGAGAGGAGCTCCCACAATCCCTCGGTGCTGCGATGCGTGGCCTCGATCCCCTCCGACTCGGCGCTCTCGCGGATCGCCCGGGCCACGGCCGCGGTCAGCGACTCCTCCGCGTTGTTGAGGCGGATCATCACCGGCAGGAACGGCTTCTGCCGGAGGCGCGGGAAGAGCCCGGCCTGCAGCAGCGAGGTCTTGCCCAGTCCCGAGTTGCCGAACTGCACGAGCAGCGGCACGCTCAGGACGCGCAGGTAGAGCTCTTCCGCCTCGGCCTCACGGCCGAAGAAGCGCATCACGTCGTCCGGCGAGTCGCTGAACGGCCGTGTGCCGGGATAGCGGCTCATGCCGGCACCGCCTGCCGGTGCTCCCAGTCCTCGAGGATCGACCGCGCCAGCGAGTCGACGTCCGCCGCGTCGATGACGTGCAGCTCCTTGAGCCGCGGGTGCAGCGGCGCGTCGCCGATGCGCACCGGATGGAGGAATCGCAACTGCTGGTCGCCGGCGAAGCCCATCCGCCGCTGCCGCTTCAGCGCCGCGTCGATCTCCTGGTGATACACCCCCTCGATGCGCCGGGCCATGGCCGCGGTCTGCACGACGATCACGTAGTCGACCTTCTGCCCGATCACGTCGAGCAGCACGTCCTCCCACCGGTCGCCGCTGCGCAGGTCCTGCTTGTCCTGCCAGACGTCGACCCCGCGCGCCTCCAGCTCCTGCGCCAGCTGCTCGACCGCGTCGCGGTCCTCGCTGGCGTAGCTGACGAATGCCTTCGGCCCCTTGACCGCGGAGACGGGGCGCGCCGCCACCGGCTTCGGCGCCGCCTTCTGCGCGAATTCCTCATACGCCGCGCGGAGGTTCTGCGCGAATGCGTCCCACTGCAGCGGCTTGATGTCGATCAGCCGCTCGGAGAAGAAGCCGACCGCCTGCTCGTGCTCCGGGTCGGAGTAGAACGGCTGGTCCTCGAGGGCCATGGTGGGGCGGTTGTGCTTGTACACGCGCATGCCGTGCAGCAGCACGCGCACGTACCACTGGTGAAAGCCGACGCCGAGGAAGAGAAACGATGCGGAGGGGTCGTCGAGGATGCTGCGCACGTGGTCCGACAGCGGCGGGTTCTCTTTCACGAAGGCGACCAGGTAGTCGATCAGGTCTCCCTCGGTGAGCACGAGCGAGAGCGGCTCTTCGTGATGGCCGAAGAGGTGGTAGACCAGCGGACGCTCCGCGGTCGGGGTCGAGAGCCGCTGCGGCGGCGACGGCTTGTAGTTGTAGTACGCCGTCACCGGCGCCTTGCCGGCCTCCTCGAAGGCCTTGGTCATGAGGTTGTCCCACGACGCGTTGATGCAGATGCGGAAGGGGAGCTGGGCCAGGTTGCGATGCAGCTCCGTGACCTCGCCGCTGTCGTAGACATCGCGCACGATGGCCGCCACTTCGTCGCGGTCCTGGCGCCGCTTGGCGAGATACAGCTCCGCCGCGCGGCGGAGGTTTTTCGGGTCGGCCGCGTCCAGCTCTTCAGCCAATAGCTCGGAGAAGGGACGCCGGTCGGAGGCGCGCACCGCGGCCTGTGACCCGAGGACGAGCACGCAGTCCCCGCGGTTGATGCGCTCCACGAGTCCGCGCAGCTCCCGCAGTTCCGATTTTTGCACGATGTGATGATTGTAATGTGGGGCGGGCTGAAGCCCGCCCTACGTTCAGCGCACTTCAGGCGCGACGCATGCTCGACGTAGGGCGGGCTTCAGCCCGCCATTTCACTTCGCGCTGGTCGACGCTTCGACCGCGTCCGTCCCCTCGGGACCGAAGGAGCGTCCGGCGCGATACAGCAGCCAGCAGACGCCGATCACCACGGCGATGCCGAGGAGCGTGCCGGCCAGGCCGTCGATGGCCGGCGTGTCGCCCGGCTTGTACCCGAAGCCCGCGCCGAGCGCGATCAGCACCCCCGTCAGTCCCTCGCCGGCGATCATCCCCGAGGCGGCCAGCACGCCCGGATCGCTCTCCGCCGCTTTCCCCTTGCTGCGCTTCTCCACGATGCGCCGCGTGATGCCGCCCACCCAGATCGGCGTCAGGCTGGCGAGGGGGAGATAGATGCCCACCGCGAAGGCCAGGCCCGGCAGGCCGGCGATGAGCGCGCAGATCGAGAGCGCCGCGCCGGTGCCGACCAGGCCCCACGGCAGGGAGCCGGAGAGTACGCCCTCGA
>Ga0196976_1000170_pt1 | contig 44289 bp, 38 predicted proteins | sample S3v_513CmetaG_FD_148644 | JGI IMG/M metagenome (GOLD analysis project Ga0196976, IMG submission 148644) | Soil microbial communities from Anza Borrego desert, Southern California, United States - S3+v_5-13C | ecosystem: Environmental > Terrestrial > Soil > Desert | place: USA: California... | reverse complement strand
GCTCGCGTTCGCGGCCGCGTACCTCGGCCTCTCGTGGGCCCGCGGGTGGCTCCCGCCCGGCTGGGCGACCCTCTTCCGCGCGCGCGCCGCCGCGGCGCCGGGGAGCTGACGTGCGCGCCCCGTTCCCCGCGCTGCTCGGCCTCGCGCTCCTCGCGCTCACCCTCGCCCGGCTCCCCGCGGCATGGGAGAGCGGCAACGCGCTCAACCACGTCTCCGGCGCCTGGATGGCCCTCGCCGACGACCTCGCGCGCGGGACCCTCTACCGGCCGCTGCACGACCCGGGCGTCGGGTTCGGCGGGACGCGGTTCTTCCCGCTGTCCTTCGCCGCGCACGGCGCGCTCCTCGCGGCGGGCGTGCCGCTCCTCCTCGGCGGCCTCGTCCTCTCGCTCGCCGCCGGCGTCCTCGCGGTCGCGGGCGCAGCGCGGTTCCTGCGGCGCGCCGGCCACGGGCCGCTCGGCGCGCTCGGCCTCGGCGCGCTCGTGCTCGCGGGGTTCGCGGGGCAGCACGCGCTCGCGGCGGCGCGCGGCGACCTGCCGGCGGCCGCGCTCACGCTCTGGGCGATGGGCGCGCTCCTCCCGCCGCGCGCGGCGCGCCCGCGGGGGCTCGCCGGGCTCGAGTGGGCGAGCGGCCTCGGTCCACGGCCGGCCGCGGCCGCGGTGCTCCCCGCCGCGCTCCTCCTGACGCTCGCGTTCGCGGCGAAGCCGACCGCGCTCGCCGCCGCGGCCGCCGCGGTGATGTTCCTGCTCCTCGCCCGGGAGCGGGGCCGCGCCCTGGCGCTCGCGCTCGCCGTCGCGGCCGGCTGCGCCGCCGTGGTCCTCGGGACCGACCTCGCCTCGGGCGGCCGCTTCCTGCCGATGATGCGCGACCTCGGCCCCGGCGGCCTCGCCGCGCGCGACCTCGTCGCCGCCCCGGCCCGGCTCGCGACGCGGCTGTGGCGGGAGGACCCGGCCGGCCTCGCGCTCGTCGCGTGCGCCGGGCTCGTCTTCGTCCTCGCCCGCGGGCACGCGCGCCGGCGGCCCGGCGCCCGCACCCTGGCCGCGCTCTGGCTCGCCGCGGCGCTCGGCGCGTCGCTCGTCGTGTTCGCGAGCCCCGGCACCGGCGTGAACCACCTCCTCGATCTCGAGGTCCCCGCCGCGCTCCTCCTCGCGACGTGCGCCGTCGCGCCCGCGCGGCGGTTCGCGCGCCCGGCCGCTGCGCTCGCCGCGGCCGCGGGCCTCGCGACCGGCGCGCTCCTGTGGCGCCAGGACCGGACCGTGAGCCGCCTCGACGCGATGGTCGAGGCGCTGGAGGCCAGCGCGGAGGGCGCGCCGGCGCCGCTGCTCTCGGAGGACCCGCTGCTCCCGCTCCTCGCGGGCGAGCGCCCGTACGCGAACGATCCCTGGATGCTCCGGCTCGCGTCGGAGCGCGACCCGGCGCTCGCGCGGCCGCTCCTGCACGGCATCGCGGAGGGGAAGTTCCGCGCCATCGTGCTCCTCCGGCGCGCCGACGCGCCCGACGCGGACGAGTGGTTCGACGAGGAGTTCGGGCCGGAGGCGATCGCCGCGATCCGGAGCCGCTGGACGCTGCGGCTCGTCGCCGGGCCGTACCACGTGTACCGGTACGATCCGGGGGTGCAGGCGCGGACGATCCTGCGGTCCAGCCCTCCGTGAACGAGCCCGAGCCCGACCCCGAGCCCGGGGCGCCGCTCGACCCTCGCCGGTCTCGCTCTCTCCTTCGAAGGATCGGGGCGAGTCCTCGGGCTCGGGCGCGGGCTCGGGTGGCTGGACGCTTCGCTACCGAACGAACTCGACGTGCGGGTACATCTGCCGCGCCAGAGGCGACCGCGTCAGCAGCTTGAGCGTGCGCTCGAGCTTCTTGTTGCCGATGCCGGGAACGGCCTCGTAGGCGGCGGAGATGACGTCGCCCAGGGTCGTGACGACGCGCTTCTTGGACTTCCCGTTCCTGCTGCGATCGCGGTTCATTGATTCCCTCCGGTGCGTTCTCACCCCTCCGTAGCAAACGGCTTGCCTTCCTCTCGGGGTCGGGGTTACAGGGGCTTGCGCGCGCCGGGGTCCTCCAGGCGGTAGGTTTTTCAGCCCGGAGGGCGAAAGAGCGACAGCACCCCTGTGGGGATATCGCCTCGGCCAATCCACCCGAAAGACTTACCGATCCCATGCCCTCCAAGCCCTCCCGAGAGCTCCAGACCTTCCCGAACCCCAAGCCGGGGCGCCCGTTCGAGATCTCGATGGAGTGCCCGGAGTTCACCTGCGTCTGCCCGATGACCGGGCAGCCGGACTTCGCCACGATCCGGATCCGCTACGTTCCGGCGGAGAAGTGCGTCGAGCTGAAGAGCCTCAAGCTCTACCTCTGGAGCTTCCGCGACGAGGGCACGTTCCACGAGGCGGTCACGAACCGGATCTGCGACGACCTGGTCGCCGCGATGCAGCCGCGCTGGATCGAGGTCGTCGGCGACTTCATGGTCCGCGGCGGGATCCACACGGTCGTGACGGCGCGGCACGGTACGCGGCCGCAGGAGTAGCGGGAGGCGGCTCCCCCTGCGCCCGCCGCGCGGCGCGGCGGGCGAGCGCGGCTCCCTCGCGCCCGTGCATTCCGGCGGGGCGGCGCAAGCGCTTCCCTCTCGCCCGCCGGCGCCCCAACCTTCCCACGGGGAAAGGGGGGCCCGATGCAGGGCAAGCTGTCGCTTGCATACGTGCACTACGGCGCGCAGAGCGGCGTCACCGGCGCGGTGACCCGCGCGCTCGCGGCGCGCGGCCACGACGTGCGGCTCGTCGCGGCGACGGGCGACCTCGACCTGCGGGATCCCGTGACGCGCCTGCCGCGCGTCCGCGTCCCGGTCCTGAAGCACCTCGCCCTCTCCGCGGCGCGCTACGGGCGGCTCTGGTACCAGCACCGCTGGAACACGGAGTACGCGTTCGATCTGCACTCGGCGCGCGCGGGCCGGGCGCTCGCGGCGCTGCGCCCCGCCCCCGACCTCGTCCTCCAGAACGGCGCGCTCCTCTCGCCGGGCCTGCCGCCGCGGCTCCCGTACGTGCTCCTCGTCGACCACACCCGCGCGCTCGGGATGCGGAGCCCGCCCTGGCCGCAGCACGGCCTCGCCGCGCCGGCGGACTACGGCCCGGGCTGGCGCGCGCGCGAGGAGGCCGTCTACCGCGGCGCGCGCCTCGTCGCCTGCTTCTCCGAGCACGTCGCCGGGTCGCTCGTCGAGGACTACGGCGTGAAGCGCGACCGGATCGCCGTCGTCGGCGGGGGCGCGAACGTCTTCCCGGCCGAGGCGCCGCGGCTCGACGACGGGCGGACGATCCTGTTCGTCGGGAAGGACTTCGTACGGAAGGGCGGGCCGGTGCTGCTCGACGCCTTCCGGCGCCTGCGCCGCGCCCACCCGAAGGCGCGGCTGCTCATCGCCGGGCCGCGCCGCGTCCCGGCGCTGCCGGAGAACGCAGCCCACCTCGGCCCGGTCGAACCCGACGAGCTGGCCGGGCTCTTCGCCCAGGCGACCGTCTTCTGCCTCCCCACGCTCCGCGAGCCGTACGGGCTCGCCTACCTCGACGCGATGGCCTGCGGGCTGCCCTGCGTGGGCACGCAGCTCGAGGCGGTCCCGGAGATCGTGGAGGACGGTGTGACCGGGCTGCTCGTGCCGCCGGGCGATCCGGTGGCGCTCTGCGCGGCGCTCGCGGAGCTCCTCGACGATCCGGCCGGCGCGCGCGAGATGGGCGCCCGGGGGCGGGAGCGGGTCGCGGCCGGGCGGCGGTGGGAGCACGTCGCCGAGCGGCTCGAGGCGGCGCTGCGGACGTTGGGTGCGGGGTCGGGAAGGGTGGGCGCGGGTCGTTCCCCCCGGTGGCGGGCCGAGCCCGCGCCGCCGCCGGGGTAGAATCCCGGGCCGGTGGCCGCCTTAGCGCCCTTCCAGCCGATCCTCGATCCCGACGCGCTCATCGGCGTGCGCCTCGAGGGGAAGTACGAGCTCACCGCGCACCTCGCCACGGGCGGCATGGGGGCGGTGTTCCAGGCGCGCCACGTCCACCTGCGCAAGGACGTGGCGGTGAAGATGCTCCGCCCGGAGCTCTCCTCGGCGCCCGACCTCGTCGAGCGGTTCCGGCGCGAGGCGGAGATCGCGAGCGCGCTCGAGCACGACAACATCGTCCGCGTGACCGACTTCGGCCGGAGCGAGGACGGGCTGCTGTACCTCGTCATGGAGCTCCTCACCGGCGAGAGCCTGTTCGACCGGGTCCGGCGCGAGGTGCGGATCCCGCCGGGGCGCGCGGTGACGCTGCTCTGGCAGGTCTGCGCCGGCCTCGAGGCCGCGCACCAGCACGGCGTCGTCCACCGGGACCTCAAGCCCGAGAACGTCTTCCTGGCGCGGACCGCGAGCGGGCGCGAGGTGGTGAAGCTGCTCGACTTCGGCATCGCGAAGTTCGCGCGCGCCGCCGGCGAGGCCGGCACCCAGAGCGGCATCGTCGTCGGGACGCCCGAGTACCTCTCGCCGGAGCAGGCGATGGGGCTCCCGGTGGACGCGCGCGCCGACCTGTACACCGTGGGTCTCATCGCCTTCCGCATGCTGGTCGGCCACCACCCGTTCCGGACGGACGATCAGCGCGGCCTGCTGCTGCAGCAGGCGAGCACGCCCGTGCCGCCGCTCGCCGAGGCGAACCCGGAGCTCGCCGCCTGGCCCGCGCTGTGCGCCGCGGTGGCGAAGGCGTGCGCGAAGGACCCGGGCGAGCGGCCGGCCTCGGCCGCGGACCTGGGCGACCTCCTCGCCGCCGCCGTGGGCCCCGCGTTCGTCGCGCCGCCCGGCGCGACGCCGGTCGGCCCCGCCGCGCTCACCGCCGCGCCCCGGCCGCACACGCCGCGCGGGGGCGCCGGCGCCCCCCTGAAGCCGACGCCCGCCCCCTTCGCCGCCGCCGCCCTGGCGCGGCTGCGCGGCCTCGCGCTCGACGGCGTCGCGCGGCTGCACGCGCTCCGCCGCCGGACCGGCCGCCGCTGGCTCCTCGCCGCCGCCACGCTCGCCGCCGCCCTCGCGCTCGCCGGCGGTGGGGCGCTCGCGAGCCGCGCCCTCGACGGGCGCGCCGCGGCGCGGGCGGAGGCGCTGCTCGCGGACGGGAAGGCCGCCGCCGCCCTCGCGGCCGCCGAGGCCGGGCTCGCCGACCGCCCCGCGGATCCCGTGCTGCTCCTCCTCCGCGCCCGCGCGCTCGCCGCCGTCCCCGCCCGCGCGGGCGACATGCTGGAGGCGTACGCCGCCGCGCAGGACGCCGGCGCGCTCGCGCCCGAGGACTACGGCGCCGTCGCGGCCCTGCTCGCGAAGGAGCGGCCGCTCGCGGACCGCGCCGCGCGCCTCCTGCGCGCCGCCAGCCCCGCGGCCGTGCCCGCCGTCGCGGCGCTCACCCGCGGCGGCACGGCCGGCCAGCGCCTGCGGGCGATGACCGTGCTGCGCGACCTCGGCGCCGAGGACGCCGTCGATCGCGTCGCCGTCTACGCCGGCCTCCTCGGCGACCCGGACTGCGACGTCCGGCGCGCCGCCTCCCGCCGGCTCGGCGAGCTCGGCGACAAGGCCGCCCTCCCCGCCCTCCGGACCGCCGCCGCGGCGAGCCGGACCGAGAAGAAGAACTTCTTCTCGGCGCCGGCGAAGGTCCCGCTCTGCGGCGCCGCCGAGGCGGGCGAGGCCGTGCGCCGGATCCAGTCGGTGAACTGATCAGGGGTCGAGCGGGATCGAGTGCGTCGCGAGCTCGGTCCCGTCGACGTCCGGCACCGTGAGCCGCAGCGCGAGGAGCGCGCGCTCTCGCGCCTCGCCGCGGAGCGCCCCCGCGTGCTCGGCACGGCTCGCATCGTAGCCCAGGTGCGTGCCCGCCTCCGGTGCTCGGCGCGCCGCGGTGCGCCAGATCCGTGCGTGAACCAAGCGGCCCGGCGGTCTTTTTCCCTGGGTGGGACCAGGTAGGCGTTTCCGGGGTTTCTTCTTTCGGCCACTCCAACGTAAGCTGCGTCGGTCATCGGCGCGGCGCCGGCCGTCACGCGCCGTCACACGCCGTCGCCGTTCGCGAAAGAGGGAGGAGAACACAATGGGCTTCATGGACGCCGTCAAAGCCGTCCTCACCAACTACGTCGGGTTCTCGGGTCGCGCGCGCCGGTCCGAGTACTGGTGGTTCGTCCTGTTCCAGGTCATCGTGAACGTCGTCTTCACGGTCATCGGGAACGTGATCGGGTTTGCGCAGCTGCCGAACCTCGTCGCGCTCGCCCTCCTCCTCCCCGGCCTCGGGGTCGCCATCCGCCGCATGCACGACATCGGCAAGAGCGGCTGGTGGGTGCTCATCAACCTGATCCCGATCGTCGGCTGGATCGTGTTCATCGTCTGGGCCGCCAAGGACAGCCAGCCCGGCGCGAACGCCTACGGCCCGAATCCGAAGGAGTCGGTCGGCGGCGCCGCCCCGGCGATGCCGGCGGTGTAGCTCTCCTCCGAACGTCCGCGGCCCCCGTCCGGCGATGCCGGGCGGGGGCCTCGTCTTTGGTGCGCGCGCTTCCGTTGCGGCCCGCGCGCGACGTGCTAAACGAGCGCTCGCACCGGACCGCACCAGGAGCCCCGATGGCACCCAGACGAGCCACCCTGACCGTGAAGCTCACCCGCACGCCGCCCGAGGCGCTCGAGGTGGACGCGCTCGTGCTGCTCGCCTTCGAGGAGGAGCTCGCGGGCCGGGGCGCAGGCGCGGTCGGCGCGCTGGACGCGGCGCTCGACGGGCGGCTCCGGGCGGCGGCGAAGGCCGAGCGGTTCGCGGGGAAGGCGGGGCAGGAGCTCACGCTCAACGGCTCCGGCGGCGTGCCCGCGCAGCGGATCGTGGTCGCCGGCCTGGGGCTGCGCGAGGCCGCCCGGCGCGAGGCGCGCGAGCGGGGTCACGAGCCGGCGCGCGCTGCCGTGGGCAAGGCCGCGCGCGCCGCGGCGCGGGCCGGGGCGAAGAGCCTGGCCATCGTCCTCCCGGACCTCGCCGCCGGCGATCTCCCCGCCGCCGCGCGCGCCGCCGTCGAGGGCGCGCGGCTCGGGAGCTACGCGTTCGAGGGGTACAAGAAGCCGAAGGAGGACCGCGCGCCGGGGCTCGCGGCGCTCCAGCTGGTCGTGCCCGCGGGCGCCGAGCGGCGGGCGGACGTGAAGGGCGAGGCGGAGCTCGGGCTCGCGATCGCGGACGCCGTCGCCTGGGCGCGCGACCTCGTGAACCTCGGGCCCGCAGACTGCACGCCCGCGAAGCTCGCCGCCGCGGCCTCGGCGCTCGCGCGCGAGGCCGGCCTCACCGTGAAGGTGCGCGGGCCGCGGGAGATCGAGGCGCTCGGGATGGGCATGTTCCTGGGCGTGACCCGCGGCTCCGCCGAGCCGCCGCAGCTCGTGCAGGTCTCGTACACGCCGAAGGGCGCCGCGCGCAGGAAGCCGCTCGTCCTCGTCGGCAAGGCGATCACCTTCGACTCGGGCGGCCTCTCGCTCAAGCCGACGGAGTCGATGGTCACGATGAACACCGACATGGCCGGGAGCGCCGCCGTCCTCGCCGCGATGCGCGTGGTCGCGACGCTCCGCCCGGCGTTCCCGGTCCACGCCGTGCTCGGCGCCTGCGAGAACATGCCGGGCGGGCGCGCCTACAAGCCCTCCGACGTCCTCCGCGCGTACGACGGGACCACGGTCGAGATCACCAACACCGACGCCGAGGGCCGGCTCGTCCTCGGCGACGTGCTCGCCTGGGCGGGCAAGACGCTCGCGCCCGAGGCGATGGTCGACGTCGCCACGCTCACCGGCGCCTGCATGGTCGCGCTGGGCAACACCACCGCCGGCCTCTTCGGGCCCGACGGGAAGGTCGTCGACGCGGTCGCCGCCGCCGCGCGCGCCGCGGGCGAGGACGTCTGGCGCCTGCCGCTCACGCCGGCGCTCACGGAGCAGCTCGAGAGCGATCGCGCCGATCTCAAGAACACCGGCGAGCGGTACGGCGGCGCCATCACCGCCGCCCACTTCCTGCACCACTTCGCGGGCGACGTGCCCTGGGCCCACCTCGACATCGCCGGCCCCTCGCACGCGCGCAAGGAGCGCGGCTACGTGGCGCCCGGCGGCACGGGGTTCGCGGTGCGGACGCTGGTCGAGCTGGTCCGTCGCTGGGGCTAGACGAGCGTTTGCGCAGGGGAGGGGCGCAGCCCCCGGTCAGCCAGCCGCGCCCGCCTCGTCCGGCGGCGCCTCGGTCGAGTCGGGCTGCGCGAGCACCTCGCGCGCGCGCTCCACCTCGTCCTCCGAGACGAGCACCGTGAGGCCCCCGTTCGCGAACGCGACCGGCGGCAGCAGCGAGGCGAGCGGCTGGTCCTTGATGACCGCCGCGATGCCCTCGGCGGCGAGCAGGCTCAGGGCCACCTCGGCCTCCGAGAGGTTCTCGAACGTCCCGACGGCCACGAGATCCTTGTTCTCGAGCATGGGCTCCTCCAGCGTGGTCCGCCGGCACGGGCCGCGCGGGACATCCCCGCCGCCTTCGCCGGTGTGGAGATCGTACGCGCTGTGGGGGCGGGCGGCCATGGGATCCGGCAGGCCCTGGAGTGTCAGGGAAACGCACCCCTGTCCGGGGGGCCGGCGGAACCGCAACGTTCACGTGGCCTTGCCACCGGCGGGTCGCGCGGACATGGAACCCGCATGGTGGACCTCATCCGCATCCCGGCGAGGGATCCGCAGGGCGCCATCCGCGTGGTGATCGAATCCCCCCGCGGCGCGACCGTGAAGCTCAAGTACGATCCCGACCTCGGGGCGATGAGCGTCTCCCGCCCGCTGCCGCTCGGGCTCGCCTACCCCTTCGACTGGGGGTTCGTGCCGGGCACGCGCGCCGAGGATGGTGATCCGCTGGACGCGCTCGTCTACTGGGACGTGTCGAGCTACCCGGGCATCGTCGTCCCGTGCCGCGCGATCGCGGTGGTCCGGCTCGAGCAGGACTCGAAGACCAACGGCCGGGTGCGCAACGACCGCATCCTCGCGGTCCCGGTGAAGCACTCCCGCGGCGACGGGGTCGCCTCGCCCGACGACCTCCCCGCGCGGGCGAAGGACGAGATCGCGCAGTTCTTCCTGTCGGCCATCTTCTTCGAGCCCAAGAACCCGAGGCTGCTCGGCTGGGGAGGCGCCGACGAGGCGGACCGCCTGGTCACCGCGAGCGCGGTGGGTTGACCCCCAGGAAGCCCGGGTGTCGAGCCGTGTGGGGAGCCGGCGAATTTACGAACGCCCTGCGTCCGATCAAGAATCGCCGCGTGGCGGGGTGCGATCCTCGTCCGCGGAGAGCGCGAATGATCAAGTGGACACCGGACCTGGCCGTGGGGATCGACGAGATCGACGCCCAGCACCAGGAGCTGTTCCGCCGCGCCGAGCGGTTCATCAGCGGGCTCTCCGAGCCGACCCGGCAGGACGTCGGCATCCTCCTCTCGTACCTGCGGCTCTACTGCGTGACCCACTTCGGCGCGGAGGAGTCGTGGATGCGGCAGGTGAGCTATCCCGGATACGAGGAGCACAAGGCGCAGCACGACGCCTTCATCGAGCACATCCTCGAGCTCTCCCGCGAGCACGAGCGCCGCGGCAGCCCCGGCCTCGAGCCGATGAAGGTGGCCGGCTGGCTCCAGCGCTGGCTCGAGGACCACGTCTCGGGCATCGACAAGAAGTTCGCGTCGTTCGTCCTCGCGCGGAGCGCGTAGGGGTTCACGGGGCGTGCCGCCCCTCCCGCGCCCCCGCGTCCGCGGGCGGGCTGTGCTAGCTTCCCCGCGTGAACGCGTTCAAGCCCCACCTCGCCAGCCCCGCCGAGTACCCGTACGCCCGCTCGGACGCCCGGGTGAAGCTCGACCAGAACGAGAGCCCCGAAGATCTCCCGCCCGAGGTGAAGGCCCGGGCGCTGGAGCGGCTCGCCCGCATCCCCTGGAACCGGTATCCCGAGCTCCACGCCGAGGACGTCCGCGCGGCCGTCGCGAAGCACGAGGGCTGGGACGAGCGCGGCGTCGTGCTCTCGCCGGGCTCGAACGTCCTCATCCTCGGCCTCACGATGGCGGCGCGGTCGGTGCTCGACACCGCGCCGTCGTTCCCCTACTACCGCGGCGGCGCCGAGGCCGCGGGCACCCCGTGGCGCGCGGTCCCGCTCGGCCCCGACTTCGCGCTGCCGGTCGAGGCGCTCCTCGAGGCGATGGAAGGCCCGCCGGGCGTCCTCTTCCTGCCCACCCCGCACGCGCCCACGGGCGCGCTGTTCGCGGCCGCCGACGTCGAGGCGCTCGCGCGGCGGGCGGAGGAGAAAGGCTGGCTGCTCGTCGTGGACGAGGCGTACCACGCCTTCTCCGGCACCGACTTCCGGCCCCTCGCGCGCCGGAGCGAGCACGTCGCCGTGCTGCGGACCTTCTCCAAGTCGTGGTGCCTGGGCGGCGTCCGGGCCGGCTACCTGCTCGCCGCGCCGAAGGTGGCCGCCGTGGCCCGCGCCTGCGTGCCCCCGTTCTGCGTCCCCGCGCACACGGCGGCGATCCTGCTCACCGTGCTCGAGGCGCCGGGCTACGTCGCGCCGCTCGTCGAGCGGATCCGCGCCGAGCGCGAGCGGCTCGCCGCCGCGCTGGCGAAGGAGACGCGCTGGAAGGTCTACCCGTCGGCGACGAACTTCCTCCTCGTCCGGACCGAGGACGCCGCGGCCGCCCAGGCGAAGCTGCTCGAGCGCGGCGTCCTCGTCCGCCGGCAGGATCACTCCCCGGCGATGAAGGGGTGCATCCGGATCACCGTCGGCTCGCCGGCGGAGAACGACCTGCTCCTGGAGGCGGCGCGCGGGATGCGGTAGGCCGCGCCGCCCGTTTCGTCAGCGCCAGGCGCCGGCGGCCGCCGCCTCCCGCGCGTACTCCGCGAACGGCCGCGCCGGCCTCCCCAGGACCCGCGCGACGTCGTCCGTCACGTGGGCCGGAGGAGATCGAGGCGGCGGTGCTCCGGTTCGCGCGGACGGCCGAGGGCATGGAGCGGACGGTCGCCGGCCGGCTGCGCGTGGCGTGCCCACCGGACGTCGCCGAGGTGGTGGTCGCGCCGCTGCTCCGCGGCCTGCGGCGGAGGCACCCGGCGCTCCGCGTCGAGCTCGATCCGGCGAGGCGGTGGCGGACCTCACCCGGCGCGACGCGGACCTCGCGCTCCGGACGGTCCGCCCGGTGCGGGGCGATCTCGTGGTCACCCGGCTGACGACGGTGCGCTGGGACGTCGTGGGCTCCCCGGAGCTCGCCCGGAGGCTCGGCGTCGTGGAGGGCTGGGCCGAGGTGCCGTGGATCGGCTGGGGCGAACGCCTGGCGGGGGTGGCGCCGGCGCGGTGGCTCGCGCGCCACGCGCGCGGCGTCGAGCCGGTGGTGCGGGCGGACAGCCTCCGGCTCCAGCTCGCGCTCGCGCAGGCGGCGTCGGCGCGGCGCTCGTGCCCGCGCCGAGCGCGCGTCACTACGGGCTCGCGCCGCTCCGGACGGCGGCCGGGCTGCGGGACGCGGTGGGCGAGCTGCCCGAGGACGAGCTGTTCCTGGTCACGCACCGGGCGCTGCGCGAGGTCCCCCGCGTCGCGGCGCTCCGGGACGCGCTCGTGGCGTGGGCCCGGGGAGCGCCGGCGCGCCTTGACTCACGCCCATTCGAACCGGTCGCCGTGCACGTCGTCGAGCGGGACGCCCAGCTCGGTGAGCGCGGCCTCGGCCGCGGTCATCATCGGGCCGGGGCCGTAGACGAAGCAGACGCGGCGGCCGCTGCGCGGGAGGTGGCGCTCGATGAGCTCGGGGCCGATCTCGCCGGTCTCGCCGAGCCACCCGAGCGGCGGCCTCGCGAGCACGTGGACGACCTTGAGGTCGAGCCGGCTCGCGAGCTCGGCGAGGTCCTCGCGGAACGTGGCCGCCTCCCACGTCGCGCTCCCGTACAGGATCGTGTGCGGGCGCCGGTCGCCGCGGTCGGCGAGCGTCCGGAGCATGGAGACGCAGGGCGCGACGCCGATGCCGGCGGCGACGAAGAAGTAACGGTCCGCGTCGGGGTAGGCGTCGAGCGAGGTGCCGCCGAGCGGGCCGTCGAGGTAGACGACGGTGCCCGGCTTCACCTCCTGCGCGCGCCGGGTGAACGGGCCGACGGCCTTCACCGTCAGCTCGAGCCGCGGCGTGCGCTGGGCGCTCCCCGAGAAGCAGAAGGGGCGCTCGCGCCCGAGGAAGGGCGACGACCCGAGCGTGAGCCAGGCGAACTGGCCGGCGCGGAACCGGAGGCCGTCGTGGCCCTCGGGGTCCACGACGAGGGTGACGGCGCCGCCGTGCTCGGGCCGGACGCCGGTCACGCGGTACGGGCGGCGGAGGAGCGCGAGCGGCCGCGCCAGCCGGACCCACAGCAGGAGCGACGCCCAGCCGGCCACCCAGACGACGAGCCCCGCCCGCGTCACCGGATCGTGGGCGAGGAAGCGCGAGCCGAGCGCGTGCGTCAGGCCGAGGCCGACGAGCGCGAGGGCGAGGAGCCCGTGGACCCAGCGCCAGGCGACGTACGGGAGCCGGAGGAGCCGGCGCCCCGCGGCGAGCGCCGCGAGCAGGAGGAACACGGAGAGCGCCGTCGCGCCCGCCCAGTTCACGCCCGTCGGATCGAGCCACGCCGCGAGCTCGTCGGGCGGGAGCATCAGGAGCGGGTGGGCGAGGGCGAAGAGGAGCGCCACGGCGGCCATGCCGCGGTGGAGCGTCAGGATCACGTCCGCGCCGAACGGCGGCGCGAGGACCTGGAAGCGGGCCGTGAGGACGAACTCCAGCGCGAGGATGGAGAGCGTGACGTACCCGAGGGCCGCGCCGAGGTGATCGGGGAAGGCGTCCACCGGCCCGGCCGCGAGCCAGGGCAGCGGGAACAGGACGAGGAGGAGGTACAGCCCGAGCCAGAGCGCGCTGCGCAGGAGGCCTCGGACCGTGAGCGTCACCGGAGGCTCCGCGCGACGACCTGGAGGGCGGCGGCGGTCAGGAGGACGAGGCCCGCGGCCGCTGCGGCCAGCATGGCGAGCTTCCGGCGCACCGCCGGCTTGTACCACGCGGGACGGCGGGTAAAACTGCGCCCTGGGGTCGCATGTGGCTTGCGCAGCCGGTGGCGTGGAGCCCTCCGCGGGGGGATCCCGGCTTCGGGGTCCGGGCTTCAGGACGGCGTTTCGCCGGAGCCTGTAGCCTGAAGCCTCACACCCTCAGCCCTGCGTCCGCTCGCCGGCGATCCGGATCGCCTCGGAGACGACGGCCTCCTCCAGCTCCTCCGCCTTCATCCGCTTCACGATCTTCCCGTCCTTGAAGAGCAGCCCGACGCCGTTGTGCCCGTAGGCGACGCCCACGTCGGCGGCGGAGGCCTCGCCGGGGCCGTTCACCTCGCACCCCATCACCGCGACCGAGACCGCGCCCTTCAAGGTCGCGAGCCGCTTCTCGACCCGCTCGGCGATCGGGATCATGTCCACCGAGCAGCGGCCGCAGGTCGGGCACGAGGTGAGGGTCGCCCCGCCGAACTTGAGGCCGAGCGAGGTGAGGAGGAGCCGCGCCACGCGGACCTCCTCGACCGGGTCGGCGGTGAGGGAGATCCGGATCGTGTCGCCGATCCCCTCGCCGAGCAGGATGCCGAGGCCGGCGGCGCTCTTCACCGTCCCGGCGAGCAGCGTCCCCGCCTCGGTGACGCCGAGGTGCAGCGGGTACTCGAACTTCTGCGAGAAGAGCCGGTTCGCCTGCACGGTCATGGCGACGTCGTGCGCCTTGAGCGAGACCTTGATCTCCCGGTAGCCCTCGTCCTCGAGGAAGCGGATGTGGCGCTCGGCGCTCTCGACCATGCCGGCGGCGGTGGGCCAGCCGTGCTTCTCGACGATGTCCTTCTCCAGGGAGCCGGCGTTCACGCCGATGCGGATGGGCACGCTCCGCTCGCGCGCCGCCTTCACGACCTCGCGGACGCGCTCCTTCGAGCCGATGTTGCCGGGGTTGAGGCGGATCGCGTGGATGCCCGCGTCGAGCGCGGCGAGCGCGAGGCGCCAGTCGAAGTGGATGTCGGCGACGAGCGGGACCGGGGTGGCCTTCACGATCGCCGGGAGCGCCGCGGCGGCGTCCTTGTTCGGGACCGCGAGCCGGACGACGTCCGCCCCGGCCTCGGCGAGCGCGCGGATCTGCCCCAGGGTGCCGGCGACGTCCGAGGTCTGGGTGGTGGTCATCGACTGCACGGAGATCGGCGCGCCGCCTCCGATCGCGACGTTCCCCACGCGGACCTGCCGCGTCGGACGCCGCGCCCCCAGCGTCGAACCCTCGCCCTGACCGTACGCTCCCATGCGCTCCCCTTCGGCCGAAGACACGAACGGCGGCCCCGGCTGATCTAGAGCCGGGCCGCCGCCGTGTCCACACGGTGCTGGGTGCGGGGCTACTTCCGCGACAGCTCGTCGTCGATGATCGCCTTGAACTGCTCGTAGGGGACGGCCCCGGAGAGCGGCCGGCCGTTGATGAAGAACGCCGGGGTGGCCTGGACGCCGATCTCCCGGCCGGCCTGGAAGTGGTCCTTCACGAGCTGCGCCTTGGCGCCCGAGGTGAGGCACTCGTCGAACTTGGCCCCGTCGAGCTCGAGGTCACGCGCGTGCCGCTTGAGGCTGTCCACGTCGAGCTGCTGCTGGCTCGCGAAGAGCTTGCCGTGCATCTCCCAGTACTTGCCCTGGTCGCCGGCGCAGTGCGCGGCCTCGGACGCCTTCTGGGCTTCCTTGTGGAAATCGAGCGGGAAGTCCCGGAAGACGAGCCGGACCTTGTCGCCGTAGTCGGCGAGGACCTTCGCGAGCGTCGGCTCGGCGCGCGCGCAGTACGGGCACTGGAAGTCGGAGAACTCGACGATGGTGATCGGCGCCTTCGCGTTGCCCTTGCTCGGGCCGGACGCGTCCACCTTCTGGCGGAAGGGCTCGAGGAGGAGCTTGTAGCCCTTCTGCTTCTTGTAGTCCTCGTACCACGCCTGCGCGGAGGGGCCCGCGGCCTCCATGCGCATGCGCTGGACGACCTGCGGCTGCATCTCCTCGAACGGCCCGAGCTGGCCGTTCTGCTCGCGCTGCTTCTGGTCGTAGTACGCGCGCTGCTCCTCCTCGCTCGGCATCGGCTGCTTGTCGACGAACTCCTGGTACTTCTGCTCGCGCGCCTGGTCGGCGGTGATGCCCTTCTCCTTGCCCATCTCCGTGAAGATCTTCTCGTTGACGATCTTCTCGATGGCGCCGAGCTTCGCCTGGTAGACGCCGGTCTCGTAATCGTTCTTCGCCTGGCGGAACCGCCCCTCGATGTCCTCGAGCCGCTGCGCCGCCTCCTTGTTCACCTGCTCGGCGGTGATCGCCTCGTTGCCGAACTTCGCGAGGGTGTCGTTGGACTTCGACTGGCCGCACGCCGACGCGGCGACGGAGAGGAGGACGAGGAGGGGTCTGACGGCTCGCATGGCGCTCCCGGGGAGGAGAGGTGGGGGTCCGGTTCGGGGTTGGAAATCCTACTGTAACCCGCGACGGGCGGAATGATTCCGGGAATCGCGCCCCCCGCCTCGCTACCCGATGAGCGCCCCCGAGCCCGACAGCGCCACCACCCGTGCCGGCACCCCCACCGCGACGCCCCGTTCCGGCACGTTCGAAACCACGAGCGAGTTCGCCCCGATCACCGCCCCGGAGCCGACCACGAGCGGCCCGGAGAGGGTCGCCTTGGGCCCGACCCAGACGCGATCGCCGAGCCGCGGCGAGCCGCGGCGGAGCGTGCCCCCGACGCCGAGCGTCACGCCCTGCGAGAGGTTGCACTCACGTCCGATCACGGCGCCCGGCGCGACCCACACCCCGCCCGAGTGGCCGATGTAGAGCCCCGGGCCGATCCGGCAGGCCGGATCGAGGTGGATGCCGAGCGCGAGGCGGGTCACCTCCCGGACGGCGGCGAGCGGCACGCGGAGGCAGGCGCGGAGGGGCGCCGGCGCCTCCCGGTGCAGCCACCGCCCGGCCCGGTAGACCGCCGTCGCCCAGATGCCCTCGGTCTGGGTCACGATCCGCGCCCGCTCCCAGAACGTCTCGGCGCGGGCGTACCGGAAGTACCGGCGCACGTCCGCCCGGAAGCTCTCCCAGGCGGGCCGCTCGACGTCGGCGCCCGGATCGAGCGGGCTCGCGGCCCCGGGCAGCGGCGCCGCCTCCTTCACGCCCCCTCCGCCGCAGGCCGGCTCCGCGCCGCCGTCTCCCGGCGGACGGCCGCGGCCAGCGCCGCCACCGAGAGGAGATCGCGCGGGGCCCCGAGGACGAGCAGGTCCACCTCGAACTTCTCCGCGACGTACCCCAGGATCTGCAGGAGGCCGATCGAGTCGACCCGCCCCGACTCGACGAGCCGCTCCTCGCGGCCGACCCGCCCGCCGTCCACCACCACGTTCCGCTCGACGAAGTCGATCAGGCTCCGCTCGACCTCGTCGTCACCCTGGCTCCGCCCGGCGATCGTCTCCATGCGCTCCCCCTCCCTCCCACTGCTCCCTGAGCCGCCCTCGATCGGCCTTTCCGGTCGAGGTCCGCGGCAGCTCCGACATCACCTCGAGGCCCGCCGGCAGCATGTACCGCGGGAGGCGCGCGGCGAGGTGCGCGCGCAGCTCCGACGGCGAGGGCGACGCGCCTGCGCGCGGCACCGCCGCGGCGACGATCCGGTTGCCCGCCGCCGGATCCGGGAGCGCGACCGCCACCGCCTCGCGCACGCCCGGGTGCTCCGCCAGCACCGCCTCGATCTCGCCCAGCTCCACCCGGTGGCCCTTCACCTTCACCATGTGATCGCGCCGGCCGCGGAACTCGTACGCGCCGTCCGGCAGGATCCGCACCCGATCGCCGGTGCAGCAGGCGAGGCCCGGCCTGCCGCGCGGGTCGGGCATCAGCACGGCGGCCGTCTTCTCCGGGTCGCCGAAGTAGCCCTGCATGATGTTGCCGCCGCGCGCCCAGAGCGTGCCCTCGGCGCCGGGGAGGTCCGTCTCCGCGCCGGCGTCATCGATCACGAACGTCTCGAGGTTCTCGCACCCGTGGCCGATCGGCAGGAACCCGACGAACGTTCCCGAGCCCGAGCCCGAGCCCGCGGCCGGCTCCGGCAACGTCTGCGGCACCACCTGGTACGTGCACACGTTGGTCTCGGTCGGACCGAACAGGTTCACGAGCGTCACGTGCGGCAGCGCCCGGCGCAGCCGCCGGAGCTGCGCCATCGGGAACACCTCGCCGGCGAAGAAGAGGAGCCGGAGCCGCTCCGGCGGGCGCGCCTCGAGCCCGCCCTGCTCGAGCATCGCGACCAGCGCCGACGGGACCGAGTACCAGACCGTGATGCCCCAGACGTCGAGCATGCGGACCAGGTACGGGGCGAGCATGCCCTCGGTCGGCGACAGGAGGCGCACCGAGGCGCCGGCGCCGAGCGAGGCGAACAGGTCGGAGATGGAGAGGTCGAAGTGGAGCGGCGCGTGGGCCGAGAAGACGTCGTCCGACCGGATCTGGAAGCGGTCCTTCACCCAGCGCGCAAAGGAGAGGCCCGACGCGTGGGTGTGCGCGACGCCCTTCGGCCGGCCCGTCGAACCGGACGTGTAGAGCACGTAGGCGAGGTCGTCCGGGCTCGCGCGCGCGGGGTCCGAGGGCGGGAAGGCGAGCGCCTCGTCGAGGAGGGCGACGCGGCGGCCCGGGGCGAGCGCGGCCGCGGCGGACCCGTCGAGCTCGGGGTCGTCCACGAGGAGGAGCGGCGCGTCGGCGCCGGCGAGGAACGCGGGCAGCTCGGCCCGGTGCGCGGCGTCGGTGAACACCGCGGAGAGGCCGCAGTCGCGGGCGATCCCGGCGACCCGCGCCACCGGCGCGCGGGGGTCGAGCGGCACGTACGCGGCGCCCGCACCGAGCACGCCCAGCAGCGCCTCGACGCACCGGGGGGTCTTGTCCATCCAGAGGCCGACGCGCTGCCCGCGGCCGACGCCCGCGTCGCGCAGGAAGCTCGCGATCGCGCGCGCGCCCGGGAGGAGCTCGCCCCAGCCGAGCTCGCCCCGCTCGCTCCGGAGCGCCGGCTTGTCCGGGTGCGCCGCCGCGAACCCTTCCTCGATCCACTCGAACAGCGTCGTGGCCATACGCCCCTCTCTACAGCCCCATCAGCCGCGCGATGAGCTTCCGCTGGAGCTCCGAGGTCCCGGAGTAGATCGTCCCGGGGACCGCGTCGCGGAGCTCCCGCTCGATGCCGGTCTCCGTCGCGTAGCCGTACCCGCCGTGGATCTGGATCGCCGCGAGCGCCTGGCGGACGTGCGCCTCGGAGACGAACAGCTTCGCGATCGACGCGTCGAGCGACGCGTCCTTGCCCGCGTCCTTCCGCGCGCCGACGCGGTAGAGGAGCAGCCGGCCGGCCTCGATCGCGACCTTCGCGTCCACGATCGCGTCGGCGATCGGCGGGAACGAGGAGATCGGCTTCCCGAACTGCTTGCGGGTCTTCGCGTACGCGATCGTCTCCGCGAGGAGCCGGTCCATCGCGCCGAGGTGGGCGGCGAAGATGCACGCCCGCTCCCACTCCATCGCCGCCGCGAACACCGCGCCGCCGGCGCCCTCGGCCCCGAGCCGGTGCGCGGCGGGGACGCGGCAGCCGTCGAGGAACAGCTCGCCCGTCGGCGAGGTGCGGAGGCCCATCTTGGACATCGGCTCCGAGAACGAGAGCCCTGGCGCGCCGCGCTCGACCAGGAACGCCGTCACGCCCGCGGACTTCGCGGACGGATCGACCGTCGCGAAGACGATCGCCACGTCCGCCACCGGACCGTTCGTGACGAACGTCTTCGACCCGTCGAGCACGTAGTCGTCGCCGTCCCGGACGGCGCGCGTCGAGAGGGCCATCGCGTCGCTGCCCGACCCGGGCTCGGTCATCGCGTGGGCGCCGACGAGCTCGCCCCGGCAGAGGCCTGGGAGGAGCCGCCTGCGGAGCGCCTCGCTCCCGAACCGGAGGAGCGGCATCTCCACCGCCCACATCTGCGCGTTGAGCGAGAAGACGAGGCCGTTGTCCTTGCAGCCGCGGCCGAGCGCCTCCATCGCGAGCAAGGTCGTCGTGAGCGACTGGCCGCTGCCGCCGTACTTCTCGGGGATGGGCAGGCCCTGGATCCCGAAGGCGCCGCACCGGCGCCAGAGCTCGCGGTCGAACGTGCCGTGCCGGTCGCGCGCCGCGATCCCGGTCGAGAGCTCCCGTCCGAACCGCTCGGTCGCGTCCGCGAGGGTGCGCTGCTCCTCGCTGGGCTCGAAGTCCATGGCGCCGCCCCCCGAGCCCGTCCGTCCACCCCGGGCAAGGAGGGGCGTGCGGTCTCCTGCGGAGGGCTCGTGAAAGGAGTGCGGGCAGGTGCGCGGCCGGGCAACGACCGCGGCGGGTTCTCAGCGCACGAGCACGAACGCGCCGTCGATCCGGGCGACGAACGGCGCGAACGTGCTCCGGTCGTCCTTCGCCTCGCCGAGGACGACGATGGCCGGGCCGCCGTTCACCGTCACCTGCGCGAGCCGCCCGTCCGCGACGAGCTCCACCTTCGCGCGGGCGGGGCTCCACTGGAACCGCTTCGCCTTCAGCACCTCGACGATCGCGCGCGCCTGCTCCGGGGCCCACTTCCGGAACTCCTCGAGGTCCTTGCCGTTGCACCCCACCCAGTCCTCGCTCGAGAACCGCTGCAGCTCGAGGACCCGCTTCACGTCGCCGGTCCGGAGCGCCGCCTCGAAGTCGCTCACCACCTTCAGGACCGCCGCACGGGTAGGCCCGTCGAGGGTGAGCTTCTCGGCGCGCCCCCAGAGCGTGCACGGCGGCGCGTCCTCGGCCGGGACGGCGAGCTCGAGCGTCCGGTCGAGGCGCCCCGGCGCCTTCGCGCCCGCGGCGGGCCAGGTGAACGTCGCGAGCGTCGTCTCGATGGGCGGCTTGCGCGGGATCGACCGGACGACCTCGCAGGTCACCGTCGCGCCCTTCGCGAGCTTCGCCCCCGGCGGCGTGCGGAAGCGCAGCTCGTTCTTCCCGGCCCGGAGCCAGGTGTTGAGGTGCGCGGCGACCTGCTCCTGCCCGCTCGAGCGGTCCGTGGTGGCGCCGTTCACCGTCACCTCGAGCGGGACCGCCCCCTTGATGTTGCAGTAGGCCGTGAAGAGCGGGACCGGCCCGCCCTGGGCCGCGGCGGCCGCGGGCGCGGCGAGGCACGCGAGCAGGGCGACGAGGGCGAGCGCGGGCGCGAGGCGCGCGGGGCGAGGCGTGGGCATCTCCGGACCTCTCTGCGGAGCAGGTGAGGTCCGGAGTGTAGCCGAGCGCGGGCGGCGGGCGCGAGCGGGCGCCGCGGGTCAACGGACGATGACGAAGGCGCCGTCGATCTTGGCGACGTAGGGCTTGAAGGTCGTCCGCCCCTTGCCCTTCTTGTCGGCGACGACGATCGGAGGCCCGCCGTCCACGGTGATCTGCGCGACGCGCCCGCCTCCGACCAGCGCAACCTGCGCGCGAGCCGGGTCCCACGCCTGGACGGTGCCGTCGGCGAGCGCCTCCACCATCTCGCGGACCTGGGCCGGGCCGTCGCGCCGGAACTCCTCGACGTCCTCGCCGAAGCACCGGCACCAGTCCTCGCCGCTGAACCGCTGCAGCGCGAAGGCCCGGTCGGCGTCGTTCGCCCGGTACGCGGCCTGGAGCTCGCCGACGACCTTCAGGACGCCGGCGCGGGTGGCGTCGTCGAGCGTGAGCTTCTCCGCTCGCCGCCAGAGCTCGCAGGGTGGGGCATCCTTTGCCCCGAGCGTGAGCTCGACGAGCTTGTCCAAGGCACCCGCCGGCGCGGCATCCTTGCCAGGCCACTCGAACCGGGCGATCACCTTCCCGGCAGAGTCGTCTCCGGTGGAGACGATCTCGCCGGCGCGGCTGCGGACGACCTTGCATTCGACGCGACCTTCCGGCGCGATCGTTGCGCCCGGTGGCGTGCGGAAGCGGAGATGGTTCGTCCCCGCTTGGAGCCAGGAGTTGAGCGGCGCGACCATCGCGGACGAGCGCGCATCGTCCGATGCCTTGAGCGTGACGTCGTTCACGAGGACGTGGAGCGGGAGGCCGGCCTTGCTGCACGTGAGCGTGTAGATCGGGACGGGCACGGGCGTGGCCTCCGTCGAACGGGGCGCAGCGAGGGACACGAACACGAACGCGAACGCGAGCGCGAGGCGCGGGGCGAGCCACTGCATTCTCGATTCCTCCATCGCGAACGAATGGGTGTGCATCGGAGCGGAGCCGACCGCGACGGCGCCGGCCGAGGTCAGCGGACGATGACGAAGGCGCCGTCGATCTTGGCGACGTAGGGCTTGAAGGAGGTTCGACCCTTCCCCTCCTTCCAGGCGATCACGATCGCAGGCCCGCCATCCACGGTCACCTGCGCCAGGAGCCCGCCCGCGACCAGCTCGACCTTCGCCTTGGCCGGCTCCCACTGGACTGTCCCCCCGGCGTTCCGCGCCGCCATGGCGCGGAAAAGCGCCGGTGCGTCACGCCGGAAGTCCTCGACGCTGTTGCCGAGGCAGCGCGACTCTTCCTCGCCCTTGAACTGGAGGAGCGCGAGCACCCGCTCCGCGTCGCCCGTCTGGAGCGCGTCTGCCAGCAGGCCAACCTGCCTCAGGACGCCGCCCGGGCAGGGTCGTCGAGCGTGAGCCTCTCGGCCCGCTTCCAGAGCTCGCATCCCGGAGCCTCCGCCTCCGTGAGCGTGAGCGTCAGCGTCTCGTGCACGGGCCCTGCCTTCTTGCCACTGGCGGGCCAATCGAGCACGACGAGCGCGTCGGCCCGCGAGCGATCGCTCGTGTCGACGATGTTGCGGCGCTGGCCCCGGATGACCTTGCAGAAGATGCTGGCATTCTTCGCGACGTTCGCACCCGGCGGCGTGAGGAAGCGGAGCTCGTTCCTGCCCGGCTTGAGCCAGGCGTTGAGCGGCGCGGCGAGCGCCGACTGCGTCGGGGTGTCCGACCGGTCGATCTCGACATCGTTCACGGTGGTGCGGAGCGGCAGCCCCTCCTTGCTGCAGAGGAGCGTGTAGATGGTCCTGTTCAGGGCCGGCGTCGGTGCGGGCATCGCCGTCAGGAGGAAGAGCGCGACCGCGGGCGCGAGCCGCGCGAAGCGAAGCAAGGTCATCTGGTGTCCCCCTCGAAAGGATCGGTGCGTATCGGAGCGTAGCCGACCGAGGTCGCGGCGGTCGAGGACGCACCTGGCTGCTGGTAGACTCGGACGCATGAACCGGCCCTTCGAGCTCCAGAGCCACACCAGCGTGTACGCCTTCCTGGATTGGCGGGTCGTACCGAAGTACAGGAAGTACCAGGACTGGGACCGGATGGACGCGATGAATTGCGACACCCTGGTGAACGGGGTGGCGCGCGATCCGGCCGGGATCGGGAGGCTGCGAGCGCTCTGGACCGACTGGCACGGTCGCGCGCCGGACGCCAAGGTCACGAACCAGCAGATCGCCAGGGACCTCATCGCCTTCATCGAGCGCAAGCAGCTGGTCGTGCTCCAGCAGAAGCCGGTGCGGGTGACGGCTGCGCACACGCCCCCGCAGACGCAAAAGGCACAGCCCGTGAAACCGGAGCCGGTTCTCGACTACGAGTGGCGCTGGGAGTGTGCGCACCACAAGAAGGGCGACCGCGCCCTCGTCCTGAACCGCCCCGTAATCCAGATCGTGCCGAGCAGCGGCGAGGTGGAGGAGCAGGTCACGCTCCACCTGCGCGAGAAGCACCAGCACGCGACTCCGTCCTCCCTGAAGCTCTCGACGGGCGACGAGATCAAGAAGAGCGGCGCGGACGGCGGGTACGACACGTACCCCGCGAAGGTGAAGTGGAAGGGTTCGAAGATCGAGACGTTCCTGACGGACGTCTTCTGGAAGAACTATCGGCGCGTCGACACGTACGACGTCTCCGGCCCGGTCCCGGGCCTCCGCGTCGAGGTGTTCCACCCCTGCACGCACAAGATCGAGATGAGCCTGCCGCCGTGCAAGAAGTACCAGACGGGCGCCAAGCTCGGTGAGGTCGTCCAGGCCGCGAGCAACTGGGTCCAGGGGAAGCCGCGCGGCAAGAAGGTCTGGGAGCCCGATCCCGGCAACAAGCCGTGGTCGCCGTCACGGCTGAACCTGAAGAACCTGAAGAAGTTCCAGTACTCGATGGACAACCACAAGGTCGAGCTCCCGATCCTGGAGGTGCTCGGGGCGATCATCAAGACCGCGCAGACGGTGAGCAAGATCACCGAGACGATCCAGGACAGCGTCCCGAAGGTCGGCTGGTACCTGGAGTTCGGGTTCAGTCTGCTGGAGGGAGGCCTCGCGCTCGAGTGGTGTTGGAAGGAGCACACGGACCACCGGGTGTTCCAGTACATCGACCTCGCGACCGAGCTGAAGATCTTCGGGATCAGCCTCGAGGTGGGGTTCGGGCTCGCGCGCGCGAAGTTCAAGGCGCAGGCATACCTGATGTTCGAGGGCGAGGTGAGCGTGGCGGCGAGCGTGTGCCGCAACGATCCGGATTGCGTCGCGACCTTCAAGATCCCGTTCGGCGCCTCCATCAAGGGTTCGGTCGGCTTCCGCGTCGAGGTGGGGAACTGGGTGCGCGGCGACATCCACGGCGAGTCCTCGATCGGTCTGGACGGCGACCTCGCGGTGAACCGGAGTCCGAGCGAGATGCTCAGCGTCGATGGGGTCATCAAGTGGTCGGGACTCGCCATCGCGATCTCGGGCTCCGTCGGGCCGGAGGGCTACGCCGGGGAGTTCGCGTGGGAAGGCGAACTCATGAGCGGCACCGAGCTCGGGAACTTCCACTGGCCGGGAGAGAAGTACGAGCCGCCGACCATGAGCCGCGCCGCCATGGCGAAGGTGCTCGAGGACGTCATCACGGACGGCACGAACGTCCGGGTGCGCGGGGCGAGCAGCTGGGAGGTCGCGCAGATCGCGAACGCCCTCGCCGCCAAGATGGACGAGCACAAGGATTTCTTGCGGACTCCCAAGTCGGTCGAGGGGATCGCGCACGCCATCCGGGCCGACCTCGACGAGCTGACGGCCCAGAGCACCGAAACCCGCTTCTTCATGACGGTGATCCCCGAGCCCGTGTTCCGCGCCTACGTGGCTGGGCCGAAGCTGAAGGCGCACCTCGACAAGGCAGTCAACCCGGGCCAGAGCCTGATGACCGCGTAGCGGACAAAGGAGCCGACATGGGGCACCCCATTTACCACCTCGAACTCGAGGCGACGGACTGCCGCGCCGAGGCACGGCTGAACGGCTTCCCCGTCCTCTCGCTCAGCTCCGCCAACGGGGTCGCGGTTCGCTTCGCACCGCCTGTGAACCCGTATCTGTGCGGCGCCCGCAACCAGCTCGAGGTGACCCTCCACGCGGCGACCCGCCCCAGTGGCGACCTGACTACCTTCGGTGACGCCGCTGTCCGGGGCAACGTGCGCCGGTTCGAGAAGGGCGGGATCGTGGCGCCGGGGACCGGCACGATCGTCGTCGAGTTCGGCATCACCGACGAGCTTCGGGATCGCGTTCGGGACGAGAAGCTCGAGCTTCCCATCTCCTTCTCGGTTCCGTTCGGGAACGAAGCGGTGGACTTCTCGGCGGAGTTGCTTGAGGCGCCCGCGTTCGACGACACCGAGGCGTTGCTCGATTACGCGCTGCGCCTGCGCGACATGGTGGCCGCCGGCGACGCAGCCGCGATCACGGCCGAGGCGGAGCCGAAGTCTCGGGTCTGGTCGCTGGCCTACGCCCGCCCCGCTCAGGAGTACGATGACGCGCTCCGAGACGCGCTCGGCGAGTTCTTCGGCGGTCGGCCCATCGCCGATTTCGGGCGCGATGACGTCGAGCTCACGCGCTGCTGCGACGGCCGGATCTGGAGGCTCGCACGCCGCCCGGGACAGCCGCTGCTGGAATCGGTCCTGGCCGACAAGTCGCGCCGCAGGATCCCCGTGCACGTGGGGGTGAGGGACGGCTCGCTACGCGTCGTACGTTGAGGCGTCGCTCAGCGCCGCAGCTCCTCCGCCACGGGCTGGTCCCGGAGCCCCAACTCCCGCTCCAGGGCACGCTCGAGATACAGCGCGAGCTCCGCCTCCGGGAGGTCTGCCACGACCTTCACCCGCGCGTCCCCCGGTTCCGTACGCGCCACGAGGTTGAACACCTTCCGGACCGACGTCGAGCCGTCCTTCCGCTGCGCCGTCTTCATCTCGGGCGCCGCGTACAGCTGGCGGACGTCGGCAGTACGCAGTGCGACGGCCCGCCGGACTGGGATCGGGCCGGTGCGCACCCGCAGCCACCCGTCCTGGAGCACGATCGACGTGCGGTTCAAGGTAAGCGCAAGCCCCCAGTACAGGCCGACGGCTGCGAAGAGCGCCGGCAGCACGACGCTTCGGCTCAGGACCGCGAACAGCACGGAGAGCCCGACCGTCGCGAGCAGCAGGATGCTCCCCATCCCGCGCGGCCAGCGCCAGCTGATCGTGAACCGCCCGGGCTCCCGGCTCCACTCGATGCTCGCTGGCTGTCGGACCTCGTCCCGCGGATGGGCGTCACCGCCGGGGAAGAAGTACTCTTGGCACTCGGGGCAGCGCCCAACGGCCCTGAACGGCTCCTGGTGGCCGCAGCGTTCGCACGTCTGCACGTCGCTGGACATGGATGGAAGCGTGCACCGCCCGCGCAGCGGCCGCAAGGGGAACTCGGCCGCGGCGAAGCGAGCGTGTGCGGGAAGCGGGATCGATCCAGACGCCGGAGGTCGGGCCCGTCCTCCACTCGTGTGCTCGCGCGGCGTCGCGCGGCGTGCGCCAGTCCTCCAGCACCACCGCGCCCCACCGCCCCGGTCGTAGCTCCCGCTCGAGCTCCTGCACGACGAACCGGACCCGAGCGTCGTACCCGTGCCGCGGCCCTCACCCGCCCGCCCTCGCCCTCGTCACGCGCGCCGCAGCTCCTCCGCCACCGGCGAATCGGCGATCCCGAGCTCCCGCTCCAGCTCCTGCTCGAGGAAGAGCGCGAGGTCCGGCGTCGACATGCTCTTCACGAGCTTCACGCGCCGTCGATCGGGTCCTGCGAGGATCGCCGTGAGGTAGTAGTACTTGTCGGCCGATCCGTCGTGGCCGGACTCGTCCTGCGGGCCCCGCTTGATCTCGGCGCTCGCGTAGAGCTGCACGACGTCGGCGCACGCGAGCGTGACGCTCCTGTGCGTCGGGAGCGGGCCGGTGCGCACGCGCACCTGTCCCGCCGCGACGAAGATCCGGGTGGTGTTGAGCCACTCCGCGAGCCCCCAGTACCAGAGCGGCGAGGCCAGGAACGCCGCCAGCGATGGGGAGCGCGAAACCGCGAGCACGATCCCGGCGAAGAGGGCGCCGGCGGCGAGCGCCGCGGGCCCACCCCGGTTCCTCCAGCGCCAGCGGAGGGTCAGCGTCCCCGGCGTCCGGATGGACTCGATCGCGGCGGGCCTGGCGATCGCGCCACGCGGATGGACCTCGCCGCCCGGGAAGTAGAAGGCTCCGCACGGGCACGTGCCGACGGCGGTGAAGTCGACCTGCTTCCCGCAACGCTCGCAGGTCTGGAGGTCGTCCGACATGGGTCGCAGCGTGCAACGGCGGTGCGCGCCGAGCAAGCCGGTCCGGTCTAGCTCCGCGTCCACCGCCCGCTCTCGAGCTCGCGCCGGAGCTCGTGCATGACCCACTTGATGCGCTGGGTGCCGAGGCGGAAGGAAGCCTGGTCGGTCAGGAGCTTCTTCTCGCGCCCGTTCCGGAGGCGCACGAACATGTCGCCCTCGCGGATGGTCGCGCCGCCGTTGTCGTAGCCCTCGCCGATGCGGGTGAGCCTCAGCCGAAGCTCCTGGATGTCCGCCAGCCGGACGCTCCCGCCGAGCGGCCACGGGAGCGGGCGGTTCACGACCCGGAGCCATCCGTCGCGGACCGTGATCACGGTGCGATCGAGCCCGGTCGCGAGGTTGGGGTAGACGAGGAGCAGGCCGATCGGAAGCGCTGCACGCAGGTCCCAGCCGAGCAGGATCCCGAGCACGACGGCCGACGCCACGACGGCGGCGCCGATCCGGAACCCGCGCGCCAGGTGGCGTCCGTCCAGTCGAACTCGATCCGCAGCTCGCCCTGCTCCCGATACACCCGGATGCTCTCGTGCTTGGCGATCGGCGCTGCGGGATCGCGGGGAACCTCCGCCGTACGCGGCCGCTGGACGTCGCGAACGGCCGGTCTCGAATCCGCGTCGCCCGGCGCCTGAACGGTCGCGCCGAACAGACGGGCGAGCAGTCGGATGAATCGACCTTCCTGCACGCGACCTCCGCGGACGAAGCGCCGGCATCGGCGCAGGCGCGGCAGCATCCGCGCGCGGGCGACAGGGTGCGCCGGCTTCGCCTCGCGTGCAACGGAAACCGGGGCGCGGGGTCTCCCGAAGCGCGCGAAAATCGGCCGGCGCGCCGCGCACTTGAGCTCGCTCGCCGGAACCCCTGCTCCCGGTTCCTTTCCGGCGGCGATCTGTGATTCACTGGCCTCTCGAATCAAGCTGCTGGGGGGCGGAACAGCCAGCACCGAGGGGACCGAATGGCTGTCGCGGCGATGCCGTTGACCGGGGTCGGGGCCGAGTTCGAGTTCGCGGCGGGGCCGTACGTCGCGAACGAGCTCGTCGTGCTGGAGCTGCGGCTCGACGAGGAGCTCTCGCAGCCGTTCTCGGCGACGCTGACGCTGGCGACGCCGGACGAGGGCGTGATGGTCGAGCCGGGCGAGCTCCTCGGCCAGGACGCGCTCGTCACGATGCACCTCGCGGCGGGCGATCGGTACGTGCACGGCATCGTGGCGGCCGTCGATCGCTGGGACACGGGTGGTGAAGGGGCGGAGCGGAACCGCTACGTCGTGCGGGTGGTCCCGACGCTCTGGAAGCTCGGCCACCGCCGCAACTGCCGCATCTTCCAGCACCTCTCCGTGCCGGAGATCGTGAACAAGGTCCTCACCGAGGGCGGCGTGGACTTCGACCCCTCGTTCCCGAGGCTCTCGGCGACGTACGACAAGCGCGAGTACTGCGTCCAGTACCGCGAGTCGGACCTCGAGTTCGTCTCCCGGCTCCTCGAGGAGGAGGGGATCTTCTACTGGTTCGAGCACGCCGAGGACGCGCACCGGATGGTCTTCTGCGACGCGGTCACCTCGTGCGACGAGCTGCCCGACGGCCCGGTGGTCCCGTTCCGCGAGCCCGAGCTGCACGTCGGCGACGAGCACGTGGACGAGTTCCTGAACCACCGCCAGGTCCGCTCGACCGCCGTCACCTTGCGGGACTTCGACTTCCTCCGCCCGCAGACGCTCGTCGAGGCGAAGGCCGACCAGGGTAGCAACCTCGAGGTGTACGACTACCCCGGCGGCCTGCGCGGCGCGGACCGCGGCGACCGCGCCCGCTCGCGCGTCCGGCTCGAGGAGCTGCAGGTCCTCTCGGACCACTTCAGCGGCGGGAGCCTCTGCCGCCGGCTCGCGCCCGGGTTCCTCTTCGAGCTCGTCGATCACCCGGTCGACTGGTTCAACGGCGAGTACCTCGTCCTCTCCGTGCACCACGACGGCTCTCAGCCGGAGGTGCTCTCGCAGGTGCTCGCGCACGTGGGCGGCGACGACCCGGGGCGCGGGCCGCGCTACCACAACGAGTTCCGGTGCATCCGGCGGGGCACGCCGTACCGGCCCGAGCGGCGGACGCAGCGCCCGGTGATCCCCGGGCCGCAGACGGCGATCGTGGTCGGCCCGGCGGGCGAGGAGATCTACACGGACGCGCACGGCCGCATCAAGGTGCAGTTCCACTGGGATCGCGAGGGCCGGCGCGACGAGAACGCGAGCTGCTGGGTGCGCGTCTCGCAGGCCTGGGCCGGCCCGGGCTGGGGCGCGCTCTACCTCCCGCGCATCGGCCACGAGGTCGTGGTCGAGTTCCTCGAGGGCGACCCCGACCGGCCGGTGGTGACGGGGAGCGTCTACAACGGCCTCAACCCGCCGCCGGTCGATCTCCCGGCGCAGAAGACCCAGAGCACGCTCCGCTCGGCGACGAGCCCCGGCGGCTACGGCGCGAACGAGCTCCGGTTCGAGGACGCCGCCGGCTCCGAGCTCGTCACCCTGCACGCGCAGAAGGACCTCGACGTCGTCGTCGAGAACGACAAGACGCAGCACGTCGGCGCGAACGAGACGCTCACGGTCGACCAGAACCGGAGCCGCTCCGTGGGCGGCGACCAGACGCTGCTCGTCGAGAAGGACGACACCTCGACCATCCACGCGAACCAGTCGCTGACGGTCGGCCGCGACCGGAACACGACGGTCGGCGGCAACCACACCGAGAACGTGGGCGGGAGCCAGTCGATCAGCGTCGGCGGCTCGTCCTCGATCACCGTGGCGATGGCCGCGACCGAGACGGTGGCGCTCGCGAAGGCGCTCAACGTGGGCGGCGCGTACGCCGTGAGCGTAGGCGCGGCGATGAACGAGCTCGTCGGCGCGGTGAAGTCCGAGGAGATCGGGCTCAGCAAGACCGAGAACGTCGGCGGGAAGAAGACCGAGACCGTGGCCGGCTCCCGCTCGCTGCGGGTGGGCGGGGACCTCTCCGAGGACGTGGGGAAGTCCCGGACCCTGAAGGTCGGCAAGGACCTCGTCCTCAACGTCGCCGGCTCGATGAAGCACGGCGCCGGCAAGGACTACAAGCTCAAGGCCAAGTCGATCACCATCAGCGCCGGTGACGAGTTCGTGCTCAAGGTCGGCGGGGCGACGCTCACGGTGAAGAAGAGCGGCGACGTCGTCCTGAAGGGCGCGAACATCCAGGTGAAGGCCTCGGGGCCGCTGGTCCTCAAGGGCTCGCCCGTCTCGGAGAACTAGTGCCGCGCAAGGACCGCATGCACTTCGACCTGCGCGTCGGCTCGCTCGGCGAGTCGGACGTGTCGGTCCGGCGGCTGCACGGCGTCGAGGACGTCTCGAACCCGTACTGCTTCGAGATCGACTTCTTCCCGGTCGACGGCGTGCCGCTCGACCTCGAGGCGCTCATCCAGTCCGACGCGGCGCTCTGCTTGCGGCGGCCCACGGGCGAGGAGCGCTGGATCCACGGCCTCTGCACCTACGCCGACTGCACGGGCGTCGAGGCGGGCCGGCCCACGTACCAGGTGACGATCGAGCCGAAGCTCCTGCTGCTCGCGCGCCGCCACGGCTGCCGCGTCTTCCAGGGCCAGACCGCGCCGGAGATCGTCGCGACGATCCTGAAGGAGCAGGGGATCTCGCACCGGCTCGCGCTGTCGGGCTCCTACCCGAAGCGCGACCTGTGCATCCAGTACCGCGAGACCGAGCTCGCGTTCGTCTCGCGCCTGCTCGAGGACGAGGGGATCGCCTACTGGTTCGAGCACTCCGAGCAGGATCACGTGATGGTCCTCGGGGACGCGCCCCGCGCGTTCACGGAGCTCCCCGGTCCGGTGCCGCACCGCGAGGACAAGGCCCTGCTCGACGACGAGCCGCACCTGTACGCGCTGCGCTTCACCGACGAGATCCGCCAGGCGAAGGTGATCGTCCGCGGGTTCGAGTTCGAGCGCCCGGCCATGGACGTGACCGCCGAGGCGCGCGACGGGCAGGGCGCGGAGGTGTACGACTACCCGTCCGGCGGGTACCCGGCCGCCGAGGGGAAGCGGATCAGCAAGACCCGGCTCGAGGAGCTGCGCGCGACCCGCCGCGTGTGGAGCGGCGAGGGGACAAGCGAGCAGCTCTCCGCGGGCCACGTCTTCGAGGTGACCGACCACCCGGACGACATGTTCGACAACCGGCTGGTCGTCCTCCACCTCGAGCACGACGGCCGCCAGCAGAGCGCGATGGGCGACGTCGCCGGCATCCAGGACGGCTACCGGAACCGGTTCAAGGCGATCGAGGCCGACATCCCCTTCCGGCCCCAGCGGCGCACGCCGCGGCCGGTGCTGACCGGGCCGCAGACCGCGACGATCGTCGGCGCGCCGGGCGAGGAGATCTTCCCGGACGCCCACGGCCGGGTGAAGGTCCAGTTCCACTGGGACCGCGTCGGCAAGCGCGACGATCGCGCGAGCGCGTGGGTGCGGCTCGCCCAGGCCTGGGGCGGCCCCGGGTTCGGCGCGCTCTTCGTCCCGCGCATCGGGCAGGAGGTGCTGGTCCGGTTCCTGGAGGGGAACCCCGACCGGCCGCTCGTCGTCGGCGCGCTCTACAACGGCGCGAACGCCCCGCCCATCGCGCTCCCCGGCGACCGGACGCAGAGCACGCTGCGCACCGACTCGTCCCCCACGAACGGCGGCTACAACGAGCTCCGGTTCGAGGACGCCCAGGGCGAGGAGCAGATCCACCTGCACGCGCAGAAGGACGAGACGATCGAGGTCCGGAACGACAAGCGCCAGCAGGTGCGCGCGAACGAGCTGCTCCGGGTGGACGGCGACCGCTCGCAGACCGTGAAGGCCTACCAGACGCTGGAGGTCTTCGGGAACGACGACGCCGAGATCCAGGGCAACAAGAGCACCACGATCGCCCAGGACCGGACGACGCGGGTCTACGGGGAGCACTCCGAGCAGGTCGACGGCTCGAGCTCCCTCACCGTCGGCGGTAGCCGCATGGTGGTCGTGTACGAGGCCTCGGCCGAGACGGTCGGGGCCGCCGCGGCGCTCACGGTGGGCGGCGCCTACGCCGTGCAGGTCGCGGGGGCGGAGTCCGAGGTCGTCGGCGGCCTCAAGGTGGTCACCGTCGCGGGCAACCGCGTCGAGGCGGTGGGGGGATCGCGCGACGAGAACGTCGGCAAGGACGCCGCGGCGCGGGTGGGGGGAGATTTCGCCTCGGACGTGAAGGGCGCGGTCCGCTCCGGCGTCGGGAAGGACCTGACCGAGGACGTCGGCGGCGGCACCGGGCTCGAGGTCGCAGGGCCCGTCGGCTGGATGGGGAAGAAGTTCCAGCTCGAGGCGGACGAGGTCTCGATCGTCGTCGGGGGGAAGAAGGTCGTCTCGCTCCAGAAGTCCGGCAAGGTCGTCCTCGCCGGCACCTCGATCAGCGTCGCGGGCGCCGGGGTGAAGCTCAAGGGCGCGGCCATCAAGAAGAGCGGCGGGCAGGGGCCGTCGGGCGGCTCGGCCAACGTGAAGAAGCTCGACCCGCTCCCCGGCGACCGCGCCTCCATCGAGATCGAGCTCCTCGACCAGCACGGCCAGCCGATGGCCAACGAGCCCTTCCGCGTCGAGTTCCCGGACGGCAAGGTCCGCACCGGTACGACGGACGGGAGCGGCAAGGCCACCGTGCCCGGCGCGAAGGAGGGGAACTGCAAGGTGACGTTCCCGTTCCTCGACGGGAAGGCGTGGAAGAAGGGGTGAGCGGGAAGGCCGGGACTTCTATTCCGCCTCGGTGAGCTTGCTCGCGACGACCCGCTTGCGCATCTCCACCTTGTTCCCCTTGCCGATGCGGAACGTGACCTCCTCGACCAACCGGAGGTACTCGTCGATGCAGCCCTCGCCGGTGGTGCACTCGTAGTCGCGCGTCACCACGATCCGGTCCTGCGCCGGCTTGAGCTCGAACCGGCACCGCGGCTCTCCGGGGTAGTCACTGCTGTTCACGCACCCGAGGACCTGGGAGTCCAGGTACCGACCCTTCGCGTCGAAGAGGGCAGCGATGACGGCCAAGGTGCCGGGGTTCGGGTCCGGTGAGGTCCCCTGTGTCCCGGGGTCCTTCACGTAGGTCGTGACCGTGAGCCGGCGATCGGCGCTGGAGAGGGAACGCGCTCCCAGCGGTCGCGCCCCCTCCGTCCGTCTGGGACAGTCGTCCGCTTGGGGGGCGACCACCGGCCGCTCGGACACGCGGGGATAGAGCTCCTTCAGGATCTGGTATGGCACGTCGAGCTGGTCGCGGCGGCAGATCCCCAGGACGACGAAGTACGAGGCGGGGTCGAGCCCTGGAAGCTGGTCGCCCTTGACGACCTTCGGATGGTGATCCGCGAGGCGGAGAGCCTCGTCGAGCATGCGCAGCTGATCGCCCCCCGGCCAAAGGGACCGCAGCAGGGCTTCCGCCTCGGCCTGTCCCGGCGCGCTCGCGAGGATGATCGCGTGGAGCTCGCCCGGCGCGGCCGCTGCCGCGGCTTGTCCGCGAGCGAGGGAGGGCGCTGCCGCGCACAGCGCCAGGATCGCGAGCCACGAGGAAAGGCTCATGTGCGTCCTCCCCGGGGTCAGCATCCGTGCACCTCCTCCAGCTTCGAGATGGTCTGTTCCGTCAGCTCCCCGTCCACGGGGAGATCGTTGTCGGCCTGGAACGTCGCGAGCGCGACGCGGGTCGCATCGTCGAGCGTTCCCGTGACCTGCGGGACGACGTAGCCCAGGTTCTGCAGCCGCGCCTGGGCGCCCGACACGCCGTCGTCCGGGGTTTCGCGGAGCGGGTTGAGGTACCCGAACCGCAGGCGCATGCGATACCCGCTCACCTCGAGCCGTGCCTCCGGGCTGCCGGGGGGAACGGGATGCTCGATGGCGCCGTCCGCGCCGGTCTGCCCCTCGACGCGCGACGCGGAGGTGAACTCCAGCGAGTACCGCGCTCCCCCGAGCGCCTTCCCGTCGGGACCGAGCACGCGGAGGCGAAGGACCCTCTGCGCACGCTGCACCTTGAACACGTGGCTGGATCCCGTCCGAGCCGAGACCGTCTTCCCGACGACGTCGGGGACGACCACCCGATCGCCGGGGAAGAGGACGTTGGGGTCAGGCCGCATCCGCTTGAGCTCGGCGTTGTCCGGATGGTCGTACAGGAGCCGAGGATCGCCAAACCCGTACTTCGAGGCGATCGCGCCGAGGCACTCTCCCTGCTCGACGATGTGCTCCCGCGCCATCGCGTCCTCCTCCTCACCAGCCAGGAGTCCAGATGTTGGAAGGGATCCTGCGGTTCGGCGCGCCGCCGGCGTCTCCCGAGAGCTCCTTCTCCGTGTACCCCAGCCCCCTTCCGTCGAAGGTCCCCGTGAGCGTCGTGGCGGGCTCGCGTGGGGCCTCGAGGAGCCTCGTGGAGTACCCGATCTCCGCCACCAGCTTGCCCCAGCTCAGCGCTTCCGTTGCCCAGCTCTGGTGGTGCCACCACTCGAGGGTCCGGGGCACTCCGGCGCCCGGGGTCTCCACGATCTGGTCGGGGCCCCCGATGGCCTCCTCCAGCACGACCGCCTCGGGCGCGTCCGTGTCGAACACGGGCTGGATCGAGATGGTCCGATCGGCGTCCGTCCGGTTCGGGGCCTTCTTGTTCCCCTCGGCGACGAGCATCGCGAACTCCGTGAAAGCCTCCTCGAGCGCCGACGCGAACTCCTGCCCCGAGTAGTTCCGCCCGGCCTCCACCGGCCTGGTCCGTTCCCCTGCCTCCGCGACGAGGAATCGCTTCTCGGCGAAGGACCCGTTCAGCACGTCCACGACCCGGTGCGCGTCCTCGCGGCCGGCGTCGTTGCCGGGGAGCTTGACGAGGATGCGGGCGGCGCTCGCCGAGAGGTGCGCGGACGGCTTCCGCTTCTGCGCGCTCGACGGGGCCTTCGTGAGCTCGGCGAGCTGATTCGCCCAGTCCTCCATGAACTGCACGTCCAGGGCCGTCACGGTGGTCTCGAACGCGGGATTGGCCGCGTTCCGGACCCTGCGAAAGACCACCACCTCGTCGTTCTGGAGGTCCTCCTGGTTCGAGGCGTACCGGATCGCCTGGGCGAGCGTGGCGAGCGTGGCCGGCTTGAACTGCTTCTTGCCCTCGGAGAAGGTGCTGGCGGTGATGTTGATCTTCTCCCGCGCCTTCTTGTAGCCCTCTCCGGCGGTTCCGATCCCGCCCATCGAGCAGATGAACCCGAGCAGCGTCAGGTTGAGGAAGGAGCGCGGCCAATCGGGCGGCGCACGCGGCTGGATGATCCCGGCCCCGGACGTGTCGAGCTCGATCGTGTAGTCCGTCTCGAGCGACCTGCCGCCGGCGGGGGTCCTCGGGTCCGCGACGAACGGGCGGAGCTTGTCCCGGAAGAACGCCTCCATCCCGGCGACGTAGTCCGGAGCTCCGTCCGCGCCCTTCGGGAATCGCCTGCGCACCTCGTCGAGCGCCCGCCCCGGGTCGAGGTAGTCGAGGCCGCAGCGCCGGCCCATGGCGCTTCCGCCGAACGTCCCCAGGATCCAGGCGTCCCTCAGCGCGTTCACGGCGGACATGTCGACAGGGGTCGACGGGGCGGGAGGCGGCCTGGAGGGGAAGTGCTCCCGGAGCCGCTGGATGACTCTCTGGATGAAGGGCGTATCGAGGACCGCGTGGCGGTCCCCCTGCGCCGGCGAGAGGAACTCGCGGTAGATGGCTTCCCCGGTCGCCGCATCGATGGCCTTGTCCGAGTGCCCGTAGATGCACCAGCGGAGCTTGTAGTAGGTCTTCTTCGTGTCCGAGACCGCGTTCTCGAGCTCGCTGATCTCCTTCTCGAGCAATCGGATCTCCTCGCGCTGCATCCGGAGTTGCTGCTCCTGCGCCCGGAGGCAGAGCTCACCCACGGCGGGATTGGGCTTCTTCGGGTTCCAGGCGGTGAACTTGCGCTCAGCGATCTTCGCCGCCTTCGTGGCCATCGTGCCGGCTTCCTTCGAGGAGCTCGGGGTCGCCTGCTCGAGCTGGGCGATCTGCGACTCGTCCGGGCTCACCTTTCCCGTTGCGGTTCCCGGTGCGGCAGGCGCTGGCGAGGCCGCGGCCAGCGACTCGTCGATCTTCGCCCGGCGCTTGGCGAGCTTCTCCTCGGCGCTCTGGAGCTCCACCCGCGCCTTGTGAAGCCGTGTCGTCTTGTCGGCGAGCGGGCCCAGGAGCTCGTACCGCTGCTCGAGGCGTATCGGCCACCAGGGGCGCGGGTGGGTGTACTGGTGCTCCACCGGGGCGTTCTCAGGGACGTCGACCGAGAAGTCGATGGCGAGCCCCGTCTTGTGGATCGAGTTGTTCTGCCAGCCGTCCCCCGTGGGCCCGACGTTGGCGATGTCGCGGAACGAGACGCTCGTCTGCATGCCGTATCGGCACCCGAAGATCTCGGTGAGGACCCGCCATGCCTCGAGCTGGACCGCGGCCTCCTCCCGCAGGGCGATGAGCTCCAGCGGCTTCGTCTTCGACGTTCCGTCTGCGAGCACATAGGGGGACCGCGTCGTCCCCACCACGCGCACGAGCAGCTTCCCCGGCTTGCGGTAGTATCGCTCCAGCCAGTGCTTGATCGCCGCGCCCGTCGCGGAATCGACCAGCCCCGGGTGGTGCGTGCCCAGCCGGAACGGATCGACCTTGTCCTTCGAGAAGTGCTGGGGAGCATGCTCCTGTCCGAGCAGGTACACCCAGGTCTCGTCCTCCTCCTTGTGAAACTGGGGGACCGCGCCGCGGACGGGGGTCAGATCGGCCTTGAGCAGGGCATCGCGCGTGAATGCGCGCACCTCCTTCGCCACCTGGAACCAGTGCCCTTCGGTGGCGTGCTCCTGGAAGCGCATCACGGCCGCCGCCAGGCGATCCTCGAAGAGCCCCAGGCTCCGCATCGGATTGCGGCTCTCCGCCGTGCGATACACGTCGACCGGCCCCTTCTGGCTCGACGTCTTCTGGGGCCGGTACGGCGCCTCCTGATCGCCGACGGGGTACCGCAGCGCCGCCATGTGCCACTGCAGCCGCTCGACCATCGTCCGGACCGGCGCGCACGCGTCGTGCGGCATGTCCGCGTAGAGCGTCCAGCCCTTGTACAGCTCGTGGCCCTTCGGCCAGAAGACGTCGGGTGTCTCCGACTCGGCGATGACGAACCCGTACTGCGTGCCCTTCGCCCCCTTCGGCTGGAGCGGGGGGGCCGTCGAGAGCGACTGCTTCACCAGGAGCTTCTGGCCCTTCTTCGCGTCCGCCCACTTCTCGAAGCCATGGTCGACCGCGAACGCGTTGGGGGGTGCGCGCTCGGGGGCGGGGGCGTACTGCTCGTTCAGATGGTCGCGGAGCGCGCGGGCGAGCGCGGGCGAGGGGTGACGGAGGAAGCAGACCTCGAACTGGCTGTTCTCCGCCAGCTTGTACGTCGTCGTGGGGCGCGCCTTGCCGAAGATGTCGGCCCAGGGATTGGCGTCCGTGACGGGCTGAAGGTAGCCGTCGAGGTCCACGATCCCGAGATAGAAGCGTCTGGCCACGGGATCGACCCGGTTCGCGACGGCGAGCACGCCCGCGTTCCCCTTCGGAGGAGAACCGCCCTGCGTGGCGGCAGGTGCGGGCGAGGAGGAGCCCGCAGCGGCGGGTGAGCTCCCGGGCGGCGCGGAAGGCGCCACGGACATCACGCGCCAGATCACGAACAGGCCTCGAAGAGGATGCGCTCGGTCGCATACCACGCGGAGCGACACTCCGTCGGGCATCGTCTTCTGCGGTGCTTCCGCGTTCGGGGCTGGGCTCGCGCTCTTCGGTGCCGGCCTCGCGCCCGCACCTGGGCTGGCGCCCGTCGGCGGCGTGCCGCTCGCGCCGCGAGAGCCGCCCGCTCCGCTCGTGCTCCCGCTGCCACCGGCTCCGTTTGCGGCCATGTCAGTCCTCGACCTGATCGACGAAGAGGGTCGTGTCTTCTTCGCCGTTGGACGGCTCCGGAGGCTCCTCGGGCGCGGGTTCCTCGGGCTCGACCGGCCCTGCGATCGTCACGGCGGGACGCTCGTCGTCGAGCTCCTTCCCCGCAGCGGACACCCCGTACACGCGGACGACGAGGTCGTCGTGGAGCACCGTCCACTCGCTCCCGATGCGCACGTGCACCCGGTAGGCGCCGTACGGGACACGGCGGAAGCGGTACTGCATCACGCCCGCGTCGTCGTCGGCCTCGACGTCGTCGTCGCTCGGGGAGAGGGACTGGTCGTAGCCGCCGCCGGCGCTCACGAGCCGCACCTCGTCGTCCTGCAGCGGGTCCCCGGCGAGATCCATCTCGATCGGGATGACGATGTCCCTTCCCGAGAGCGCGATGGTGTTGAACCGCGTCTCACCTTCGCCGGAGGTGGCGACGTCTCGGATCGGGATCAGCTCGCGCGCCTCGTCCGCCATGTCGCCCCTCCCCCGCGGCGGCCGCTCTCCGCCGCGCGTCGTTCCATCTTAGCCTGCCCTGCGCTCGACGTGCCCCCTACTTGTTCCGGAGTTTCACCGGTCCTTTCCAGAGCTTCTCGGAGGACACGAGCGCTCCGTTCCGGACGCGATAGGTCGTCATGGCGTCGACCGTCTGGAGTTCCTTCGTGCCGACGGAGGCCTCGCACGAGGAGCTCACGACGAAGGCAGGCTCGTCGAGCGAAGGATCGGCGAACACGAAGGGCGGGACGTCGCACGAGCCGTCGCGGCCCACACGACCGCTCACCGTCTCCTGGTCCTCGCGCCGCCAATCGGCGAGCGCGCCTTCCCGTCTACGCAGGTAGATGCGGAGCTCCCAGGGGCCGTCCTCACCGCGTTGAAACGTCACGAACGTGAGCTCGTGCAGATAGGCGTGGCCGCGCTCGGTGGACTGCACGCGCAGGTCGTCCACGATCTCGGGACACGCCAGCGGTGCCGTGCCCGGGGTCACCGGTCGGAGCTGGATCCGCTCGTCGAAGGCGCGGAGCGCCTTCCCCGCGACGCCGAGCTGCCTCGAGCCGCAGACGCCGAGGACGATGCTGTGCCCGGGCGCGAGCCCGGCGAGTTCCCGGGCGCCGAGCACCTTCGGGTATCCTGGCGGCAGGTTCACGACGCCCGAGAGCCCCGCCTTCTCGCGCTCCCACGCGGCGAGCGCCTCCGTTGCGGCTTCCTCGGTCTCTGCGGTGATCCAGACCACGGCTTGCGGCACGTACAGCTCGGCCTTGTCCGCGAGCTTGCCGTTCACGATGGCGAAGCCTTGCTCCTGCCGTCCTCCGCCCGGGCACGTCCGCACGACGTCGATCACCTCCCCGTCCCCTTCGATCTCCGCGGTGCACGACGGCGGGAGCAGGAGCTGACGGGACTCCAGGAGCCGATCGCCCGGGCCCGCCCGGTGGAAGACCAGCACCAGATCCTGTGGCAGGCGCGCCTCGGCGGCGTGGCGCCTGAGCCGCATGACCTCGAGGTTCATGTCCAGCGTGAACTCGTCGTCGGTGGCCGTGTACGTCCACCCGTCCACCAGCGATGGACAGCCGAGAGGCAGCGTCGTCCGGACCTTCTCGATCCGCACGCCGTGCCGAAGGCTTCTCAGGAACGGCAGGATCTTCTCCGCGTCCGAGACGGAGCACACGCCGAGCACCCACCAGCTCTGGTCCTCGGGGAGCTCCGGATGAAGCCGGGACTCGCGCAGCGCCGGGTACCCGGGCGCGACCTCGAGGACGGTGCGGAGCGCGTCGCCCGCAGCGTCCCAGTCCGCCTTGGACCTGGCGACGCCCGCCTGGTCTCTGCTCCCTTCCCACACGATGTACGCCGCTTCCCGCTCCGGTTCGGCCCGCGGAGCGTTCGGCGAGAGGAGCCAGCTGCAGCAGCACAGCGCCAGGAGGAAGCGCGTCATGGGGAAGCTCCATCCTTGCCGTTGCCTGGAGCCCGAAAGGCTCCCACGCGGCGCGCCGCCCGGCAAGCCACTGCCCTGGCCGCGCGCAGGTGCACGTCCCCGAATCCTCCGGGTGACACCCGGGCTCCCAGGCGCTAAGAGACTCCCCCACGCGAGGAGGCGTCGGAATGGCCCAGCACGAGAGGCTCGTCATCATCGGCAGCGGTCCGGCCGGCTACACCGCCGCGCTCTACGCCGCGCGCGCCGACCTCCGCCCGGTCCTCTTCGAGGGCAACCAGCCGGGCGGGCAGCTCACGATCACGAGCGAGGTCGAGAACTTTCCCGGCTTCCCCGAGGCGATCCTCGGGCCGGAGCTGATGGAGCGGATGAAGAAGCAGGCGGAGCGGTTCGGCACGCGGTTCGAGCTGGGCGACGTCACGCGGGTGGACTTCTCGCGCCGGCCGTTCCAGCTCTGGCAGGACGACAAGCTCTACACCGCCGACGCGGTGATCGTCGCGACGGGCGCGTCGGCCAAGTGGCTCGGCATCCCCTCGGAGAAGGTCTTCCAGGGCCGCGGCGTCTCGGCGTGCGCCACCTGCGACGGGTTCTTCTTCCGCGGCGCCGAGGTCGCGGTCGTCGGCGGCGGCGACACGGCCATGGAGGAGGCGAGCTTCCTCACGAAGTACGCCACCAAGGTCTACGTGCTCCACCGGCGCGACGAGCTGCGCGCCTCGAAGATCATGCAGGAGCGCGTCCGGACCAACCCGAAGATCGAGCTCGTGCTCTCGGTCGTCATCGACGAGATCCTCGGCGACGCGAAGGGCGTCACCGGCCTGCGCCTCAAGAGCACCAAGGACGGCTCGATCCGCGAGCTGAAGCTCAAGGGCGTCTTCATGGGGATCGGCCACGAGCCCAACACGAGGCTGTTCAAGGGCCAGCTCGAGATGAACGACGTCGGTTACCTCAGGGTCAAGTCGCCCACGAGCGCGACCAGCGTCCCGGGCGTCTTCGCGGCGGGCGACGTCGCGGACCCGAGCTACCGCCAGGCGGTGAGCGCCGCGGGGTCGGGCTGCGTCGCGGCCATCGACGCCGAGCGGTTCCTGGGCGAGCACGCGACCGAGAACTGGGACTGACCGGAATGCGGATGGTCGACGTGGGCGGGAAGGCGCGCACCGAGCGGGTCGCGGTGGCGCGCGGGCTCGTGGCGATGTCGCCGGCGACCGCCGCGCTCGTCCGCGCCGGCCCCGTCGAGAAGGGGGACGTGCTCGCCGCCGCCCGCCTCGCCGGCATCATGGCGGCGAAGCGCACGCCGGACCTCGTCCCGCTCTGCCACCCGATCGCCCTGTCCGGCGTCGAGGTGGAGGTCGTGGTCGGCGACGCGGGCGTCGAGGTGACGGCGACGGTGCGAACCGTCGACCGGACGGGCGTCGAGATGGAGGCGCTCGCGGCGGTCTCGGCCGCGTGCCTCACGATCTACGACATGCTGAAGCGGCACGAGCGCGGGATGCGGCTCGAGGTGATCGAGCTCATCGAGAAGCGCGGCGGCCGGAGCGGCCTCTGGCGCCGCGGCCCCGCAGCCCCCGCGGATCGACCCGCAGGAACGCCACGGCGTTCGCCGCGCACACCCGGCGCACCACGCCCTCCGAGAGCCCGGCCCGCGCGAGCCGGTCGGCGGCCCGGGGCAGGGCGAGCAGGTCGCCGCCGCTGAGCCCCGCGTCCGACCCGAGGACGATCCCCTCGGGCCCGAGCGCGGAGACCACCTTCACCGCCTCGGCCACCCCGTCGTCGCCGGCCGACAGCGAGAGCCCGGCCCACTGGCCGAAGGCCCGCACCGTCCGGACCGTCCCGGCGTCGGCGCCGGCCAGCAGCGCCTGCCCGGCCGGGAGCCCGGCCTCCTGGAGGATCGCCAGGGCGCGGCGGGTGCCCTGATCGCGCCGGCGCGGCGGGGTGACCACGATGACGGGGAGGCGAAGCTCGGCGGCGAGCTCGAGCTGCCGCAGGAGCACGCGCTCCTCGAGCGGCGTCCCCTCCGCGAGCCCCACCGCCCCAAGGGCCGCCACCTCGGGGCGCCCGAGGAGCTCGGGCAGCTCGGCCAGGAGCGCCTCCAGCCCGCGCGCCGGGATGCGCCGGGGGTGGACTCCCACGGCTGCGTAGGCCGCGAGCCCCGACCGCCGGAGGCGGCGCGCGGCGGCCACCGTCTCCTGCCACCCCCGCCGCACCGCGGCGGCGCCGCCCGGGCCGAGGTCGTCGCCCGACGGCACGAGCGCCCCCGTCACCCCGAAGAACCGGAGGTCGGAGAGGTCCCTCGGCGAGAGCGACCGGGCGTGCAGGAATGCGTCGAACCACATCGGCGCGATCGTAATCCAAGGTGGTCACCAGGTGCCGGCGTACGGTGGGTCGGGGATTCGGTTCCCCCGCGGGATCGTGGCAGAATCAGGGCCCCAGGGATGGAACGGCTCGCCCACCGGAAGGCCGGCCCCGGGAGAGGAACGCATGAAGATCGCCAACCGCCTCAAGTTCTCCTCCGTCACGATGCTGACCGCGACCTTGGCGATCGCAGGCGTGGCCGTCCTGCTGCAGAACAGCGCCACCAGCTCGGTCTCCTCGACGCAGCAGTACTTCGAGACGGACCACGTCCTCGAGGAGATGGGCGATCAGGCTCGGGCGTACGTCCACGGCGCCTCCGAGATCGCGGCGACGGGCGCAGTGACCGAGAACGACCTGGGGAGGTTGAAGGTCGTCGAGGACGAGCTCCGCGCGCGCGTGAAGAAGCTCGAGGGCGCCGACGCGGTCACGGCGGGCAAGGCGGTGGACGCGCTCGTCGAGCAGACCGCCACCGTCCTGCAGGAGACCGCCGCCGCCGCCCAGAGCGCGAAGTCGGGCACGAAGCGCGTCCGGGTGCCCCGGGCGCAGCCGGCGCCGGCCAAGCTCCTGCCCAAGAAGGCGAAGGGCGCCAAGGCGCTCCCGCCGCCGACCGAGCCGCCGCCGCCCGAGGACCCCGTGATCGACGCGGCGGCCGAGGCCGAGGCCGAGCTCGAGTCCGCCCAGACGCAGCTCGCCGCCAAGGAGGCCGGCCTCAGCGCGACCGGCCGGCTCGGCCAGATCCACCGCGACTTCAGCGCCGCGATCTCCGAGATCGTCCACGGGGCCCAGAAGGACCTGAAGGAGCGGCTCGGCGGCGCGGAGTCCCGCGCGAAGTTCCTCCTCTTCCTCCTCATCGCCCTCGTGGCCGGCGCGCTCGGCTTCGTGTTCTTCATGTTCCGTGGCTTCCGGAGCGAGCTGCTCCGGCCGCTCGAGCTCCTCGCGCAGGGCGCGCGCCGCGTCTCGACGGAGCGCGACCTCACGGTGCGCGTGCCGGTCTCCGGCGACGAGGAGATCAAGGACCTCGGCCGCGCCTTCGGCGAGATGATGGAGACGCTCCGCGGCATCACCATCGAGATGCGCGGCGCCACCGATCGCCTCCTCTCCTCGGCCACCGAGCTCGGCGGCATCACCCGCGCCCAGGGCGAGAGCATCGCGCGGCAGGCGAGCGCGCTCGAGGAGGCCCGCCGGACCTCGTCGGCGCTCCGCGAGTCCTCGCGCGAGACGGTGGGCCAGGCCGAGGGCGTGCTCCGCGTCGCCCAGAAGGCCGAGGCGCTCGGCCGCGACGGCGAGTCGGCGATGACCGAGAACCTGAGCTCGGCCGAGGTGATCCAGGATCAGACCCGCCAGGTGGTGGACCGGATCGCCCGGCTCGCGACCAGCGCCCAGCGGATCGCGGCGATCACCGCCACGGTGAAGGACCTCGCCGACCAGTCGAACGTCGTGGCCCTGAACGCCGCCATCGAGGCCTCGCGCGCCGGCGAGGCCGGCGTCGGGTTCGGCGTGGTCGCCCGCGAGATCCGGTCGCTCGCCGACCGGTCCATCCGCGCGACCATCGAGGTCCGCACGGTGCTCGCCGAGGTGCTCAACGGCATCAAGGAGTCCGCCTCGCTCGTCGAGGCGGCGCACGCCGGCCTCGAGGAGGGCACCTCCCGCACGCGGCGGCTCGGCGAGAGCGTCGCGGGCCTCACCGGCATCGTGCGCGAGAACCTGTCCGCGGTGCGCGAGATCTCCGGCGCCGTCGCCTCGCAGGGCACCGGCATCGGGCAGATCTCGAACGCGGTCGAGGACCTGTCGCTCATGATGGAGGACACCCTCAAGACCGTGCACACCACCGGCGAGGCCGCGGGCGTGCTGCGCGAGGTCTCGGAGCAGGTGTCGTCGGCGGTGAAGGTGTTCCGGCTGTAGCCGGAAAATCATGAGCAGGGGTGGGGCCCCGACGGCTTCGCCGGCGGGGCGGGGCGGCACGCCCCGTGTGATCGGGAGGGGCCATGCGATCGACGCAGGTCGGGGCGCTCGTAACGGCGGCGCTGATCGCGGGCGCGAGCGCGCCGGCGCGGGCGCTGGACGTCGTCGCGGAGGACCACTGGATCATCGTGACGGGCTCGCGCACGGAGCGGGAGACCCAGGCGCAGCTCGCGAGCGTCCAGAAGGCGTGGCCGAAGAGGGTCGAGAAGACGCCGGGCTACCCGCGGGTGGAGCGCTCGGACGGGAAGACGGGGCTCAACCCGGGGTTCGTGATCGTGGTCGCGGGCGTGTGCCCGGACGAGCGCGCGGCGCTCGCGGTCCGCGACGCGCTCCGGAAGACGTTCCCGGGGACGTACGTCCGCGCCGTGGCGCGGTACCTGGCGGGCCCGATCCCGCATTGCCCCAACGTGAAGCCGCCGCGCGCAGCGCCGCCGCCGGTCGCCGAGGAGGGCGAGGAGATCACGCTCGACGGGGAGGAGCCGGCAGGGGCCACCGGGCTCCGGTGGCAGCTCTACTCGATCAAGTCCGAGTGCGGCGACGGGGCCATCGTGCGGCTCCTCGGCCGGCGCGGTGAGGTCCTCGACGAGCGGCGCGAGCCCGCCCACTGCGTCCACGGCGATCCCGAGGATCCGGGCTCGGGCGAG